>Ga0316229_1000551_pt1 | contig 48969 bp, 38 predicted proteins | sample TBH18023metaG_FD_206011 | JGI IMG/M metagenome (GOLD analysis project Ga0316229, IMG submission 206011) | Freshwater microbial communities from Trout Bog Lake, Wisconsin, USA - TBH18023 | ecosystem: Environmental > Aquatic > Freshwater > Lake > Hypolimnion/Profundal zone | place: USA: Wisconsin... | reverse complement strand
CGGCGGTCCCGGAGGCTGGGCAGTTCGATCCGAACGACGTGAATCCGATAGAAAAGGTCCTCGCGAAAGCGTCCCTGTTCCACCAGCTTGCTCAAGCTCTTGTTCGTGGCCGCGATGACGCGCACGTCAGCCTTTACCGGTTCCACCCCGCCCAGTGGCTCAAACACCCGCTCCTGTAACACGCGCAATAGCCGGGCTTGCATCGCCGGTGAAATATCGCCGATCTCATCCAGGAAAATGGTGCCGCCCTCCGCCAGCGCGAACCGGCCCGGCTTGTCGCGCCGTGCATCCGTAAACGCGCCCGCTTTGTAGCCAAACAGCTCCGATTCCAGCAAATTGTCGGGCAACGCCCCGCAATTGATCGCCACGAACTTCTTGGCGCGCCGCCGGGACAGGTTATGCACCGCGCGCGCAAAGAGTTCCTTCCCCGTGCCGCTGACCCCTTCGATGAGCACCGTGCTGTCGCTCTCGGCAATCTGCGGCAGGATTTCGAAGATCTGGCGCATCGCCGCACTGCGCCCGATGATGTCCGAAAAGGAATTCTGCTGCTGCAACTCCCGGTGCAACTCTTCAACGAGGCGCAAATCGCGAAAGCTCTCCACCCCGCCAATGATGCGGCCGCGCTTGTCCCGCAGGGCTGCCGTGGAAATGCTGATGGGAATTTTCTGGCCCCGGGCATCAACGATATAAACCACTCGATTAACCACCCGGCGGCTCGTGGAGAGGGTTTGCTTTAAGGCACACGCGTGCTCACAGATGCTGGCGCGAAACACGTCGCAGCAGCGCTGGCCGATGGCGTCGGCGCGCTGGATGCCGGTGATCTGCTCGGCGGCGCGGTTAAAAAACGTCACACGCCAGTCCGCATCCACCGTGAATACGCCATCCGGGACATAGTCCAGCAGGTTATCCAACATCGCTCGCAATCTATGCCGCCGACCGTGGCGACACCAGCACGAACGAGCGGATGTCGGCGGAGGTGTTGCAAAATGCCAAGCTCGGCCTGCCCAGAAGCGGCGTTTTGGCTTCGCTTGAAGCCGGATCACCCAGCTTCAGCCTCCTGGCACGCCAATTGCTTTCTCTCCTGTGATTTGACATGCGTTCTGGCAACACCCAACTCAAGGCCATGAAGGCCAAGGCTCATCCCTTCTGCCTGGTCTGCAGCGGATCGAACCCTTATGGCTTGGCATTGGAATTCGACGTCAACGACGATGGCAGCGTCACTGCCTCGTTTCTGGGACACCCCGCCCTGGAAGGCTACCCGGGACGGTTGCATGGGGGCATGATCGCCTCGTTGCTGGACGGGGCCATGACCAATTGCCTGTTCGCTCACGGCCATGTGGCGGTTACCGCGGAATTGAAGGTGCGCTACCGCAGCCCCGTGGCGATTGGCTGCGAGATGGTCGTCCGTGCCTGGATGGAAAAGCCCCATCCGCCGCTCTACCTCATGCGGGCCGAGTTGAATCAGGAAGGTTGCGTCAAAGCCACCGCCACAGCTAAATTCATGCAGGATCATGAGTAAAGCCATCATCATCACGACACTCATGGAGAACAGCGTTTATGCCCGCGGCTTGCTAGCGGAGCATGGTCTGGCCTTCCACCTCCAGGTGGGGCAGCGCAGCCTCCTCTTTGACACCGGCCAGAGCGATTTGCTTCTGCACAACGCGCTCCTGCTGGGCGTCAGCTTGGCAGAAACTGAGGCCATCGTTCTAAGCCATGGCCACAACGACCACACGGGAGGCCTGGCGGCCGCCCACGAAGCAGCGCCGAAAGCCCGGCTTTTTCTGCACCCTGCCGCTCTTTCTCCGAAGTTTGTCCGCGATGCCGATGGCGCCAACCCCTCGATCGGAATGGATGAGGCGAGCGCAAGGGGCATCCGAGACGCAGCCGAAGCCGTAGTCTGGACGAGCGAACCCACCGAAGTGCTGGACGGCATCCTTGTCACCGGAGAAATTCCACGTCCGAGCGCCTTTGAAGACACCGGCGGCCCTTTTTTCTCCGACGCAGCTTTCGTTCAACCCGATCCGCTGCTGGATGACCAGGCGCTTTTCTTTGACACGCAGGACGGCTTGGTGGTGCTGCTCGGTTGCGGTCACGCGGGGGTGGTCAACACGCTCAATTACGTCCAGCGCCTCACCAACGGCAGGCCAATTCACGCCATTCTTGGCGGGCTACACCTGGGGACAGCCAGTCCTGAAAGGTTGGAGAAGACGATCGCCGCGCTTCGTAGCCGGGACGTCCAGAAACTTGCCCTTGGCCACTGTACCGGCCTGTCGGCGATGACGCGATTATGGGGGGCGTTCCCCGATCGATGTTCATCCTGTGCGGTGGGCGTCCGAATGTATTTCCAAAGATAGAACCCCCCCCGAAGACTTAAGACGATTTATGAAACGACCAACGGTTTGCGCCCTCGGACTCATCGCCTCACTGCAACTTCTCCCCCATTCCGCGCTGGGGTGGGATTACACGTATCACCGGGTCGTCAATCAGTTGGCGCTCGCCAGTTTGCCGACGAATTTCCCGGCGTTCGTGCATACACCGGCAGCCGAGGAGCGCATTCTTTTTCTCTCGGGCGAACCAGACCGCTGGCGCAACGTGCAGGACGTGTCTTTCTCCCACTGCTCGGCGCCGGACCATTACCTGGACCTCGAGGAACTGGCGGTGTACGGACTTAAACCGGAGTCGCTACCGGTTTTCCGCTACGAGTTTGCGGCCGAGCTAATCAGCTTCCGCAAGGCGCACCCGGACCAGGTGCCCCCCATCAATGCAGAAAAGAACCACGATCACACGCGCGAACTGATCGGGTTCGTGCCCTGGGCGATCACGGAAAACTACGGGAAGCTGAAATCCAATTTCGCCTACCTCAAGACCTTCGAAACGAGCGGCGGCACGGCGGAGGAAATTGCCAACGCCCAGCAAGACGTCGTCTATATCATGGGGACGCTGAGCCATTATGTCGGCGACGCCGCGCAACCCTTGCACTCGACCGTGCATCATCACGGCTGGGTGGGAGAGAACCCGCACGGCTACACCACCAACGGTCGCATCCATGGCTGGATTGACAGCGGTTACCTGAACAAAGTCGGTGGGGTTAAGGCCAGGGACCTGGAGAATAGGCTGCGGCCGGCGCATCCGGTCATGGTCAACGGCCATCCGGCCAAGCCGGAAGAGGTATTCCAGGCAGCGGTGTTGTTTGTGGTGCAGCAGAACAAGTTGGTAGAGACGCTTTACCAGATGGACAAAGACGGGCGGCTCTCCGGCGAAGGTGAAAAGGGGCTGGAAGCCAAGCCGTTTCTGGAGGAGCAACTGGTCAAGGGGGCGCAGATGCTCGGCGACATCTGGTACTCCGCCTGGCAGCAGGCACCGCCGGATACTTTCCTGGAACGTGAACTCGCGCGGCGCGACCGCCCAGCGAATAGCCCCGCCAAGAACTAGGTTCACTACCCCAGCAGATGACCCCGGAACCTCCCGATGTCGAGTTGGTACGCCGCGCTAAAGCAGGCGATTTGGACGCTTTTGAGGCATTAACCAATCGTTATGAGCAGCGAGTGTACTCATTGGCGCTCAGGATGTTACGCCAATTGGAGGACGCCGAAGATGCTACCCAGCAGACCTTCTTGAGCGCCTTGGAGAACCTGGCTGGATTTCGAGGCGAGGCCAGTTTCGCCACCTGGTTGCTGCGCATCGCCACCCACGCGGCGCTCAAGATAATTCGCAAGCGGAAGGGGCTGGATACCGTTTCGCTCGACGAAGCGTCTGAGGCCATCAACGATTCGGACGCGATCCCACACCCGGAATACATCGCCGACTGGCGGCAGTCCCCGGAGGAATTAGTGCCCAGGAACGAAATCCGTCGCCTGTTGGACGACGCGCTTGCCCAACTAGACGAAAAACATCGATTGGTATTTCTTCTGCGTGACGTCGAGGGGTTATCGATCAAGGACACCGCCGACACCCTGGGCCTGAGCGAGGCCAATATCAAAGTCCGCCTGCTCCGCGCCCGCCTGCAGCTCCGGGAGCGGTTGACGCGCGCCTTTGGGGACCCCGAGCAACGTTCCATGAGAGCGCACATTCACAACTGAGATTCCACTTGGGATATGCGCCTATTGATTGTCGAGGATGACGCGAAGGTTGCGGGTTTTCTTGCCCGTGGCCTGCGTGCTGAACGCTTCGCCGTCGATGTTGCGGGCGACGGCACCATCGGGTGGGACATGGCGTCGACCGTGGACTACGACCTGATCATTCTGGACTTAATGTTGCCCGGAATCGATGGGACCGAACTTCTGCGTCGGTTCAGGCGCAAGGGAGGAAGCGCCCCTGTCCTGGTAGTGACCGCACGAGATGCCACCGAAGACAAAGTCGAGACTTTCGAGGCTGGCGCAGACGACTACTTGACGAAACCTTTTGTGTTCGCCGAACTTCTCGTCCGAGTGAGGGCACTGCTCCGCCGACCTCCGGCCAACCGTAGCCAGGTGTTGCGGGTGGGAGATCTCGAAGTGGATCGCCTGACCCGTCGGGTGAGCCGCGCGGGAAAGGGCATCGAGTTAACCTCCAAGGAATACGCGTTGTTGGAGTACCTCGCAGCTCACGCAGGCCGCGCGGTATCTCGAACCATGATCGTCGAACACGTGTGGGACGAAAGTTTTGAGGGGCTGACCAACATTGTCGATGTGTACGTGCGCCACCTGCGCGCCAAGGTGGATGATTCCTTCTCTGCCAAGCTGATTCAAACCATTCGCGGAGTCGGATATTCCCTCAGTAGAGAACGGACAAGTTGAGAGCTCTTTCACCCGAACCGAAATCGCTTTGTAACTTTTTCTTCGGCGGCGGCTCAGCTCTAGAGGATCGAGAAGTCATGAAGTGCGAAGAACTGCTAGTGATGCTGAACGAATACGTGGACGGCACGGTGGACCCGGCTGTCTGCGAGGAGTTTGAGAAGCACATGGCCGGGTGTAATCCCTGCCAGGTGGTGGTGGACAATATTCGCCAGACGATCACGCTCTATAAGGAGGGGAAGCCTTACGAATTGCCCATCGGATTTCGTCAGCGACTCCACGCCGCCCTGGCGCAGCGTTGGAAGGAAACACATTTTACCGCCGGGAAAGCCGCAACGCCGTGAAAAGCCCCTCGTATTTTGACGAAGCCGCCGCGCGATGGGACGACAACCCGCGGCGGGTGGACCTCGCCCGCGCGGTGGGGGCCGCCATCGCCCGTGGTGTTCCCCTTCAGCCCTGCTGGCGCGCCCTCGACTATGGGGCTGGCACCGGCCTACTGACCCTAAACCTCCAGCCGCGGGTTGCGTTCATGACCGCCTTGGATTCCTCCACCGGGATGCTCGCGAAGCTGGATGAGAAGCTCGCCGCCGCCGGCATTGGCAATGTCCAAACCCGCCACTGGGACCTGGAGGCTCAGCCCTTCCCCGAGCCGGGTTTTGACCTGGCCGTCAGTTCCATGACCTTGCATCACCTCCGTGACGTGCCGCTGGTCTTCAAACGGCTGGCCTACTTGCTCAGACCGGGAGGCTGGCTGGCCGCCGCCGATCTCGACACCGAAGACGGCAGCTTTCACACCGATTCCGTTGGCGTCTTTCATCACGGCTTTGATCGGCTCCAAGTCGCCGAATGGCTAACCGATGCCGGTTTCCTCCGCATTGCCACCAGCCATGCCCATTCCTTAACCAAGCCCGATGCCACGGGTCGCGAGCGCGCCTACGGGGTGTTTTTGGCCGTTGGCCAAAAGGGCCGCGATTGAGTTCGTCTCCGTCCGAGCACTGAATGAATCCGACTATTCTAATTGTCATGGTTGCCGCTTTGGCGGCTTTCTTCATCCTGAAACGCGTCTCCTTCGTGTCCGCGGAGGCGGCCCAAAAGCTTTTGCGACAGGGAGCGATGGTCATCGATGTTCGCTCGCGCGAGGAATTCCAGGAAGGCTGCCTGCCGGGGGCGATCAATATTCCCCTGGGCGAATTGCGCGACGGGTTGCCACGCCGGGTGAAGGCCAAAAGCCAGCCCCTGCTGCTCCATTGCCTGAGCGGCGGCCGCAGCGGCATGGCCCGGAGCCAGCTCAAACGCATGGGTTACGTGAATGTCTTCAACCTCGGCTCGCTGGAACGGGCTCGGAGAATCGTCGATGGAAAGAAATCCATCGCTGGATGAAGCTCTGACTGGCAACGCTTCCTGAATATGAAACATCATGCCTTACAACATTTTCGCCGTCCTCCCGAGCGCCTCAACTGCGCCCAATCGGTGCTCTATGCGTATCAGAAAGTCTCGGGGCATTGCACCATTCCCCTGTCAGACATGAAGCCCTTTGGCGGTGGCCGCGCCCCGGATGGGCTCTGCGGCGCCCTCTACGCGGCCTGCACGGTAGCTCCGGACCAGGCGGAGCCGCTGAAAGCCCGGTTTGCCGAAATCACCGGTTCGCTGCTTTGCAGGGAATTGCGGAAAGCCGATGAACATCCCTGCGAAATCTGCGTGTCAACGTCGGCTCAGCTTCTGGAAAGCGAGCTGGGGCTAAATCAGCCGAGCGCCCCTGAATCAGTCTATTCCTAAAATCCTATGCCCTTGAAAGTCGTTGTCATCGGTGGTGTTGCGGCCGGACCGAAAGCGGCAGCCAAAATCATGCGCCTGGACCCCCAAGCTGAGCTAACGCTCCTCGAAAAAGGCAAGTTCATCTCTTACGCGGGTTGCGGTTTGCCCTATTACGTTTCCGGCCTGGTCAAGGAGCAGAAAGACCTCATGAGCACGCCGATTGGAGTAGTCCGCGATGCGGCTTTCTTCCAGAAGGTGAAAAACGTAAAGGTCCTTGTCGAGACCGAAGCCCTGGAAATCGACCGCGCGCGAAAGCGCGTTCGTGTCCACCGAAATGGCGAAAATGGGGACGCCTGGCTGGATTACGACAAGTTGCTAGTTGCGACCGGCGCCAGACCCGTTATCCCTCCGGTCCCACAGGTGAATCTGGAGAACATCTTCACCCTGCATAACCTGCCTGACGCCGAAGGCATCAAAGCGTTACTGGCGGCGGTCAAGCCTCGGGATGTCGTGATGGTTGGTGGCGGATTGATTGGCGTGGAAGCCGTCGAGGCCCTGGTTCAATGTGGCTGCCGCGTAACGGTGGTCGAAATGATGCCCAACATTCTGCGCATGCTGGACTGGGAAATGGCGAGGTTGGTCGAACGCCACATGGAATCCCATGGGGTCAAAGTCCTTACGAACACAAAGGTAACCGCGTTTGAAGGCAACGGGCGCGTCAGCGCCGTCTTAACCAGCCAGGGTCGGTTGCCGGCAGACCTGGTGATTCTCGGCATCGGTGTCAAGCCCAACGTGGATCTCGCCCGTTCGGCAGGGCTGGAAATCGGCCTCACGGGGGGCATCAAGGTGGACGACCGGATGCGCACGTCCGACCCGGAGATTTATGCCGCCGGCGACTGCGTGGAAAGCACCGATCTCGTGAGTGGCAAACCGTGTTACGTGCCGATGGGTTCAACGGCCAACAAACACGGGCGTGTGGCCGCCATTAATATCTGCGGCGGCCAGGACCGTTTTCCGGGCGTACTCGGCAGCGCGGTCTGCCGGGTCTTTGACTTTTGTGTCGCTCGCACCGGCTTAACCGAAGCCGCCGCTCGACAGCAGGGCTATGAAATCACCACCGTTTTGGTCCCGGATGCTGACCACCCCCATTACATGCCGAGCGCCAGACTCCTAATCATCAAGTTGGTGGTGGATTCACGCACCCGGAAGCTTCTGGGCGCTCAGGCGGTGGGACCAGGCGCAGGCGACAAACGAATGGACGTGGCGGCCATGGCGATCACCGCCGGAATGACCGTGGACCAACTCTCAAAGGTCGATCTGTGTTACGCGCCCCCCTACTCGCCCGCGTTGGACAATGTCATCACGGCGGCGAACGTGGCGCGCAACAAACTCGATGGCCAGATGGCTGGTATCACGCCCATGGAGGTCAAAGCCCGGCTCGATGCCAAGGAGGATGTTCTCCTGCTGGACGTTCGCAGTCCGGCCGAGCACCAGCAGGAGCATTTGGCCGGATCGACCCTCATTCCCTTGGGCGCCTTGCGGTCGCGGTTGAGCGAATTGCCAAAGGACAAGGATATCGTCGCTTTCTGCAAGGTTTCCTTGCGCGGTTATGAAGCCGCCAGAATTCTCCAAGGAGCGGGGTTTTCACGTGTGAGGGTGATGGACGGCGGCATGGCCGTGTGGCCGTACAAGAAGGTGCAGGCGTGAAGCAACATCCGAACATCCTGGAGGGATCGGTCAAAGTCCCAACCAGACCGTAAGGCTGATTTATGGACGTGCTAACCCTTTCCCGGATCCAGTTCGCGCTGACAGCAGGGATACATTACCTGTATCCTCCCCTCAGCATTGGTCTTGGCGTGATCCTGGTCCTCATCGAAGGAATGTGGTTGAAGACCCGCAATCCGGTTTTCCATCAGATGGCGCGGTTCTGGACCAAAGTGTTTGCCCTCACATTCGCCATTGGTGTCGCCACCGGCATCGTGATGGAGTTTGAGTTCGGCACGAATTGGGCCACCTATTCGCGCTACGTGGGGGACGTTTTTGGCAGCGCCCTGGCCGCGGAAGGCATTTTTGCTTTCTTCCTCGAATCCGGCTTTCTGGCGATCCTGTTGTTCGGCTGGGACCGCGTGAGCCGGCCCGTGCATTTCTTTGCCACCTGCATGGTCTGCTTGGGCGCCCATTTCAGCGCCATTTGGATCGTCGTGGCCAATTCCTGGATGCAAACCCCGGCCGGCTTTCACATCGTGGGCGAAGGGATGAAGGCCCGCGCGGAAATCACCGATTTCTGGGCGATGGTTTTCAATCCCTCCTCGATGGATCGCTTGTTTCACACGCTGTGCGGGGCCTGGCAGGCAGGTGCTTTTCTCGTCGTCAGCGTCAGCGCGTGGTATTTGCTGCGACGGAAACATGACCAGTTCGCGCGGGCCTCCTTGCGTCTTGGACTCATCGTTGGACTGGCCGCCTCCCTGCTGCAATTGGTCAGCGGGCACGGCAGCGCGCAAGGCGTGGCCAAGAATCAACCGGCCAAGCTCGCCGCCTTCGAGGGACTTTACGAGACCACGCCCAATGCTCCCCTCGTGCTCTTCGGCTGGGTGGACGAGAAGGATGCCAAGGTCATCGGACCTAAGCTTCCAGGGATGCTGAGTTTTCTGGCGCATAACGACACCAGCAAAACGGTCACCGGCCTGCGCGAAGCCGCCCCAAATCCCAAGGACCGTCCGCCAGTTAACTTTACCTTTCAACTCTTCCACCTTATGGTGGCTGTCGGGTTCGGCCTGATTTTCGTCGCCTCGGTAGGGTTCCTCTACTTTTGGCGCGGGTCGCTGTTTGAAAAGCGGTGGTTGCTCTGGCTGTTGGTCTTGTCGGTGCTTGGACCACAGATCGGCAACCAGGCGGGGTGGTTCGCCGCCGAGGTGGGCCGCCAGCCGTGGATCGTGCAGGGTCTACTCCGCACGTCGGACGGCCTTTCCGCCGTGGTTAAAGCCAACACCGTCCTGACCGCCATCCTGCTGTTCAGCGCTGTCTATGTGCTGCTCTTCGCGGTGTTTGTGTACCTGCTCAACGACAAGATTCAACACGGGCCGGATGAGGCCGACCTGATCCCGTCCGGAAAACTCGCACTGCCGGAAAGGAGGAAGGCATGAACTTCGGTTCCCTGGATCTCAACACGGCTTGGTTCATCCTCATCGGCGTGCTGTTCACCGGCTACGCGATGTTGGACGGCTTCGACCTGGGTGTCGGCGCGTTGCACTTGTTCACCAAGACCGACGGCGAGCGGCGCGTCATGCTCAATGCCATTGGCCCGGTCTGGGACGGCAACGAAGTATGGCTGGTCACCGGGGGCGGGGCGTTGTTCGCGGCGTTCCCAAATGTCTATGCGACGGTGTTTTCCGGCTTTTACCTCGCGTTCGTGCTGCTGCTGGTCGCCTTGATCTTCCGGGCCGTAGCCATTGAGTTCCGGAGCAAACAACCGATGCGCTGGTGGCGGCAGATGTGGGACGTCGGGTTCAGCGCGGGCAGCATCGTTTCCAGCCTGTTGATCGGCGTGGCGATGGGGAACATCGCATGGGGCATCCCGCTGGATGAAAATGGCGAATTCACCGGCACGTTCTTCAGTTTGCTGGGGCCGTATCCCCTGCTGCTGGGCGTCACCACGGTAGCCCTGTTCATGATGCACGGGGCGATCTACGCGCTGATGAAGACCGAGGGCGAGTTGCACGACCGACTCCGGAGATGGATCAACAACTGCATCATCTTCTTCATCATCTGCTACGCGGTGACCACGATGGCAACGCTGCTCTACGTGCCGCATATGGCGGCGAGGGTGCGGGCCAACCCGTGGTTGTTCAGTATCGCGCTGGTCAATATGCTCGCCATCGCCAACATCCCACGGGAAATCCACCACAACCGCGACTGGCATGCGTTTGTCTCCTCGTGCGTGGCCATGATTGCCTTGATGGGCTTGTTCGGGCTGGAAATGTATCCGAATCTGGTACTCAGCAGTCCCGACGCAGCCAACAGTCTGAACATCCATAACGCCGCATCCTCACACAAAACTCTTGGCATCATGCTCACCATCGCCCTCATTGGCGTGCCGGTGGTGCTCGCTTACACGGTGAGCATTTATTGGATTTTCCGGGGCAAGGTGAAGCTCGACAAGATGAGTTATTGAAGAGCGGTGCGGCGTTGCAATCCATGGCTTTACTGACCCTCGGCTTCGCTCTGACGTTGGCCGCCCTGATTGGCTTCTCGCTGGGGGTGCTCGGGAGTGGCGGTTCGATTATCACCCTGCCAGTTCTGGTCTATGTCGCGAGAGTTCCACCACCGCAAGCGGTGGGCATGTCGCTGGTCATCGTGGGCGGCACGAGCGCGCTAGGCACTCTGCTCAATCTGCGGCGAGGCGCTCTCGACCTGCGGGTGGCCACGTTTTTTGCGTTGACCGGAATGGGTGGGGCGTTCGTTGGAGCCAAGTTCACCCACCTGGTTTCCGCCCCCATGCTGCTGTTTCTGTTTGGGACGGTGATGTTCGTTGTCGGAACACGGATGTTGCGAAACCGCGAGACCCGACCCATCGCCCATAAATGCCATCCGCTGCCTTGTTTGGCCACCGGTACCGCCGTGGGGGTGTTAACCGGGTTTCTTGGCGTGGGCGGCGGATTTCTCATTTTGCCTGCGCTCGTCGTCTTCGCGGGACTTGAGATGAAGCCGGCCATTGGCACCTCACTGGCGGTTATCGCACTCAATTGCTTTGGAGGTCTGATTGGCCAAATGCGCTACCTGAGCTTGGACTGGCTGCTCACCCTGGGTTTTCTGCTCGCCGCCATGGCGGGAATGGTCGCGGGAACGGCGTTGGCAAAACGACTGTCGGCGGCTGCCTTGCGGCGGGGCTTCGCCGGGTGCGTAGTGCTGCTCGGAGTCGGGCTGGTTGCGCGGAACGGGACTACTTTGATCGCGGCGCGTTGAGGTTTGCAAGTGCTTTGTAACCTCTCCCGGGCTGGTGGCTCAATATAGGGGGAAGTTTGATCCGGAACAGCTTCAAACTCACAACCACGGATAAGACTTATGGCAAGACGAACAACAAATAAAAAGGCGGCGGTAGCCAGCCCGGTGCTCGTACATTTTGAGTTTGTCCATCAAACGGCGCAGCGGGTCTGTCTCGCGGGCACGTTCAATGATTGGCATTGCTCGGCTACGCCGATGATTGCACTGGGCGAAGGCCGCTGGGCCAAGGAACTTCTGTTCCGGCCGGGCACCTACGAATACCGCTTGGTCGTGGACGGCGAATGGGTCACGGACGATCAGGGGAAGGAGACCTCGGCGAATCCATTTGGCTCTCACAACACCGTTCTGCGAGTCCAGCCCCCAGCTTGAGCAAAGGCAGTCCGCCCTCGGGGCCGCGTCAGGGGGTGGGAGAAAGCGGGCAAGCCGGGGGAGAAATAATGGCCCAATGCTCCTGGACCCAGGCCGGGTCGAGTTCTGACGTTGGATATGAGCGGCAGGTTTCTTGAACGCGGCGGGCTTTGGGTCGTCGTCCAGGGCGTGCTGCTGCTGGCAGTCATCGTCTGTGCCCTGGTTTGGCACAATCAGTGGCAGAGCTTCCCGGTAATGCTCTTTGGCGCGTTGTTGCTGTTGGCGGCGGCTGCCTGCGGCATTGCTGGCGCGCTGGCCCTGGGCCGCAACCTGACTCCCTTTCCTCAGCCCTCAAGGCCCACGCCATTGGTGCGAAGTGGCATTTATGGGTGGATGCGCCATCCACTCTACACGGCAGTCATCTGCGCTTCAATCGGCTGGGCGCTGGTGTGGCAAAGCTGGCCTGCATTAATGGCGGCCATGGCTTTGGGACCTTTCCTTGATGCCAAAGCTCGACGGGAGGAGCGATGGCTGAAGCGCCGGTTCCCGGACTATGCTCGCTACGAGGAACATGTGAGGCGATTCCTCCCGTGGGTTTACTAAACCAAATTCGTTTCCAGGATTTCACGATACTCAAGATCATGCTGACCGCGGCCATCGTCGGCGGGCTTGGGGTATGGAAGTTGCAGGGCATGGGCCATGCGGAATACCAAATCAAACCGGCCAACCTGCTGGGTGTGGCGCTGGGAGCCGCCCTGTTCGGCGAACAAGTCCCTGGTGTAGCCCTGTGGCCCGAATGCTGTCTGGTACGGAGGGGGCATCGCCACGGGAAGTTTCCGTTGTAACTTTTCTCTCACTCGTGGCTCAGTTCTAGCAGTAACGGAAATCTGGAACATATGAAGAACATGGTTGAATTGTCCGAAAGTAGTTTCGCAAAAGAAGTTTTGCGCGCCGACTTGCCAGTGGTGGTGGATTTTTATGCGCCCTGGTGTGGTCCCTGCAAAATGCTTGCCCCGCTCCTGGAGCACCTCGCCGTGGAGTTCCAGGGGCTAATCAAATTCACCAAGGCGAACGTGGATGAGACGCCCGAACTGGCGGCCACGTATCACATCACGGGCGTGCCAACCCTGGCCTTATTTCGTGGCGGCCAACAGACCGATGCGTTGGTGGGCTTCGTAGCACCGAAAACGTTGAAGTCCTGGCTCGAAGGCGCCGCTGCCGCAATCCCACACGCTCCCGAAGCTTCGCCGCGATGAAGCCACCCACTAAGGTTATGATTTTACGCGTTATCATCGGTGTTATCGTGGGCGGAGGCTTGGGCTTCGCCTATTACAAATTCGTCGGCTGTTCAAGCGGGACCTGCCCGTTGACGAGCAATCCCTTTATCAGCACCCTCTACGGCATGATCGTCGGTGCCCTCGTGGCGGGCAGCGTTCACTAAATCCAAACCGCACAAACTCCATGAAAATGCACATGATCATCCGCCGCTTCGCCGGCGCCTTCATCCTCTTGAGCCTCGTGCTCGCCCACTACCACAACCCCAACTGGCTTTGGTTCACGGCCTTCGTCGGCTTCAACCTCCTGCAATCTTCCTTTACCAACTTTTGCCCGTTGGAAGTCATTCTCAAAAAGCTCGGCGTGGGCGGTTGCGGCTGCGGAGGCGACAAGTCAGGAACCTCCTGCTGCGCAAAATGAAAAGCCAACTGGGATTGTTTGGGTGCTTGCTGGGATGCTCGCTGGCGGCGGGCGGGGCGGAACCGTGGACCCTGGAGCACGCGCTGGATTACTCGCTGGCCCACAACCCCGATGCGCAAATCGCACAACAGCGCATCGCCCTCGCGCAGGCTGGGCTGGAGCAAGCCAATTCCGCCTTCTGGCCACGGCTGCAGGTCCAGTCCAGCTATAGCCGCACCGACAATCCCATGCTGGCCTTCGGCAGCATTCTTAACCAGCGGTCCTACAGCTCCTCGCTGAATTTTAACGACGTTCCCGAGATGGATAATCTCAATGCGCGGGGTGTCGTCACCGTTCCGCTCTACGCTGGCGGGCGGAATGTCGCGGGTCGGCAGGCCGCCAAAGCGAACAGCGAGGCCGCGAAGCAGGATAGCGCCGCCGTTCGGAACGCCCTGGGCTTCGAGGTGACGCGCGCGTTCCATACGGTGCTTAAGACCCGGCAATTCATCCACGCGGCCGAAGCGGCCGTCAGCTCGTTTGAGACGAATTTGGTCGTTGCCGGGAAGCGTCTCGAAGGCGGCACTTTGTTGAAATCCGACGCTCTGGACATCGAAGTGCGCCTGGCGCAAGCGCGCGAGGACCTCGTCCGCGCCCGGAATGCGAATAGCCTGGCCGAACGGGCGCTGCGTAACCTGCTGGGTATCGAAGCGGGCGGGTTCACCGTGGCCGATACCGCTCCCGCAGTCACCGCGCCAAGCTTGGGAGGGCTGGAGCAGCGTCCTGAACTGGCAGCCGCTCGCGAGCGCGAAGCCGCCGCACAAGCGCAGGTCCGCGGCGCGAAAAGCGGTTACCAGCCGCGCATCAGCGCCTTCGGCAGCCTCGACTACGATTATGGCACGGTCACGGGCGGCGACGGCAAGAGCTACACGGCGGGCGTGATGGCGCAGTGGGATTTGTGGGATGGCTTCTCGACCCGCTCCAAAGTTCGGGAAGCGAGAGCCAATCTCGAATCCGCCCGTGAGGAACAGCGCAAGTTGCGCTTGGCGCTCGATCTCGAAGTCGAGCGGGCGCGGCTCGATCTCAAGGCGGCGGACGAGCGCCTCACGGTAAACAGCAAGACCGTTGAGCAGGCGGCGGAAAGCGCGACCCTGACCCGCAACCGCTTCGAGCAAGGGCTTGCCCTTTCGACGCAATTAATTGATTCCGAGACCGCACTCGTTGCGGCTCGGGTTCGGCGCGCCGAGGCCGAGTCTGACCAGCGCATCGCCATTGCCGCGCTGCGAAAAGCCCTCGCACTCCCACAACTTGACTCCCATCAGCCCAGCCAATGAAATGAAGCGATCCAACCCAAGAACTGCCAGCCTTCTTTCGGCCATTGCCGTCACCTTCGCGCTCGCCGGTTGCGAGTCGAAACACGAGCCCGGAAAAGAGACGGTACCAGGCCTTCCCGTGGCCCAGGTTCGTGTGCAAGCCGTCGAGAGCAAATCACGGCCCCTCACCGAAGAAGTCGCCGGCACCGTGCGGGCGAAAGTGCGAGCGACTCTGGAGGCCCGGCTGAGCGGTCGTATTGAGAACTTGCCCGTCAAGCTCGGCGACAAGGTCCAAAAAGGGCAATTGGTTGCGCGGCTCGATGCCGGCGAGATCGCGGCCCGGCTGGAACAGGCGGAAGCCTCCCTGGAACAAGCTGAGCGCGAGTGGAAGCGCGCTTCCGCGCTGTTCGAGCAGCAGAGCGCCACGCGGGCTGAATACGATTCCGCGCAGTCCCGCGAAAGGGTCGCCCAGGCCGCCGCAGCCGAAGCAAAAACCATGATGGGTTACGTGGGAGTTACCGCCCCGTTCGACGGCGTCGTGACCCGGAAGTGGGCGGACGCGGGAGACCTCGCCGCCCCCGGCAAGCCGCTGGTTGATATTGAAGACCCCTCCGCGCTGCAAATGGAAGCGGACGTGCCGGAAGCCATTGCCTCGCACCTCCAGCGCGCTGCGCGGCTCGGGGTTCGCGTGGACGCCGTGAACGGGGAACTCACCGGCACCGTCAGCGAAATCGCTCCCGGAGCCGATCCTGCCAGCCGCACGTTCCGGGTAAAGCTGGAACTGCCGTCCACGGCGGGGCTGATGCCGGGGCAATTCGCCCGCCTGGCCGTGCCCATCGGCGAGCGCAGTGCGGTGCGCGTCCCGGCAGCGGCGGTAGTGCAACGAGGCCAGTTGGAGGTGGTTTTCTCGGTAGCCAACCAGCGCGCTCGGTTGCGCTTGGTCAAAACCGGAAAGCTGGTGGGCGATGAAGTTGAGGTGCTTTCCGGACTTGAGGCTGGCAACACCGTCGTCATCAGCGGCGCCGACCAATTAACCGATGGTCAACCGGTGGAGGCGAAGTGATGTCCTCGCCCGGTTCAAAGCCCGGTGACCTGGGCATCGCGGGACGCATCGCGCGCGCGTTCATCGATTCCAAGCTCACGCCCCTCGTCGTCATCACCTCCGTGCTGCTCGGAGCGGCGTCCATCGTGCTGTTGCCGCGCGAGGAGGAGCCCCAGATCAAAGTGCCGATGATCGACGTGCTCGTCTCGATGCCGGGATTCAGCGCTCAGGAAGTCGAGGGGCGGGCGACCCGCCCGATGGAGAAGCTGCTCTGGGAGATTCCCGGCGTCGAATACATCTACTCCACCTCACGGCCGGGCGAGAGCCTGGCCATCGTCCGGTTCAAGGTGGGCGAGGATGTCGAAAAGAGCCTGGTGAAACTTAACCAAAAGTTGCAATCCAACTTTGACCGCATCCCGCGCGGGGTTTCTCCGCCGCTCATCAAGCCCAAGTCCATTGACGATGTGCCGATCCTGGCTCTGACGTTTCATGGCGAGCACTACGACCATTTGACCCTGCGCCGGTTGGTGGCGCAGGTGGATGACGCGGTAAAGCAAGTTCCGCTCGTCGCGGAAACCACTATCATCGGCGGCGCCAAGCGCCAACTGCGTGTGCTGCTTGACCCCGCGCGGCTGGCTTCCCGCAATCTCACCACGGCGGAAATCGTTCCGATGCTGACCCAAGCCAACCGCCAAACCGTGTCCGGCGCCATTACCAGCGACAATCACGAAACCGTCGTGGAGACCGGCGGTTTTCTTGCCAACGCACAGGATGCGGGCAACGTCGTCGTGGGCGTGCATGGCGGGAGGCCGGTCTATTTGCGGGATGTCGCTGAGATCAAGGATGACGCCCAAGAGCCTGCTCAATACGTCTTCTTTGGCAGCGGCCCGGCGCGCCCGACCACGGTGGGCGAACAACCGGCGGTCACGTTGACCATCGCCAAGCGGCCCGGCGCCAATGCCATTTCGGTGGCCCGCCAGGTCTTAAGGAAGATTGACGCGCTCAAGGGGAAGACGATTCCCAATGACGTGCGGGTGTCCATCACGCGGCATTACGGCGAGACTGCCTCGGAGAAATCCAACGAACTCCTCTGGCACATGGGCCTCGCGGTGGTGGGAGTATCGGTGCTGATCCTGTTCACTCTGGGCTGGCGCGAGTCCGGCATCGTCGCCATCGCCATTCCGTCCACGCTAGCCCTGACGTTGCTGGTGTTTTATCTTTACGGCTACACGCTCAACCGGATCACGCTCTTTGCGCTCATCTTCTCCATCGGCATACTGGTGGACGACGCCATTGTCGTTGTGGAAAACATCGTGCGCCATTTCCACCTTCCGCAGAACCAGGGACGGAACTGGTCCACCATTGCGGTCGAGGCGGTGAACGAGGTGGGCAACCCGACCATTCTCGCCACGTTCGCCGTGATCGCGGCGGTCCTGCCGATGGCGTTTGTGGGCGGGCTGATGGGGCCTTACATGCGTCCCATTCCCATCGGTTCAAGCGCGGCCATGTTTTTCTCGCTGGCGATTGCGTTCATCGTGACGCCCTGGGCGAGCATCCGCATTTTGCGCTGGGGCCGGAAGTACTCCCGTCTGACCGAAGGCACAGCCTCTCTCGCCGAAGGGCAACCGCACCTTCATTCCGAGCATCCAGAGGACTTTTTCACGAAGCTTTATCGCCGCGTGATGAACCCGCTCATCACGAGCGCCAAGTGGCGGATGGTCTTCCTGGCGAGCATTGTCGGTCTGCTCCTGGCCGCGATGGCGTTAATGGGCATTGGCTGGGTGAAAGTGAAGATGCTGCCCTTCGACAACAAGAGCGAGTTCCAGATCATTCTCAACATGCCGGAAGGCAGCGCGCTGGAAAATACGGCGCAGTGCGCTTGCGAGATCGCCGCCGCCGTCCGAGTCGAGCCGGAAGTGACCGACTATCAGGTTTACGCGGGCGTTGCCTCCCCCTTCAACTTCAACGGCCTTGTGCGGCACTACTTCATGCGGCGCGGGGCGAACGTCGCCGACGTGCAAGTCAACCTGGTGCCGAAGGGCGAGCGCAAGGCCCAAAGCCACGACATCGCCAAGCGGGTCCGTCCGCGCGTCGCGGCCATTGCGGCGAAATACGGGGCGCGCGTCGCTGTGGCCGAAGTGCCGCCCGGCCCGCCGGTGCTGCAAACTCTCGTCGCCGAGGTTTACGGACCGACCGAGCAGAGCCGGTTGGCGCTCGCCAACAAGGTTATCGGCATTTTCAAGCGCACCCCCGGTGTCGTGGACACGGACTGGTATATCGAGGCGGATCAGCCCAGGGCGCGATTCGTGGTGGACAAAGAAAAGGCCGCTTTGAACGGTATCAGCGCGGAATCCATCGCGGAGACCTTGCAGATTGCGGTTGGCGGCCAGGCCGTGGATTTGCTGCATTTGCCGCGCGAGAAAGAGGACGTGGACATCCTGCTTCAGCTTCCGCGCGCGAGCCGCGCTACGACGGATGAGTTGCTGGCCCTCCGGGTCCGTTCGACAGCCAATCCCGGTGTACCCCTCGTGCCGTTACGCGAACTGGTCAAGATCGATCAGACCACTGTCGATAAGAGCATTTACCATAAGAACCTGATGCCGGTGACCTACGTCATCGGCGATGTGGCGGGAGTAGTGGAAAGTCCCGTCTATGCGATCCTGAATATGAACCAGGCGTTGAAAGCCCTCGACACGCGGGAACTTGGAGGTTCGGGCGCGACGCTGAAGGTCTTCAACGCCGTCCAACCGTTCACCGACGGCGAGCCTTCCCTCAAATGGGACGGCGAATGGCACATCACCATTGAAGTCTTTCGCGATCTCGGCAGCGCCTTCGCCGCCTGCCTGGTGCTGATCTTTATCCTAATGGTCGGCTGGTTTCGTTCCTTCCTGACGCCGCTGATCGTGATGATGGCGATTCCCTTTTCGCTCGTCGGCATCATGCCAGCGCACGGCGCCTTGGGCGCCTTCTTCACCGCCACCTCAATGATCGGTTTCATGGCCGGCGCAGGCATCGTGGTGCGAAATTCGATTATCCTTGTGGACTTTATCGAACAACGCGTCGCCGAGGGGATGCCGCTGGCCGCGGCGGTGGTGGATGCGGGGGCGGTGCGGTTCCGTCCGATGCTCTTGACCGCCCTGGCGGTTGTAGTTGGCGCGAGCGTGATCTTAGCTGACCCAATCTTTCAGGGCCTCGCCATCTCCCTCATGGCCGGCGAAATCGCTTCGCTGCTCATCAGTCGTATGGCGGTGCCCGTGCTCTACTTCATGGCTTACCACCGCAAGCCCAGCGTGAGCCTTGCGTCCGGTAAAGCTGTTGAAACCACAGCCCAGTACAAACTATGAAAAGCATTGCTCAACTCATGCTCGGGGTTTGCTTGGCGGCGTTCGCCCTGACCGCTGGCGCGGCCAATTCGGCGGTTCTTGGCTGGAACAACCTCGGGATGCACTGCATGGACAGTGATTACTCGGTGTTTACGATTCTGCCACCGTACAATACCATCGAAGCACAACTCATCGTCTCGGGAAAACTGGTAACCAATGGCGTCGGCTATACCGTCACTTACCAGGCGGTCCCCGATCCCACCGGGTCGATCAACACCACGGCGGTTGGCAAAGGCAACTTCTATACCTACACGCCCTGGCTCTACGGCGCGCTCATGCCGGACGCGGGCCTGGCCGGTTGGTCGATGCCGGGCATCTCAAACGTGCCGCAAACTATGCTGTTTGAAATCTCCAACTCGCCCGCCGCGGGGGTTTCCACACCCGTCAATTGGTGGCGCGCGGAGGGCATTCCGCTTTCCCCCTACGACGACTCGCTCCAGAAGAACCCCTATCCTATGATGCGGATGATTGCCTGGAGCGGCGCGCAACCCATCGCCACGAATGACATCGTTCTGCCGGTATCCGACGAGATGGATTGCCGCGCGTGTCACGCCTCGGGGACTCAGGCTGCCGCCCAACCCGCCGCCGGCTGGGTCTGGGACGGGTTGCCCGAGCGCGATTATCGGCTCAATATCCTGCGCTTGCATGACGAACGTCAGTTTGCGCAACACGCGACCGTTTACGCGAACGCCTTGGCCACGAACAACTACAATCCGGCGGGGCTATACCGCCGGGTAACCGCGGAGGGCAAACCGGTGCTTTGCGCCCTTTGTCACGCCTCGGAGGCCCTCGGAACCAGCGGTTACCCGGGGGTACCGCCGCTGACCGCTTCGGTGCATTCCTTCCATGCTCACGTGTTGGATCCTCTGCTCAACACCAACCTGGACAGCGCCATCAACCGCTCCGCCTGCTACCGCTGTCATCCCGGGTCCGCAACCCGCTGCCTGCGGGGGGCTATGGGGAGCGCGATTGCGGGTGATGGCTCCATGGAGATGCAATGTCAGAGTTGTCACGGTAACATGAGCGCCGTCGGCTCCGCGAACCGGGTGGGGTGGTTCATGGAACCTAATTGCCAGGCGTGCCATAGCGGGACCGCCGGCACCAACAGCGGTCAAATCCGCTATTCCTCGGTTTTTGCGGATACCAACGGCACCGTGCGGCTGCCTGCGGACCGAACCTTCGCGACTTCGTCCAATACCCCGCCAACCCCTCTCAACCTCTCTCTCTACCGTTTCTCGGTCGGGCATGGTGGCCTCCAATGCTCTGCCTGCCACGGTTCGACGCACGCCGAGTTTCCCACGTCCCACCCCAATGACAACGTCCGGGACACCCTCTTGCAGGGCCACACCGGCATGATGATCGAATGCACCGCCTGCCACCTGACCATGACCGCCAGCAGCACCAACGCCCACAGCGGGCCACATGGGATGCACCCCATCGGACAGGATTGGGTGAGCAACCACCACAACTACATCCAAGGCAATACCGCCCAGTGTGGGGCCTGTCATGGGACCGATTATCGGGGAACCGTCCTCTCCCGCGCCCAGGCCAGCCGCTCCTGGAGTGCCCTCGGGGTTACGATAGCCTTTAATCGAGGCGACACCATCGGGTGCTACACCTGCCACTTAGGCCCCTCGGAAGACAGCCGCAATTCATCCACGCCTCCCTCGGTAGCCAATATCAGCACCAACACGACCAATGATAAATCGGTTTCGCTGCTGCTACCCGTCACCGGCAGCGGCGCCACGCCGAGAATCGTCTCCCAGGCCGCTAATGGCTCTGTCGGTCTGAACACGAATACTCACGTGGCCATCTACTTTCCCAACCCAGGCTACGTCGGTTCCGATCGCTTCACTTTTAGCGCCTATGACGGCGCCAAGAACTCAAACCTGGCGACGGGCACTGTAACCGTGGCACAGGGGCCTTTCTCACTTTCGGCGGCAGCCCACGTCCCCCCCACCTATCCTGCCGCCTGGCCAGTTGGCTTTACCGTGGTTCCCACTCCCGTCAACAACAGTGGAGCCGTGACCTTTGACTGGGATTTCGGCGACGGTTCCGCTCACACCACCAACCAGTACGCCCTCCACGCTTACGCGCTGCCAGGAACCTATGTCTGGAGGGTGGTCTCGATGGTGGGGGCCGCTTCCACCACCAACGAGGGCACCATTATTATAGGCAACCCGGTGAAACTCGGCCTCACGACCGTCGGCCGCCAAATGTCCTTCTCCTGGCCCAACACCACCGCTGATACCCTCCTGGAGCGCAGCGACGTTCTAGGGCCGGCCGCCGTGTGGCTTTGGGTGACCAACACGCCCCAAATCGGTTCCAACTCCCTAAGCCTGACCCTTCCGGCCGGCGATGGCTTCTACCGCCTCCGTCGCCCCTGGTAACCTCATCCGGTAACCCAGGCGCGGAAATCAACGACTGATCGTGTAGGTATGGCGCGCCCTGCCGCCCAGGGGCACTGCCCCTCCGTTGGTGGTAGCATCCGACTGGATGTAGGCGACGGTCGCCTTCTGCGGTGACAAGGTGACGCGAAGATGGCCGGGACTGCCCAGGATCGTGCCGCTGCGATAGCCATATTCCTCGGCGGAACGGGGTGCCCTGCCATTCCCAGGATAACCGGGCTGGGGCACTTCCTGGTAAACGATGCCATCCAGATCCTGCTTGGCGTAAAAGTGGTCGTGGCCGTGGAACACGACGCTGACCTTGTTCTCGATGAGCAGTTGGTGTATCGGCGCGGGCCAACCGGGCCGGTTCTGCTTAAAGCCATCGCTGCCATCCTGGTTACGCCCGCCCCATTCGTAGAACGGCGCGGCCTCGGCCCCGCCGCGGCCCTGGTTGTCGGAACCGCCCACCAGGTGATGGATGAAGATGAATTTGAACTTGGACTTGCTCCCTTCGAGGGTGCGCTTGAGCCACTGGTACTGCTCCGTCCCAAGAGTGCGCCGCCAATTACCCCCCTGGCCCCGCTGGTTTTGGGTGAACCAAAACGGGTCCAGCGCCACGAACAAGGCATCGCCCCACTCCCAGGCATAATAGTCCTGCAAGAGACCCGCTTCCGGGTGCTTCGTCGCGTTCCCCGTGTAGAAGGAGTCGGGAACGGGATTGGGGAAGTAGCGCTTGCGCATCATATTCGACCAGACGGCCAGGCTGTCAGCATCGCCGCCCCGACCGCGCGGGCTTTCGCCGTCATGATTGCCCAGTACGAGGAAAAGCGGCGCGGACTGACAGAGTTGGCCGAAGTAATAGCGCTGGGCCACGTACTGCTTCGCGGCGGACTCGCGATTGGGATGTTTTTCGCTCATGAACGTGTCCCCCAGGTCGACATTGAAATCCGGCGCGTCGGCCAACGCGTTGGCCAGCGTGCGCTGGTAAATGGCCGGCTCGGTGTGCTCGTCCAGATGCGAGTCTGCGGTGACCGTGAACGTAAAGCTGGCCCCCGGCCGCCGGGCGGTGTGGAAGGAACATTCCGCGCTGTTGGTCCGGGCCAGATGGAGTTGGTAGAGATAGCGGGTGTCCGGGCGCAGTGGGGACAGCACGATTTCCACGGGTTCCCCTTGGGGGAACGCCCGCGCGGGCGTCTGGGAGGCGAGTTTCCCGGGCTCGGTTCCGTAGGCGATGAACCCCTCGGCCGCCTGGTAGCAGAGCACACTCACCGTGACCGAATTCGAGGCCGGGCGGCCCAGGATGAGGTCGAAGGGATGCGCCGGAACGTCATTGCACTGTGACGTTTGCACTGGTTGCCGAGATCCGCCCCTCCGGGGGGACGCCTCATCGGCGCCTCGCGCGGCCAGCAAGGCTGACAACAGGACGGCGAGGTTGAGGAGAAAGCGTTTCATTGCTTCCCCTTCCGCTTGCCCCCGCGGGGAACCTCGGTCGGCTTGGTAGGATCGTAGTTGGGATTCGGCTTGGGCATTTGGGCGTTCATGGCCAACAGGTAGTCGGTGAGCCGTTGGTCCAACTCCTTCGCCTTGGCGGGCATTTCGCGCGCTAAATCGCGTCGTTCGCCAGGATCAGTGGCGATGTTAAACAATCGGCAAACACCCGTCTCGTAAGGGTGGATCAACTTGAAGTCCCCGAGCAGGATTGCGGAGGCCGGGCCGAGGGCATCTTTGTCGTAGTGGGGGAAGTGGACCACAAACTCCTCCCGCGGACGCGGCACGGTTCCTTTGCCAGCGTTGGTCAACACCGGCGCAAAGCTGCCGCCTTCAATGCCCTTGGGCAGGGGTTCGCTGACCTGGGCGAGCGCTGCGATAGTGGGGAGCAAATCCTCCCCGATGACGCGCACGTGGGAACAAGTACCCGGTTGGATTCTCGGACCGCGAATGATGAAGGGCACGCGCAGTCCACCCTCCGATACCGTGCCTTTGCCGCCGCTCAAGGGTGGGTTGCGCCCGGGCGTTCCGTGGTCGGTGGTGAAGAGCACGTAAGTGTTGGCGCTGATGCCCAGTTCCTCCAGTTTCTTCAAGAGTTGCCCGAAGGCGATGTCGAGATCGAGATCAGCCGCGGCCTCGGCGATTTCCCGCTCGTTCAGGTTGCTGCCCCAGCCCTTGACCGCCGCCAGCGCCTCCGGCGTCGCATCGCCGCCCTGGCGCGAGGCGTAGTGCGACAGTTGCAAATAGAACGGTTTGCCCGCTTTGACCTGGCGCGTCATGAAGTCCATGCCCCGACCCGTCATGCCGTAGAGTTGTTTGGGATGCGGATTGCCAACGTCGTCCGGCCCGCCGTTGCCGTTGGCGCCGTCATTTTCGTCGTAGCCGTGCTGGCTGGGATTGGCCCGGCCCATGTGCCACTTGCCGAAGTGCGCCGTGGCATAGCCGGCGCCCTTGAGCAGCTTTGCGAGGGTCAGTTCGCTGGTCGGCAGTTCCGTCGAAGCCGAGGGTGTGATCACCCGTCCGTTCGGGTCGCTGCCGCTGTCGCGCCGGCCCTCGTTGATGAAGGTCATGTGCAATTGCGCGGGGCTCTTGCCGGTGAACAGGGCCACCCGCGACGGCGTGCAGCGCGGCGATGGGGCGTAGAAATTCGCGAAGCGCATCCCGTCCTGGGCGAGTTTCTCGAAGTTTGGCGTGCGGACGTACGCACTCTTGGACGCGGGCACCGCATCGTCCATTTGCACGGAAGTGCTGCTCCAGCCGTGGCCTTCGCCGAGGACGAAGACGAAGTTGGGTGGCGGCGCGGCGGTGACGCTCAGGGCCGTCAGGAGCCAAAGCAAGACGCTGCGAATAGCTGAAAGGTACATAAGGGACAATGTGTTTGGGTGGGGACTGGTCTCGAGGTGGCGTGGGATCATCATCGTTTGAACTCGCCCAGCGTCAGCCAACCTGGGAGGTGTTGATCCTGAGCGAGGTTGGCGAAGCGCAAGGGTCGGCCATTGGGCATCGGGTTCGGAACGCGCAGCAGGAGATGGTAGTCGCCGGGGGCCAAGGACTGCGTGCCGGCCGCATACTCCCATCGGCGATCCGCGTCGTCGGGCAACAGACCCACGAGTTTCCAGCCCGGTTTCCACGTCATCACCAGTTCCCCTTGCGCATTGAGCGCGCCCAATTCGACGGGCCAGTCGGCATAGAAGGGCGCGACGCCCAAGTTCCGCACCGTCGCGAAGACGTGCAAGACCTGGCGCGTCGCGTCCAACTCACATCCCCTGGAGGCCAGGTAGAACTCGTAGCCAAGCCGGCGAGCGCCCGTGAGGGCCCGCTCCCGCTGCGAGGCCGCCAGAGGACGAGCGATGCTGGAATCCATCAGCCAGGTCGCGTGGGTTTCCTCGACGCAGCGCAGGAACTCTTGCCCCTGGGGCGTGCTGGACGGTTCATCCCACAAGCCGCCCCAGACTTCGGGCCGAACCTCGCCACCGATGGGGTGCACGCGCCATTTGTTCATCGCCTCTGGACCGGATCGCTGCATGCGCGCGAGAAAGAACCAGTTGTCGCCCTGTCGCGGCGTCGGCAGGGTGGCCCATGCAAACGAATCATCATGATAGCCGAAGGGCCGCGTGTGATTTGCGGCGTAAACCGGATCGTCTTCGGCAGCGGCATAGCGAAGCAGCACGGGTGTTGTTTTGAAAGCCCTCGTGTAGGCGTCCATGAGTTCGCGTTGAACGTTCTGGCTGGCCCAGAGATGGTTGAGGGGAAAATCGTGCCACTCGCCCCACTTCCCCAGCAGACCCGCGGTGATGAAACCAATCCGTGCATCCCCATCATAACGCGCGCCGAGCAGGGCGACGAAATGCCTCAACGCCGCTCTGAGTCGCGCGTCCTCATAATCGGGCGTCAACATCTCCTCATGAACACCGGCTTTCTCCACGATGTTCGTATGAACCCGCACGCCGGCATCGAGCAGGAATTGCGGCACGCCGACCGGCTTGTTCGGGTATTCGAGATAGAAGCGGAACACCGTTTGGCAGCCGCGGCTCGCCACCTCCGCCAGAAGTCGCTCCAACGGCTGCCAGTCACACTCGTCCGCCCCGGTCATCACCGCCCGCAGCGGCAGGTAGTTGAATTCCAGACTGTGCGGAAACTCGCGCGCCTGGCCTGCATACGGCGCAAAGCCTTTGAGCGGGTTGTCGGGCGGGGCGGGGGCATAATCCGGCAATGCCTCCGCGCTTCGCGCCGCCAACGACGCCAGCAACAGGACGAAGACGCTACAAACCGCAACTCGGGTCCAGAGGGTCTTCATAGAGCTAATCCTTCAACGTGGCGAGGCATGGCCAATTGTCACCATAGGAGAGCCTCCAGGGCAAGCCTGGCCCCAGCGTAGGCATGGCTTCCCTCTTGCCGCTAGCCATCACGGGGAGGACGATCCTCGCGCTCGCCCCCACCACTTCCACCTCCCCTGCCTCCTCCACCGCGCCCGCCTTTGCCGCCACGACGTTCCCCACCTCCGCCTTGACCCGGCGGTCGATCTCCAGGCGGACGCTTGCGATAGACATCAATTCCTTTCTCAGCGCGCTCGGTAATGGTGCCCTTGGGCGTGAGGTCGCGCCCTTTGAACGCCGGGTAGTCGGGCGCATACCGGTAGGCGCGGAACGCGGAATTTACCATCGGTAGCACGTCGCCCAGCACCTTGACCGGGCCGTCGCGCGTGACAGGGTTGATGTATTCCCAGGCGAGTTCACCCTTGGCGGTCACCTCGAAGAAATGGCCCTCGGTGTCGGCACAGATGAAGGTGTTGCCGTTGGGGAGGCGCTGACCGCTGGACCCGATGTGGCTGAAGAAGCCGTGGCTGTTGGTGGACCGGTAACTCCACACGACCTGCTTCGAGATCTGCCGGGGTTGATTATGGGTGTCCTTGTCGTAGGTTTCGCGCCGGTAGCCCGCTTCGGGCGGATTGACATACTTGCCGGTGTCCCGCCCGCTGGCGTCGAGGAAGGGGTTGATTTCGAGAATCGAGGACTGCGGCGTGCGCTGGTAGAGATACTGGCCGTTGTTAAAGACCATGAGGTGCCCGGCGCGTGGCAAGCCCGGCGGAATCCAGGAGGCGTCATGCGAGCCGCCCATCTGCTTGTGACCGGAGGTGGCGGCGTCCCAGTTTTCCAGCACGCGCGGCGGATCACCTTGGCCATAGCGGGCCGGGTCGCCGAAGCGATAAAGGAAATCGCCTGCCGGGCTGGCGGCCTTGGCCAGGCTCGCCTTCGCGTCCCCGGTGATAAAGGTCCCGTCGTGGTCAATCACGTAAAGCTCCCCCTGCACGGAGTTGATCACGATATGGCCGGAGACGGCGTTGAAGTCGATGGAGTTGCAGTGCAACCAATCCCGTTTCAGCGGTTTGCCCGGCATATTCAGGTTGATGCGGCCAGGATGGGCGGCGACGGTTTTGCCCGGCCCGACGTAATTGGGTTTGGCCGGATCGACATCCTGCACGACATGGTCGAAAAACCACCATTCCCAGACGATGTTCCCTTTCAGGTCCACCTCGACAATGGCGTCCATTTGGCCCTCCTCGTACGGCCCTTTCCGCGGGTCGGCGCCCGCGGCGATGGCCTGCGCGTGCGAGATCGACTTGTTGGCGATGTAAAGCGTGGTGGGCGCGCTGAGTTGTTTATTGAAAATGCGCACCCAATCGTGGTGCGGGGCGTAGTCCTCGCGCTTTTCAGTGTATTCCCAGACCGTCTTTCCATCCCAGTCCACCTCCTTGAAGCCCTGGAACCCGCTCGGATCATCCTTCGACGCATCCACGATGTGGCCGTTATCGAGGAGGTGCGGATTTGTGCCAACGGGCCAGGTGTGGACCACTCGTCCTTCCATATCGAGGAGAAAAGTCCGATTGCCGACCCCGAAGAGAGTGTAGCCGCTAAAGGCCTTCTCTTTGTCGTAGAAGAGCAGTTCGGTCGGCCCTTGCAGCCGTTCGTAGGCGAGGGCGGATGTGGCCAGCAAGGCGAGGAGAATTAGGGTGCGTTTCATGGCTCGGTGTGCTCTTCGTTAAAGTAAGTATTGTTCGCTAAACTGTTTATGGAACCTTGATCCCCGTTACTCCAAGGCGAACGCGATAAATACTGGGACGGCAGGTCAGGTAGAGCGTTTTCCAGTCGGCACCGCCGAACGCGCAGTTGGTAGGCTGCTCGGGCGTGGCGAACGTGCCGAGGAGGTTACCCGGACGGTCGAAAACCATCACGCCCGTCCGGCAGGCGCAATAGACGTTGCCTTCCGTGTCCACCTTCATCCCATCGGCGCCGGGCGCATCGGCGGTGAAGATGCGGCTGTTGGAGAGCGTGCCGTCGCTGGCCACATCGAAGGCGCGGATGTGGCCACGATCGGTGTCATTGATATAGAGCATCTTCTCGTCAGGCGTAAACGCGAGCCCGTTCGGCTTGAGGAAATCCCGGGCGACCAAGGTTAGCGTCTTTCCGTCGGGCGCAATCCGGTAAACGCCTTGAAAATCCAACTCGCGATCCTCGCGCCGGACGCCGAAGGGGGGATCGGTGAAGTAAATGGCCCCATCGCTCTTGACGACGACATCGTTCGGGCTATTGAGGCGCTTGCCTTCATAGCGTTCAGCGAGCACGGTGATCGTGCCATCGGCTGCAGTGCGGGTGACACGGCGTGAGCCGTGTTCGCAGGCAATCAGGCGCCCCTGTTTGTCGAGCGTAAGCCCGTTGGCATTGCGGCTAGGCGTGCGAAACGTTTCGCACTTGCCGTCCTTGAAGCGAACAATTCGATCAGCCGGAATGTCGCTGAACAACAGTTCGTTCTTGGCCGCGACCCAAAGGGGACCTTCAGTGAATTGAAAGTCGCCGGCGAGTTTCTCCACCGGGACCGTGAAATCGATCCCGAGCGCGGCACTTGCCGCCAGGACGCAGGCGAAGCCTATGGTCACTTTCATGGGTGTGGTTTCTGGTTTCCGATTGCTCTCTGTATATGGCTTCTGGCCTAGCCGAAGATTGTGGCAGGCGACGCACGCGCTGCTATCCGGACAGGACGTTTAACCATCGCGTGGTGGCCGGTTGTCGGCAGGCGGGCGGCCATTGCGATTATCTCCGCCACCTTGACCATTCCCGCCTCTGCCCCCGGGGCCGCGGTTGTCGCGAGGCTGCTCATTGATCTGGTCTAGCCCCGTCTTACCCTTCTCCGAGGCTGGCAGTTCGATGACGCCTTTAGGGGTCAGGTCACGCCCCGCCAAGCCTGGGTAATCCGGCGCATAACGATGCACCTTGAAAACGGCATTCCAAAGGTGGCCGCGCATGTCTTTGCCGGGGAGTTCGCCCTGCGCCAGGATTCCGCCGCGCACCATCGGGTCAACGTACTGCCAGACCATCTCGCCGGTCGGGGTGATCTCGAACAAGTGGCCGACCACCCCCGCGCAGATCAAGGTGTTCCCGTTGGGCAGGCGATGCGCGCCCGAAATCTCCGACGAGAAAAAGTCGGTGCGGTTTTTCGCCTCGTAATGCCAGACCGGTTTTTCGGGGCCGTAAGGCTTGCCGGCCTCGATGAGATAGTGGCCGTTCGCATCCACCGGTGGCACGATTTCCTCGAGGCTCGACCAGCCTCGGTCGTAGCCATTATTGAAGATTGTGAGGTGGCCCGCTCCGGGATACCCGTCGGGAATCCACTCCGCGTCATGCTGCTGCACCAGTTGTTTGTCGCGCATCGTGCCACGCTGGTAGGCGGCGGGATTGCCCCAGCGATAGATGAGGTCGCCGCCCTTGCCGTGCTTGCCGCCAGTGTGGCCGGCGGCTTCTTTCGTGGTCGTGCTGTGGTCGAGGAACCAGATCTCGTTGCAGCCGCGGGCGCTGAGGACGATCTGGTCCAGCGCGGGATTGTAATCGAGGGAATTCATGTGGTTCCAGAACGCGGGCGTGGCCCGGCCATTGCAGGCGACGTCCACCAACTCGGGATGCGCCGCCACGTCGCCGTAGTTGGCCTTGGTGCGATCGGTGTGCTGGATTAGGTGATCCCAGACGTGCCACTCCCAGACGATGCGGCCGCCTTTGGGCAAAACGGGTTCGATCTCCACCACGGCATCGGGTACCAGGTATTCGTCACGCAGGGCGCGGGCATCAAAACCGGCGGCCACCGCCTCCTCGCTGGACTTGCGTTCGACCATCAGGGCGAGAATATGGCCGTTCGGCAGCGGTTTAATATCATGATGCAACTGGTAATTGCGGGTAGCGTGGTTGAATTCCCAGACGAGGTTGCCCTCCCAATCATACTCCTCGATGCGGCCGCCTTCGCCGCCGCCGGTGCCCCCCTGAACCTTGAGCATCCCGGCGCGGACCAGGTGGCCGTTGGGGAGCAGATAGGCGGATTGGCCAGGTTCGTACGCGCTTTTCCACTGATGCACGACCCGCCCCTGGTTGTCCAGGAGGTAGGTGACGGTGTTGTGCTTGGGCGCCATCAGCGTGTAGCCGTTAAAAGCCTTGGGCGTGTTCAGGAAGAGGCCGACGGTTTGGCCGGGCTTGGACGACACCGGGGTTTTGTTTTCGGGCATTTCTCGTCGGCCGCCGCCTTCACCGCCTCGCCCACCGCCCCCGCCACCTTCGCGTCCTCTACCCTGGCCATCGGGGCGAGGTGGGCGATTCCCGGGCGGCTCTTGCCCCGCGGCTAAATAGGTGAACTGCACGACACAGGCGGTCACCAGCCAGGTGAACAGCGCTCGTTTCATCAGTCGGCGAACGGTTTGATATTGTGAGTTCATGCCGGTTCTCTCAAATTCGAGTCGTTGGATAAAGCTGTGGGGTCCCATAAAGTGGTTGGCAGGACTAACTAGGTTTATTGGTCGCTCGGCGGTGGCCGCTGACCTTCCTGCCGGTTGAGATCGCGCGGCGGACGGTCACCGGGACCGTCCCCCCGATTTCGTCCCGGACCAGCACCAGGCCGGTCGCCTTCTCCGGCATTATCGGTCGCCTCCGGAGGCCGCGAATAAACCACCTTCAATTCCGCGCTGGCGAGAATCTTGTCCTTCATGGCCGCGAGCAGGACCTCGCGGCTGACCTTCAAGGCCGGAACGGTGAGGTCGGGTGCTGCCGAAAGGGCATACACCGTATAGATGTAAGTCTTGGGTCCCGGCCCTTTGGAATGCGGCGGCGCATAGCCGCCGCGGTTGTTGACGCTGTTGCCGCCCAGGGTCCCCACCCCTTTCACGTTCTTGGGCAGGCTCTGCACATCCGCCGGGATATTATAGAGAATCCAATACCATTTGATGCCGTCCGGAGCATGGTGGTGCATGATGAGCGCATAGCCCTTGGTGCCCGCTGGGGCGCCGCTCCACTCCAGTGGCAGCGTCGCACTGGTACCGTCACCGGTGTAGTCCTTCGGCAGCGTTCCGCCATCAGTGACCTCGGGACTGCGGAGGGTGAAAGTGGCAGCGGGTTGATCGGCACCCAGGGACGGCAGGACGATCAGCCCCAAGGCAAGCGCCGCAGCCATCGTGCGACGGTGAGGAGAAGTTGATAATGACCTGGTGAATCGGTTGCTCATAGTCGTCTAATTAGTTGTTGCCCCCATCCCGTGGCAGACCTCCGTTGGCCCCTCGCCCGCCGCCTTGGCTTTGCTGGTCGCGCAACTGCTGCAACTGCTGCTGCTGTGCCGGCTTCAGAATTTGGTCCAGTTTCGCCTTCACCTCCGTCTCCAGGTCGGCGATCTGCTTCTGCTGGCTGGCCGTCAGGTTTAATTGCTCCTGGGCGCGTGGAGGAACCAGGCGAAGCCCAGGTTCGGCGCCGCCGGCTTGACCGTCGCGGGCGGGGCGTTGGTCGCCAGAACGAGCCTGGTCATCAGATCGGCGCGCGCTACCGCCCTGCCCTTGACCGCCACCGCCCCGCCGGCCCCCGCGCTCTGCGCCCGCAGGAATCGGGGTTGGTTTGATGATCAGCCGATTTTCCGCATTCACCGGGCAGAGCACCCGGAAACCAAAGGCGTAGTAGGGGTGATTCGGATCCTGCGGACCACGGTAATACGACGGGACATGATTGGAAATGCGAGCCCGCATATAGTCGCCGTTATACCAACCGCCCCCGCGCATGGAGTGGTAGGGCTTGCCGTCCGGCAGCAGGCTGCCCTGGGCGGGACCCACCGGGTTGTTGCTCGGGCTGTAGGCGTAATAATTGTGCGTGTACCAGTCATTGCACCATTGCCAGACGTTGCCGGCCATATCGTAAAGACCGAAGCCGTTGACGCTATTGGCGGTTTGGTAGGTTTCCGACGCCCCGGGCCAACCGAAGTCGGCCTTGTGGTGGAGTTTTCCGTTGAAAAACCCGACCGGCGTCGTCCACGGCAACGGACCGACGCGAAACGGGTTGGTCGATTGGGGCACGTTGGCTTTGGCCGGGTCGGAGTCGTCGCCCCACGGGTAAATACAATACGGGTTCTGTTTTCCGCCGCGGGCCGCGTATTCCCATTCGGCCTCGGTGGGCAGCCGAAAGCCGCTCTGGTTAAAGTTGCAATCCCATGTGGCCGGGTTGTAGCAAACGGGCAAAGCCTTCTGCGCGCTCAGCCAGTTGCAGTAGGCGGCCGCGCCGTGCCAACGGACACATACCATGGGGTGCTCTTCCTTCTGGTCGAGCACGGTGAACTGCATCCCGTCCCAACCGATCCGCGAATACGGCGACAATGCCCGCGTATCACAAAGCAGATCCTTTCCGCCGAGCAGGTAAACCCCGCCGCTCCGGACCTCGATCGCCTTCTGCGCCAGCGCCGCGTTGAGGAACTCGGCATACTGCTTCGTCGTCACGTCGTTGATGCCGATGTAGAACGCGTCCACGTGGACTACGTGGAGGGGCACTTCGTGGCTCTCGTGTTTCTCGTCGCGGTACCCGTAGTGGTCGCCCATCTCGAAAGTCCCGGCGGGAATCAACGCCAAGCCTGCCATCTTCTCCGGTGGCGGAGCGCCCGCGGTACAGGTCATCCCCACCGCGGCCACAAGCGCCGCCGCCATCGCTGGATTCGATCTTATTTTCATGTCCAAGAGGCTAAACGCAGAACGGTGGCGAGTTTCTACACGAAAGCCATAATATTCCTTCGATTTGCATCCGGGCAGCCAATGGGCATCAGCGGTGAGCCCGGATGCGGTAGAAGAGGTTGGTGCCGGCGGCGGCCCCGGGGTGGGTGAAGGAATTGGTAATGCCCGTCGGCGGCGTATTGGTAAACACGGCGGTCCATTGGGCCGCCAGGAGGCTGGGCGAGCATTCGAGATACTGCCACGCGTTAACGCCGCCAACCCAAGTGAGCTTTACGTCACTGCCGCCAGTCGCGATGCTGCTGATGGCGAGTTCAGCGGTGGCGTTCGTCGGGTTGAGATCCGCGGTGTAATTCTGCAAGGTGGTCAATCCATTGGCATCGACCAGGCTTGCGGTGGTGGCCAGGGTGGGGTCAAAGCCGTAGGTCATGGCCCAGCCGTCGGGGATGCCGTCGTTGGCGGAAGACCATAGGGTTGGGTCCAGGCCGTATTGATACTCCTGGAGGTCGGTCAAGCCGTTGCCGGAATGGCTGCTGGTGGCCGTGACCGCCGACAGGCTGCCGAAGTGGCTCCGGACCCACAAGTCGGGCAATCCGAGCCCGACGGTGTCGGTGGCGGCGCCCGTGTAGGTCTCGACGGTGCCACGCGGGGTGAGGTCCTTGTTAGCCAACCCGGCGTAGTTCGTAGGGTAGCGGTGGACTTTGAATACCTCGTTGTACCATTGCCCGGCCATGTGCGCATCGGGCGGGATAGCGGAGCCTTGCGCCAGCGGGGCGACGATTTCGGGGTTGATGTAATTCCAGACCATCGTGCCGTCGGTGGTGACCTCGAAGACCGTGCCGTGGGTGCCATGGGTAATCAGGGTGTTGCCGTTCGGTTCACGCTCGGCGCCGCCGATGTCGGAGCAGTAGAAGTTGGTCGCGGGATTATTGGTGTAGGTCCAGTAAAGCCCCGCCGGGCCAAAGGCGGCCCCGGTCGAGCGGGAGTAATTGCCGTAAGCGTCCACCGGCGGAACGATCTCATCCACGGAGCTGTAGCCGCGGCCACCATTCCCATTGTTGAAGATGAGGATGTGGCCGGCGCCGGGGCAATTGGTGGGGATCCAGATACAACAGTGCTGCTGCCAGAGCATCTCGCTGGCGGGCGTACCGAGTTTGTATTGCTGGGGATTACCCCAACGATAAAGCAGGTCCCCGCCTTTACCATAGGTTCCGCCGGCATGACTGGCGGCTTGGGCGGTCGTGGTGCTGTGATCGATGACCCAGATTTCACTGTTGCAGCGGCAACTGATCAGGATCTGGTCAAACTGTGGGTTGTAGTCAATCCCGTTGAAGTGATTCCAGAACTGCTGGTTTTGCCCGCTTGGAGGATTGGCGTTGACGAGGCCGACGTTGCTGCTGACGACACCGTAGTTGTGCTTGGTCGGGTCGTAATCCTGGATGAGGTGGTCCCAGGTGTGCCATTCCCAGACGATCTTGCCGCCGTAGGGTCGGGTGGGTTGCACTTCGGCAATGTAATCGGGGAGCATGAAACCGCCGCTGGTGGTAATCGCGGACACGCACAGATTGGGGTTGAATCCCGCAGCGATGACCTCGGCCAGCGATTTATATTCGCAGACAATCATGATCAGATTGCCATTGGGAAGGACTTTGAAGTCGTGATGGCTCATGTTGGTGGCGGTGTTCAGGTCAAAGGCCCAGAGGAGGTTGCCTTCCCAGTCGCGTTCCTCATGCCGGCCGCCTTCGCCCCCACCGGTGGACAGAATCGTTTGGACCGAGCATTCGCGGAAGTAGTGGCCGTTCGTCATCAGGTAGTCCCCACGACCGGGACAATACGCGCTGGTCCACTTGTGGACATACTGGCCGGCGTCATTGAGCAGGTAGGCGTTGGTGCCTTGCATCGGGGACATGAGCGTGTAGCCGGGGGAGGCGTTGGTGGCGTTCAGGAACAGGCCGACCGTCTGGGTCAGTTTCTCCGGGCGCATCACCCGGAAGCCGACCTGGAACCAGGTACTGTCCTGGTTGCCGTCCGGCGAGGTTCCTAGGGACCAGGCCGGATCACGGTTGGAAACCCGGCTGTAACCGTAGAATTGCTGGCCGCCCCCGTTCCACCAAGTCCCGCCACGGAACGTCCGATAGGCGAGGCCGCCGTGATCGGTGAAGATGTCCCCGCTTACGGGACCAGGTGGGTTGGTTACGATATTGTTGCTGACGCAATAGCTGTAATAGCTGGATTGGTACCAGTCGTTGCACCATTCCCACACGTCGCCCGCCATGTCATAAAGGCCGAACGGATTGGAGCCATCGCTGGTCTGGTAGCTGGTCTGGCTGCCCGGCCAGTTGTAGTTGGTTGCGAAGCGCAGCGCACCGTTGTAAAACCCGACCGGCGTGGTGTTCGGATAGTCGTTGGTGGACTCGAACGGGTCGCCGGAGCCTTGCCAGTTGGCGAAGGTGCCGCTGGCGTTGCTGTTGGTGCCCCAGGGAAACATGCAATACGGGTTGGTCAAGCCGCCATGCGCGCAGTACTCCCATTCCGCCTCGGTCGGCAGGCGAAACCCGTTCTTGGTGAAATCCACGTCGCCGGTGTCCAGGTTGTAACACGGTTTGAACTCACCGCGCTGGCTGAGCCAATTGCAATAGGCAATGGCCCCGTACCAAAGCACGCTGGTCACCGGCCGCAGGTCGCGGTTGTTCATGACCACGAACGCGTTGTTGGTCCACTGGATAAAACTGTACGCATTGGCGTCATGCGTATAGAGGTAAATGTTGGTGCCGCCGACGGCATACACGAGGTTCGAACGCACCTCAACCAACCCTTGGTAGAGCGCCGCGTTGAGGAAGGCGCAGTACTCGGTCATCGTGGCCAGCGTCGTCGTCATATACAGCGGCGTGATATAGACATTGTGCAACGGGATTTCATCGCTGGGATGGTCCGGGTCGTAGAAATTGAAGTGGTCGCCCATGACAAACCCGCCGCCGGGGATGCGGACGTATTGGGCGGCAAACGATCCGGTGATATTCGTGGTGCCGCCGCGCACGCACCGCACCCACAAAGTGCTGCTTTTGGCGGTGTTGGTGGCCATGCCGTATTGATAATCCAGGCACCAGGCGAGGTTTGTCATGACGGGGACGGTGGTGGAGGACCAGTACCGAGCGGCGGCGGCGTTGGGAAAATACCGTGTGTCCACCGAAGGCCCGGCGAGGGTCTCGTCGCTGATGGATTGCAGTTCTTTGATGTTGGGGAGACGCCAATCCGTGAAACCGGCCAGGGTAAGCGTGCCCGCGAGCTGGAGCGCTCCCTCCCAATTGGTCGTCGCGGCGATCTCAGCCTGCTGCCACATGAGGCCCGTGTCGGTATCGGTAATCGTGCCGTTGCCATTATTGGCGAAGTGATGAATGGGTCCGGTGGGGGAGATGGCGGCTGCGCCCCGCACGCACCGGACGTGGATGCGAACAGCGCCCCCGGCACTAAGGGTGGCGCTGCGGGGTTGCGGGCCGATGCTCCCCCCCGAACTCACTACCCAGATATTGGTGGCATTGCCGAGTTGAGGATCGCGCGTCCACCAATAAGCGGCGGCAGTCGGGGTGAAGGAGTTGGTGTTGATAGCCGGCGAGAACCCGTTCTGGAGCGTGAGGCTGTAGAGTTCCTGGCTGGTGGGGAGGCGCCAATCGCTGCAGCTGCCCAGGGTGAGCGTGGCAGGGTAATTGGTCGCGCTTTCCCAGGTCATCTCGCCACCGTCGGTTTGCTGCCACATCAGCCCGGTGACTTTGTCACTGATGGTGCCGTCGCCGTTGTTCAGATACGCCGGCGGGTGGATGGCGTAGTCCGAATCTTCACCGAACGTGCTCGTGTAACTGGTGACCTGGCCGGTGTCTGGCAAATTCGTCAGCGTCACCGTCGCTGACGAATTGGTGCCACTGACCACCGTCAGGACGATGTCGTCGAGCATAATTCGGTTGGTGGGATAACCGCCGCGAAACTGGAACCGCAGGGTCAGGTTGTTGACCAGTTCGGCCGCCTGCAGGGTATATGAATAGGCCTGAAAGGCGTGGTTCGAGGCGGTCAATTCGCTCAAGCGGTTGGTGAACCCCGCCCCCGCGTTGAGCTGCATGACCCACCCACCACCCGCGGCCAGGCTGTCGGCCTCCATATAGAAGGTGAGCGTTCCGCTGGCACCCTGGGCGTTGATGCCCGCTGTAGTGGTGATCATGCTGTCAGACAGGTTCGCGGTGCCGCCTTTGAAGGTCAGGCCGCAGGGGTTGCCGCTGCCGTAGTTGGCGTTGAGCGCCTGCTCGAAAGGGCTGCCCCCGTTGAAAGTAACGGTCCAGGCGTTGTTGCAGCCCGAGCCGGTCCACGGCTTGGCCGCGGTAGCGCCCATGGTTTCGGTGAACACCGCCGTGCTGGTAGCCGCGCTGGCGGCCCAACTCGCGGTCAGTCCAAGCGCCAGGCCCAGGGTGAGGTAACAATGTGCGGTTGATTTCATGATGTGGGGGTCAGGGTGGTTAGGGAACACTGATGCGGTAAAAGGTGTAGGGCGGGGTAACGGTGAACACCCCGTTGCTGCCGGTGACGGCGACTTGCCCGAGGTTTTGCCAATTCAGGGCGGGCAGACTAGTGGCGCCCCAGATGGTCGCCGTCGCCGCCCCGGGTGCGCTAAACGCAAACTGCGGCGGCAGCCCGGCCGCAAGGACGCTGACCGGGATGGCCTTGAGGGTCGGCGCATCCACGATGCTAAACGGCGTGGTGCTGGCGCCATAAACAGCGGCGTTGGTCGAACTGCTGATGCGGATCGAGTAATTGGCCCCAGGCAGGTTGGTCAGGCTGATGGGCCAGACGAAGGCGCCGAGGTTGGGGGCACTGCTGGCAAGGCGACTCACCAGGTTGGCGCTCTGGTACACGTCAATCGCCACATTCTCAGCGAGGTTGGCATTCCACAGGATGAAGCAGGTCTGGCCTCGCTGCCAGGCCTGGCCCCCGGTTGGACTGGTGACCTGGATGGCCGGCGGGGCCGCGACAAAGGAATTGGTGGCCCAATCGCTGACCCCGCCGTAGTTGGAAACGTTCACCCGCCAGTAGTAGGTTGCCCCTGCTTGCGTGCTGGAAAGCGTGTAGGCGAGATTGCTCAGCCCGGCCTGGTCCACCACGAGATTGCTGAAGGCGGAATCGGTCGCCACCTGCAAGTGATAGGCATGAGCAAACCCCCGGGGTGTCCACTGGAAAACGACCGGTTCCTGCCAATCCACTGACGTTTGCGTGGCCTGGCCATAGAGAATGGGCGCGAGGGGGATTTCCGGCAGATCGGGATACGTGAAGATGAACTCTCCCAGTTGGGTAGTGGTGACGTTCAAGGTCTGCGCCACCGGGTCGTAAGTGGTGGCCAGAGGAACAAAAACGCCTTGGCCAATGGTGGCACGCTGATAGATGGTCAGGTTCGTGGGGTTGCTGTACAACGGCGTATCAAAGCTGAAGTTGTTCGCTGGCAGAGCGAAACTCAGGTTGGCGGCCCATGCGGTAATATTGGCCCCGGCCAGGGTCACGCGGGGAACCAACACCTGCGGGGCTTTGCCCGAAAACTGGGGAAATCGAACGGCGTCGTCGTGATGGCTGACCGTCAGTGTATTGGCTGACAAACCGGACAGGCTGGTGACCGTTACGACCACGCCCGAGTTCGTCCCGGCGCACACCTGGCCCGCGCCAATTCCCTGGAACATATCCGAGTGGATCAGGCCCGGGGAGTTCCAGACCTGCTTGGTCAAAATGGTTTGGGACTGGAACCCGGGCGCCGATAGCTCAAACATGACCTGGTTGGAGGCGTTCACCTCGGTCAGCACCGGGCCGGTGCCCTGTTGCGCGGCGGAAACCCAACCGACGTAAGTGTTGCCGTTCGTGAACCGCTTCACGATCCCCTCGGTCGGGGTCAGAATGTCCGGAACGTGACGATATTCCCATACGAGGGTGGCGGTCAGGTTGGTTTCATCGAGGTGGTACTGCACGGCACGGGAGTAGGTTCGGCCGGGCAGATCCCCTTGGCCTTGCAGGCTCCCATTATCGAAGAACAGGATGTCGCCGTTAGCCAAACCATGGATATTGTGTTGGCCGATGAAGTAATACGGGGCATTCTCGGGATGCTCGCCGATGAAGGTAAAGTCATTCGATTTCCCACCGAGGCGCCACATCACGTCACCCGTGCTTCGACTCACCTTGATGATCTGGCAGAACCCGCGCAGCGAGATGAGATAGTTGTTGTCCCGCGGGTCGATGGTGATGGCATTCACATGCGTCCAGTCCACGCTGGCCACATTCATATAATCCAAGGAGTCGGTTATGGCGAGGTGGTCGATCGCCCGCCATTGAAACACGATTTTCTGGTTGGCGTCCATTTCCTGGAAGACCACGCTCCGGAGCACCGCATCCGGCCGTCCGCCGGTGACGATTTGACTCAGATTGGTTGGGATATTGGCGTTTTCCAGAAGGATGGCGTCACCGTTGGGGAGGAGCTTGAAATCGTGGCCGTCGCCGGCGGGGAGCGTATCCACCGCGCCGAACGTTTCGTCCCGGAGCAGCCAGGCGGTATTGTTTTCGGCAATCAGCCCGGAGGGTGTCACCGTACGCCATAGCGCCTTGCAGGGGGTGGTGTACAACGGCGTGCCCGAGTTATCCAGAACCACGTTGAACACGTTGGTCGCGGAGCCCTTCGCACCCAGGGTGCCAATGAAATCCCCCGGCGCGACGGGCCCGTTGCTGGAGACCACCAGGGTCGGAAAACTGGACGGTAGTTGGCCGTTTGATTGCACGATGCAAGCGCTTAATGCTGTCAAGACGGCACTCAGGGTCAAGAACAGGCGTTTAGTCTTCATGGGCCATTCAGTTGGTCGCGCACCGGGCGCATTTTCATTTTCGAGGTCAGGGGGATTCGCCGGATCAATCTCGCTCGGGCCTAAGAACCGGTGGCCGTGGACGCGGCAGCCGACTGAGCGGGCAAGGGCTGCCCCGGCGCTTTGAACAGGAAGTCCGTGTTCGGGATCGCCGGCATCGCGATGGGTTCGGAATAAAGGTAAGCCCCCTTGCAGGTGTATTGGCTGTCCAGGTTGCGCAGCTTCAACAGGGTCTTCTTCTGGCCGACGGTGAGGGCTTCGCGGGCTTCGGCGAAGCGCATCGCGTACCAGTAGGAAATCTCGCCGTCGAGTTCACCATAGCGCTTCGCCAACGCCAGCACCTTGCTTTGGTCCGCCGACTCCTCCTTCATGAAGCGCCGGAGTTCCACCGAAATCGCCCGCCGGACGGACACGATGTCCTGCAAGTCCTTCCGTTGGAGATCCACGAGGCCCGTGACGAGCGCCCGTTGCGGTTCACTCAGGGCGGCCAGGAAAGCCTCGCCGCTGTCCCCGGTCAAGGACGTGCTGATCGAGAAGTTGGCGTTGCCCATGGCGGGAATGTCCTTCATGTAGAAGGAGCCGAAGTAGGTGGCATGGCGTTCCGGGCAGAAATACACGTCGGCGTCCACCGAGCCCGCATACCAACTAAACATCTCGCTGGCGTAGGTCATGACCGCCACATGGACCGCCGGGGGGAAGCTTCGTGTGTCCACCTGGTCCGCCAACTCGGGCCAGGTGGCCGAGTTGTTGAAGGCCATTTTGCTCAGATGGGTCTTTTGCTCGTCAGTCAGCGAGCGGATAATGCCGCCCAGCACCTTGGCCCGTTGGTAGCTCAGGAGTCCATCCACCTCGAAGATGCTCGCCGTGTACTTCATCACCGCCTCGCGGTCCAAGCCCGTCGTCCCGGCGGGGAGGTCGCCCGACAACTGGCGGCAAAAGGCCTTGATCAAGGGAAACCGCTTCTGCGCCAGGTCGGCCAGCAAGCTCTCCTGTCCTTTGGCCAGCGTTATCAGTTGCGCCTTTTGATCGGCGCTCAGCACGTACAGGACGTTGTTGGCGGCTCGCGGCACGAAGGACGTGTTGTGGCCCAGTTGGTTGGCGTCCACGTCGCGCATATACTGGAAGCCAAAGAAATCAGCGGCCTTCCCGGGCGGCAGGAAGGTGCAACTGCCGAGGTCTCCCGTGAGGAAGGCCAAGCCGTCAAAGGCAATGGTGTTCAGTTGCGCGCGATCCGAGATGGCTTGCTCGATGGAATACTGGCCTTGGCCGTTCGACTCCGGCCGCCCCGCCTCCCGTCGGTTGTCCCGGTTGGGTGCGCGGTCAGCGCCGCGAGCCGGCGGAACCTGCTCGCTCCCGCCACCTTGCGCCGGCGGCGCCAGATCCCTCAGTTTATCGGGATCGAAACCCGCGGCCTTTACGGCCTCGTTCATGGACGCGCCGCCGGGGACTCCCGCTTGGCGGAAGGCCGCGTGGATCGCTTTCGCCTGGTCCGCGGTCAGTGTGTTGGCGTCGTACTTGGAGAGGATGCCCTTCACCTGGTTCTTCTGTGCCGCCGTGAGCACTTCGGATTCACCCGGAGCGCCTCCGTTGCGTTCGCCGGCGGGTTCGCCCTCGCGGGGGGGCGGACGCTGTTCGTCGCGGGGTTCGCTTCGGTCTTGGGCGGTGAGCAGACAGGTCGAGGCCCCGAGTGCCAGCGTTATGAGGATCAAATTCTTTTTCATATATTCCAGTGCAAGTTCGTTTTCGTTTTGTTCCAGCGGGCGCTGTCGCCAGTGCCGTGCTATCCAAGGGGTTGAACGGAAAGGAATGGCACCCTCCGACAAGAAAACTCTTAAAATCATTCTTCGACCGCTCAGTAGAAAGTTCCAGTTCGTTCGCGTTTCAATCATATTAATGGCATGAACAGCGAATCCCATGTCGCGATGGAGGACCTGGAGCAGCGCCTGCGGGGCGGTGACCTGCCGGCGTTGGCGGAGCTTTTTTCCCGCGAGCGGGACCGGCTGTGGCGGCTCATTCACTTCCGGTTGGCGGAGCCCCTGCGCGGCAGGATGGGGCCGGATGACGTGTTGCAAGAGGCCTTCCTGGCCGCCACGCAGCGCTTGAAACATTATGCCGACGGTCCCGCCAGTTCGCCTTTCATCTGGTTGCGCATGATCGTGAATCAGACCCTCATCGACCTGCACCGACACCACTTGGGTGCGCAGCGGCGGGACGCCGGCTGCGAAGTGGCCATCGACGGCCTGCCGTATGGGCAGGCGACCTCCGCCTCAGTAGCCCTTCGCCTGGTGGGCCAGTTCACCTCGCCGAGCCGGGCTGCCGCGCGGGCTGATCTGCTCGGTCTGGTGCAGAATGCCATCGAGCAGATGGACCCCATTGACCGCGAGGTGTTGGTCTTGCGCCATTTTGAGGACCTGACGAACAGCGAGGTGGCCGAGGCACTGGGGATCGAACAGGATGCGGCCAGCGTTCGCTATATCCGAGCGTTGCGGCGGCTCAAGTCCATCTTGGCCCAGGTAACTGATCTGGAGAAGGAGGTCCGGTATGGCTGATGCGGAGATGAAACGAGATCCCTTGGAGGTCCTCGCCGCCGAATACATCCGGCGCCTGCGGCAAGGCGACGCGCCTTCCGTCACGGATTACGCCGCGCAGCATCCCGAACTGGCGGAGGAGATCCGGGATCTCCTCCCCACCATTGCCGTGACCGAACGGATCAAGTCCCGGCAGGCCCGCTTTAGCGGCGGGCGAGCGGCTCTCGGGGCCGCGCGGCCTGAGCGATTAGGTGACTTCCGGCTTATCCGCGAGATCGGCCGTGGCGGGATGGGTGTGGTCTTTGAGGCGGAGCAGGAGTCGCTGGCCCGCCGCGTCGCCGTCAAGGTTCTGCCTCGCCAGGTCCTGTTGGATGAAAAGCGCCTGAAACGCTTCCAGGACGAGGCCCGCATCGCGGCCAATCTGCATCACACCAACATTGTCGAAGTATTTGGCGTGGGCGAGCAGGATGGCTTCCACTACTACGTCATGCAGTACATTCGCGGCGTGGGTTTGAACGCCATCATCCCCCTGCTGGCCAAACGAGGCAGCGAACCGCAGGACCTGTCGCCGCCACCGGCCGGGGCGGCCGCAACCCCCGCGGGACCAGACGGTGATATGGCTGAGGCTGCCACCCAGCAACTGCTGGGTGGGAAAGATGGGATACGTCCCGATGGCCGCCTGGGACCCTATTATTGGCAGAGCGTGGCGCGGCTTGGCCGACAAGCCGCCGAGGCGTTGCGCCACGCGCATAGCCAGGGAGTCCTGCATCGGGACATCAAACCGGCCAATCTGCTCCTCGACCCCCACGGCACCCTCTGGCTGGCGGATTTTGGGTTGGCCAAAGCCGCTCAATCCGCGGACCCGTCCCTTTCCAACGATGTAGTCGGGACCGTGCGCTACATGGCCCCGGAACAGTTCGGTGGCCACACCGACCAACGCAGCGACATCTATAGCCTGGGACTCACGTTGTACGAGTTGCTTACCCTGCATTCGGCCTATGAAGAAACCGACCCGAGCCGCCTGATGCAACGAATCACCCAAGGGCCACCGCTGGCGCCGAGCCTGGTTTGCCGGAACATTCCGCGTGACCTGGAGACGATTATTCTCAAGGCCATCAGCCACGATGCCAGCCAGCGCTATCAGAGCGCCGCCCTGCTGGCGGATGACCTCGACCGTTTCCTCGCGGATCGGCCCATCCGTGCCCGACGGGTCGGTCCCGTGGAACGGTTGGGCCGCTGGTGCCGCCGGAACAAGAGCCTGGCCGGCTTGACCGGGGCGACGTTGTTGCTGATCGTGCTGGTCGGCGTCGTAGGCGCCATCGGCTACGTGCGGACAAAAAGCGCTTCCCGAGATAAAGCTATCGAGCGCGCCAAGGCCGAAGCCAACGCCAGCCTGGCCGTCGAAGCCCTCGACCGGATGTTCGAGCGGTTGTCACCGACTCGAATCGGCATCCTCTCGCGACTAGCTGGCGGAGGAACCGAAAGCTCGGGCAATCCCCGTTCCCCAGTGTTATCCAAGGAAGCGGCGGCACTCCTCGAAGAAATGCTGCCCTTCTACGACCGGTTAGCCCGGCAAACCGGCAAAGATGACAAGATCCGGGTGGGGACCGCCGAAGCCAACCGGCGCGTCGGTGCCATCCGGCAGCGTCTGGGCCAAATGGAGGAAGCCGTCAAGGCCTACCAGCGCGCCATCGCGCTTTTTCGAGAACCGGGCACCCACTCGCCAACCAATCCGAACCTCCGGTTGGAAGTGGCGCAAATAGAGAACGAACTGGGCGATCTCTACACCGCGCGGCGGCAGACGGCCGAAGCCCGGCAAGCTCATCTCGCCGCTTTGGCTTTGCTCCAGGGCGGTGCAGCCTCACCCACCGCTCCGGTCGCATGGCGCTTCGAGTTGGCGCGCACGTATTACGCGCTCGGCACCCAGGACCGCCCGCTTCCGGCGGCGGCGCCGCCGGAGGAAGTCGGGCCACTAACACTGCCGGAGGAACAACGATCTGACCTGGCCCAAGCGGTCGCCCTCCTCAACGGATTGGCCGCCGCCGATGCCCATAACCCGGAATACCGGCATTTACTAGCGCTTTGCTACCTGGAAGGGGCGACGGTGGAGGATGGCGGCCCTGCGGAAGGCGGTGACGAACACGCCATTGGCATACTCGAACCCCTGGTGAAAGCCTACCCGGGCATCCCCGACTACGCCTATGATTTGAGCGAGGCTTACGCCCGGATGCACCTGCCACCAGCCCCGATCCCACCCGAGGTCGAGCGGGCGATCACCGACCGCTTGGGTAAATCCCTGGGCCTCCTGGAGAAACTCGCCATCCGCTATCCGGATATCCCCGACTTTATCGCCGCCGAAGCCCGGGTGCAGCACCAGTTTGGGTCGTTTCACCGGCAAATGGACCATTGGGCCGAAGCGGAACGGAGCTTTCGCCAAGCGGTGCTGATCCAGACCTCCCTGGTGAAACAATTCCCGGACACGCCCCAGTTCGGTTGCTGGATGGCCACCTATCGCATCGCGCTGGCGGATGCCTTGATTCGCCAACACCACCCACGCGAGGCCCGTACGGAGCTGGAAGAGACTATTTCTACGTTGTTAAGCCATCTGGAGAAGCGATCCGATATCCAGCCACCCCACAACCTGTTGGCGCTGGGTTATGCCACCCTGGAAGTCGCCCTGCGGGAGGCGGGAGAAGCCAGCCTGGCTGACGAGGCGGCGCACAAGGCGGAACAGCAACAGAGTTCGCTCCGGCCCAGCCGCTGATCACGCCTCGCATCTATGGCGCGACCAAAACGCGATAGAATCGCCGGAGGTAGTTGGAGGCTCCGGGGTCAGACCAAGAGAACGGGGTCATGGAAAGGTTGGTGCTGAAAATATTCGTCCAACTCGTCAGGTCCGTGGAGGCTTGCACGGTATGGAGTTCGCCCGTGGTGCCGTTGATGGAAAAATGCGCCTCGCCGCTGCTCCAACCAACGCCCGTCAAATACGGCTGCGACACGGTTGTCGCCGGGGCGGGTATGGCATAGCGGTAGGACACCATACGGTTGGTAGCACCCGGGCCTTCATCCGTTGGGCGGTAGGAACGCACATATTCCACCCAGGCGTTGGTCGGGGACACCGTGACGCGCAGGTGCCCGGCGCTGCCATAGAAGACGCCGCTTTGATAGTTGTAGCCGATGTTGGTGCCCGTCGCGTAGGCGATGGCGTTATAGGGGTAATGGCTGGGCTGCGGCACTTCCTGGTAGATGAGATCGGGCGAGCCGTTAGAAACGCCGCTCGCGTAGTAGTCCTGCTTCACATAGAGATGGTCATGCCCGTGGAAGAACACTTGCGCCTTGTTCGCGAGCAGCAGATCGCGAATCGGCATCGGCCAACCGGGCCGGTGGGCGGCAAAACCCGGGGTGCCGTTGGTGTTGAGCCCGCCCCATTCAAAATAGGGCGAGTATTCCAGGCCGCCGCGCGCCAGGGTGTCGAAACTGCCGCCAATCAAGTGATGGGCGAACACGAACTTGAATTTCGCCGTGCTGTTTTCGAGGGTGGTTTTCAGCCAATAATATTGGTTCGTGCCTAGCGTCCACGCCCACGGATCGCTGGACTTGCTCACGCCCTGGTCGCTATACCAGAAGGGGTCGAGCATTACCAGGAGCGCGTCGCCCCATTCGAAAGCGTAGTAGCCGTCGCGGGGCTGTTGTTGGTAGAAGTCGATATTGGTCGCGCCGGAATAAAAACCGCCCGCGACCGGGCAGGGATAATAGAGTTGCCGGGCGCGGGCACCCCAGACGGCCGGATTGGCCTGCGGCACGCTGTTGCTGAGCCACCATCCCAACTCCGGGTCATGGTTGCCATCGACCAGGAAGAGGGGCACGGAGTGGCCGGGAATGTTGAAGAACTGCGTGCGCACGGCCGCGCATGCGCTGAGGAGGCCCGCTTGGGTCATGGTGTAGGCATTCGTGGCGGAATAGTACTTCTCGTTCATGAACGTGTCGCCCAAATCGATGAGGAAATCCGGTTGGTCCGCGAGGATATTGGTGAGCGTCTGTTGCCAGACCGAAGGCACGGTGCCAGGCGTATCGTTGTAGTGCGGATCGGCCTCAATATCGAAGGTGAATTGGCTGCCCCGGTTGCGCTGGGTGTGGAAGACATGCTCGGTCCCTGCGGAGAACGGCGCGCCGTTCGCCGAGTAGCGGACGACGTAATAGTACTGCTGGTCCTTGCCGAGCCCGCTCAGCGCGAGCTCGCTCGGAACTCCATTGGTGACAGCATTCGTCGTCGTCTGGCCCGTGTAAACAGCGGATTGCGTCCCATATTCCAGATAGACCGCCAGATTGTTGGTAGCGAGCAGGCTCACGGTCACGGACGTGTCGGTCGGGCATCCCAAAATCAGGTCAAAGGGAAGGTCGGCGAAAAGCTGAGCCCGCCCCAGGAGGAGCAATGGCAGTCCGAGCAGGTGTAGTTTCATAGAACGGGTCTTAGGGGCCGTAGCCGAACCGGTAAAAGCGACGGCTGTAATTCGTTGAACCGAGATCCCTCCACAGCACCGGTGTCGCCGCCAGGTTGGTGGTTAAGATGGTCGTCCATTCGGCCAGGTTGGTCGAGGCCTGCAGGGAATGGTCTTGGAACAGGGTGCCGTTAAGCACGAGTTCAGCTTGGCCGTTGGTGGCGGCAATGGCGCTTATTTGGGGTGAGGCGATAACGTAGCTGTGGCCGATCAACCCGCTAAACTGGCCATTGGTTTCAGCCGTCGGGAGATACATGCGCACATATTCCACCTTCACCTGTGCGGGGGACACGGTGACACGGGTGTAGCCGGAGCTGTTGGTCACGTAACCGGTCAGATAAGCGTCGGCGTTGTATAGCGTATTGGAGGGATCGGCCGGCAAGGGAAGTTCCTGGTAGGTGACTCCGTCCAGTTGCTGGTGCGCAAACAAGTGGTCGTGTCCCTGGAAGAAGATCGTGCAATGGTTGGAGGCCATCAATTGGTGGATGGGCATCGCCCAGAGCGGCCGGTTGGTGGCAAATCCCCAAGTAGTGATATTGGTACCGGTTTGGTTGTTGCCACCGCCGACATTATAACCACCCCATTCGTAATCGAACGCCTCCTCGATGCCGCCGCGGCCTGTGCCCAGGACGTGGTGGGCGAACACGAATTTGTATTTGGCCCGGCTTTGCTCCAGGGTCGTTCTTAGCCACTCATACTGGGCATCCCCATGCGTAACGTCCCAAATATTGGTTCGCTTGGCACTGGAGCTGTGATCATCCCCCAAAACATTATCCACGCAAATGGGACAGCCCCAATACGGATCGAGGGTGACGAACAGCGCGTCCCCCCAGGTCCAGGCGTAGTAGTTCCGCAGTAGTCCGATGAACGGCACCGGATTCGTGTTGCCCGTATAAAAGCCGTCGGGAGTCGGCTCGGAATAATAGCTGTTGCGGGCGTTTTGCGCCCAAACCGCGACATTGTTCGACGTGCCGTTAAGGAGGTAGGCGGCCGCCTGCTCGTGGTTGCCATTCACGAGGAACACGGGCGCCGAAGCACCAATCACCCCCAGATAGGGCCGCTGAACGACGTAACGATAGGTCACGTTACTCGAGTTGAGGCTGTTGGTGGGGATCAGATCCACGCTGAAATCATCGCCGATGGTCAGGTAGAAGTCAGGTTGATCCGCGGCGGCATGGGCCAGGGTGTTGCTGTAGAGCTGGAAATCGAACATCTTCCCGACTCGTTCCGGGTGCGAATCTCCCTGGATGCAGAAGGTGAACGTACTGCCTGGAGGTCGTTGGGTGTGGAACGTGTGCTCGACGTCGGTCTCGAAAGTCGTATACCCGGCGTATTCGAACCGGAGCCGATAATAATAGCGGGTGTTGGGCTGGAGGCCGGTCAACACGACCTCGACCGGCTGGCCGGCGGAAAGATTGGTGATTCCGGTCTGGTTGGAATACACCCCGGTCACCAGGCCGTATTCGACATAAGCTGCCGCATTGGCATCCGATACCGCGTTGATGGCAATGGAAGTCGCTGTCGGCCGGCCCAGTACAAGTGAGCCGCCGAACGAGGCCAGGGCCGACGGCCCAACAACCAGGGACGCGGTGCAAACGAGCCATGCTCCTGCTTTCATACCTAGGAACTTAAACGGAAGCCGCCTCCGTTTTCTACTGCTTTTTTCCCTGGGCAAAACGCGGATTAGTTTGACCTCTGCCGCAGCTCCTTGCGGAGTAAATTGGCTGGAGGGCTCTGCTACCTCATTCAGCCCCTGCTCGGGGCCGGTTACCGCTACCCCAGCTTCAGGGGCACATTCTCTAGCGACAATTCGAAATGGCCTTCCCGCAAAATAAATGTCGCTGTACAGCACATCGCGAGCGCCTACACCAGGGTGGACTTAGCCCCCTTGTGCCCTTCTGCTTTTCCCCGGGGCTCAATCCCACCTCCGTTGGGGCAAGCTCACTCGTCCCGAACACCTTCAGTGAATTCTTCAGTAAACGAGTAGTGGCAAGGCGGAAACGGGTAGTGCCGAGTAGTTGCCGAATAGCCTTGACTTCCGGGGATTTCCTGCGATTTTTCCCTCAGAAAACAGAGCAGAAACCGCTCGATTCCGACCCTCGCCTCCAATCATAACTGCTTGTGCAGTAGTGATTTACGCTGACGCGCGGAGGTGGTGGGCACCAAAACGGGCACCAAAATCGCTACTCGGCGAGCACTCCGGGCCTACCAACCCCAGCTCGCCCACTGCTCGTTAACGCACCGGAATCGCCGTGAGATACGCTTGCAGTCGTGCATTGCGTATGAAACAGCGATACCGTCTCATCCGCCGCGGCGAGCGCGGCTCCAAGTTCTACTGCGTCGATACCGTCACGGGTAAACGCAACAGTCTCGCGACCTCCAACCCGGACGAGGCC
>Ga0316229_1000550_pt1 | contig 48988 bp, 40 predicted proteins | sample TBH18023metaG_FD_206011 | JGI IMG/M metagenome (GOLD analysis project Ga0316229, IMG submission 206011) | Freshwater microbial communities from Trout Bog Lake, Wisconsin, USA - TBH18023 | ecosystem: Environmental > Aquatic > Freshwater > Lake > Hypolimnion/Profundal zone | place: USA: Wisconsin... | reverse complement strand
ACGCGGGACTATGTGCGCGCGGATTTCGGGGCGGACTTCACCGGATTCCCGGCGCTCCACGCGAAGGCGGTCAAGGCGACGCGGCTGATCCTGATGTTCGAGGAAATCCTGGTTGACGGCCGCCTCGCGTTCGACCGCTCCTCAAACGTCAACGCGATCCGCCTCGATCTCGCCGCGGGCTTGGAGATCGATTTTGAGGCGTTCGAACCGTACACGCTGCGCCATCTGCAGATTCTGGTGTGGGACGGCCAGGTGGAGATTTCCGATGTGCGCCTGCGCCACTACCGCAACGGCACGCAACTGCGCGAGGCGCCGGCCAGCCTGGAGGCCGCCGCGGCCGGAGTGCGCCGTGCCGCGCTGTCGAGCTACCGCCAGAACGCACTCGACATCTTCATGGACTGCCCGTCGCGCGAGCGCGCCGGCTGGCTCTGCGACAGCCTTTTCACCGCGCGGGCCGAGTGGCACCTGACGGGTGACAACGCGATCGAGCGCGCCTTTCTGGAGAATTACCTGGTCGCCCCGCAACTGAAGGACCTGCCGCGCGGCATGGTCGCGATGTGCTATCCGGCGGAAGCGCTGGCCAAGCAGTTCATCCCCAACTGGGCGATGTTCTATGTCATCCAGCTCGACGAGGCCCGGCGGCTGCGCGGCCTGCCGGCGGCGTGGCAGCCGCTGATCGGGAAGAGCGTGCGCGGGTTGGTCGCCTACTTCAGGAAATTCGAGAACGAACTCGGCCTGCTGGAAAAACTGGAGAGCTGGGTTTTCGTGGAGTGGTCGAAGGCGAACGACTACGTGCAGGACGTGAACTTTCCCTCGAACATGCTCTACGCGATGATGCTGCGCGCGGCGGCGCGCCTGCTGGAGCAACCCCGGCTTGCCGCCCAGGCGGAGCGCATCGAGGCGAAGGTGCGCGAGCTTGCGTGGCGTGACGGTCGCTTTGTCGACAACGCCGTGCGCGACAAGCAGGGCAGGCTGGTGGTGAACGACAAGGCCAGCGAGGCCTGCCAATACTACGCCTTCTTCACCGGCGTCGCCTCAACCGGGCGCGAAGCCGCGCTCTGGCACCGGCTCGTGCGCGCGGATTACGGCGAGCTGCATCCGGCGAATGTCTTCGTCGGCAAGATCATGCGTTTCCAACTCCTGATCGAGAACGGGGAATATGCCGCCGCCCGCCGCGAGGTCCTGAAGAGCTATGTCCCGATGGTGAAGCTCACCGGCACGCTCTGGGAGCTCTTCGAGAAAAATGTCAGCTGCAACCACGGTTTCACATCCTACATCGCCGTCCTGATCGACCAGCTCGCCGCGGCGCAAGAAGCCTAGCCGGATCCACGACTCCGCACCGGGAGCCTTGGGCCTCTTCGTGGCCAACCCGGCTCAGGATTCCGGATGCCAGTCGGCGGACGGCCAGTTATAGATGAAGCGCGGGTCGCTGATTTTCCAGGAGACCGTGCGCGCGTGCAGCCGGCGCACGCCGGGAAAGGCGGCGAGCTTGTCGGCGAACGCACTCCACCCGAACTCGACGGTGATCTCGACCGGCATGGGCAGCCGCCATGATTTCGCGGCGGAGCGCCGGCGGACCGCCTCGGCGACCTCGCGCCGGAGGCGGGTGCGGACTTCCTCGACGGGATGGAGCTCGCACGTTTCCCAGCCGAGACCGCGCTTGGTCGGTGTGCCGGCGACCCACGGAAACAGCCGCTTCGCCTCGTGGCACAGCGCCTCGTCACCGGAGACGTGCAGCAGCGGCACGCCGTACGCTCCGGCGTGGAGCGCGAACTGGCTCATCTCGCCATGTTCCTCGCCGTTGATCAGGAAACGGCAGATCTCCTTGGGGCATTGGGTATGGTCGAGGAAACCGCCGGTTGTCCCGGCCATGGCATGCTGGCCGACCATCAGGACGCCCGCGGTGGACTCGTCGAGACCGTGCAGGCGGATGGGCAGGGCATGCTCCAGGCGCCGAAGCGACGCGCGGGGATCGAGGGCGACGCGGGCGAAGGCCTTCTGGCCATTCCGGCCGTGCCCGTCCCAGACGACCACTTCCGTGGCACCGCCGTCGAAACAACCGGCGACGGTGGCATTCGTGTCGGCGGCAAGCTGCGCCAGCCCGTGCACATACTCCGGAGCCTGGTCATCCTTGGCGTAGCATTGCTCCCAGTCGTTGACGCCGGCGAGGCCCTCCATGTCGGTGACGATGCAGATTTTCATGGGTGCGCGCCGCCTTGACTACACGGACCGGGCGGCGTGGCGAATCATAACACCGGACACCCCGGATCCGTCCAGGGATGGCTCGGGCAGGAAAAAGCCCCGCCGGAAGGCGGGGCTCGTCGAGGCCGGCGGGCAATGGCCGCTCAGCGCCAGTAACCCTGGATATAAACGTAACTGCCGCCGCGGGGCTCCCAGTGCGGCTGGACATAGGCGTGATAGCGGCGGTGCGGCGGGCGGACCCAGCGGCCGCCGATCCACACATAGCGCGCGCCGTCGTAGGCCCAGTAGCCGGAGATCCACACCACGCCGGGGTCGGGTTGGGCGTAGACGACCTCGGGTTGCGGCGGGGGAGGCGGCGGCGGCTGGGCGACCACGACCGTGGTGGTGGCCTGGGCCTCGGACGTGTAAAGCGTCCCGCGTTCGTGATCCAGGCTGTTGCCGATGGTGCCTCCCGCGATGCCGCCGGCGATGGCGCCGATGGCGGCGCCTGCGGCGCCATTGTGGCTGCCGCTATTGTTGCCGATAATGGCTCCGGCGAGTGCGCCGAGGGCGGCGCCCCCGACCGCACCCTGCTGGGTGTTGGGGCCCGTGCCGACGCAACCGGACAGAAGACCGGTGAGGGCAAGGGCGGTGAGGAAGGGTTTTGTGGAGTTCATGGTTTCTGCGGTATGACGAGCAAGGAAGGTAATTGGTTCCGTTTGACAGGCAGAGTGACGGCGGAAGGGGGCGTGTGGTGTCAGCCGGGAGGACAATATTTTATGGAGGAGAGGGCGTGGCGGACCCGAATCGGGGGACGAAAGCGTTTGCATAATTTGCCGGTCGTCAAATTCAAGCCGGACTGGTCCGGCGGCCGGGTTTCCGTGCGGCGGGGCGGAGACGGAGACGGCCGGCTGCGGGCACCAGCATGGTAGCATCAAAGCCCGCCCGGTTCCGCGCCTTCGCCATGGGTGACCGTTTGCAGGCTCGCCAAGAACCCGGCGGGCTCAAAACATGACCGCATGAGCCATGCTGCAGCCCGCAAGCCCGCCACGGGTTTCATTTTCGTCACGCTGGTCCTTTCGATCGTCGGGTTCGGGCTGTTGATCCCGGTGCTGCCGAAGTTGATCGTGCAATACAAGGGGGGCGACTTCACGAGCGGCGCGAACACCCTGAAGTGGATTGTCGGCACCTACTCATTCATGCAGTTCGTGTTCTCGCCGATCCTCGGATCGCTGTCCGACCGGTTCGGTCGCCGCCCCATCATCCTGATTGCAACGGCGGGTTCGGCCATCGATTACGTGATCATGGCCAACGCGCCTTCGCTGACCTGGTTCTTTGTGGCCCGGGTGGTGGCGGGCTCCACGGCCGGTGTGCTGGCCACCGCCAACGCCTACATCGCCGACGTCACGCCCCCCGAGAAGCGGGCCCAGTCGTTCGGCCTGCTCGGGGCCGCGTTTGGCATCGGCTTCATCATCGGTCCGGTGGTGGGCGGCCTGCTCGGGCAATACGATATCCGCTTGCCGTTCTGGTTCGCCGCCGGCTGCTCCGCCCTGAACTGGGTGTGGGGGTTCTTCGTCCTGCCCGAGTCGCTCAAGGCGGAAAACCGCCGGGGCTTCTCCTGGAAACGCGCCAATCCGGTCGGCGCACTGCTCTCGATGCGTCGTTTCCCCTCGGTGCTCGGGTTGGTCGAGTGCTTTTTCATCATCACCCTTGCGCAGGTCATGCTGCAGACCACGTGGGCGCTCTACACCGAGCAGCGCTATGGCTGGGATCCGCTGCAGATCGGCCTGTCCCTCATGTTCGTGGGGGTCGCCACGGGTCTGGTCCAGGCGACACTCGTGAAGAAAATCGTGCCCAAGCTGGGCGATCCCCGGTCAGTGATGCTTGGCCTGGGCATCGCCATCCTCGCTTATATTGGCTACGGTCTGGCGCCTCATGGCTGGGTGATCTACGCCGTCATCTGCGTGGGCTGTTTTGCCGGCATCGCCGGTCCCGCCTTGCAATCCTACACCACCCGGCACGTTCCACCCAACGAGCAGGGCGCCGTCCAGGGCGTGTTCGCCAGCCTGCAAAGCCTGGCGAGTATTCCGGGCCCCTTCATCGCGCTGTACAGCTTTGGCTGGGCCATCGCACCGGAGCGTTCCTTCCATCTTCCCGGCATCGCTTTCTTCGAAGCCGCGTTCCTGTCGGTCTTTGCCTTGCTGCTGGCCGTGCGCAGTTTCCGGCGTGACCGCAACGCGGTGCTCATGACGGCCGCCTCCGTGGCGCCGTGACCTTCCGCGCGGGGCCCGGCCCTCAGCGGCCGACGGCCTTCATCATGGCCTCGGGGTAGCGCAGGCCGGCGGCGGCATCCTTGGGGAAAATGGCGTCAATCCGGGCCAGCTCGGCTGGCGTGAGCGTGACCTCAAGGGCGCCGAGATTTTCGTCGAGGTAGGTCCGGCGCTTGGTTCCGGGGATCGGAATGATGTCGTCGCCTTGGGCGAGCACCCAGGCCAGGGCGAGCTGGCCGGGCGTGCAACCCTTGGCGGCGGCGAGCTGGCCGACCCGCTGGACGAGGTCGAGGTTGCGCTGGAAGTTTTCGCCCTGGAAGCGCGGCGAGATCCGGCGGTAGTCATCGGCGGAAAAATCCTCGAAGCGCTTGATCTGCCCGGTGAGAAACCCGCGGCCGAGCGGGCTGTAGGCGACGAATCCGATGCCGAGTTCGCGGCAGGTGGCGAGGATTCCGGCCTCGGGATCGCGCGTCCAGAGCGAGTATTCCGACTGCAGGGCGGCGATGGGGTGTATCTTCGCGGCCCGCCGGAGGGTGTCGGCTCCGGCCTCGGACAGGCCGAGATGGCGGACCTTGCCGGCGCGGACGAGGCCGGCCATCGCGCCGACGGTCTCCTCGATCGGCGTGGCGGGGTCGACGCGGTGCTGGTAATAGAGATCGATGACGTCGACGCCGAGCCGGCGCAGGCTCGCATCGCAGGCGTCGCGCACGTACTCGGGGCGGCCGTTGATGCCGCGGACCGTGGCGTCGGTGCGGCTGCGCACGATGCCAAACTTGGTGGCGAGAAATGCACTTTGGCGCGGCCGGCCCTTCAGCGCCCGGCCGACCAGCTCCTCGTTGTCGCCGAAGCCGTACATGTCGGCGGTGTCGAGGAATGTCAGGCCGCGGTCCAGCGCGTGGTGGAGCGTGGCGATGGATTCGGCATCGTCGCGGGCGCCGTAGAAATCGGACATACCCATGCAGCCGAGGCCGAGGGCGGAGAGGAGCGGACCGTTTTTCCCGAGTGCGCATTGCTTCATGGCGGGGAAAATGAGGCATCCCGGCGGCAAAGTAAAATGCCGCGAGAGGGAATCTGATCACGGTCCGGGCGGGTGGGGGCGGATCAGTGTGGGCGAGGACCGGGACGGGATTCCGGCGAAGATGCATCCAGACTGGCGGTGAGGCCGGTCGGTCATAAGGTCAGGACATGAATACCTTCAAGGGACTTGGCCGGTGGTGCATCGGGGCGATTTTGGGCGCCAGTGTCGCGATGGCGGCGGAGACAGGCGATGCGGACTACACGCATGAAATCGAGTCGTGGCGGACGGCGCGGGTGCAGCAGCTGACCAAGCCGGATGGCTGGCTGAGCCTGATCGGGCTGCATTTCCTGAAGCCGGGTGAGAATACCGTGGGATCGGCGCCGGACAACGCGGTGGTGTTGGCGAAGGGGCCTGCACACGTGGGCACGCTGATCGTCAGCCCGGAAGGCCGCGTGAAGGCGTTGTTCAATCCCGGGCTGGATATGCAGGTGGACGGAAACGCCGTGCTGTCGGCGGACCTGCGGGACGACACCAAGGGCGCCCCGACGATCGTCAAATTCGGCGACATCAGTTTCATCGTGATTGATCGCGGCGGAAAAAAGGCTTTGCGGGTGAAGGACAGCGGCGCGGAGCGCCGCACGCATTTTCTAGGGCTGGATTACTTTCCGATCGATCCGAGCTGGCGGATTGAGGCGACGTGGGTGCCCTTTGAGAAGCCGCGGGAGGTTCCCATCCGGAACATCCTTGGGAACGTGTCGCCGGCGCTGATCCTGGGCAAGGCGGTGTTCACGCGCGCGGGCCGGACTTATGAACTGTGGCCGATCCAGGAAACGCCGGAAGGGCCGCTATTCTTCGTAATCTCGGATCTGACGAGCGGCAACGAGACCTACGCGGCGGCCCGGTTTCTGTACGCGGCGCCATCCAACGACGGCAAAGTCCTGCTCGATTTCAACAAAGCCCAGAACCCACCGTGTGCTTTCACCCCCTTTGCCACCTGCCCTCTCCCCCCGAAAGAGAACCAGCTCAACCTAGCCGTAACCGCCGGAGAGAAGAAATACCGCGGCGAACACCACTGATGGGGTCAGCCCCTAACTTTTGTGGTTGACACCATATTTTACGATAATTTTGTGACATTGTGGCTCGTAAACCTCGTATTGAATTTCCGGGCGCGGTTTACCATGTGCTGAACCGGGGCAATTACCGGAAGGATCTGTTTGATTCTGCGGGAGCTGCCCAGGGATTCGTCGACTGCCTGTTCCAGACTTGCGAGCGGATGGGCTGGCGGCTTCACGCCTATTGCGTGATGCGGAATCACTACCATCTCGCGCTGGAAACGCCCGAGGGAAACCTGGTGGACGGGGTGCACTGGCTGCAAAGCACCTTTGGGAATCGCTTCAATCGTTTCCGCGGAGAAAACGGGCGGGCCTTTCAGGGACGCTACCAAGCGATCCTCGTGGAGCCCGGGCTGCATCTGTCGCGGCTGGTGAATTACATTCATCTCAATCCGGTGCGCGCGAAAATCGTGACACTGGATTTGCTGCCGCAGTTTCGCTGGTCGAGCTACCGGCATTTCCTGCGTCCGCGCCCCGAGCGGCCGCCGGCGCTGGTCTGCGACGACTGGCTTAATGCCATGGGTGCGGTGAGTGATACTCCCGAAGGGTGGCGTTCCTATCGCGAGCATCTGGCGTGGCTGATGGCGGATGAAGGCCGGCAAAAAGAGGAGGCCTTTGATCGCATGAGCCAAGGTTGGCTGCTTGGCGGGGCCGACTTCCAAAAATCCGTGCTTGAGCAGTTCAAACAAATGACCGTGGCGCAGGATTGGAGCCACAGCGAAGTCAGGGAGATCAACCAGATCGAGCATGGCCCGCTCCTGAATCGGGCGCTGAAGGCCTTGGACCATGCCCCAGAATTCGTTGCGTTGTCTCCAAAATCGGCACCTTGGAAGATCGCGATTGCCGTGTGGATGAAATCAAGGAGTCACGTGACCAATCGCTGGCTGTCAGAAAACCTGAAAATGGGCCCGCCCGATGCCGTCAGCCGTTATGTAGGTGAGTATCGAAAGGGACAAAGAAATGATTCCCAACGCTTAGTGGAGAAACTGACCACAAGAGTTAGGGGCTGACCCCGTCAACTCCCGTCAACTGGGAGGCTTGCCGTGGTGGGCGGCGTGGGCGGCGTAGGCAGCGGTGTCGGCGAGCATGGCGTCGATGGTGGCGGCGAGGGGTTCGAGGCGGACGAGCCCGGAAAAGACCGCTTTGTCGCCGATGGCGTCCGTCAGGACAAACGCCGGCCGTTGGTTGATCTGGTGAGCGAAGAATTCCCGGGTGCTGGCCTCGATGCGGGCTTTCACCGCGGCTGATTCCGCTTTGGCCCGCAGTTTCTTCGGATCGAGTTTGCCGGCCTTTGAAGCCACGGCCACGGCCGTCGCCATGTCGCCGACCTTCCGGCCTTCGCGCACGGCGGCGTGCGCGAGGGCCCGGCGGATTTCATCCCCGTCGAAGCCAAAATCGCGGCCGGCCTCGGCGACCAGGTTGGGAGCATCATAGACTCCTTTGCGCGACGCCTCAAACCAGCCTGAGTTGAGCATGAACGGCGATCGCATGACCGTGCCGCCGCTCCGGCGGTAGTACCAGTCGCACTGCGCCTGCGACGCGGGGAAATCCCCCGGGCTCATCAGCGCGATTTTCCATTCAAACTCCACGCGCCCGTCGTAGCGCTCCTTGAGCGCATCCCAAGCGGGCTCGACCCACGTGCACCACGATGAAAGGACCTCGAGATAGTAGGTGATTTTCATGCCCGCCAGCGCAGCGCGCGGAGCGCCGGGCGTCGATGCAAATGCGACGGGGGACAAAGTCCTACTTGTCGCCCCCGAAGAGTTTCCTGAGGCCTTCGCCGGTTTTCCTGATTCCCTCGACCGCGGCGGCGCCGGCGGTGCTGCCGATCTTGCCGGCGGCATGGGTGGTGGCGCCCACGACACCGCTGGTCACACTCTTCATGATCGCGAACGCCAGCTGGTTGGCCGTGATGCCGCCTTCCCTGGTGCCGAGGTCGTCCAGTTCGATCGGCGGCATGGGCAGCGGCAGGGCGGCGACCCCGACACCGAGGCTGACTTTCCCGTTGGTCAGGCGGAAATGCCTGACTTCAAACTTGGTGGGCCCGCCGGGCGGGGTCCCGGGCGCGGCCGCCTGGCGGTTGCCGCCCATGGCCGCCTCGACGTTTTTCAGCAGGTCGTTGATGTTGCTGGAAACGATCTTGGTCTCATAGGCGAACTCCGCCTGGTCGATCACGATTTCCTCGATGATGACGTGGTCGCCGAAGATGGAGAACGGCTTCATCACGATGTGCACCCGGCCGAGGTAAAAGGCCCGGCCCGGGCTCCAGCCGGCGGGGTTGTCCACCGCGAGGCCGGTGAGGGTGCCGCTGCCCGAGAGCGGCGAGATGTTCGCGCCGGCGAGCTCGACCTTGGTTTGGGTGAGCAAGGGCGCGATCCGGTTGACCCCGGCTTTCACCACCGAGCCGAGAAAATAGGCCAGGCCGACATAAAGCACCAGCGCGAGTACGACGACCGAGGCCCCGAGGTAAGTGAAGGATTTTTTCATGGCAGAACGCCGCCAGCATGAACGGTCCCGCTGGCAGCACAATTCCATCCACGGACCATGGATCGGCCGGTTGGTTCAAGCCGGTAGGCGCCGGAGCAACGCATCCGGCCGGATTCCACGGACCGACCTAGCGCTGCGCCAGCCCGCCCGGCGCGCTCACGGGATGGTCTGCCTCAGTCGGATACAAATCGGTAGCGGCGGAGGAAAACCGCTCCCCGACATACCCGAGGCCCAGGCCCAGAAACAGCAGCCAGAGCGCGCAGGCCACCACCCGCCACTGGGCCGAACCAGCTGTCAGCTCATCCCGCACCGTCAGGCGGCGGGCCGCGGATCTACCCGAACTGCGTGTGGCAGTAGGATTCATGCGCGTTCAGACGCGGCCGGGCGGAGTATGTTACAAGCCGGCGGTTTTTTGACCAAAAATTCCCGAACGCAGGCCCCGGCAATTTCGCTTGTCACCCCGCGGCATGGCGGGACGCTGTGCGCCATCCCGATTCCCCATGGCCCAAGCCTATACCGAAGCCAGCATCAAGACCCTCAGCTCCCTTGAACACATCCGCCTCCGCCCCGGCATGTACATCGGGCGCCTCGGCAACGGCCAGCACGCCGAGGATGGCATCTATGTCCTGCTCAAGGAAACCATCGATAACTCCATCGACGAGTTCATGATGGGGCAGGGCAGGAAGATCGAGGTCGAGATAACAGACCGCACGGTGCGCGTGCGCGACTACGGCCGCGGCATCCCGCTCGGCAAGCTCGTGGACTGCGTCTCGATCATCAACACCGGCGCCAAGTACGACAGCGAGACGTTCCAGAAGGCGGTCGGCCTCAACGGCGTCGGCCAAAAGGCGGTCAACGCCCTCTCCGTCTCCTACCGCGCCCAGGCCTTCCGGGAAGGCGACACCAAGCTGGCCGAGTTTGCCCAGGGCAAGCTGAAGAAGGAGACCAAGGTCACCAAGACCGACGAGCGCAACGGCACCCTGATCGAGTTCACCCCCGACACCGCGCTCTTTGGCGCCGACTTCAAGTTCCGCCTCGAATTCATCGAGGACATGCTCTGGAACTACGCCTTTCTCAACCGCGGGCTCACCCTCACGCTCAACGGCAAGCCCTTCAAGTCGGAGCACGGCCTGAAGGATCTCCTGACCAAGGAACTCAGCGGCGAGCCCCTTTACCCGATCATCCATCTCGAGGGCGAGGACATCGAGGTGGCCTTCACCCACGGCAACCATTACGGCGAGGAGTACTGGTCCTTCGTCAACGGCCAGCACACCACCATGGGCGGCACGCACCTTGCCGCTTTCCGCGAGGCGCTGGTCGACACGCTCCGCAACCACTTCAAGAAGGACTTCGATGCCGCGGATGTCCGCCAGTCCATCGACGCCGCCATCGTGGTCCGCGTGCAGGAGCCGGTCTTCGAGTCGCAGACCAAGACCAAGCTCGGCTCGGCCGACCTCGGCCCCAAGGGCCCTTCGATCAAGGAATTCGTCGGCAAGTTCATGCAGCAGTCGCTCGACACCTACCTGCACAAGAACCGGGAGACGGCCGAGATCATCCGGAAGAAGATCGACGAGAACGAGCATGAGCGGAAGGAACTCGCCGGCATCCGCAACATCGCCCGCGAGCGGGCCAAGAAGGCCTCGCTCCACAACCGCAAGCTCCGCGACTGCCGCCTCCATCTCGGCGACCGCAACCCGCGCTCCGAGGAGAGCACGCTCTTCATCGTCGAGGGCGACTCCGCCGCCGGCTCGCTCACCGCCACGCGCGATGTCCAGACGCAGGCCGTCTTCGCGCTCAAGGGCAAGCCGCTCAACACCTACGGCCTGACCAAGAAGGTCATCTACGAGAACGAGGAATTCCACCTCCTGCAGGCCGCGCTGAACATCGAGGACGGCCTCGACGGCCTCCGCTACAACAAGATCGTCATCGCCACCGACGCCGACGTCGACGGCATGCACATCCGGCTCCTGCTGCTCTCGTTCTTCCTGCAGTTCTTCCCCGACGTCATCCGCAACAACCACCTCTTCATCCTGCAGACGCCGCTTTTCCGCGTGCGCAACAAGAAGCTCACGCGCTACTGCTACTCCGAGCAGGAGAAGCAGGCGGCGGTCGCCGAGTGCGGCGCCAGCCATGAGATCACGCGCTTCAAGGGCCTGGGCGAAATCTCCGCCGGCGAGTTCAAGGACTTCATCGGAGAGAACATCCGGCTCGATCCCGTGAACCTCCACCACCTCTTCAGCAGCGAGGAGCTCCTGTCCTTCTTCATGGGCAAGAACACGCCCGAGCGGCAGGATTTCATCATTGATAACCTCCGGGTGGAAAAAGACCTGGTCGAAGCCGGATCATGATCGGCTCACGCAGAGACGCAGAGGCGCAGAGAGACCTGAATGAAATTTGGTCGGATCGTTGCTGCCTCAATCCCGGCTTTATTCCCTTCTCTCTGCGCCTCCGCGCCTCTGCGTGAGATAATTCTGTACAATGCCGCAACTGATGAATTCACGCAGAGACGCAGAGACGCAGGGAGACCTGAATGACATTTCGGGCCAGATCGTTGATGCGGCTGTGCAGGTTCATATCAAACTGGGACCCGGGCTGTTGGAGTCAGTCTATGAACGGGTCCTGGTCCATGAATTAGGGAAGCGCGGTCTGGCCGTGGAACACCAAGTTCCGGTGCCGATCGTTTACGATGACATTCGCTTCGAGGAAGGCTTCCGCGCCGACCTGATTGTTGAAAAGTCCGTGATCGTGGAGTTGAAATCCGTCGAGACCATGGCGCCGGTGCACAGCAAGCAGCTCCTGACCTATCTCAAACTCATGGATTGTCGTCTCGGCCTGCTGATCAATTTCGGTGCCCCCCTGCTAAAAGAGGGAATCAAACGCATCGCCAATAATCTTTAAAGATCTGATGAGCTCACGCAGAGACGCTAAGACGCAGAGTCACAAATCCATTCACCAAACTTGATCCTGATTCCGAGCAATATCCCTCCGCGTCTCCGCGCCTCTGCGTGAGACCAAATCTTTTTCCGCAATGGCCAAACGCAAGAAACCCAGCAGCGATCAATCTGAACTGCCGCTCGGCGGCGCGGAGGTGCCAGCCAGCGCCCAGCCCACCGCCCAACCGGCCAAGGAGTCCGGAAATGCCGGGCTGAAGGCTGAAAGCTTACCGCTGACCGCTGCTTCGGAGGCTCCGCCGCCGAAGCGGAAGAAAGGCGAGAAGGTCCAGGACGAGCAGGCCCCGCTCGCCCAGAGCTACCGCAACTGGTTTCTCGACTACGCCTCCTACGTCATTCTCGACCGCGCCGTCCCGCACATTGACGACGGCCTGAAACCCGTCCAGCGCCGCGTCCTCCACACGCTCTGGGACATGGACGACGGCCGCTTCCACAAGGTCGCCAACGTCGTCGGCGCCACGATGAAGCTGCACCCGCACGGCGACGCCTCCATCGGCGCCGCGCTCGTGTCCATCGGCCAGCGCGCCTGGCTCATCGAGCCGCAGGGCAACTACGGCAACCTGCTCACCGGCGACGATGCCGCCGCGCCCCGGTACATCGAGGCCCGCCTCACCGCCTTCGCCAAGGACGTTCTCTTCAACCCGAAGACCACCACCTGGCAGCTCAGCTACGACGGCCGCAACAAGGAGCCGATCACGCTGCCCGCCAAGTTTCCGATCGTCCTCCTCGAGGGCGCGGACGGCATCGCAGTCGGCCTTTCCACCAAGATCCTCCCGCACAACTTCAACGACCTCTGCCGTGCGGCGATCAACCACCTCCAGGGAAAAACCTTCCGCATCCTGCCCGACTTCCCCACGGGCGGCACCGCCGATTTCTCGGAATACAACGACGGCGAGCGCGGCGGCAAGGTGAAGGTCCGCGCCAAGATCGAGGAGCGCTCCAAGTACCTGCTCGCCATCACAGAGCTGCCTTACGGCGTCACGACCGAGTCGCTCATCGAGTCCATTCTCGCCGCCAACGCCAAGGGCAAGATCAAGGTCAAGCACGTCGACGACAACACGGCCGACAAGGTCGAGATCCTCGTCCACCTCCCGCAGGGCGCCGAGCCCGACAAGGTCATCCAGCAGCTCTACGTCTTCACCAACTGCCAGGTGCAGCTCAACCCCGCCGCCTGCGTCATCGTCCGGGATCCCAAGACCGGCGACGACAAGCCGCACTTCCTCGGCGTCCGCGACATCCTCAAGACCAGTGCCGAGGCCACCAAGGAACTCCTGAAGCGCGAACTCGAGATCAAGCTCGGCGAGCTCGAGCAGCAGTGGCACTGGGATTCCCTCGAGCGCATCTTCATCGAGGAGCGCATCTACCGGCTCATCGAGAAATCCAAGACCTGGGAAAGCGTGCTCGCCGAGATCCGCGGCGGCCTGAAGCCGTTCCTCAAGCAGCTGCGCCGCGACGTGACCGACGACGACATCGTCCGCCTCACCGAGATCCGCATCAAGCGCATCTCGGCCTACAACCGCTTCCAGGCCGAGGAGGCCATGAAGAAGATCGAGGAGGGGATCAGGGAGACGAAGGCCAACCTGAAGAAGCTCACGGAGTACGCCGTCGCGTGGTTCGAGATGCTGCAGGAAAAATACGGCAAGGGCATCAAGCGGAAGACGAGCTACGACGAGATCGAGCAGATCGACGCGTCGGAGGTGGTCTCAGCCAACCAGCGCCTCTACGTCAACCGCGAAGACGGCTTCATCGGCCTGAACTGGCGCCAGCACGAGTTCGTGACGGAGTGCACGATCCTCGACAGCGTGCTCACGATCATGGGCGACGCTACGCTCAAGGTCAGCAAGGTCGCCGACAAGACCTTCATGGGCCTCGACATCCGGCACGTCGCAATCTGGCCGAAGGACGGCGACACGAAATTCTACACGATGATCTACCGGGACGGCCCGGAGGGAAAATCCTACGCCAAGAAGTTCCAGATCGGCGGCCTGAGCCGCGACAAGCTCTACCCCCTGGCCAAGAGTGAAGCGTCCAAGCTCCTCTGGCTCGAAATCAGCGACAAGGAGAAGGACATGCCGAAAAGCGTCCACATCTCTCTCGACGGCCGTTCCGGCGCCCGCGTCCGGGAGTTCGACTTCGACCTCACACCCGTACCCGTCAGCACCCGCACGTCCAAGGGCCTGACTGTCACCAAGTGGTCGATCAAGGAAGTGAAGCGGAACGATCTGGCGCTGAAGTAGGGCCGGTCTCTACTGGAAGGTCGGTACCCTTAGCTGGTGGTCAGCAATCTCACGTTGGGCCTCTTGCTCTGTGGCAAAAACAACTGGGCAATCGCCCTCGTAGCAGGCGGGCATAGTGCCTTGAAATACAGTAGCGCAGAAAATCGCATAGCCGGTGCGGGGGCATGGCTGAGAATGTGACATCCGCAAACCTTAGCCAAAAGGGTGCTATCAGACCACGGACTATGAGTCACAATTGGCGGTGAACATCGCTAATCCGCGGGCAGAATCATAAGCTGGGACCGTTGCTCGAATTCGCACAGAGCTAGGCGGTGGATGATTTCTCCACCAGAATCAGGCCGGAATGGGACAAGATAAATTCGCGCAGAGACGCGAAGGCGCGGAAATGAGAAACAGAAAATGAATGGAGGCATCAATGATCCGGGCCAAAAACTCATCCGGAACCCTCTGCGTCTCTGCGGCTCTGCGTGAGTTCCTCAGGCAGCAAGCCGGCGGCCGTGTGTAGTCTGCCGGGTCACCTTCTGGCACGAAGATACCCATACCTGAGTGGACTCACGCTGAGATGCGGAGGCGCAGAGCAAGCAAGACCAAGGGTTTCCTGAACAGGACCCGCCTCTGGTGCGATACCCACGATCCTTACTCCGCGTCTTTGCGCCTCTGCGTGAGGCAGTCATGTCCCTTGGCTCGAATCCCTGGGTGTCTCACTTTCGGAGTCAGGGCATGAAAAAGCCGCGTGGGGTCCACGCGGCTGGGAAAATGACGCGAGTCGCGGCCGGGTTACTTCTTCGGGGCTTCGGCCTGGATCTGCGCGAGGCGCTGGTCCATCTCGCTCATCCGTTTCAGGAGGTCGTCCTCGACCTTCTTCCGGTCGCTGCTGGAGACGATGCTCAGGCTCGCGGCGTCCTTGACGATGTTGGCCGGCAGCGTGAGCAGGCGGGTGATGACGCCCTGGTCCTTGAACGAGCTGAGATACAGCGCGGTGATCTCGTGGGAGAGCTTGAGCGAGTCCTGGGCGACCGTCTGCGTGGCGGCCAGGTTGTTGTTCAGCTGCTGGTTCTTCGCGAGTTCGGAGGTGAGCACATTGCCGACCTGGTCGGAAATTTTCTGGCTGTAGGCGGCGATGGAGTCGCGGGTGAGGTGCTGGTCGCTGGCCATCTCGGCGAGGATCGGCTTGATCTTGTCCGTCATGCGCGAGGAAACCTTGTCCACCTGCTCGTTCTGCATCCGCTCGGCCTCCTCGGGGCTCTTCGGGAGCGGGTTGTAGGGCTGGACCTTCTTGGCCACGGCCTCGGCGAGGGCGTTGATCTTGTCGGCGTTGAGCTTGTTCAACTCCTCGTCGGTCATGAACATGTCGGCCTGGCGCTTCGCGATGGCGTCCTTGAGCAGCTTGTTGGTCGCCTCGATCTGGCGGCGGTTTTCCTCGGCGGAGGCCTTGAGCGAATCGTTCTGCTCGCGCAGCGGGGCGAGCTCGGCCTGCTCCCGGGCGGCCATGTCGTTGACGGTCTTTTGATGAAGCCAGAAGGCGGCGCCGGTGATGATGAGCGCGGTGAGGATGACGGTGGGTAATTGCTCTTTAAGTTTGGGCCACATGGACGGTGAGGGGTTGATGGTGGATGGCTATGAAGCAGATACGGGAGGAAAGCAATAATGCGGTGACAAATGCGGCGCGGGGCTTTGCGGTTGTTTTTTACCAGCGGGGAAGCAGGTTGGCGGCATGAGCCTTAACCGCAGCGAACAACGGGTGTTCGACTACCTGCAAGGTCACGCGGAGGAGAGACATTACTGGCTGGGCAAGGTTCAGACCATCGCCGCCGACTCCGCGGATCCCCATGCGGCGGCGCATCGGCTCGAAGGGGAGCTGTGGCGCTATTACCAGGAGCGGAGCGCCGTGGTCCCGGTGTTCAGGGAAGCGGCGCGGCAGGAGGGCCAGCAGCGCACCAGCATGAAGAACCTCGCGGAGCACCTGCTCCGCCTGTGGGTCGCGCCGCGCCCGAAGAAGCCCGTGTCGCCGGGCTCGCGATGACAGGGCAGGCTGTGCCACCGCCGGGATTTCAGACGCGGGAACATTGGCCGCGTTTCAACGTCTACCGCTCCGTTCCACGCTCCCGCCTAGCGGGAGATTGGGGTTAGTCAGAAAGCAATGGGCGGGCCGTCTAGGGGTAGGCGGCCCGCCTTCCTTTTTGGGTGGGCGCGGCAGGCGGTGTGTGGCGGGCAGGTGACTTTTTTCCAAACGCCCAAGTCTATGATCGACAAGTGGCACGGTACCTGCAGAGTTGTTCACAAGATATCCACACGATGGAAAACCTGCGCGGGGCGTTAGCTCCAAATTCGCGGATCAGGGTTTCGGCCAAAGTGAAGACCTTCGTGCTCGACACGAACGTTCTTCTGCACGATCCGCAATCGATCTACAAATTCCAGGAAAACAACCTCGCGATTCCCGTCGAGGTCCTGGAGGAGCTGGACGCCATCAAGGGCGAACAGTCCACCGAGCGCGGGCGCAACGCCCGCCGCGTGCACCGCATCCTGCAGGAGCTGCTGCCCGACTCGCGCTCGATGCATGAAGGGGTGGAACTGCCCACCGGCGGCACCCTCTCGATCATCATCAATCCCTACCTGATGGAGGGCGGGCGCACCTCGCCTGCGATGGACCGCCTGCGGGCCATCCTGCCGGATCTCTCGAAGAAGGACAACCGCATCATCGCCGCGGCCCTGTTTGTCCAGGAGCAGTTTCCGCCGCCGACCATCCTGGTCACCAAGGATGTCAACGTGCAGCTGAAGGCCCGGGCCGTCGGTCTTGAGTCGGAGGATTACCTCAACGACAAGGTCCCGGAGGACACCGAGGAGGCCAGCTACCGGGAAATCCCGACCAATCTTTACGAGCTGCAGCGGTTCTGCTCCGAAGGGGAGTTCGACATCGGTGATGATGCGTCGAAGCCCCTTTACCTCAACGAATACGTCCTGCTCCGGTCCGACGAGGGCAAGACGATGCCGGCCCGCTATTACGGCGAAGGCATCGTCCGACGCCTGAAAATCCCCGATTTCGTCAAGGCACCCGGCGGCATCCCGATCCGGGCCCGCAATCTCGAGCAGCAGTTTTTCCTCGATGCGCTGCTGGACGACAGCATCCACATGCTGACCTGCTTCGGCAAGGCGGGCACGGGCAAGACGCTGCTCTCCATCGCCGGCGCGCTGCACCAGACGCATGACGACCAGTCGCGCTACGACGGCGTCTCCATCTCCCGCCCGGTCATCGCACTCGGCAAGGACATCGGCTTCCTGCCCGGCACGCTGGAGGAAAAGATGAAGCCCTGGCTGCAGCCGTATTACGACGCGCTGGAGGTCCTGATTCCCTCCAAGCCGCAGAAGGATCCGCAGTTCGCGGCCAAGAAGGTTTCCAAGAAGAAGCACAAGAAGCATGACGGCTTTCTGGCCGCCATGACTTCGACCCAGCCCGCGCATGTGAGCCAGGGCGGCGGCCACGGCGGTGCGCCGGTGGCCAAACCCTACGAGCGCCTCCTCAAGAGCGGCCTGGTCGAGATCGAGGCGCTGGCCTTCATCCGCGGCCGCTCGATCGCCCGGCGCTTCTTCATCCTCGACGAGGCGCAGCAGCTCACGCCGCACGAGGTGAAGACGGTCATCACCCGTATTTCCGAGGGCTCGAAGATCGTCCTGATTGGCGACCCGGCGCAGATTGACAATCCCTACGTGGACTCGCGCAGCAACGGCCTGGTCTATTGCCACAACCGCATGAAGGGGCAGGCCATCGCCGCGCACGTGAAGCTGACCAAGGGCGAGCGCTCGAGGCTGGCCGAGCTGGCGGCGGATCTGCTGTAGCGCGAAGCGCTACAGCGGCGATAGGCGGTGGGCTTTAGGCGGGTTCGGATTCAAGGCGGGCCTTCCCGATTGTCATTCTGAGCATAGCGAAGGAACCATTTGGACGGCATCGAAGCCACCGCGGAGTCGCCCTGGATTCTTCGCTACGCTCAGAATAACCCCCGTTGGATGACGGGTTTTGCAGCCCCCAAGGCGTCGCCGGATTTCGGCGCAGGGAAAAGCCTGGCGCTTACCGCCTGCCGCCCTCAAGCGGCCTGCCGCTTGAGCAGACTCGGCTGCGCCGTGCGCAGGGCACGGTATTCCATCACCAGCACGAAGGCCGCGACGAAGAGAAAGTCGCTCGCGAGGGTGTTGCGGAAGAACAGCAGGGTAGGCGCGTACTCCGGATGGCCCACCGTCATCGCCTGCCACCAGCCGGCGGAGGTCTTGGCGTAACCCAGATCCGTCCACCAGGATTGCGTGTTGGTCACGAGATAGAAGAACACCGCTCCGCCAAGCGTCCCGGAGAAGAGGTTCAGCCAGGTCTTCTGCTGCGCCACCCACCGGCCCAGCCCGAGTGCCACGATGAAGCACAGCGCGCGGATAACCGCGCCACTGAAGGTCCAGAGGTAGCCATACTGGGTGGCGTAGTAGTGATCAATGTACAGGTCCGACAGCACCAGCGCGGCGAACGGGACCAGCCAGAGCCGGCGGTCGCGGAAATAGACGCCGCCGCAGAATGTCAGCGCCATCAGCGGGGCGAAATTGGACATTGCGGGTTCGTACACGGCGGCGATGCGGTAGCCGGCGGCGAGGACGATCATGACAATGGCAGTGAGCATGGCGGGATACTTGGCGGGAAAAACCCGCGATGACAAGACTGGGGTGGGCGGGCACGTCCCGTGCCCCATGGGTGGGGCGGAGCTGCTGGGGAAAGGGGCTCGCGTCATAAGCGGACAGGGTGGCACAGAATGCGGGCAGGAGAGATGCCCGCCGACCTTGCCGTCTTACTGCTCCGCTTCCCGGGCCATCAGCCACAAGAGGTCCGAGACGCGGTTGACGAACTGCCGCAGCACGGGGCGGACGCTGCGGCCCTGCGCGGGCAGCGCGGTCAGCCGGCGCTCCGCCCGGCGGGCGGCGGTGCGGGCCAGGTCAAGGGCGGCGGCCGGCAGGTTTCCGCCGGGCGTGGCCCAGCCGTCGAAGCGCAGGGACTTTGACTCGAGCGCCGCGATGGCGGCATCGAGTCGCGCGAGCTCGCGTTCGCTGATTTTCTGAAACTTGGACGCGGCATAACGCTCCACGTCGGCCTCGGCGCAGGCGAGTTCGCCCATCAGCGCCACGAGGTCCTTTTGGATCAGCTCCAGCCCGGTCTTGCGTTCCGCGTCCGGGCACTGGGCCTTGGCGAAGCCGAGGGCGGCGTTGAGCTCGTCGAATGCGCCCACCGCCTCGACCTGAAAATGGTCCTTCGGCACGCGCTGGCCGTAGAGCAGGCTGGTGGTGCCGTCGTCGCCCGTGCGCGTGGCGATGGAGCGCGTCCCGCTCATGGCTTCGCCGCCTCGCGCGTCTCCTTCGCAAGGGCCCTGACCGCATCGTTGATCGTGGCGCGGACCTTCTTTTCCATGCGGTCAATGAACAGCACCCCGTTCAAATGATCGGCCTCGTGCTGCACGCAGCGCGCGAGGAGGCCGTCGCAGCGCAGCACGTGCGGCACGCCGCGCTCGTCCTGGAAGTGGACGGTGATCTCGTCGGGCCGGACCACGTCGCCGTGGATTTTCGGGAACGACAGGCAGCCTTCCTCGTAGATGAGCTCGTCCGTCCCGCGCACCACGGCGATCCTGGGGTTGGCCACGGCCATCGGCATGAACAGGTCGAGCGGGGGTTTGGCGCCGTCGAGCTCCCAGGTGAAATCGGGGTCGGCGCGGCGGAGGTCCACGACGCAGAGCTGGAGCGCGCGCCCGATCTGCTGGGCGGCGAGCCCGATGCCGCTGGCGGCGTGCATGGTTTCGATCATGTCGGCTGCGAGCCGGGCGAGCGCCGCATCGAACACGGTGACTTTCTCGCCTTTCTTCCGCAAAACGGGGTGGTTGTAGTGAACAATTGGAAGGGACATCGGTCGGTGAGCCGCGAGCGTGGGTTTGCTATCCGCGGCCCGCAAATAAATACTCCGTTTCGATGAGCCTGCCGGCCAATGCCTTCAAAAAGCCGCTCACCGCGCCTTTGGCCGTGGTGGCCGGGCTGCTGCTGGCCTTCGCGGCCTGGTCGCTGCCGGTGAACCTCAAATCCGTCAGCCCCGCCCTGCTGCGCGTGGCCGGCGGGGGCACGCCCACGCTCGCGCAGTTCGGCCGCCAGCTGGTGGACTCCGAGAAAATCGGTCCCGCGGCCCTGACACTGGCCGCGGCCCGCGCAGTGGGCGACCCGGGTGCCGCCGTCTTGGAGAAGGACCTGGCCGCACTCTCGGCCCATGCCCCGGAGCTGGTCGCCTGGGGCGGGTGGGATCCCTTCCTCGATCCGCTGTTCAACCTCCACGAGAACAAGGGCCGGGTCGCGAGCACGCCGGTGCTCACGTTTTTCATCACGGAAAAGGCCCGCGGGACGCTCCGGGATTACCTGGCCACGTCCCGGTCCCTCGGCGTGCAGGCGATCCTCCGCACCCGGGAGGTTGCCGGGACGGGGCGGTTTGTGCCGGTCGGGCAGCCGGGCGGCCAGCCCCTCGACGCGGTGATCCTGCTGACTGCGCTGCTCTACCAGGGGGAGCACCTGGCGCCCCCGCTGCAGCGCGACCTGCGCGCCCTCGCCGAGACGGCCTTCACCCAGAAGGACCTCGGCGAACTGGAGCCGTTCTTCATTGACGTGCTTTCCCTCGGCAAGCGCCTCGACTGGGCCCAGCTGGGCGAACTGCTGCGGCGGACCGAAACCACGAAGACCGTCGGCGAATATGCGCACCTGGCCCGGGTCGCACCCGACCAGTTGCCCGTGATCTACACCGCCGCCCTGTTTTCCGGGTCGGCCGACCGGGTGGCGACGTACCTGATCAAATACGGCAAGGCCGGCCTGGAGGATCTGCGCCTCGCGCTGGCGGACGGGCAGGGGGCGGTGGACCAGCTGCTCCTCTGGCAGGTCCCGGTCAACCGCGGGGCCGGCGCCGGCCTCGACACCGCCGCCACGCTCGTGCTGCTGCATCCGCGCCTGATGATCGTGCTGAAATACCTCGGCTACGTGCTCGGTGCGTTCCTGGTTTTCCGCGGGCTCGACCGCTGGATTGTCGCCCCGGACCCCGCCTCGCCACCGGGGCTGCCGCACATGAAGAGCGGCGTGCTTGCCCTGCTCTTCGCCTCGCTCCTGATCGTCGCGACGGAGCCCTTCCTGCTGAAGGCCGCGCCACCCTCGGAGTTCCGCTTCCGGCTCGTCCTGCCCGTGCTCGTGTCCACTTCCACCACGTCCCTCCCTCCCCACGCCAAACCCACTCCCACCATGGATGCCTCGACCCTCATCTCCATCGGCTTTTTTGCCGCGTTGCAAATTGCCATGTACTTCACCTGCCTCCTCAAGATCCGCGAGGTCGCGCGCACGCCGCTGCCGCCGCTCGTCAAGCTCCGCCTCATGGAGAACGAGGAGAACCTCTTTGACGGCGGCCTCTACGTCGGCATCGGCGGCACCGCCACGGCGCTCGTGCTGCAGGTCCTTGGGATCATCGAACCCAACCTGCTGGCCGCCTATTCCTCCAACCTGTTCGGCATCACCTGCGTCGCGCTCGTGAAGATCCGCCACGTGCGGCCGTACAAGCGCCAGCTGATCCTTGAGTCCCAGGCCGCGGCTCCCCTCAAGGCCACGCCATGAACAAGACCCTGCTGCTCATCCTCTGCGACTTTCTCCTGCTGAACCTCCTCGCGCTCACCCGCTGGGAGAAGGCGGAGCCGGCGCGCGCGAAGCAGCCGCCCGTGCCCGAGCTCGCCGCCAATGCCGCGACCAAGGACCAGGACCTGGTCGAGGCCATGAAGCTTTCCCTGGCCGACGAGCGCGCGACGCGCGAGCAGCTGGCGCAGAAGCTGACCTCGACCGAGTCCACCCTGGCGCAGCGGGAGCAGAATCTCACGCAGCTGCAGGCCGACCGCGCCAAGCTGGCCGCCTCCCTGAACGCGACGCAGCAGACGGCCGCCGCGCTGGGCGAGCAGGTGGCCGCGGCGACGCAGGATGCGACGATGACGAAGGAGCAGCTCGCCCGCATCCAGCGGATGCTGGAGGACAAGCGCGCCGAGGCCGAGCGGCAGGCGCAGGCGCTGGCCGCGCTCACGCAGCAGCAGGCCGAGGCGCGTCAGAAGATCGAGGGGCTCACCGTGGCCGTGAAGGTGGCCGAGCAGGAAAAGCAGCTCCTGCGGGAGACCGCCGACACCCTCAAGACGCAGGTCGAGGCCGAGCGCCAGGACCGGCTCAAGGTGCAGGAAACCGCCACGCAGCTGGCGCAGGGCGTCGGCCAGCTGGCGGAAAAGTCCGGCGAACTCACGAAGGAGATCCGCGACAACCGCCCGATCAACGCGAACGTGCTCTTCAGCGATTTTCTCGCGAACCGCGTCACCGCCACCTTCACCGCGGTGCGTCCCGGGTTTCTCAGCCCGGCCACCACCGTCAAGGCCGCCGACACGGTGCTGGTCACCGATGGCGAGAAGATCTACGCGCTGCTCCACATCGAGGACACGCCGTTCGAGCTCGGCGAAAATCCGTATGACTGGGACAAGGTCGGCGTGACATTCTCCCGGGGCACGGGGCGGCCGTCGCCGGCCGGGACGATCCACTTCCTCTCGCTCGATCCGCGCGTGGTGGCGATTCCCGTGGACGCCGCGCAGGCGGCGGCGCTGGGGGTGAAGGTCTATCCCACGGCGCTGGAGCCGTTCAAGTTCCCCGACGCGGTGCTCGTGAACGGCGGCGGCAAGGGCTACGGCGAGGTCGGCTTCAAGCTCGACGCGTCGCAGCCGGGCTACGTGCAGGTCGACAACCGGCTCTTCAAGCGGATCTTCGGCGTGTTCGCCCCGTCCCGCGGCGACCTCGTGCTCAGCAAGACCGGCGAACTCCTCGGCATCATGGTCAACAGCGACTACTGCGCCGTGGTGAACAATTTTCTCCCGAACAAGACCCTGCGCACCGGCGACAACGTGACGGCACAGCATACCGCAGACCTGCTGAGCGCGCTCACGGCCCGGAAAATGGCGCTGCCGTTGAAGCTACAGTGAGCTGGGATTCAAACCTTCTGAATTTTAGCAGGAGGTGACGGAGGGAACGGGGGAGAGTGTTCGGAGCAGGGCGGGTCTTTGACCCGCCCTACCGGTTTGCAGATACGAACCAGCTGCTGCGCAGGAGTCCCCACTGGAAATCCCGCGAGTCGGCGCAGCGGAAACCGGCCTGCCGGATCAATTCTTCCGAGGGCGGCAACGCGCGAGTGTGCAGGCCGGTTTGCCAGCGGAAGAATGCATACAGGAGCGCGAGCCAAGCCCGCGCGCGAATCCGCGCCAGTCCCCGCTCCGGCAGCCGGAAGTCCGCGAACAGCCAGCCGGCGCCCGGCTGCAGCGCCGCCTGAAGGCGTGTCACGAGGTTCGCGGCCTGCGCCGGTTCGAAGCAGTCGAGCAGGAACAGCGTGATCACCGCGTCGTAGCGGGCGGGTGGAAAAACATAAGTGAGGACATCGGCGCATTCGAGGGTCACGCGGTGTGCGTCAGCGGTGCCGGCGATCCGGGCCCGGGCGAGGGCGAGCATCGCGGGACTGGCGTCGAGGCAGTGGATCCGGGCGCCGGGCACGAGGGGCAGCAGGCGCGCGAGGCACCGGCCGTCGCCCTCGCCAAGAATCAGGATGGAGCGGCGTCCGGTGAGGCGGTTGAGCAGGCCGAACCGCGCGCGTTCAAGGTCGCCGCCCAGGGCGAGGTACTCCAAGGCGCGATAGCCTCGAGCCACGGAATCGAAATTGGCGGCGGCCGCGCTCACGGGAACAGCAGCCGCTCGAAGAGCAGGACGGCGAGCGGGGTCATCAGGGCGACATCCGCCAGCACGCGGGCCGGGCGCGGACCCAGGCGGGACTGCGCCAGGTCAAGCAGGCCGAGCAGCCCGCCGCTGAGCACGGCGCACACCAGCACCGTGCGCACCGGGCCGCTGGCGGCCGGCGCAAAGGCCAGCGCGGCCAGCGCAAGCACCCATGGCAGGCCGCGGGCGAACCGGCGGCCCCGGCGGAATTGAAGGACGAGGGAGGTTTGCCCGTGGGCCTCGTCCACGTCCTGTTCCCAGAGCGAAATCAGGGCGCAGTTCGCAAAGCAGAGCAGGGTGAACAGGCCGAGGGGTCCGAGCAACGGGCGCACGGTGACGCCGGGCCGGGCGAAGAGGAAAACCGAGACGCCGCCGCCGAGCAGGAGGGCCACGCAGAGCTCCTTGGGCACGCGCCAGAGATGATGGCGGTGCACGAGCTGGTGCGAGAGCAGGTAGGCAATGACCGGGAGCAGGAGCAGCAGCCCGGCGGTGAACTCCCGCGAGGCCAGGCCGAGGATGGCGACCGCGAGATCGGCACCCAGGACGGCGCACCACACGAAGCACAGCGGCCACCGCCAGCGCTGGTAGAAGTCATGCCGCTGGGTCTGGATCTGGCCGGGGTCGAGCCGCCAGCCCTCGATCCAGCGGTCGGCGGCGTAGGCCAGCCAGACGGAGGTGCCGAGGACGAAGCCTTGGGGCCAGCCCAGATTCACCCCGGCGACACGGGCGAGCAGCCACTGCCAGAGCAGCGCCACCGCCGGCGCATCCAACGACAGGACGGTCGGCCATTGCCACCAGTGGGGCCGGCCGGGGATGAAAGGCTTCATAGATTGCGGATACCGGATACCGGAAACCGGGGAGGTTCAACCCGCCTCGACGCTGAGGGCGATTCGGGGTACCCGACAATCCGGTGTCCGGTATCCGGAATTGACCCCTTGGCTCAGTGCTTCGTCTCGGCCGGGCCGGACGCGGCGGTGCGCAGGTCGCCGTCGCCGAGCTTGCGGCGGAAGAGTCCGACCGCCAGCCCGAGGCAGATGTGCGCGAGCTCGGGATCGTAGCGGAAGCCCTCGTCGCGGAGGAAGGCGTGGGCGCCATTGAACTCATGCCAGGTGAAGTTCGTGCCCGCGGCGCACAGCGCGGCGTGGACCTTGCCGCGGCCCTCGAGCGGGACGTGCGGATCCTGGCGACCCCAGATCATGAGAAGCTCGCCCTTGATCTCGGGGATGCGGGCGAGGGAGTCGTCCTTCATGCCCTTGCCGAGTCCGCCCTTGTGGAGATCGGTGGCGTAGAAGCAGGTGCCCGCAAGCACGCCAGGATTCATCGCGGCGCGGAAGGCGAGGTGTCCGCCGATGCAGATGCCGATGGTGCCGAGTTTGCCGGTGCACTGCGGGTGCTGGGCCAGGTACGCGAGCACGGCGCGCGCATCGGCGTCGTAGGCGGCAAGTTCCTTCGTGGTCTTCAGGGCGTTGCCACGCTCGGCCCCGCCCTGGTCGTAGGCCAGGACCGTGCCCGCGGGTTCGAATTCGTGATAGATTTCCGGCACGGCGACGACGAAGCCGTGGCCGGCGAGGAAGGCGGCGGTGCGGCGGATGGGACCGGTGATCTGGAAAATCTCGGAGTAGAGGAGCAGGCCGGGATACTTCCCGGGCGCGTTCGGGCGGAAGACCTGGGTCCGCATCGGGCCCGAGGGCGTGGCGAGATCGATAAATTCGCTGTCTTGGATTGTCATGGGACGGGGAGACTTGGTGTGTTACCTAAGACCGACGCATGAGCGCACGCACGCCGAATATTTTATGGATCGTGACCACGCAGTGGCGGGCATCGGCGCTGGGCTCTGCGGGCGACCCGAATGCGCGTACGCCGCACCTCGATGCGCTGGCGGCGGCGAGCGTGAACTGCACGCAGGCCGTGACGCCGCACCCGTTCGGGCCGTTTGCACGCGCGGCGATGCTGACGGGTGTGCCGTCGCCGGAAAACGGGGTGCGCGGCTATTTTGATCCGTTGCCGCCGCCGGCCCGGACGGTGGCGCACGACCTGGGTGACCGGGGATATGCGACGGCGTTTTTCGGCAAGTGGCACCTGGGGAGGCGCGAGGTCGCGGCGCCGCTGGTGGGCGAGGCCCATGCCAGGACCGTGGTGCCGCCCGAAGCGCGCGGGGGATTTGAATTTTGGGAAGGATTCGAAAGCGGATTCCTCCTGAACGACCCGTGGCTGCACGGCACGCGGCTGCCGGTGCCGGTGAAGCTCCCGGGCTACCAGAGCGATGTGCTGGCCGAACGGGCGGCGCAGTGGATGACGGACGGGACCAAGCGCGAGCCAGGAAACTGGTTCTGCATGGTGAGCCTGGAAGCGCCGCATCCGCCCTATGACGCACCGGCGGCGGGCGTGGTGCCGCGCGATCCGGCGGCGATTGTGCTGCCGGCGAATGTCCCGCGCGGCGGCGAGGAAGAGGCCAGGGCGCGCCGGGAACTCGCGGGCTATTACGCGCACATCGAGGCGACGGACCGGGCGATCGGGCGGCTCCTGGCGGCGGTGCCGCCTGGAGCAGGGAGCAGGGGGCAGGGAGCAGGGAATGAAGGCAGGGCACGGGACACGATCGTGGTGTTTACCAGCGTGCATGGGGATATGCACGGGGCGCATGGGCTTTTCCGGAAAGGGTGGCCTTACGAGGAGAGCGTGCGCGTGCCTTTGCTGGTGCGGATGCCGGGTGTGGCGGCGAGGAAGGACGCGGCGGCGGTGTCGCTCGTGGAATTGCGGAGCTGGATGGAAGGATGGGCCGAGGGTGGCGCGGCCGGCGGACCAGGGATAAACCGCCTTACCTACGCGAGAGTCTCGATGCCGTCGGTGGTGGCGCTGCCGCACCAGTGCGACCGGGTGTGGCGGGGCGTGCGGACAAAAGCGCGGAAGCTGGTGCTCAACGCCGACGGCTCGCCCTGGCTGTTCTTCGACCTGGAGCGGGATCCGCTGGAAATGAAAAACCTCGCCGGTGATCCGGCGAGCGCGGAGGAAATGGCACAGCTGAAGCAGTGGGTGTGAGCTGGCGGCCCACCCCAGGTCATCGCGAGGTGCGCGAAGCGCGCCGTGGCGATCCAGCTGGATTGCTTCGGCGCCCGCCCCTCGCAATGACACGATCCGGCCGGCGCCGGGCAGCTGGGGTGGAACGCGTTGCCCCCAACGCGTTGCACAGCTCAGTCAGCGAATAACCGTCGTCGGAGCCAATCAACGCGTTGGGGGCAACGCGTTCCACCTTTCAATCCACTCGCATTTCGCAGGGGGATCGGCCGTCAACGGGATAACGCCGGATCACCCGATCAGCCGCTCGCCCATGGGGGTGGGCACGGGTTTGTCGAAGAGGCGGCGGATGGCGGCGCCGATTTCGTGCAGCTTCACCGGCTTGCTGATGTAGTCGTCCATGCCGGCGTCGAGGCAGAGTTCGCGGTCGCCCTGCATCGCGTTGGCGGTGAGCGCGACGATCTTGGGCTGGCGGCCGGGCGGCAGCAGCCGGCGGATCTGGCGGCTGGCCTCCAGGCCGTCCATCTCGGGCATCTGCAGGTCCATCAGGACGAGGTCATACTGGCGGGTCTCGAGCGCGGTGATCACCTCGAGCCCGTTGCTGACGGCATCGGCCCGGTAGCCGAGCCGTTCCAGGAAGCGGAGGGCGACCTTCTGGTTCACGTTATTGTCCTCGGCGAGCAGCACGTTGAGCGGGAATTCATCGGCCAGCTGGAGCTTGGGAGCCGCGGCCAGGCCCTGGGTCGCGACCGGCTGCGCGACCGGCGATCCAAGCGCGGTGAACGCCTGCAGGAGCGTATTCGCCTTGAGCGGCTTGTAGACGACGGCAAACGGCTGGCCGTCGGCCGGCGCGGCGGGCGCCGTCTGCCCGAACGGCAGCATCAGCAGCCGCGGGACCTTGAGGCCGAGCAGCGGCTCGAGCGGGGAGGTTCCGGAGGTTTCATCCCCGTCCAGGACGAGCAGGGCGGGCGGAACCGCCAGGGTGGGGAGGAGTGCGACGGCCGCGGCGGCGTCCGCGGCGAACACGCAGGTGGCGCCGAGTGACGTGAGGACGGTGCGGAGCCGCCGTTGCGTCACCGGGTTGTCCTCGACGCACAGCACGGGCCCGGCGCGGAGGGCGGGGGCAAGGACGGGGGCCGGGGCCTCGCCGGGCAGAGGGACCGCCTCGGTCTGGATGGTGAAGGTGAACGCCGCACCATGGCCCACCGTGCTGGTGACGGTGATGCTTCCGCCCATGAGGGCGGCGAGGCTTTGCGAGATGACGAGGCCGAGGCCGGTGCCGCCATATTTGCGGGTGGTGGAGGAGTCGATCTGGCTGAACGCCTTGAACAGCCGGTCCACGCGGTCGGGCGGGATGCCGATGCCTGTGTCCCGGACGGTGAATTCCAGGGTGACGCCGGGGACCGGCGACGGGACGGGCCGGACCTCGATGGAGATGTTGCCGCGCGGGGTGAACTTCACGGCATTGTTGACGAGGTTGACGAGAATCTGGCGGAGCCGGGTGATGTCGCCGATGATCCACGCCGGTACGCCGGGCTCGAGGTGGTAGACGAGCTCGAGCTTCTTGGCCGAGGCCTGGAGGGCGAACAGGTCGAGCGTCTCCTCCACGCAGCTGACGAGCTCGAACGGCATCCGCTCGAGGTCCATCTTGCCGGACTCGATCTTGGAGAAGTCCAGGATGTCGTTGATGATGGTGAGGAGGGCCTCGCCTGAGATGCGGATCGTGTTCACGAAATCGCGCTGCTCGGTGCTGAGCGACGACTCCATGAGGAGGCTGGTCATGCCGATGACGCCGTTCATCGGGGTGCGGATCTCGTGCGACATGGACGCGAGGAATTCGCTCTTGGCGCGGGAGGCGGCGTCGGCCTCGGCCTTGGCGAGCCGGAGCTGGGCCTCGGTCTCGACGCGCGCGGTGATGTCGGACTCGATCGCGATGAAGTTCTCGAGCTGGCCGGCCTCGTTGCGCACGGGCTGGATCTCGAGGTGGAGGTGGTACTTGCGGCCCGACTTGGAGTAATTGACCACGTCGGTGCTGAGCCCCTGGCCCCGCGACATGGCGGCGCGGATCTGGACGACGATGCGCGGATCGGTGTCGGGCCCGACCATGAACTCGGCGGGATTCCGGCCGACGACGTCCGCGAGGGAGTATTCCATCACGCGGCAGAAGCTCTCGTTGACCCACTCGATGATCCCGCTGGGCGAGCCGATGAGCACGGGGTTGTCCGTCTTCGAGGCGACGATGGAGAGTTTGCGCGTCTCGGCCTGGCTCTCGCGCAGGGCCAGCTCGGCCTCGCGGCGGGCGGTGATGTCCTGCACGGTGCCGATGATCCGGGTGGGGCGGCCGTCGGCCGGGCCGATGACGGCCTTGGAGCGCGTGTAGACCCACCGCCACTCGCCGGTGCCGGCCCGCACCCGGTATTCGGGCTCGATGAACGGCGTGCGGCCCTCGAGCTGGGCCTGGACGCGCTCGCGGTAGAGCGGCAGGTCGTCGGGATGGATCAGGGACTGCAGGACTTCGACGGTGGCCGGCATGCGGTGGTACTCGTAGCCGAGCATGGCCCACAGGCCGGGGCTGTAGTACACGTGCCCGGCGGCGATATTCCACTCGAAGATGCCGATCTGGGTCGAGTCGAGGGCGAGGCGCAGGCGCTCGTCGGAGACCTTCAGGCGCTCCTCGATCCGGCGGCGTTCCTCGTTCTCGGCGACGAGCTTGCGGTTGGACAGCTCGGCGGCGCGCTGGCCGGAGCCGGCCCGGCGGGCGAGGTGCACGCTGAGCCCGAGCAGCACGGTGATGCCGAGGCCGGCGGCGAGCGCGAGCTCGGGCAGGAAGCGCCGGTCGCTGGCGAGCGCGGCGTCGGAGGGGGTGAAGCTCAGCCGGATGCGGCGGTCGAAGATGGGATAGGATTTCTCGAGGGTGAGATCGGCGTTGTGGTCCGTGGTGCCGGGCGCGGAGTCGTACAGCCGCTCGGGTCCGATCCCGGCGAGGATGTGGTAGTCGCCGGCCAGCTTGCGCTCCTCGACGATGCCGGTGAAAAACGGGCGGTAGAGGAATTCGGCGGCAACGAAGCCCGCGAGCTGGCCGTTGCGCGAGACGGGGGCATAGACGACAAACCCCTTGCCGCGATCGCCAATGTCGGTGGTGCCGGAGACCACGGTGTTGCGCTCGGTCCGCACGGTCTCCAAGGCCCGCAGGCGCACCTCGTCCCGGCGATGGTCCAGGTTGACCGCGGCCTCGTTGTCCTGCTGCGGGTAGACCCAGGTGTTGCGCAGGCTGAGGTTGACCCAGCTCAGGGACACGCAGCCGAGCTGCCGGAACTCGTCCATCTGGAGATGCGCGTCGGTCTCCCAGACGGCCGTGGCGTTTTCCTGGCCGTTGGCCCAGTTGGCCGCCAGGCGTTCGACCAGCGACTTCTGGTGGTCGAGCTCGTAGTTGATGGTCGTGGCGAGGCCCTCCATCGAGGTCTGGGTCTTGGCGCCGATGTAGCCGTGCTCGCGGGCGCGGAGGCCGATCCACAGGATGAGGGAGAGGGTGAGGCAGGCGGTGGCGGCGGGAATCGGCGCCCAGCTGGGCGTGCCGCCCTCGGCCTGGACCGCCTCGCGCCACGCGAGGCCGAGGAGGGCGAGGCCGAGCAGGAGCAGGGCGAGACCGCTCAGCGGGGAGATCGCGGTGTCGGTGCCCCAGCTGTAGACGGCCGGCACGACGGCGAGATAACCCAGCAGGGTGGAGAAGCCCACCGCGGCGACGATCGAGCCGGCCACGCCGCCGGCGAACGCCTGCGAACGCGCGCCGCGCGCCAGGCTGCGCCAGACGAAGGCCGCCGCGACGAGCAGCAGGCAGCCCGCCGCCGCCGGCGACATGCGGCCGGATTGGGCGGTGTCGATGAGGAGGTGATCATGCGCGAGCAGCTCATCGATCCTGAAATCCGCATTCAGGGCGTATTCCCCGAGGGTGAGCGCCGTGAGGATGGCGGGCGGGAGGGCGCACCAGACCGGGGGAAACCACTTCAACTCCAGGCCGAGGAGGGCTCCGCCGAGCAGGAGGACGCAGAGCGATTCGTTGACGGTGATGGGGGCGAACCGGACCCACGGCTGCACCAGCCCGTCGAAATGAAACCACCAGCCGGCCAGGCTGAACGCCCCCAGCAGCACCAGGGCCCCGGCCAGCAGCAGCGATAGGCGCTCAAGCCAGGGGCGGCGCGGCAGTGTGAGCAGGATCGCCATGGAAAGTGGTTCCCTGACTACAGGCCTCGCCGGCGGGCGCAACGTGTTTTCCGCCTTTTGCCGCTGCGCAAACAGGCTGAAGGCATCGGCCCATGAGGGCGAACGCTGGCCCAGGTTCAGGGGCTTTGGTTGCGGTCTCTTTCGGCGGGTTCCCTCGCTCACTTGCTCTCATTCGGTCCGTTGCCCGCGGGCTTGAGGGAAATAGCGCGCGATCCCCGGAGGACGGCGCAAGGCAGGGGTCCGCCGCCTCAGCGGTGCAGGTAATCCGGCTGCTTGTCCGCGCCCGAACCGGCGGGGGTGGCCGCGGGGCGGGTCAGGTTGCGCAGGAAATTGGTCGGGCCGTTCACGAAGCTCCAGGCCGGCTTCTCCAGGGTGCCCGTGAGCTTCACCTCGAGGACGCTGGCGAAGGGCGTGAGCACGGCGCCGATCACGACGGTGGGCAGGAATTTGCTTTCGCGGAAGGGATTGACGCGGGCCTTGAAGTCGAGGGTGTGCTGGTCGAGCGCATAGCTGCCGTGGGCGTCAATGGCGGAATTGGCGCCGGTGGCGGTCACCTCGGAAAACACCAGGCGGGGGCCCTCGACCCTGAAATTCGCCTGCGCCGAGGTGAAGCGGAGGGAGGTGAAGGGGAGCAGTTCCGACAGCAGCCCGAGCAGGTGGACCTCGCCAAGGGCGGCGCCGTCCAGCGTGGCATGGCCCTCGCCCTTGAAGCTGTAGGGATCGGCGTACAGGCCCTCGGCGGACGCGGCGAGCTCGAGCTTCACGCCGGCCTTGTCCTGCACGAACTTTCCCGGAGGCGGGGACGGCTGGCCCTTCTGGTGGGCGGCAAACTCCTCGAGCACGCGCACGGCCTGCCCGAGGCTGCCGTCGCGCAGGGCATAATCGAAGCCCAGGCGGCGGGCGGCGTCCTGGCCCCAGAGCCGGGCCTTGCCGCTGACCGTGCCGCCGGCGAAGTTGACCGTGACGTCGTCGAGCTTGAGCTCGTCGTCGTGCAGGTCGGCCCGGAAGGACAGGTTGCTCAGGGGAAACCCGTTGCAGGCGAACCCGCCGTTGGACTGCGCCTCGATCTGCATTGCCTGGTGCACGCCGCGGGGCGAGGCCGGGCCGTCGAACTGCGCCCGGAATTTCACCACGGGCGGGTGCTCGAAACGGAAGGCTGACAGCTGGTCCGTCACCGCCGGGCCGAAGACTTTCCCGGGCACGTCCAGGCCGAGGGTCGAGTCGAAGTTCAGGCTCATGCCGACCAGCGCGTAGGTGCCGGGATCGATCTCCCGGGTGAACGAGCCCCGGGCGGAACCGGACCCGATCGTGGCGAACAGCTCCTGGTCGTCAAAGAAGTTGGGCCGGATGTAAATCAGCGTCCGCATATGGTCGAACTTCACGTCGTGGATCACGGGTGCGGAGCTGTCCGCGTAGACGAAGACCGTCGAGAGCCGGCCCTGCTTCCACTGGCCGGTCACGTCCACACTCGCATCGGGCGGCACTTGGGGAAAGACGAAGTCGTCGAAGAAGGCCGGCCACCACCGGCCAAACCAGCCCGAGATCTCGAGGGGCCGCAGGCGGCCCTCGAGCAGGAACCGGAACCGGAGGTTGAAAAAATCCTGCTCGAAGCTGCCCCGGGCGAAATTCTCGCCGAGCCGGGCGAACGCATGGCGGGCGGTGAAATGGCGGCCGTCGAACTCGATCTCGCCGCCGCCCTCGTCAATCGGCACGTGGTAGGCGTCGACCTGGCTCGCGCGCACCCGGCCCGTCAGGCCCGCAAACCGCCAGCCGGGCGCGAAGGCCACGTCGATGCCCAGCTGCACGGGAGCACCAAACCCGATGTAGGGCCGGACGTCGTGGTGGATGGCGGCGCCGATCGGTTCGAGCAGCGCGGGGGAAAGGGCCCCGTCGACGCGGAAGCGGGCGGTCTGTTGCGCGAGGTCGGCCAGGCCGCGGATCGCCAGCGGCTGGCCGGCGAGCTCGGCGGCCAGTTCGCCCTGCAGCTGGGGCAGCGCGGCCGTCGCCAGCGCGGGCAGGGTGAATCCGCGGGTGGAGATCCGCGCGGATACCCGGGCCAGGACCAGGCCGCGCGCCGAAACCCGGTCGGCGCGCAGGAGCATCTCGCGCGGCTCGTAGGTGTACTGCTCGGGCCGGAGCGGGCCGCGCAGCTGGGCCGTCACGCCGTGAAGCAAGACCTCCCCGCCGAGCTTCAGGTCATCCACCGTCAGGTTGAGCGGCGCCATGACCGGCGTGTCACCCTGCAGGGGAAAGCGCGTGGTCAGGCGAAGGCCGCGGGCCTGGACCGGATACGGTTCCGTCAGCGTGAAGCCGCGGGCGATGACGGTGACGGTCGCAATCGCCCCGCGGGTGTTGGAGGGGGTCAGGTCAAGCTGCAGCCCGGGTTGGTCGAGCGCGGTGAGGCGGTCCGCGATACGGATGAGCTGGCGGCACAGGTCGGGATAGTGCGCGCCGAGGTAGTCGGGGATGGGCAGCGGCTGCACCTGGGCGGGGCCGGGCTGCGGAGTCAGGTGGATGGAGCCCTGGGCCGCCACCGCGATCCCGGCGATCCGGGCGGTCAGGTGCTCGATGACGAGTTCATTTTCCCCGAGGTGAACGGTGGCGTCGAGATCGCGCAGCACATCCTCGGGGCGGCCGCTGGGGGAGAGCATCGCGGGGATGGCGAAGCTGGCGCCGGACAAATGCAGCCGGTGGGGCTCGAACTTGCCGGCGAGCAGGAGCCAGGGGTCAAACTCGAGATAGGCGGCGCGGGTGGTGGCGATGGGCTCGGCAAAGGCCGGCAGCGAGACGGTGAGGCCGTCGATCAGGATGCGCCCGGAAGGATCGAACTGGGCGTGGCCGAATTTCACCTGCACGCGGGAGGCGGCGAGACGGGCCTCGAGCAGGCGCAGCACAAAGCCCGGCACGGCCAGCTCCTGCGAGGTGGCAACCCAGACCTGGAGGCCCAGCAGCAGGCACAGGGCGAGCCAGAGGGTCCAGCGCGCGAAACCCAGCACGCCGGCGCCGCAAAGGCGCGTGCCCTGCCAGCAGGTGTTCAGCCAGGGTTTCATCGGGACCGGAAGGCGGGATCAGGGCTTCGGGTCGGCGGCGGGCGGCGGCGGGCCGGGGTCGCGCGGGGATTCGGTCAGGGTCCAAAGCGCGTCGAGCAGCGGCTGGCCGATCGCGAACACCGCGTTGTACTCCTTCGCGGGCGAGCCGGCGAGCTGCAGGTCGCCGCCGGCGCGGCTGGAGAGGAACAGCGTGGTGACGCGGGTCTGCTCGCCGGCGCCGCCGACGAGTGTGACCGTGGCCTCGAGGCGGTAGCGCCAGGGGCGTTCCTCGCCCGCCAGGGTCACCCGGTCGGCGAACTGGTCGAGGATGAACTCCCGGGCGCGCAGGCTGCGCAACTGGGTCGCGAGGGCGGCGATGGCCGGCGCGTTGGCCGTGCCGGCGGGCGGCTGGCCGGTCTCGGAGAGGGCTGTGTCGAGCACGACCTTGCCCGTGGCGAGGTCGGTCAGCTTGAGCGCGGTCAGGTGCGCGCCGGCGGGCAGCTCGCCGAGGAGACGCTCGCGCCAGGCCCGCGGCGCCACGGGCAGCTCGTGCAGGATCGCGGCGTCGACGGCATAGATGGACGAGCCGGGGTTGGTGCTGGGCCCGAGGCGGGCATAAACATTATGCTTCGCGTCGGTTCCCAGCTGCAGGGAAATGGGGACCGGGCTGCCGGCGACCGTCAGGGAGACCTCGCGCTCGGGCTGGTTGAAACCCCAGGCCTCCAAGTCGGCGGCGGTGGGCGCGTCGCTCTTGAAGGCGTCCGGCTCAACGGCGGTGAGCTGGGCCAGCTGGTCGAGCAGGCGCTGGACGGTGGCGCGGTCGGCCGGGGTCTGCGGCCCGGCGGCGGTCCCGCCCCGGCGGATGATCTGCCAGGCGGGGCTGTCGGCGGACGGGGTGCCCGATTCGAGCCGCTGCAGCGTGAGCTCGGGCTGGTTGGGGGCGGCGAGGGTGATGGCGCTGACCGTGGCGGCGTCAAAATCGAGCACGCGCTTTTCGCGCAGCGAGACCTGCGCGGTGCGCAGCGTGTCCATCAGGGCAGCGGGAATCCGGACGGTGAAAAGCGCGCTGCGGTCCTTGAGCTGGGCATAGTACGCCGGGGCGTCGGATTTCTTCGCCGGGCCGGCGGCGGCGACCTGATCGCCGAGGAAGAGGGTTTCGCGGCGGTTGTTGCCCTCAAGGCTGATGCTCAGGGAGGGCTTGTCGGCGGGCAGCGTGGCGGGAGGATTGGCGGTGATGAAGGTGTCCACGCGGAGGGCGTTCAGGCCGTTGATGGCGAGCTCGGCGGCGTTCTTGCTGGCGCGGGCGGTGATCGGCGTCTCGAACGACCAGCGGCTGCCGGCTCGGTGCAGGCGGATGCGGAGATTGGCCGGCGCGGCGGTCTGGAGGTTGAGCGAGACGGCCTCAAAGACGGGAATGGTGAAGAGGGCGTCCGAGCGGAGGTCATCCACCGTGAGCAAGAGGCTGCGGGCGAGACTCTGGCTGACCACATGGATGCGCTCGCCGTCCGGTGAGAGGAGATACAGGCGGAGCCCGTCCTTGGTGGAATCGCCGATGCGCAGGCGCGTGACGCGGGTGGGATTGGCGGCCAGCGAGGGGCTGGCGGGATCGCCCGACGTGATGGTGATGGTCAGGCGTGGCTGATCGAGGCCGTAGTTGGCGAGGGTCAGGCCGCTCTTGGCGAGATCGGCGACATTGAAGCTGGTCTCGTGCTCGAGGAACTGGAGCTCGGTCAGGATGCGGTTGATGGCGTTGGGGTTGGCGGGCCACTCCAGGGGCGAGGTGACGAACCAGGTGTCGCCGCGCTTGGCGAGGGCGAGCACGTGGGTGCCGCCGGTGATTTCAAGCGAGCGGATGTCGGCGGCCTCGGCGCCGAGGACGCGGCGGCGGGCCTCCTTCCAGCTTTCCTCCGTGCGCCAGCGGCGCTCGAACTGGAAGATGAAGAAGAACAGGGCGACGTTCAGGAAAAGGAGGACGAGCGTGACTTTGGTGCGCATGTTCCGGGTGGGTTGAAAGGGGAGAAGGAAAATTGAAGGGGTTGCTCATTGTGAGCGCAGCGAAGAATCCGGCGGGACCCCGCGGCGCGCTCCGCTGCTATCCCAGCGGATGCTTCACGGCGTTCAGAATGACAGTCATGGCGTAAGGCGGCGGCGCTACCGCCGGCGCGTCCAGTAGACGATGAGGCCGAGGAGCAGGACGGCGCCGGGCAGGCCGAGCAGCAGGACGCTGCGGAGGCGGGAGAGTTCGCTGGCGCTGAGGGAGAGCTGGAAGCGCTCGATCGGGCGCACGGGAATGTTGAACTGGGTGTCGCGGTCGACGGCCCAGTTCACCGCGCTGAGGAAAATGTCGAGGTTGCCGGGGAGGGCGATGCGGTTGTTGGCGATCAGGTCGCCGGTGCCGAAGATGACGATCCGGCCGCCGCGCACGCTGAAGTCGAGGCCGGCGCGCGCCGCGACACGCTCCGAGGCGATGATGACGCCGAGATGGTCGGGCGGCTCGAGTCCGGGCCGGTCGTTCTTGATGTCGTAGCCGGGGTTGTATTCCGGCGCGTTGTGCAGACGGTAGCTGACCTCGCCCCAGGCCTCCTTGGAAGTGACCGCGAGGGTGGTGACGGTCAGACCGCCGCCGAGCCTGCGGCCGGGGTCGGGCCGCACGCTGCGGGCCTGGCCGATGCGCAGCGGCATCTGGCGGTCGATCAGCGCCTGGGTGATGGGGTGCGGCTGGAAGAGCTTCAGGATGAGGTCGCCCTCCTCGGTCATGAAGCCGGCGGCGGGATCATAGACAACGTCGTCATCCACGAGCACGCCCCAGTCGAGCAGGAGGCTGGCGAGGCCATGTGGCTGGGCGGGCGCCAGCAGGCCGATGAAGCGGCCCGCGCCGGCGCCCAGGTACTGGCGGAGCATTTCCTGCTCGGCGGCGGTGTAGCCGACCTCGGGGGCGACGGCGACGATCAGGGCGGCGTCAGCGGGGATTTTTCCCGCGGTCGCGAGGTCGAGGCGGTCCACGTCGAAGTTGCGCGCGTGCAGCTGGTCCTTGAGGGCGGAGAGGCCGCGGACGGGATCGACGTCCTCGGGGTTGAGCTCGCCGTGGCCGGTGAGGAAGTAGATCTTTTTCCGGCCCTGGCTGGAAACCTCGAGGAGCGCGGCGGTCAGCGCCTGCTCGCCCTGAAAGGCCTCGCGCTGCTTGTCCTTCACGCTGTACAGGTCATCAACGGTCAGCGCGCGGCGTTTCTCGCCGCAGATCACCACGACGATCTCGGGCGACTCGATGCCGTACTCCTCGGCCTTGTGGCGGTTCTTGTAGACATCGAGGTACTCGACGGTGATGCGGCCGTTCGGGTTGCCCTCGGTGGCATAGGCGTACTCGCGCAGCAGGCCGCTGACGTCACGGTAGGCCTGCAGGTTCCCGGGGATCTCGGAGTCGGGGGTGATCGTCACGACCACGCGGGCAGGCTGGGGCAGGTTGCGCAGGTAGGCCTCGGTTTCGGGCGACAGGGAGTAGCGGTGGCGGGCGGTGAGGTCGTGGCGCGAAGGATGGTTGCGCGCGAGGTAGTTCAGCCCGCCGAACAGCGTGAGGAACAGGACCGCCTGCAGCACGAGGTTGAACGTGCGGATCCAGCGGGCCGTGCGGAAGCTGTCGAAGGGGGACATCGGGATTTACGAGGGGCGAGGTACGAGGCGCGAGGGACCAAGAGCCAGGGCAGAAAGACCACGTTTCAACGGCCGATGATGCTGGGGCGGATGGGACATTTTACGGGGCGAATTTCTTGTTCCTTGGCGCCGGTTACCGGGTCCTTTTCCTCAGGAATGCAGCAGCTTCGCCTCGACGCTGAGGATGCTGAAGATGAGGGCGAGGACGGTGCCGCTGAGGTAGAAGAGCAGCTGGCGGGTGTCCACGATGCCGCGGGTGAAATCATCGCGGTGGGTGATGACCTGCGCGTAATCCACGGCGTCGCGGACGGGCTGGAGCGCCTCGCGGTTGAGCGCGCTGGAGCCGGCGAGCCAGCTCAGGCCGAAGATGAGCCCGAAAATCATCGTGGCGCAGAGGATGGCGGCGACGGCCTGGTTGCGGGAGAGCGAGCTGGCGAAGACGCCGAGGGCGATGAACAGCAGGCCGGAGACCGCGATGAACAGGTAGCCACCGACCAGCGGGCCGGCGTCGAGAAAGCGCGTGTCGCCAGAGAACTTGCTGAGGAGGTAGAAGAACGCGCCGGTCGAGCCCCAGAGCGCGAGGTAGAGGAAGTAGGCGGCGCCGTACTTCGCGAGGACGACCTCGGTCGTGGTCACAGGCGTGGTGAGCAGCGTCTCGATGGTGCCGAGGCGGCGTTCCTCGGCGAGGCACTTCATCGTGAGCATCGGCACCATGAACAGCACCGGAAACCAGAAGAACTGGAAGAAGGTCTGCGCGGGTGAAACCTCCTGCGCGACCTTGCTGTAGTTCTCGAGGATGCTGGTGAAGACGAAGCCCATGAACCCGAGGAAGAGCATCGCCGCGATGTAGGTGCTGGCGCTGACCAGCAGCATCCGGATCTCGTGACTCAGGAGGGTGAAGAAGTGCTTCATTTGATGGCGGAAACCGGATGGCGGAAACCGGATGGCCGGGCCTGGCGGCCAGGAGCGTCAGCCAGGACGGAAACGCCCCGTGCTTCACGAACCGCCTCCTCGCAATGGCAAAAAATGGCGGTCTTCATTTCTTGCGGAGGTCGGAGGACTTCACGTCCCAGCTGCGGCGGGTGGCGGCGAGGAAGACATCCTCGAGCGTCGGGTGGGCGCGGCTGAGGGAGCGGAGCCGGTAGGGCGGGACCGCGAGGGCGCGCAGCAGCGGTTCACCGAGCTCGGCGTCGCGCTCGGTGCTCAGCGTGAGGCGGCGGAAACCCTCGGCATCGGGCTCGCCCTGTGCGGTGATCTGCAGCGTGGGTTCGACCGCGGCGAGCACGGGCGGCAGCGTGCCGGGGTCGCCGGCCAGTTCGACCTGGTAGGTGGACCGGCCGAGGACCTCGCGGCGGAGGTCGGCGGGGGTGCCCTGCGCGACGACGCGGCCCTGGTTGATGATCAGCACGCGATCGCACGTCACCTCGATCTCGGGCAGGATGTGCGAGGAAATGATGACGGTCATGCGGCCCCGGAGGCTGGCGATCAGGTCGCGCACGATGAGGATCTGGTGCGGATCGAGACCGATGGTGGGCTCGTCCATGATGATCACGGGCGGTTCGGCGAGGATGGCCTCGGCGATGCCGACGCGCTGGCGGTAGCCCTTGGAGAGCTGGCCGATGATCTTGTGGCGGACGCGCTTGAGGTCGCACAGCTCCAGCACCTCGTCGATGCGCGGGCCGAGCTTGCGGCGCGAGATTTCCTTCAGCCGGCCGCGAAAATAGAGGTACTCCGAGACGCGCATGTCCTCGGGCAGCGGGTTGTTCTCCGGCATGTAGCCGATCTGGCGCTTGACCTCGTCGGGCTGCGAGGCGACGGGGATGCCGCAGATGCGGACGCTGCCCGAGGTGGCGGGCAGGTAGCCGGTGAGGATGCGCATCGTGGTGGACTTCCCGGCGCCGTTGGGGCCGAGAAACCCGAGGATTTCGCCGCGGGCGACCCGGAAGGTGATGTCGTTGACCGCCGTGACGCCCGCGTAGGCCTTGACCAGGCGGGTGACTTCAATGGCGGGCGTGTCGGGCATCAGGGAGGAAGGTGAATCAGCGATGGACACGAATAAACAGGAATGTTTCGCGGCGGCGGGCGATTTCACGCCCCTTTTTCGAGGGTCACGTCGCCCGCCTGGAACCGCACCGGCCGCCCGCCGCCCGCGGGGCGGACGAGGAGCGAGCCGGCGTCGTCCACGCCGGCGGCGACGCCGGTGAAGCGCCTGGCGCCCTGCAGGACGGTGACCGGCTGGCCGCGGAGGACATCGTGGCGGTTCCACAGGTCGGCGAAGGTCTCGCGGTGGTCGCCGTCGACAAACCGGTGGTAGGCAAGGAGGACGCGGCCGATGAGCGCGGCGGTGAAGCGGTTGGGGTCGAGGGGGGCGGCGGTCTGCTCGGCGAGCGAGACGGCGCGGCGGGCGAGGTCGGCGGGCCAGGCGCCGGCGGGGCTGTTGAGGTTGAGCCCGAGGCCGAAGACGAGGTCGCGGATCTCGTCGGCGTCGATGCGCGCCTCGGTGAGCATGCCGCCGGCCTTGCGGCCGTCGAAGAGGAGGTCGTTGGGCCACTTGATGCCGGGGGCGGTGCGGCAGAAGTTCGCGATGAGTTCGCAGACGTTGACGCCCATCCAGAGCGTGAAGGTCGCCATGCGGGCGGGGGCGAGGTGCGGGCGGAAGGCGAAGCTGGCGTAGAGGTTGCCGTTGGCCTCGCTGTGCCAGGCGCGGCCGAGCCGGCCGCGGCCGCTGGTCTGGCGGCGGGCGAGGATGACGAACGGTGCGGCGCGGCCGCCGGCCAGCTGGCGCGCGGCCTCGTCGTTGGTGCTGTCGACCTCGTCGAGCACCGTGATCGGGAAATCGCGCGCGCGGCCCTTGAGGTGCGCGGCGATGAAGAGGGCATGCAGGGCGGACGGGCGCCGGACGAGCCGGTAGCCGCGCGCGCGGGCGGCCTCGAACTCGAAGCCCTGGGACCTCAGCTTCTCCATGTGCTGCCAGACCGCCACGCGGCTGATGTCCAGCTTCGCGGCGAGCGCCGCGCCGGACATGAAGCCGGGTTCGCGGGCGAGCAGTTCGCGAAGGATGACAAGTTCGGTGCTGGGCATGAAGGCGGAGTGCGGCCGCAGTTGAAACTAGACAGCCTCCGTGCAGGCTGGGCAAATGTCATTTGAGGAATTTCTGGCGGCGACGACACCACCGGCGGGGATAAGTCCCGCGCTGCAGGCGCTCTGGCATGCGGCCGGCAAGGCAAACCCGGGCGGCTGGGAACGCGCGCATGCCTGCGCGCAGGACGACGGCAGCCCGGAAGGCGCGTGGGTGCACGCGTATTTGCACCGGGTGGAAGGTGACGAAGCCAACGCCGGCTACTGGTATGCCCGCGCGGGCCGGCGGCCGCCGGCGAAAACCGTCACGTTTGAGGCGGAGCACGAGGCGATCGCGCGGGCGCTGCTGGCAAAGCCGGCTTGAATGGGTGGGGACGGAGTGCCCGCCCGGAGGAGCGCAGGCATCCTGCCTGCATCAGGCCGAAGCCAGGCAGAATGCCTGCGCTACCACCCGGCGGCCGTTACTTCGGGCCGAGTTCGTTGACCACGCCGATTTCGCTGGGCCGCAGGTAGGTGTCCTGGCTCTGTTTCAGAATGTAGGCGGCGGCGGCATCGTCACCCGAGCGTTTGGCGGACTTCGCCTGGTCGGCGAGCTCGGCCATGTTGTCGAGGCGCTCCTGCTCCCGGTACATCTGCAGGGCGATCGGGTTGTTCAACCCGAGCAGATTGCCGCCCAGGAGGCCGGCGTTGCGCTTCATCCCGAGATCCGCCTTGCCGGCGGCGGTGGTGATGTCGTTCTCGCGGAAGATCGCCGGGCGCTTTTCGCGCACGATGTATTTCTCGAGGCGCACGATGCCGTTCCTGGGCTTGTCCAGCTCGCGGGCATTGGTGGTGTCATCCTCGGGCTTTTTCACGACGGGCTTGGGCGGATCGTACTTGGGCATGCCGACGGCCAGCGTGGCGGCCACCTCGTCCGACATGACGCGTTCGCGCCGGGGCTTGGCGGGTTCGGCCGGAGCCGGGGCCTCGGCGGAGCCGGAGGACTTGGCGGGATCGGTGAACACGGCGGTGGCCGGGGCGGGTTCGACCGCGGGCGCCGGGGTGGATTGGGCGCGGCCGGCGGAGGCGAGGCCGAGGGCAAGCAACACCGTCGAGAGGGGCAGGCGAAGGGGGCGTGACATGGGAATAATGAGGTCAGTTTGCCGGCGCCGGAGTTCCCTGCAATCCCGGGAATTCGGAAAAAGGAGGCTCAGGGGAGGAAACCACGAATGGACACGAAGGCACCCGAATGGGAAACGGCTCGGAGTAGGAGGAAGATTTTTTGACACGGAGGGCACGGAGGACACAGCGGAGGAGGCAGGAGGCCTGGCGAACAGGCGGCTTGGAACGGGGCTTTCTCTCCGAGTCCTCGCTGCCTCTGAGTTAACCCCCGACCTGGTTGGCTACGGGGGCGGCCGCTGCAGGAAACGGGTCTCGGGCTGGGAGAGCCAGCCGGTCAGGAATTTCCGGGGCGCCTGGAGTTCCAGGCCGGCGGGGCCGTTGCTGATGACCTTCCAGCCTTGGGCCGTGAGCTCCTGGTAGTCCTGCTGGAAGGCGGCCTCGGCTTTTTGCCGGTCGGTGAAGGGCGTGTTGACCTCCACAAACGGGGAGACCGAGTTCCGGACGCAGATCTCGGCCCACAGCATCCTGGCATCCGCCGGGTCCACGCCCATCATTTCGACCCATTCGGGATTGAGCAGACTGGCGTCCACCTGGTGCACGGCGGCCGAGACTCCGCCGGCGTGGCCCCTGGCATTGGCGGCGAGCCAGATCGCATTCCACTGCGGCTCGGTCGGCCAGCGGACCAAGCGTCGATCCGCCAGCATGTCACGCAGCTCGCGCTCAGTGGGGTCCATGACCCGCTCAGCCTGAGGGATGGGGGTGGGGGTGGCAACGGCGAATCAAGGAGACCGCCCGGACTTTATGATTGAAGTGCCAGGACGCAAAGTCGCCAAGGTCGGGGGAAAGAAAGCAGTCAGGGAATCCCAACTCCGATCTTTGGATCGGCCTTTGCCGCTTCGCGTCCTCGCGCTTAAACTCCCGCCGGTTTACTTTTTCCCCAGCAGGTGCTGGAGGACGGCGGCATCGACCTCGCCCTGGACGGCGTGCAGGTGGTGCAGGACGCCCATGCGGTCGTCGGGGCCGGCGGTCGAGATGTCGAGCATCCAGTCCTCGGTCTTGGGCGCGGCGACGATGACCTCATCGGCCCAGGCAATGACCTGCGCGGCGCTGACAAAACCCTCGGTCAGCCCGCGGATGTAATACTCGGCCATGGTGCGGAGGTTGGGGGATGATTCCATAAAAAGTGAGGCAGGGAGGTTTGAATCGCAAAGCCGCGAAGCGGCGAAGGAAAAGTGGGCGAACGTGTCCGTGCCCGCATGGGTTGGTGAGCGGGGCTTCCCGCCCATTCAATCACAATTGTCTTCAACCGGCCCTTTCGGCCAATCCCGCGTGGCAAAAGTGTCATCTATTAAATGACACTTTGTTGGTAGACGTATTCGGACTGAACGAGGAACCTCAGAGTCCCAGCATAAAATTAAATGTCCGGTCGCTTTCGCCGGGGAGGCCTTCGTGGCCGTAGTCGGGGTAGAGGACGACGTCCTTCTTGGAGGTGATCCTGTTGTAGGCGGCGTACTGCGAACTCGGCGGACAGATCGTGTCCATCAGGCCGGTGAACATCAGGACCTCGGCCTTGATCCGCGGCGCGAGGTACTGGCAGTCGATGTAGCCGAGCTTCGTGAAGATTTCCTGTTCGCGGGCGTGCAGCGGGTCGAACTGGCGGAACCACGTGCGCAGTTCGTCGTAGGCGTCCTTCGCGAGGTCCATTTCCCAGACGCGCTGGTAGTCGCAGAGGAAGGGGAAGACCGGCGCGGCGCGCTTGATGCGCGGCTCGAGCGCGGCGCAGGCGAGCGTGAGCGCGCCGCCCTGCGACCCGCCCATCGCACCGACGCGCGTGGCGTCCACCTCGGGGAAACTCATCAGCACGCGCGCGAGTTGCGCGGTATCGAGGAAGATCTGCCGGTAAAGCAGCTTGCGCGGATCGGGGTCATCGAGGCCGCGGATGATCTGGCCGCGGTACGTCGTGCCTTTCACGGCGCCGGCGTCCTCGGAGCGTCCGCCTTGGCCGCGGCAGTCCATCGCGGCGACGCAGAAGCCCTCGCCGGACCACGCGAGCCGGCCGGAGAAGTCGCCGCTGTTGCCGGTGTAGCCGTGGAACTGGAGCACGGCGGGATTCCTGCCGGAGGACTTCTTCGGGCGGACGTACTTGGCGTACACGCGCGCGCCACCCACACCGGTGAACCACAGGTCGAACGCCTCGCTATGACGAGGCGTGATCTCCTTCGTTGGGACGAGCTCCGGCTTGGGGTCGGTGGCATCGAGCTCCTGGAGCGCGGCGGCCCAGTAGGCGTCATAGTCCGCCGGGCGGGGATTCCGGCCGGGGTACGTTTTGAGTTCGGAGAGGGGTTTGTCGATTAAAGGCATCTTGGAATTTCGGATGGCGGATACCGGATTGCAGATTGGGGAAGAAGTGCGGCGCGGGGACGCGCTGGGTGAGGGGATTCGGAGGGAAAACCAAAAAGAGGCAAGGTTCGGAATGAGTCAGTCGGCTTGAAATTCAGATTGCGGAATCAGGCGGGCTGGCCGCAATGCTCATAGCCCAATCCGTTCCAGCGAACGCTGGCGTGCTGGACTATCCGCAATCCGAAATCCGCCCTCCGAAATTGAAAGTCGCGTTCATCAGTGGCACCAGCATCGTCAACTCCACGCTGTTTTCGGCGTGGGACGTGAAAACCATCGAGACGGCGCACGGGCCGGTCACGTACAAGGCGAAGGGCGACATGGCCCTGATCAACCGGCACGGCTACGCGTTTCCGCTGCCGCCCCACTCGATCAACTACCGCGCCAACATCCGCGCGCTCGCGGATCTCGGGTTCCAGGATGTCGTGTCGCTGAACTCGGTAGGCTCGCTGAAGAAGGAGCTGCCGCCGGGCACGTTTGTTTCCTGCAGCGACTACGTCGGCCTGCAGCAGGGGCCGGCGACGTTCTTTGACACCGAGCTGAAGGGCGGCGCGCCGGGGATCGCCAACAACCTCATTCCGCTCCTGCTCGAAAAACTCGCGCCGGAATTCAAGATCCACCCGGGCAAGGTCTATGTGCAGATGCGCGGGCCGCGGTTTGAGACGAAGGCGGAGATCCGGATCGTGCAATCGTGGGGCGACGTCATCGGCATGACGGCGGCACATGAGGCCGACCTCTGCACGGAGGCGGGGCTGCGGTACAACAGCCTCGCGCTGATCGACAACTATGCGAACGGGCTCGAGGGCACGGAGATCGACTTCGCGAAGTTCAAGGACCTGGTGAAGGACAACCAGGCGAAGGTGAACCGGCTGTTCACGCGGATGCTGGAGATCCTCGGCTGAGCAAAACCCCCATGACCGACATTCAAAAATACGAATTCGACCGGCTCGGCTATCTCGTGCTGCCCGGCATCCTGAACGCGGCGGAGTGCGCCAGGCTGGCGACCGCGATGGATGGGCTGGAGGAGCATGCGGCGGCGCGCGTGAAGCAGGCGCCGCTGAAGAAGAGCGTCTGGGGGCCGGAGTATCATGCGAGCCCGGAGAAAGGCTACCTGGCTTCGGGCGAGCGCGAGCCGGGCAGGACGCTGATCATCGAGGATTTTTTCAACGCGGACCCGGCGTTTGACCTGCTCGTCGGGCATGTGCCGACGATGGCGCTCATCCGCGCGATCGTGCAGGAGCGGCCGACGATCAACAATTCGGAAATCCGCATCCGCTATCCCGGCAACCAGACCACGGCGCACATGGGCGGGCCCATCGGGGCGAAATACCGCTACGGTTTCAACGGCCAGGGCATCGACTGCATGATGGTGCGCATGGTGTATTTTGTGCGCGACGTGGGGGAGGAGGACGGGCCGTTTTGCGTCGTGCCGGCGACGCACAAGAGCAATTATGCGACGCCCTACGGCACCAATGATTCCGACGCGGAGCCGGGCATGATCGGGCTGCCCGTCAAGGCGGGCGACGCGATCCTGTTCACCGAGCATCTGCGGCACGGCGGCAAATCGATCCGCTCGGGCCGGACGCGCAAGACGCTGCACATCGGCTACGGGCCTTATTGGATGAAGTCGCAGAACATCGGCACGATGGACGAGGACCAGAACATCCTGCCGGCGACGCTGGCCCGCTACACGCCGGAGCAGCGCCTGCTCTTCCGGAGTTGGTGAGTTCAGCTGGAATTCAGGAATCAGGCCTTCGGAGTTTCACCACTAGTTCACGAAGAACACGAAGCCGATCGGTCGGATTGACGGTCATAACAAGGCGCAAGGGGATCGGGGCTGCGCAGGGGTTTTCATTGCGCCTATCGGCGCGCGGGAGATTCAAGCCGGAGCTTTCGATCCCTTGCGCCTCTTCGTGGCCAATCTCCGGGACGGGTGTTTCAGCCGGTATTATCAGCGAGAGTTTGCCTTCGGGAACTTCGTGCGCTTCGTGGTGAAACCTAATCATGAAAATCGGCGTAATCGGACTTGGGATCATTGGCGGCGTGTGGGCGCGGCATTATCATGCGGCAGGAGTGCTCGCCGGGGCGTGGAACCGCACGCCGCAGCCGGACTTCCCGGGTTGGCTGCCGACGCCCGAGGCGGTCGCGGCGGCGTCGGACGTCGTCCAGATCGCCGTCGCCGACCCCGCGGCGGTGGAGAGCGTACTGGCGCGGATTCTGCCGGTGCTGGGTCCGGGCAAGATCGTGGTGCAGTCGAGCACGATTGACGCGGAGAGCAGCGCGAGGTTTGCCGCGGCCGTGGCGGCGCGCGGCGCGCGCTTTCTCGCGGCGCCATTCACCGGGAGCAAGCCGGCGGCGGAACAGCGGCAGACGATTTACTACCTCGGCGGCGACCGGGCGCTGATCACGGAGCTGGAGCCGCTGCTGTCGCTGGCCTCCTCCCACCGCTTCGTCATCGGGACCAACGAGCAGGCCTGCACCCTGAAGCTGGCGATGAACCTCAACCTCGCGGCGCAGATGCAGGCGCTGGGCGAGGCGCTGACGCTGTCCCGCCGGGCGGGCGTGACGGACGAGGTGTTCTTCGAGGCGCTGGGCAGGAACGCGGGCTACTCGGGGCTCACGAAGCTGAAGGAGCCGAAGCTGAAGGGCCGGGATTTCTCGCCGCAATTCTCGGTGAAGCACATGCACAAGGACATGCGGCTGGCGTCCCGCACGGCGGCCTGCGACGACTTCCCGGTGCTCGAGGCGGTGCGCGAGGCGCTCAAGACCGCGGAGGCGCGCGGGATGGGCGACGAGGATTTCTCGGCCCTGATCAAGGTGCTGGAAAACCAGTAGAGGGATTATTGCGGGATCGCGTTTCCGCAATCGGCCTAGGTTGACGCCGCGGCGGTCCTGCGCATGTTCGCGAGCCATGAGCGACTTTCTAAAGGCGGCCCAGGTCACCGAGACGAAACAGGCGCTGGACCGGCTCCGCGGGAGCATGCGGACCTTCATCAAGGGCAAGGACGAGGTGATCGAGCAGGTGCTGGTCTGCCTCGTCGCCGGCGGCCACCTGCTGATCGAGGACCTGCCGGGCGTCGGCAAGACGACGCTGGCCTATGCGCTGGCGCGCTCGATGGACTGCACGTTCTCGCGGATCCAGTTCACCAGCGACCTGCTGCCGGGGGATGTCACGGGCGTCGCGATCTACGACGAGACGGAGAAGGAGTTCGTGTTCAAGCCGGGGCCGGTGTTTGCGAGCGTGGTGCTGGCGGACGAGATCAACCGCGCCACGCCAAAGACGCAGTCGGCGCTGCTGGAGGTGATGGACCGGGCGCGGGTGACGGTGGACGGCGTGGCGCACGCGGTGGGCGCGCCGTTCATGGTGTTCGCGACGCAGAACCCGGTGGATTACGAGGGGACGTTCCCGCTGCCGGAGAGCCAGATGGACCGTTTCCTGATGCGGCTGCAGATGGGCTATCCGCAGCCGGCGGACGAACTCGAGATTTTGCGGATCGCGCGCACCAGCTACGATGCGATCGCGGTGAACGCGGTGGTCTCGCGGGCGGAGGTGCTGCGGTTCCAGGCGCTGGCGGCGCAGGTGTTCGTGGAGGACAGCGTGCTCGACTATATCCTGCGCATCGTGACGGCGACGCGGACGGAGGCGGAATTCAAGACCGGGGTGAGCGTGCGCGGCGGCCTCGCGCTGCGCACGGCGGCGCAGGCGCGGGCGCTGCTCCACGGGCGGGATTTCGTGCTGCCGGATGACGTGACGGAACTGGCCGTGCCGATCCTCGCCCACCGGCTGGTGCTGGTGCGCCAGACCAGCGATGCACTGGAGGAGCGGCGGGCGATCGTGGGCGTGCTGAAACGGATCCTGGGCGTGCTGACGCCGCCGGCATGAACCGGCGGGGGAAGTGCCCAGTGACAAGGGGCAAGGACCAAGATGATGGGCGGCGGTGGGCGGGCGTGTCCCGCGCCCGCATGCGAGAGGACGGCCGGAATGCGGATGAGGTACGGAGCTACGGGTGGGACATGGTTCAAAATGGGGGCACGGGACGTGCCCGCCCGCCCGTGGGAGCGACCCATGGCTGACGCGACGGCCAGCAAGGAGTGGGATGTTTCCGCGGCGCGCAGCCAGCGCCGCCGGTTCACCTGGAATGCGCTGCTGTGGGCGATGGTGTACCCGCAGCGCGGGCAGCGGATCGTGCCGACGGTGTCGGGCACGCTGCTGATCGCGCTGGCGCTCGGCATCGGGTCGGCGGCGTACAACTCGGCAAACAACATCCTGTTCATCACGCTCTCGCTGCTGCTGGCCTGCCTGATCCTGAGCGGCGTGCTGTCCTGGCTGAATTTCCGCAGCGTGGCCTGGCGGCTGGAGCTGGTGCCGCCGCTGCGCGCGGGGCACGAGGCGGTGGTCGGGCTCGGCCTGCGCAACCGCAAGACGT
>Ga0316229_1000511_pt1 | contig 51602 bp, 28 predicted proteins | sample TBH18023metaG_FD_206011 | JGI IMG/M metagenome (GOLD analysis project Ga0316229, IMG submission 206011) | Freshwater microbial communities from Trout Bog Lake, Wisconsin, USA - TBH18023 | ecosystem: Environmental > Aquatic > Freshwater > Lake > Hypolimnion/Profundal zone | place: USA: Wisconsin... | reverse complement strand
ACTTTTCCCGGCATTTCAACGGCATAATAAAATGCCCCCCTTACAAAGACCTTGTAAAGCCCGTTTAGTTCATTTGTATACACGGTGAATGATCCGTTGTCGTACCGGTTGTTTGTTTCGTTAAAAACAGTATAGCCGCCGGAGGTTTCGTTAACAGTAAACGTGAGTATGTCGCCTGCTGCTCCTGAGCCGTTGTAAGAATAAGTCACATACGTTGTGCTTTCATTTTTTTTACAGCCCGAAGATACTGCTATGATAATAATGCAGATAAAAAAGATATACCTGGAAGTCATTGCTGGTTGGTCGGTTTAAAGATTAAGGAGTTAAAGATACGAAGATTTTCGGGCAATTAAAGAATTTCTGAAAATTCCTGTTTTGGCTTTACCAAATCTTTATATGGCTGGCTAATAAATTTATCAGCAGTTTATATTATTATAACTTTCTTCGCACGCCCTTAGATAGTGTTAAAATACCTTAAATTCCCGCAGTCTGGAAATAAATCAGTAGGTTTGAATGAGAAATATTCCTGAAATGTTTAAAACCAGTCTCCGGAAGTATTCATCACGTTCGGATTTCAGCGAGTACCTTATTGCTTTCCTGGTTATTGGAGTTGCTGCTGCCATCTGTTTCCCTTTTCGCCTTGTCCTTGGGACCTTCAGCGTAGGCCTGATCCTCCTTATGGTTGTTGCACTGATGGCACTTGTTCTGGGAAGATGGCCGCTCTTGTTTGCAGCAATACTCAATGTGATGGTTTGGGACTATTTTTTCCAGGAGCCTCTTTTCACCATTGCAGTGCATCATTTAGAGGATTTGTTTGCCAATATTGCAGACTTACTGGTTGCTTTTGTTTTTGTTATTCTGATCACCCGGGTTCGGAAAAGCCAGACCGTTCTCAGGAACAGCCAGGAAAGGCTGACGATCCTGTATAATTTCCTGAAATCCATGAATGATGCTAAATCCATTACTGATGTGGTGCAGATCTCAGGCAAAGGTCTAAAGCAGTATTTCGGGCAGGAAGCGATTATTTACCTCAAAGACAAGGATAGCAGGAGGCTCGCCGATATACCTTACGGTAATTCAGGCCTTCATAATCCTGCCGGATTTTTAAAAGCCGGAGATTTATTTTTCAAGGCAAGTACGGGAAACGCAGGGGATATTAAATCCGATGCTGAAGGCATTACATTCTTTCCCCTTCGCGACCCTCGTGATACCATAGGCATAATAGGCATTGCAACGAATGAAAGCCTGAATTCCGATGAGGATAAGATCATACTTTTTAACTCTTTCATAACCATTATCGCATCCACACTTGTAAGGGAAATCACTATTGAAAAGGATATTGAGAAAGGACTTCTTGAACATTCGGAAAAACTCTTCCAGGCCGTTTTAAACAGTGTGTCACATGAATTGCGCACTCCTATTGCAATCATAGCAACGGCGGTTGACAATCTCAAACATACAAGAACATCGTCGGGGACAGAGAAAAGAGATCAGATCTGCGCTGAGCTTGATTCTGCATCGAACAGGCTAAACAACCTGGTTGAGAACATCCTTGACATGTCTCGTATAGAATCCGGCCTGTTGAAACTGAACCTGCAGATCTGCGATATTGCCGACCTGGTTGGATCTGTGGCTATGGACCTGAAAACAGAATTAAAACATCACAGGCTGAATATCAGTATCCCCGAGAACCTCTCCCTGATCCGGGCTGACGTCAGCCTTCTTCGGCAGGTCCTGTTAAACCTTCTCAGGAATGCGATTATGTATACACCGGCAGGAACAGCAATTGAGATCTTTGCCGGAAATGATTCGGCCGATGCCGTTTCAGTCACAATTAAAGACAATGGCCCGGGAGTTCCCGAGTGTAATCTTGACCGCCTCTTTGAGAAATTTTACAGGGTTCCCGGTTCAAAAAGCGGGGGCACCGGACTTGGGCTTGCAATTGTAAGGGCCTTTGTTGAAGCGCATGGCGGGATCATCAGGGCATCCAATGATCCGATGGGCGGATTAAAAATCACAATGAAATTCAAATCAGGAATATAAAATGGAAAAGAACAAGATAAAATATAAAGTGCTTATTATAGATGACGAAGCACAGATCCGCCGCATGCTCAGGATGACACTCGAGAGCAATGAATATAAGGTTTTTGAAGCCGGCACTGCAAAAGACGGCATGCTTGCAGTAACCATGAACCACCCTGATGTGATCCTGCTGGATCTCGGCCTGCCTGATGACAGCGGTTTGAATGTACTTCACCGGCTCAGGGAATGGTCGGCGGTTCCCCTGATCATCCTCACCGTGCAGGATGCGGAATCGGTGATGATCGAAGCCCTTGATTCCGGGGCTGATGATTACCTCACAAAACCTTTTAATGCAGGAGAACTGCTTGCAAGGATAAGAGTTGCAATCCGACATTCCCTGAGGATGGATGAGTCGCCGGTGTTCCGCTCAGGAAGCCTTGAGGTTGACATCAACAGCAGGGTTACCAGGTTCAACAAGTTAGAGGTCAAGCTGACTGCAACCGAATACTCGCTTCTCCTGATCTTTATCAGGAATGCCGGGAAGGTGCTCACACATTCGTTTATCAGCCGGGAGATCTGGAGCGCACCCTATGCCGATAATGCCCAGATCCTGAGGGTGCATATCGCACAACTGAGAAAAAAGATCGAACATGATCCATCGGTCCCGGAACTGCTGACTACCGAACCAGGAGTTGGTTACAGGCTTAAAATGCTGCCGGTTGCAGAGTAAACAAAGGTAGCGAGGTAGCGAGAAGCGAGGTAGCGAAAAGTTTTTATTCGAGGTACTTCGACTGCAGAAGTTCCGTATCTGTTTTAAGGATATTACAGAGATAATTTTTCATACCCCCGAATGAAGTCTCAATCTCATCAAGCGCTGCGTGCAGGTATTCAGGCCTGACCTCCATCATTGGTCTTATGATCTCCCCGTTCCTGCCTTGTTCGCAGAGCTTTTTAATAAGTTTCCCGATTAAAGATTTCAGGCGTTCATTGCTCAGGAAATAATCCTGCATGATAGTGTCCATATCAACGCCAAGAGCTGAAAGCAGCAACACCGTAGCAATACCCGTGCGGTCCTTCCCGGCTGCGCAATGATACACCAGCGGAAGATCGCTTGCCTGTTCAAGTACCCTGAAAAATTTCGCAAAACGCCCGCTGTCATTCCTGATCATCCTTCGGTAATCATTGACCAGTACCTGCTCAAGGCCCCTGGCATCGTTCGTGTCAAGGAAGTCCATAGCCCTGTCCCGGGCTTCATCGGCAATGATGATCCTTTCGGTATGCTTCACGCCTGGGATAATATCAGTCGGATGGGCCGTCACCTCCCTGTCGGACCTGAAGTCAATGATTAGTGACAGCCCGATATCCCGCAGCTTACCGATATCATCGGGGCTGAGTTTATTCAGGCTCCCGCTCCTGTAAACAAGGTTCTTCCTGAAACTCCTTCCGCTTCCGGTGAGGATTCCCTCAAGGGAACGAAAATTTGGCTGGGTCTCAAGAAAAGCATAACCGTTTGGTCCTTTATTCATCACTCAGATTCTGTATTATATTATGATTTCGTAACTTGTGCCTGCAAAAATATAGTTATTATTCCAACAAAATGAAAGCAGTCCGTATTATTGTGTTCACAGGGCTGATCCTGACCGTCCTGATAAGCAGCAATCCCCCTTACCGTATCCGTAAACCCATCGACCCAGTTGGATTTGCCACACGTTCCTGGCAATTGGATTCTCTCATAAAAAGGATCAACAGGATCCAGGGAATGAAGCTCAATGAATCCAGGGAAATTAACATGATAAAAAAGTTCACTTCATGGAAATTTGCCATTTCACCCCATGATGATTATACTTACGTTGGATGGCTTTATCCCGCAATTCTTGCTAACGTTAAGGCAGGCACTATAATCCTGTTAGGGGTTGCACACAAGGCTAAAAAATTCAATATTGAGAATAAAATGGTCTTCGATTCCTATGATTACTGGCAGGAGCCCTGGGGCCCGGTAAAGGTATCAGGGCTTAGGGAAGCCATTATGAACAAACTGCCGAAATCGACCTACATAGTCCATGACAGCCTGCAGCAGGCCGAACATTCGGTTGAAGCCATCATACCTTTCCTGCAGTATTACAATAACAAGGTTGAGATCGTTTCTATACTCATTCCGGCCATGTCTTTCCAGACAATGAAAAATCTTTCATCAGCCCTGGCCGGCGCCCTGAACGAACTCGGAGAATATAACAACATGAACCTGAAGATCGGCAGGGATTATGCATTGGTGGCATCTTCCGATGCCGTGCATTACGGCTGCGAGGACTGGGGAGGTTCCGATTATGCTTTTTACGGATGTGACAGCGCCGGGTACAAAAAGGCCGTCGATCATGAATACGAGATCATGAGAGGATGCCTGCTGGGGCAGGTAAGTGAAAGAAGAACAGAGGATTTTACCAAGTATACGGTGCAGGACACCAATTTCCGCACTTACAAATGGACCTGGTGCGGAAGGTACTCTGTCCCTTTCGGGCTGCTTACCCTCCTTCAACTTGAGAAACTGCAGCATTCAAATCCCTCCTCGGGACAACTATTGGGATATTCAACGTCCATTAATCAAAAACCCATACCCGTTGACGATCTTAAAATGGGAGTCACCGCAAAAGCAAATATCAAACACTGGGTGGGCTACCCGGCTATCGGATATAAATAACAGGAATCATTACAAACAATAAAAATCAAATACCATGGCAACAGTAAAAGCAAACTATATAGGGAACCTTCGCACCGAAGCGACCCATCTTCAGTCAGGGACAAAACTGCTCACCGATGCACCTGTAGACAACCAGGGCAAGGGGGAATTCTTTTCCCCAACCGACCTTGTGGCAACATCTCTCGGCAGCTGCATGATCACCATCATGGGCATTGCGGCAAAGACCCACGGTTTCAATATTGACGGGGCAAGCTGGAAGGTAACCAAAGTAATGGCTGATAATCCAAGGCGTATCGGTGAAATAATAGTTGAACTGACCTTCCCTCCGAACGCATATACCGACCAGCAGAAAAGGGTGATCGAGCATATCAGCAGGAATTGTCCTGTGGCCCTCAGCCTCCACCCTGACCTTAAACAGAGCGTAAAGATCGACTACCTTTGATACAGGCTGTTTAACCGAGGTAAGCCCTGAGCAATTTGCTTCTTGAAGAGTGTTTAAGTCGGCGGATCGCTTTTTCCTTGATCTGGCGCACCCGTTCGCGTGTAAGGTCAAAGACGGAACCTATCTCCTCGAGGGTATAGCTGTGCGGGTATCCTATGCCATAGAACCTGTTCAGTATCTCCCTTTCTTTTTCGGTAAGGGTGGCAAGTGAACGCTGCACTTCCATAGCAAGACTTTCACGGATCAGGTTTTCGTCGGTATCGGGTGTATCAACCGCCACAAAAACATCCAGCAGCCTGGTTTCCTCATCCTGGTCGATAGGTGCATCCATTGAAACTATGCGAGTCCCCATCTTCATGGTTTCGGCAACCTTATGCTCGGGGATATCCATTTCCCGGGCAAGTTCATCCAGAGAAGGAGGCCTTTCGTAAAGCTGTTCAAGCTTTGACGAAGCCTTGCTGATCTTTCCAAGTGAGCCCACCTGGTTCAGTGGAAGCCTAACTATCCTCGACTGCTCGGCCAGGGCCTGGAGTATCGATTGCCTGATCCACCACACGGCATAGGAAATAAATTTGAAACCGCGGGTTTCGTCAAACCTTCGGGCCGCCTTTATCAGGCCCACATTCCCTTCGTTGATCAGGTCGGGCAGGCTGAGCCCCTGGTTCTGGTATTGTTTTGAAACAGACACCACGAACCTCAGGTTTGCCTTGCACAGCTTCTCAAGGGCAAGCTGGTCGCCCTGGTGGATGCGCTGCGCAAGATTTACTTCATCTTCGGCTGTGATAAGTTCTTCCTTGCCTATATCTGCCAGGTATTTATCTAATGAAGCCGTCTCACGGTTCGTGATGGACTTCGAAATTTTAAGCTGTCTCATAATCACTTCTGTCTGCAGATCTCCATATACTTTCCACCTTAAGGGGGTGGAGCCCGGCTCCGGACAAATTCCGGGGCCCTGTATTAATATAAGACCGGTAAAAGGCCCCGGGGGTTGCTTTTACCAGCTAAGGCCATAAAAAGCTCTCATCCCGTCGGGATAAAGCCCATCAATCTGAATCCCGTTTTCCTTCTGACTCAAAGCCTCTTTGAGCTGTTGAATGGAGGTCACGGGCTTATGGTCCACATTAACAAGAATAAATCCCGGTGTTAAACCAACCTGACTGAATTTGCCTGGTTCAACACTGGTAATTTTAAAACCGCTTGCAAGCCTGTACCGGGCTTTTTCCTTTTCGCTTAAGGGTTCAAAAGTAGCCCCGTAAAGCTTTAACTTATTGGAAGTCTGAGCGATTGTTTGAGAATTACTTTCAGTTATCAGCTTAACAGTGAGATCGATCTGTTTCCCGTCCCTTAGTAAAGTAACGTTTACAACATCCCCGGGACTTAGCTGGGAAACGGTCTCCATCAGTTCAGATTTTCCATTCACCGGTTTGTTCTGTATGCCCGTGATCACGTCCCCTGTTTTTATTCCTGCTTTCTCTGCTGCCCCTCCCGGCACCACTTCCTGTATATATACCCCGCTGAGGCTGCTAAGCCCGTTTTCCTTTGCAAACTGATCATCGATCTCATGATAAGCAATCCCGAGAAATGCCCTCTGTATCTTACCATATTTCATGAAGTCTTCAGCCACTTTCCTGACGATGTTCACGGGTATTGCAAAAGAATAACCGGTATAATAACCTGTACCTGATGCGATTGCGGCATTTATTCCAATCAGTTCGCCCCTGGTATTTACCAATGCACCCCCGCTGTTCCCGGGGTTGATTGCAGCATCGGTCTGTATAAACGATTCTACCGCTCCCTTCGAACCAAGGATATTGATATCCCTTGCCTTTGCACTGACAATCCCTGCAGTAACGGTGGAGGTAAGGTTGAAAGGGTTACCCACAGCAAGCACCCATTCCCCTATTTTAACATCGTCACTGTTCCCTAAAACAAGGTATGGAAGATCCTTCTCATCAATGTGGATCACAGCAAGGTCGGTGCTGGGGTCGGTTCCGACTACCGTAGCTTTATATACCCTTTTATCGTTAAGCGTGACGGTAACATTAACCGCATCCTGGACCACATGATTATTGGTTACAATGTACCCGTCGGCTGTGACGATTACGCCCGATCCCATTGCACTATATGGATTTACATACTCATGCCGGCCCGGATTGCCGAAATTGAAAAACTGGAAGAAATCATCGTAAACCAGGCTTTTTTGCTGAAAATCCGACTTGATATGTACGACGGCATGGACCGAAATGGAAGCCGCTGTTTCAAAATCGGGAAGGTTCCCCTGTGCCGAAGGCCCATACAGGGCAACCTGCCTGGCCGGTATCCCCTCGGGTTTTGAATTGTAAACCGTACTTTTCTTTTCAAATGCCTTGTAGAGCCCAAGTGACGCTGCTCCACCCATGACTGCGATTAAAAAAATTCCAACGTATTTTTTCATGGCTAATATGGTTTATTGATTAAAAAAATAAGTAGCGAAGTAGCGAAATAGCGAAATGAAGTTCAGTGTAGCTGAAATAAGCAGACAAAAAGAATATTTGATTGGTGCGAACAAATGGTAAAATCCGGAATTGTATTCATCTTATTTTTCACTTATTTAAGTTTTCGCTATTTCGCTATTTCGCTACCTCGCTACTTTCACTACATAACGCCCTCCTTAATTTCATATTTTTCCCTGGCCGTTAAAAACTGTTAATGAATCTGTTAAAGTATTGTTAAAGCTTTCTTTATCATTATCATATCACCTTTTCATCGATCCCGGATTAAGTATGGAGGCTTATAACATCTCCTATAAAACCCGATATAAATTTCAGGCTGTCATATACAACAAAAACCGTGCGAAACATGAATCTTTTATCTTTTATTTTTACTTTATTAAGTCTAAATAATTCATTTACTGAACGAAATGATTCAGATTTTTTTTGCAGGCGGATGTCCCCTCTGCCTGAATTCCAGGCCGGGAAGTCAGGCATGAGCCATTCTGTCAGGGTGGTCTTCTGGAACGTGGAAAATCTTTACGACACCTATGATGACACTACCAAGCTGGATAATGAGTTTACCCCCGGGGGAACTATGCGATGGAATTATAAACGCTTTCGTATCAAACTCGATCATGTTGCTAAAACCCTGCTCGCAGCAGGAGAATGGGAGGCTCCGGGCATCATTGGTTTATGTGAAGTTGAAAACCGGTATGTGATGAACAAACTGATTTACGACAGCCCCCTGAAATCCTTCGGATACCGGATGATACATCATGAATCCCCCGACCTCAGGGGCATTGATGTTGCCTTATTATACAGGACCAGGGTATTCAGGGTTTTAAATTCGAGGCCATATAGGATCTCGTTCCCCTTTGATACTTCGGCCCGTACGAGGGAGATACTGCTTGTACAGGGCCAGGTATTCGGCCATGACACCCTTAACCTGCTCATCAATCACTGGCCATCCCGCAGGGGTGGGTATGCAGCTTCCCAGCCCAGGAGGGATTTCGTAGCCGCTGTCCTCAGGCAAATTGTCGATTCGCTTCTTGCCGTCAGCAGGTATTCGGGGATACTGGTCATGGGCGATTTCAACGACGAACCCTCATCAGCAAGCATTATTAACATTCTTCACGCAGTCCCGCCTGATTCTGTTATCACTTCCGCTTCGCTCGTGAATCTCATGTATCCTCTTTCGGGCAGGCAGGGATCACATCGTTACAAAGGCATCTGGAGCCTTCTTGACCAGTTCATGATAAGCGGGAACCTTCTTGCCGGCTCAGGCCGTTTAAGGTATGTACCTGGATCGGCAAAGATCTTCAGGGAAGGGTTCTTGTTGAAAGAGGACCTGAAATATTTCGGCAGCAAACCATTCAGGACCTATAACGGGTTCAGGTACGAAGGGGGATTTTCGGACCACCTCCCGGTATGCCTTGACCTGGGATATTGATGAGAGGAAGTCGTTATCCCCGGATCATTTATGGCTTGAATACTCGAATACTCGAGTAACGAATTCTGAAGGCCGAATTAATCAGGGATGATCACTCTTCAAAGATTTCACATCCACACCCCATTGATCCTGGTACCGCAGAATCCGCAGTTACTGTTTTTGATATTATTGGAAGTCACTGTAAAACCCCTGCGTTCCACCACCGTTTTTTTACATTTGGGGCAACAGGTATTTTCATAATCCGTGCCGGGAACATTCCCTATGTAAACATAATTGATGCCTGCCTTGCGGGCAATGTCACGGGCCTGCTCCAGGGTTGACAGGGGGGTGTACGGAATGCTGGTAAGCTTGTACAAAGGAAAGAACCTGCTGAAGTGAAGGGGATAATCTGCAAAGCCGGTGGAAACAAGCCATTCGCACATCTCCTTGATCATATCCATTTTATCGGTCCAGTTGGGGACGATCAGGTTGGTGATCTCGAGCCATACACCTTCTTCCTTCAATATTTTCAGGGTCCTTTGAACAGGCTCCAGGCTGCCCCCGTTTAATTTTGCATAAATATCCTCCCTGAATGATTTCAGGTTGATATTTGCCGCATCTATGTATTTTGCCAGTTCCCGTATAGGTTTCTCGTTGATATAGCCATTGCTTATAAGGAGGTTTTTGATCCCCCTGGCCCTTGCAAGTTTTGCTGTGTCGAAAGTATATTCATAAAATGACAAAGGTTCCGAGTAGGTATAGGCAATGGTTCTACAGCCGGCCGAAACTGCTTCCTGCACCACCTGGGCCGGGAACATTTCTACGTTTTTCGTGGTCTTCGGGCTCACCTGGGATATTTCCCAGTTCTGGCAGTTGAGGCAGGCCAGGGTACAACCCGCAGTTGCAATGGAAAAACTTTCGGATGAGGGCAGGTAATGAAACAGGGGTTTCTTCTCTATGGGATCTATATGCACGCTGCAGGGGTTGCCGTATGCAATGGAATAAATCTTTTCACCGTATGCAACATGGTTGTGGCAAAGTCCCTCCTGCCCTTCCCTGAGGACGCACTGGTTGGGACAAAGCAGGCATTTGACACCCTTTGGTGTGCTGATACAATACAGCGATTCCTTGCTGTATTTACCGGGCCCGGCCGGGGGAGAAGGCATAACTGTATTCATATCGCTGAAATTTTTGGCAAGGCTGTGGAATGGCCTTATGCCGGCCGCTGCAACACCCAGCGTGACAATGCCCAGGCGGAGGAACTGCCGCTTGTTTAACCGCTGACCACCTTTGGTTTTCACCCTATAAAGATACAAAATTTCTGCGCCTTATGAAAAGAGCCGCTGCCCCGGCGGTATTCAGCAAGGCCAGTACATATCCCGTATTCATAAGCCCAAGCAGAGGGAAAAGAATTACGGGAACTATGAAAGCCCCAAGGGCTGAGCCAAACAGGTCGGCCGAGTAATTCTTTGAGACGGCGAGGGCCTTATTCCTCTGCGATAAACGGAATGCTATGGAATACTCCATGCCGACAAGGAAGGAAAGAACAACCGTGATGCCGGCAACCTTTGCCTGGGCCATCCATATTGGAAGTCCCATACGGCCAACCAGGATCAGGGCCATGGGGATCAGCACGGAAAGCGCCGCCAGACTTACCTGTAATGCAAGATAGATCCTGAACGGATCAATCCTGAACCGCCTTGCCCCTGCCTGGCTTCCCAAGGCCAGGCCCAGCATGAACAGCATGATGATGAAGCCGGTAAGCTGGAATACATAACCGCAATAGATCTGCAGTGAAAGGAGGATCAGCACCTGGAAGGCGCCTGCTGTAAACCCTCCGGTAAACAAGCCCGTATTAACAGGGGTAAGGTTGAACAGGGCGACGAAGAAAACGATCAGCAACAAGAGGATGGCGGTAATGTAATGACGGTTGAAATAGCTCATCCAGTACTTCATCTGGGCAAAGAACATCAGCGGCCTGAAGTCATTGTTGATGCCCGCAGCAGGAGAGATATTGGCTTTCATGTATGCCGAGCGTTCCTTCATCTGTGAAACATCCAGGTAATATTTATTCACGTACGATGTGGTGATCCCTTTCGCTGAGATCATTCCGGGTATGTCAAGGCTGAGTTCCGAATCGGAAGCGATGAAATAGGTTTTCCCTCCCGGCACAAGCATTACGTTCCTGAAACATCCCTTCAGTGTGGCATAAAGGATGGAATTAAGTCCTTCCCCAGCATGGCTTACGTAATCGCTGGTTGTGGGCAGGGAATACGAGACGATGCCATCCGGCGACAGCCGTGATTTTAATTCAGTCAAAAATTCTTCAGTATACAAGCGGTTCAGCTGAAGGCTTGAAGGCGGAGGTAAAAGAATAAGCACTACATCATAGACTGCGGATGAGTTTTTCACGAACCTCCTTGCATCCCCTGAATGCAGGTATACCGCCTTCTTTTCAAGTTCTTTGAGGGAATTCGCACTGAACCTGAGCAGGGCAGGATTAAGTTCAACATAATCCACCCTCAGGGGATGATATTTCAGGATCTCAGTCAGAGCACCGGATAAGCCTCCGGATACCAGCAGTATATTTTTCGGCGCCGGATGCTGGACCATGGCATAATGCACGTTTTCCTCATTATTTATATTGTCGCCCGAGGAAAATAGAAGCAGGCCGTTCTCATAAAAATTCAACTGGGATGCATTGGCGGTTATGACCATCTGTCCATAAGGAGTTTCCTTGTCTTCAATGACCGACTGTCCGGGATACATGGAATGATATCCTATTCCCCTGACATCGGTCCTGAAAAGTGCAAATAATATAAGGGCGGAGACCATGAAGGCAAGCACCGGCACCATCCTGTTCTGGAAACTGAAGGAAAAGAAAATCACGCAGGCCATGTATAACCCGCTCATCAGCAGTAAGCTCAGCCATGCCGGGAATAACCAGAGAAGGATGAAATTTACGATCGCAGCTGCAACCAGGCTTCCTGCCGATTCCAGGGAATATGCGTTGCCGGCCCTTCTCAGCAGGGCGCTGAGGGATGAGAACAGGAAGCCGTTGATGAGGCAGAATGGCAGTTGTACCAGGAATGCTGCGTAGATCACGTCGTTCAGGCCTGCAATGGTCCCGGTAGGCAATACCAGAGCCCGGTAAAGATTCAGTTTGATCATCATCAGCACGGGCAGGGCCGAAAGCAGAAGCATCAGGAACAGTATGAACCTGAACTTGCGTCTGACACCGCTGAAATACCTTCCGAGCCAGGCGCCGGCTCCGGTAAGCAACATCCACACCGAAAGCATGATGCCCAGGATCAGTTCGTTGCCGTAAAACACTATATAACTCTCGCGGAGCAGGTAGATCTGGGTTGAAATTGAGAGAAAACCCAGGCCGAACAAAGCAGTACGGATTGCATTTTTTCTCATATTATCGTATCTTTACCTGGATTTTCCCCAAAGTTAGTAAACAATGTGCAGTTATATCAGATTCATATTGATTATGGCACTTACATTCTCATTTCCCGGTAAATCCTCATCCCAGGACAGCCCCGGGACCGACCGGAAGCCTTTTGCTGCGGGCAGGTTTTATCCTGCAAGCCAGGATTCATTGCGGGCTCAGCTCTCCGAATTGTTCCGCAGCGCCAAACCACGTACTGTCAAAAACCTGCAGGCAGTGATCTGTCCCCATGCAGGATATGTATTCTCCGGCACCGTGGCTGCCAGCGGGATCAACCAGGTTGACCCAAACAAAGTGTACGACAATATTTTTATTATCGGCTCAAGCCACCAGGCATCCTTCATGGGTGCGTCAATCTATACTAAGGGTGATTACCTGACGCCATTGGGAAAAGTGCCGGTGAACACCCTCCTTGCGAACGAACTGATAAAAGCCAACCCGGTTTTCAGCTATGTGTACGATGCCGATCTTAATGAGCATTGCCTTGAAGTGGAGGTGCCCTTCCTTCAGTACCATATGAAGAAACCGTTTAAGATCGTCCCCATTGTCATCGGGAGCCAGAGCAACCAGACCTGCAAACGTATAGCAGACGCCCTTAAACCGTATTTTAACGAGCATAACCTGTTCATTATAAGCAGCGATTTTTCGCATTACCCCCAGTATAACGATGCCAAAACCACCGACAAGGCCACCTGCGACGCCATCCTCCTGAATAAACCCGATGAATTGCTGAAAGCGTTAGGGGATAACGAAAAAAAGAATGTACCCAACCTTGTGACCAGCCTCTGTGGCTGGACTTCGGTCCTTACCCTTTTGTATATGACTTCGGGGGATGCTTCGTTTAACTACACCCCTGTACAATACCTGAATTCAGGCGACTCAAAGTATGGAGACCATGCACAATGCGTGGGATACTGGTCGATCGCAATAAGCCGCAATGCCGGGGCCGCCGCAAAACCCACATCAGCATTCAGTTTTACAAAAGAAGAAGAGAAGACCCTGCTGGGGATCGCCAGGAACACTATTGTGGTATATATCAACCAGCATAAAACCCCCGAGGTGGACGATAAAAATTTCAGCTCCAACCTGAAGTTGCATGCCGGGGCGTTTGTCACCCTTAAGGAAAAAGGCGAACTGCGTGGCTGCATCGGGAGGTTCACTGCCGATATCCCCTTATGGCAGGTTATTCAGCAGATGGCCATTTCATCGGCCACCCAGGATTCACGTTTCACGCCGGTAACTGCCAGTGAAACCGATAAACTTGAAATCGAAATATCCGTGCTTTCACCCATGAAAAGAATTTATTCTGCGGATGAGATCGTTTTGGGAAAACACGGGATCTACATTAAAAAAGGATATTATTCGGGGACCTTCCTTCCCCAGGTGGCAACCGAAACAGGATGGAGCAGGGAGGAATTCCTCGGCCATTGCTCCCGTGACAAGGCCGGACTGAGCTGGGATGGCTGGAAGGATGCCGAGCTTTATACTTACGAAGCTTTAGTGTTCGGGGAATAAAGCGTGACGGTATTGATGGCCGTGATAATCGTAGCAGTCGTGAGGATAATATTATGGTTCTGACCTTATAAACTCTTCAGCAATGAAAACATATTCTGCTTTTCTTTTTTGTTTGATCTTTCTGCTGCCTGTGCATGTGCGGTCGCAGAATTACCAGAACATTTGCAGCCCCGGCATCACTTATTTTAAGAGCAACGATTCAAAGATTAAGGCGTTCCGAAGAGATTCGGTTTCATTGCCCGGGAATAATGATACGATTGTATATTCATTCAAAATGTTCCGGGATACAATCGGTTATGAGGGGGCCTGCCTGGACGTTGCAAATGGGTCGGTTCTTGGAAGAAGCATTTATAAAAGTCATGATGGCTGGTTCTACTTTTTTAACAGGAATTTAGATACTATACGTATCAATACGCAGGCTAACCTGAATCAAACATGGAGGTTCTGTGCCCTTGATGCCGGCAGTTATCTTGAAGCAAAAGTGACCTCCTTTATCACTGATAGTGTTTGTAATACTACAGACCAGGTCAAGGTTCTGACCCTCCAGGCAAAGAACAGTTCAAACAATAACATTCCTTCCCTGTTTAATCAGAAACAAGTTAAATTGAGCCAGCATTACGGGCTCACTGCTTTATATGATGTGTATTTCATTCCTTCTGACACCATTTATTATTCCCTCGTCGGAAAAACAAACCCTGACCTGGGAACTGGCGATCTCACCTGGCAGAAAATATACGATTTCAACATAGGAGATGTTCTTAATTATTTTTACTATCAGATATATAACGGGCAATGGGTATTAATCAGGTATTCAATGAAGACAGTCCTTGACAAAACGGTCAATACCGGTAATAATACCGTGGATTACCTGATGCAATACTGCTCCAGGACTGAATCCTCGGCCGGAATCCAGTATGTATTTGATACCATCACTGACCATTATAATTTCAATCAGCTCGCAAGCGACACAAGTATTTATTTTATGCCTTATGAGTTTTACACACAGGGTCAGGGGGCCAACGGATATGATCAGTATTATGCTTACGGGGGAAGGCATTCAAAATGGATTAGAGACGGTAAATATATCTTTGGTTCGTGTTGGAAAGTTTATTATGGCGAATGGACTGGCTTTGAACGTGAATATTCTGAAGGAATAGGAAAGAGAAAGGATTTTTATTACGAGTATGGAGGTCCTGGCGATGATGGCTACTCAACAACACTTGTTTATTATCAGAAAGGTTCTCAAACCTGGGGAACTCCTGTTGCAGCTTCATGCAACACCCTGGTGGGAATGGGACCACCCCTGGCAGGGATTCAGCCGGATATAAGGATTACGCCCAACCCGGTTGAAACACTGGCCGAGATAAGCATATATGGATTAAACCCCGGCGCTGAATTCAGGCTTACAATCTCAGATTTCAGCGGGAGAATATGTTTCAGCGAAAATTATCATTCCCAGCCTGTCGTGTTTAACCGCGCTAGCATGCCGCCGGGCATGTATGTGTTAACTGTCACAGATCTTAAAGGGAACTGTTTCGGAAGGACGAAAATGCTCCTCAAATAGACGAGTTATGAGTTACGATTGAATTTTCAGATTTTGGATCGACGAAAAACTATGATTTACGATTAGACGAGTTTTGATTTACGATTGAATTTTCAGATTTTGGATCGACGAATGTAAATATTAATTCGTAACTCGTAAATCAATAAATTCAATCTGAACTCGTAAATCGTCCAATCGTAACTTTCAGTAAGATCGTCCAATCGTAACTCAAACCCCATCTTCAGCAAATAAAAAAAAGATTCTTGAGACTTAGTACCGGTCATCTCCCGCAGATATTGATAAACCTGCATTTCGCGCAAATCCCTGGATCGCTGGTTTGAGAAAAGCCTGACGTTGTGTCGAAGATCGCATTCAGCAACTGCCTCAGGCTGGTTTCAAATTGCCCGAGGTCTTCGGGCGTTAAGATGTCATTGCCTTTTTTCTCTTCAATTGAGGGAACGTTAACTGCAATCAGACCCTGTTTCAATTTTCTCAGTGACAGTATCCCTGCCTGCATGGGAAAGTCGTTGAACCTCTTCGGGTAATAAAGCCAGCAATATGCAAGGAGCTGAAAGGCATGGTCCCTGCCGGCATCCCCTGCAAACTCATCCCAGTCAGTAACCCTGGTCCTTTTATTATCGGTGGCCCCGGTTTTGTAATCTATGATCCTCAAACACTTCCCTGCCTGGTCAATGCGGTCGGCAAAGCCTTTGACCTTTACGATCATATCGCCGCTTTCCGTTTTCAGGATCAGCCTGCGCTCCAGCCTTTGTTCCAGGGCAACAATACTGAGTTTTTCTCCTTTTACCTTCAGCTCGTCCAGGTACCACATTTCGGCTTCGAGGAAGCGTTTCAGCATTATTTTGGCAACCCTCACGAGCAAGAGGTTTCTCCCGTAATTCACATCCCTGCCGCTGAACTCCTTGCTGCAGGCATCATCGATGGCCTGGTCGGCCCTGGCTTTCATTCCGGTAACATCAGCAGTGCTGAGATCCCTGTCGACAAATACCTTGTAAAGCCTGTGCAGGGCCTCATGCACGATATTTCCCAGGATGCGGTTATCGATCTCTTCTTCCATTTCATCGGGTTCCTGCAGCCCGGCCAGGTCGCTGAGAAAAAACTTCAGGGGGCAGGCCCTGAAATTATTCAGGGAGGTGGGCGAAAAACCGGTTTCAGCCTTTTTCCTGAGCATGCCCATCACTACTTCATCTTTTTCAATGCTGATCCGGCGGTCAATACCTGCAACTGCAGGATCCATTACAAGCAGTTCTGTATTGATGACTGCGGATGGGTTTGCCCGTTTAAGCTCGCTGATGACCTGCTGAAGGAAGCGGCTCATTTCCCCTCCTCCCAGTTTGCCCGGTTCGGAATTATAGACCAGGTTTATATCGGAGGACCTCTGCAGCAGGCGGTAAAAATGATAGGCATATACCGCATCCTTCTGACGGTAAGTGGGCAGGCCGAATTCAAGTTTCAGATCGAGGGGGATAAAGGAACTTCCAGATCGTCCCCTGGGAAGCAGGTTCTCGTTACAGGAAAGCATGATAAGGTTTGTAAAATCCAGCCCCCTGGTCTCCTGCATCCCCATGATCTGCATCCCTTTAAGAGGTTCCCCGAAAAACGGGAGGGTCACGGTCTGCACCATCCGGGTAAAAAGCTGTGATAAGGTCTGAATGGTTTTCACGGTATCGGGATAAAGCCCGATAAGCCCGTCAACCTGCTGAATGATCTTCGAGAAAGCGAAAAGATATTCAAGCTCCAGCGTTTCGTTCTTTTTGATCAGCTGGTCCCTGAATGTGGCTGTGATCTCTTTTAAGGCGTTTATGGCATCCCGGGGCGACTTCCAGGCGGCTAACAAAGGTTCCAGGAAATCCGCATTGGCCGAAAAAAGCCCGGTCCCCGGGTTTAGTATCTCTTCGGCTCTGATGAACACCTTATTGCCCGCGCTGATGGCTTCAATCATTTTATCAAACACAAACTGATTGCCTTCCATCATGCCTGCCGACAGACCTGAGATATACGGATGCCTCAGCAATGCCAGTACGTCCCTGAAATAGAAAAGGCCTGTTCCCTGCCGGCCTGCAGTGAATTTTTCCCTGTTCAGATGAAGCCTGAAGATGAGTTCCAGCAGGTCGCTGAGAGGTGTTTGTGAGAGTGGCAGCCCCATGGTAATATTCAACTCAGCCTTACCTTCAGGAAGTGAATACAGCAGGGGGATTAAAAGCTTCTCATCCAGGAGGACCACTGCGGTTTTCTCATCTGGAGTTTTGATATTTTTCATTAGTTCCCCGGCAAACCCGGCCTGGGCGGTGTTATTTGGAACCCCTGTGATCCTAATAACTTTCGGGCCGGATCTGATGTCATTTGAGACCCATCTGAATTCTTTTCCTCCCCATTTTTTCCTGTTATTCCTTAGAAACTCCCCGGCTTCCTGAGCATTGTCATCGAGGTAATATTCATCGGCATCCCAGAGGAATTCAGCCTTTCCCACACGATGGAGCACATCCATCACATGTTCCTCGGCAGAAGTAAGAGCGTTGAATCCTGTAAATACTACCTTTTTCCAGGGAAGCTTTTCGCTGAACTTCTCTATGCCCAGGCTGGCCATGCGATATATCAGACCGGGGTATGCCTGTTTATGTTCAAGAAGCTCATCCACAAGCCTGCTGTAATAAACATACAATGAGCTGTAGAATTTCAGGTACTGCTTTTCAAAATCAGTAAGCTCCCGGTTTTCGGGATTCCATACCGAGATGGCACGAACATCGGTCAGTGCCGAAAAAAGTTGCCTGGTATCTGCAAGATACCGGTCTGCCTCGTCAAAATCGCTCAGCAACTGTGGCGCCCAACTGATAAATTCATCGAAAGTCTGTGCCTTTTCCTGTTCAATTTCGCTGTGTATACCGTACAGTTTAAAAAGAAGCCGGAGAGGATCCACCGGTCTCAATCCCGCAACTGATATAAGGAAATCCTCAGTTGAACAGATATTGGGCGACCAGATCGTTTTGTTTAACCTTGCTGCAAGAAATTTCCTGAGGAACAATCCGGCCCTGAGGTTGGGCAGCACTATGCAAAGACCTGAAACATCATCCCCGTAAGATGCTGCAAGGTGATCCGCGACTTGTTCCAGGAAAGCTTTCATTAACTTATATCCTCTCTTTTCCCTGCATCGAACCAGAAGGAATCATTATCTTCATAAGCGCAGATCCTGTGGTCCCTCGACAGCCTCAGGTACATTGCAATAAGTGAAAATTTTCCTTCCTCGGCGACCAGGGGAATGATGGCAGGATCCAGGATCTGTATACCTGAAAAGGCAAGAGGGTACATCCGCTTGTGATCTTTCCTGCTCAGTTTCCTTTCCCCGGTGCTGACATTGGTCCAGCCGATAAGCTCCCAGCGCTCATTGAACAGCAAATATCTCGAAGTCTCCCTGTTTCTTACAGCAAGAGTGGCAAGAGGCTTATGTTTTTTATGGAACTCCAGCATAGCGCCAAGGTTTGAATCGGAGAGCACATCAACATTCCTTACCACAAATGGGCCCCCGTCTTTGAAAAACCACGAGGCTTTTTTCAATCCGCCCCCGGTATCAAGCAGTTCATCCCTTTCATCCGAGACTTCAATGTTAATCCCGAACTTCTTTTTCTTTTTCAGAAAACCGATGATCTGGTCGGGGAAGTGATGAACGTTGATGATGACATCTTTCACCCCGAAGAATTTCAGGTGGTCGATGGAATGCTCCAGCAGGGTTTTCCCGTTGATCTCAACCAGGGCTTTGGGAATGGTATCGGTCAAAGGCGCAAGCCTCGTACCTAAACCTGCCGCAAGTATCAATGCTTTCATATCAAGAGAGTTGGGAGAAATGTTTTAATTCAACTTTAACATTAAATTTTTCAGTCAGATGCCTGGCCATCTCCTCTGCACAGTACACCGACCTGTGCTGCCCGCCTGTACAGCCAAAACTGACCACCAGGCTTGTAAATCCCCTTTCGATGTAATTCAGCACACTCTGGTTTACCAGGCCGAAGGCATGATTCAGAAATGCATCGACTTCCGGTTCCTTTTTAAGAAAATCGATCACCGGCTTTTCCCTGCCGCTAAAGGTTTTATATTCAGGGTACCGGCCTGGATTAGGCAATGCCCGGCAGTCGAAAATAAATCCTCCACCATTACCTGAGTCATCTGCAGGAAGCCCGTTCTTATAAGAGAAACTGCAGATCCTAACCTTCAATTCGGTCGAAGTAGGTTTAACCGAGGAAAAAGCAGGAGTATTAATGATGTCTTCAAGGGCTTTCATCAGCGCAGGCAGCTTAAGGGGTATCCCCGATCTTTCTTTAAGGATCTTAAGATTCTTTACTGCATACGGGATGCTCTGAAGGAACAAGGGTTTATTCTCATAATACCCTCTGAAGCCATAAGCTCCCATGGCCTGGAGTATCCTAATAAGCACAAAGCCGTCAAAGTACCTTCTGAAAAGATATTCATCAAAAGAACCGGATTCCCTGCTTACACCTACATAATGATCAATCAGTCCCTGCCTGAAATCTTCAGGCAGGTCGGCCTTTGCATCATAAAGAAGAGAGGCAAGGTCATATTGAAGCCCGCCTTTACGTCCTCCCTGGTAGTCAATAAACCAGGCTTTGCCGTTATGGATCATAATATTCCTTGATTGGAAATCCCTGTACATGAAATTTTCAAGGGGAACTTCCAGCAGGAAATCAGCAAGGGAGGTGAAGTCCTCCTCCAGTTTTTGCTCGTCAAAAGAGATCTTCGCAAGCTTAAGAAAATAATATTTAAAATAATTCAGGTCCCACATCATGCTTTGCCTGTCGAACGCAGGCCTTGGGTAACAATGCTGAAAAGGGATACCATGACCTGCCCTCACCTGGAATTCCGTCAGGTGTTCCACAACCGACATATATAGTTTCCCACCTTCTGCGGAAATATGGTTGTCATTCGAACGTAGCTTTGAAAGGGCTGAAAAAAGGGTTGTATCACCCAGGTCTTCCAGTAAGTAGACATCATTTTCAGGGGCTGTAAACAAGATCCCCGGCACAGGCATTTTCATGGACATGAAGTGCCTGGTGAATTCCAGGAAAGCGATGTTCTCACGGATATCGGTATTATAAGCGGCAACCACGCTAACCGAACCGCTGCTGATCCTGAAATACTGCCTGTACGACCCCGATCCCGCGATCCTGTCTATCCTCGCAGCATCTCCTCCGCTCCAGGAACGGTAAAGTTTTGCTATCTTGTCTTCAATATTCATAATTTATCTTATTTCGCTACTTCGCTATTTCGCTACCTCACTTCTCGCTACCTATACTTCCTCCAGCCTCACCTCCGGCTCAAGGTACAAAAGGTATTTTTTCACATTTGTATAACCAATGTCTTCCAGGCTTTTTGCATACTGCTCAAGCTGGGTCTTATATTTCTCCATCGGCTTCCCGGTTTTATAATCTACCACCACCGCCTGCCCATCCTTTATAATAACACGGTCAGGGCGTAAGGCATGCCCTGCGGGGGTCAGTATTTCAGCCTCGGGGCGGACATCCGCAGTCTCATCAAAAATAAATGCCAGGGCGGGGTCATTCAATATTGCTTTTACCTTACTGCGGATTTCATCTTCCCAGGCCCTGTCGAGCAATCCGTTTTCAAGCATCCCGGCTATCACATCCTCTGCATCTTTTGTATTGGTCAATCCGGCCAGCAAAGTATGCAGCACATTCCCAAACCTCCTGTTCCTGTCAGGATCATCCAGGTTCCACATCCCGGGAGCGTTTGAACGTATCCTGATCCTCCCTCTCCATTCACCGAATGAAAGAGCGGGCAGAGGATGAATATCTTTTTTTTCTTCAACAGCCCTGCTGACCACCGAAGGAGATCCGAAGTCATAATCGAAACGGTCCTCTTCCCATATTTGTTTATGCTGCAGCCAGGCCCTCAGAAAAGAAGGAACCGAAGCCGGCTCCTCAGATCCCCTGGGCAGGGGCGGAAGCAGGTACAGCCGTTGTTCAGGCCTTGTCATCACCACATACATCACATTGATAAGATCGAGCTTCGATTTCTGCCTTTCTTCCAGGTATTTTGGCGCAAACACGGTTTCCTCCATTTCCTTCTCCGAGGGAATTATTGCGGCAGAGAGACCCGGCACTTCCTTCTGATCCAGTCGAATCCAGAGGTATTTCCTGGTATTTCTAAGCGAATCGCCGGCAAAGGGGTGTATCACAACAGGGAACTGCAGCCCTTTTGCTTTATGGATGGTCATCACCTGCACAGCATCCAGGCCCGAAGGCATGATCACCGACAGTTTGTCATGATGTTCATCCCACCACTCCAGGAAATCAGGTGCGGAAGAGGATTTATTTGAGCTGAATTCCAGGACGGCATCCAGGAAAAACTGCACATAAGGGTTTCCGGCCATTGATGGGCAGAAACCGTTTACAAGGCTCACAAAAAGATCATAAACAGGCTTTGTTTTCATTGAATCAACGCCAGCCTCTCCAATCGCTGAGGCAAGGAATGCATCAAAACGCCGGGTCCTTTCCGCCAGGTCACACATCAGCCAGAAATGATAAAAAGATTTGCCGTTTGGCAGCTGTTCACCGCAAAGTGTAAGGATCTCAGCCTGAATGAGAGGGTTGACAGGGCCGAAGATGTACCTCACAAGACCGGTAAGCAATCGCACCAGGGGCGAATAATTCAGCAGCAGGGATTCTCCCGAAACGACTGGGATCCCCTGCTCAAGAAGGAAACGGGCGATCTGCGAAGCATCAACGTTTGACCTGCACAATACTGCAATATCCTGGAAACTGTATCCGTCGGCAATGCATGTTTGAATGATACCCATCACCTTTTTCAGCATCAGCGCTTCCGCATTTTCTCCTTCTTCATCGCCCTTCCCGGTAAAAGAAATATTCACATATCCCCCATCCCTGGACGGATCGGCAAACTGTACCAACCCCTCATAGACTTTTTTCCGGGGCTCGTCAAGCATGGAACTGATGAATCCGAAGAAATCATTATTGAAATTCACTATCACTTCTCCCGACCTGAAATTCCTTTCAAGCCTCAGCTCACTGAAATTCCTTTCAAGAGACTCCTGCCTCTCCCTGATCACTTTATTTTCATCGCTGCCTTTCAGATACGGCAGTGAAGTGAACTGTTCAACATCCCCTCCCCTCCAGCGGTAGATCGCCTGCTTGCCATCGCCAACCACAAGATTGAAATAGCCCGATGCCAGTGAGTTCTCGATCAGCGGGACAAAATTCTGCCATTGAAGGGCTGAGGTGTCCTGGAATTCATCGATCAGGATGTGATGATATTTTTCACCCATCCTTTCGTAGATGAAAGGCACAGGCTCACCCATGACGATTTTCGCAATCCTGCTGTTGAACTCCGAAATATGAACTATGTTATTCTGCTTCTTGAACTCCTGCATGATCTGGTCAATGCTGTTGAGCACCGCCAGGGGATAGACAGATTTGCCCAGCAGCCTGAAAAGCTTGTACCCGGGATAGGATTTTTCAAGCAGTCCCAGGATGTTTTGAAAACTTTGGGAGAGTATGGGCTTTATCGCTTCAATTTTATTTTTGACTTCGGATGAGGCTTTCCCGCCGCTCCAGCTGTCTTTTTCGGCCGCAGCGACCAGCCTGGCGCCTGGCACGAGCTTGTCAAGCCTTCCTCCTGCCACCTGTTCGAAATACCATGCAAAGCCCGATTTCCCGTAGGCGAAGTCCTGCTGCTCAAGACCCTCATCACAAATGGCATTCCAGGCGGCCGAGGCTGCATCCCTAATCGCCTTCTCGAATTCCCTGCTGCTCTTTCTTAGAAATCCGGCGACAGCCTTAAAATCTTCAATGCTCATATTCCTGAGCTTCGGAAGATTCTGCTGGCTTTCCTCATCCATGAGAAGCCTGGAAAATTCCATCAGAGAACGGTCAATAGCCCAGCTTTTATCGTCCTCTATATTGCTCTCAAGGAAATTCACCAGCAGTGCGGTCAGCTGCCCGTCATCGCCGGCTTTATCGAGAAGAAGGTCAACCGCAGTCTCAATGAGTTCGTCGGCATCGAGCTCCACCCTGAAATTAACGGGAAGGCCAAAATCATGGGCAAAGGTACGGATGATGCGATGCGAGAAGCTGTCGATGGTTCCAATTGAAAAATCAGAATAGCGGTGAAGTATCTTTTTCAGGACCTCTGCGGCTCTAAGGTTCAGTTCGGTTCCGCTTAATCCGGTGGCTACAACAAGTTCCGGCAGCAGGGATCTTGTTGCTTTTCCGGTTCCTGCTTCAGGTCCCGAAAGCTCTTCAAGGCAGTTCAGCACCCTCTGCTTCATCTCCCCTGCAGCCTTGTTGGTGAAAGTCACTGCAAGAATATTCCTGAAGCTGTCGGTATCCTGCAAAATAATTTTCAGGTATTCCTTTACAAGTGTATAGGTCTTGCCTGAACCGGCTGAGCTTCTGTATACGGTAAAAGACATTATTTGCTCTTTGCTTTCCTGGCCTGCTTCTCCGCCCATTTCTTCCCGTGGAACAACTCACCCCAGGTGTAGAAATCCCTTTGGTACTTGACGCCAACTCCCTGGGTATATGGCGAATTATTATTCAGGTAATTCAGATTGTTTGTACGGTTGAAGGCGTGAACCCTCCACCTCCTGTTTTTGCTGAGTATGTACTCTATATTGATATCCCCCACTATCTGGTTTGGCTGGATTGAACCGCTCTTATAGGTATTCATCCCGAAAGTACCGTCGATGAGCAGCCTGTTGTCGAGGAACTGGGTCGACATGGAGACGTCCCATGACTGGTTGTCGGTGTTTGAACCAGGACGGTAATTGACCCCCAGGTTAACATTGTTCGATATTCCCGATAACCATGAATTGATCTGGTTGGTAACCAGTGAAGCTGATGTGGCTCCCACATTGATCGTCGAAGCTGTTGAAGAAACCACGGGTTTAAATGAATTCGTGACCAGCAGGTATAGCATCTGCTGGTTCATTTCGGAGACGTTAGTTGTATCTATGCTGGTGTATACCTGTACCTTAATATTTTCTTCCACATTGGGCAGGTTCATCGAGAATTTTATATCTGGGCTTTCGAGTTTTCCTCCAAGGTGAAAAATAACTTCAACCGGGAACCTGGTCTGTGCTTCATTAGGATCTGAAGTAAGACCAGCGAGAGTGGTTTTCGTGCGGTAAACAGCGCTTACATTCAGCATGGCATCAGCCGGGTCACCCGACCATGAGATCCTGCTTCCTTCGCTGATGCTCATGGGCAGCCTGAGCAGGTTCTTGATCTGGAAAACAAAGGATCCTTTGGTAATGGCATACGTCCCTATCATGCTGAAAGGTGTTGTCGGGGTCATTCCCATCACAATGTTCCCGGTTCCCTGCACTTTTAGATTTCCAAGCTGATCGGGTAGGAATACCTGGACCATGGCGTCAGGGTTTGCCCTCAGCGCAATGTTCAGGTTCAGGTTGCTTTCGTATTTCTTTACCGTTGTTTCTGCCGCATTAAGCGTATCCGTCTTGTTGAGGAACTGGATGAAGTCATTCTGAGAAATGCTGGCGGTCATGTTAAGCGGTATGGCAACCGAAGTACCCTTTCCTGTTTCAGCCTTGACCGCAACGGTTATATTATCAAGAGGCCCGAATATATGTACCGACCCTGATCCCCTCGCTTTGCCATAAAATATCTGGTTCTGTGCATAGGTGTTGTTAAAGGCCGAAAAATTATTAAGGTCAACGTTCAGATCAAGATGCATATCCCTGAAATATTCATGGCTGATGCGCCCGTTCAGCATCCCCTTGTTCCCTAAAGAATCGTAGATAGTTATCTTGTTAAAGACAAAGGCATTGGAATCAATACGCACCACATCCGCAAGCGAATACATAACATTAAGGTAGGTAATTTTGAACTCGGTCCGGCTCAGGGTCAGTTTCCCCGTAAAATTAGGTTTGTCAAGGGTTCCTTTAATATCGGCATGCCCTGATGCCATACCGTTGAGCCCTGTCATGAAACTTTTTACAAAAGGCTGAAGCATCTTCAGGTTCAGGTTCTTCAGGTCAAGGCTGAAGTTAAGTTTTTTTTCTTTTCCTGTGTATACGCTGCCATTGAGATCAAGTGGTATGTTTTTCCCGACATTCCCGGTATATTCAATCCTGGCCCTGACATCAAACCTGTTGGCAGCCTTGACATAATTGACATTGAACAGTGCATCTCCCAGGAGTTCCTTGTTGAATTTAAAATTATCCAGCCTCAGGTCCGACAGTATCCTGATGTCCTTGTATACATTCATCAGCATCAGCTTTCCGCTCAGCATTCCTTCCAGGTCAATAGCTGTGGTTCCTATAAGCCTGTCAAGTGAAGAGATGTCAACTTTGTTAAAAGCAAGGGCAAGGGTGTCCTGGGGCCTTGCTGAAATCCTGCCCCCGGCATGAAGGAAATGGTCGCCCGATGAGAAGAACAAGCGGTTCAGGTGGATGAGGTTGGTATCGATGGTAATATAATTATCACGGTCAACGGTCCATTCCTGGTTGTTGACCAGGACGCCCATATTCGTTATCTTGATCTCTGTTTTCGGGTTGTTGAAAAAGCTTACAAAGCCGTCAAAGCCGCTCAGCCGGCCGGTCTCCGTCCAGGAAAAAGCATACAGTATGCTGTCGTGGTGAATATTTGCAGTGATGTTCATGGTGTCGAGCCTCACCTCGACACTGTCGTTTTTGGAAGCCTTTTTAAAATACACCGCATCGGAACCTGTGTTCACCCTGAGCTCGGTACCGTTGGTCTGGGCATAGAGATGCCAGTTCGGGATAAAGATCCCCGAGACATCAAGTGAAGGAGCCTGTCCCCTGATTGATAATGTGCCTTTTAGCTCATCATATGAGCCCTCAAGGGATGCAGCCTCCGATACTTTCAGGAAGGGCAGGAAAATGTTCGTGAGCTGGTCGGTGTTTTTGAACCTGACATCGCATTTCATTATCTGGCCGGAAGTTACCAGGGCTTCATATTTGGCAGAGTCTTTAACATAAAAAGAAGCCAGGTAATTTTTAATGAAGACGTACATTGAAGGGACAACCTGCTTGAAACTGAAATGCCCGCTGATATCGGCATCCACGAAATCGGATGTAAGATGATATGACTTCCCTCCTTTTTTATCAATTGCATTGGTCAGCAGGAGGTTCTTCAAATGTACCGATTTGGCCCCTTCCACGTAATTCGTATTCTCAAGGCTGATATGGCCGTCGATGTTGTCCAGGTTATTCCCTGTGAACTTAGCCCGGATCAAAGTTCCCAGGATCTCGGTGCTGTCGCGGTGCAGGAAGCCCAGGTTGAAAAGCTGGGCATGATGGATGTCGGAGATAAAATCGAAACCTGGTATGGAATCAGCGAAATTCACCATGCCTGTGAAATTGAGCGAAAGGTTGGGGTCATTGACATCAAGATATCCCGTGAAGCGTTTATCGAACAACAGCCCCCTGACGTCGAGCTTGTGGTAATTGTAACTCAACAGCCTGGTGGAATCGATATGTATGTTCAACTCAAGGTCTGCATTGGCTGAACTAAGCCCTTTCCCTTTGATTTCACCCCTGAAGGTAGTGACGCCGATCTTTGAAGTATCACCGATCAGCTTTCCTATGTTAAATCCTGTTACATCAAGGTCACCATGGTACGAAAGTTCATATTCATCATGGGTGCGGTGCATCACCAAATCGGTGCGGATATTGCCCAGATTGGTCCTGAAAAGTGCATTTGAGACAAAATCATTATAATAACCAGTAAAATTTCCGTTGAAAGTAAGCACCCCAATGTTCGACAGCATCTTCGGCAACTTAATGCTGTCGCCCTCCCCGGGAAGCATAAAATTTTCTATATCCTTTTTGTTGGTGGTCATTGTCTTTACAGCCAAATCCACAAATGTCTCTTTAACATCAGGTAAACCGAAGGCCCGGATGTTGCCCCAGAAATAGGTATTGTTGCCGTAAGCGATCCTGAAATCCTTTGCCCTGAAATTGCTTACTGTCCCGTCAACTTTCCCTTCAAAACGAAAACGGTCTTCCATCCTAAGGATATCCGGGGCAAAAAACCCTATATCGTGTAGGTCAAGATACGAAGGGGCGATATCCCCCTTGATGGTAATCGCGTTCAGAAAATCATTATAGGCACTCCATGACGGGTAAAGAAAAGCAAAACTCAGCGACAGATCCGAATTGTCGGTAATAACTTTGAGGTTATTGGCTTTAAGGAAACAGGGGCTTACATGAAATTCACCGCTAAGTCGTTTAACATGAAACCCGCTTCGTTCTCTTGCCGAGAGTTCCATGATATTGGCCCGTATGGTGTCGGCATCAAAGCGCACATCGGTTACATGAAGGTTTATGTCGTTCACATCGATATTGGCATAATCCATGCCAACGGGAATTCTTTCATTGTTCTCGTTTTCAAAGTGAAACCTGGTGGAATCAATGATGACATTGGAAATGGTCAGGTCCCAGGGCCTCCCCTTTACCGTATCAGGTTTTTTTGTCGTATCCTTACTTGCAAAATAATCAATAAATGGCTTAATGTTCAGCGAAGTATCACCCTTATGAACGAGCAGCTGGAAGATGCCATGATCGATAAAAATTTTTGCAATATTTATTTTGTGTTTTCTAAACCTGATGAGCCCCGGGCGTATTGCAATCTCTTTTGCACTTACGGCGTATTCACCCTTATGATCTTTCAGGCTGATATCATTGATGACAAGACCGTCCCAGGGATTCAGGCTGAAACTTCTGATCCTGACTTCGGTTTTCCATTCCTTCGATAGAAAAGCCGCACCAATTCTTGCGCCCAGGGTTTGAACTGCCGGGCTCCTGACGACAGACCATAGCGTGAATCCCAGCGAAAAAATGATCACAAGGAAACTGAGCAATATTTTGGTCAGTGTTTTTATGGTACTTTTGCTTCGTTTTTCACTGATAACCCCTGCAAAAAAGCCGGGAGCCTCACTATATTAACCTGCAGAATGCCGTATTACATCCTTGGTATTGAATCTTCCTGCGATGACACTGCCGCCGCAGTGATCGCTGATGATGTGATCCTGTCGAACGTTGCTGCCAACCAGGAGATCCACTCTTCCTTCGGAGGCGTGGTCCCTGAACTTGCATCACGTGCCCACCAGCAGAATATCATACCGGTAATCCATGCAGCCCTGCAAAAAGCAAATATAGGTAAAAATCAGCTTTCTGCCGTGGCCTATACAAGGGGTCCCGGGCTGCTAGGATCCCTCCTTGTTGGGGCTTCTTTTTCAAAGGCTTTTGCTATGGGGCTGAGCATCCCTCTCATTGAGGTCAACCACCTCCAGGCTCACATCATGGCTCATTTTATACGCAATGTTGAAAAAACCGGTACCATGCCTTCATTCCCCTTCCTCTGCCTTACCGTTTCGGGGGGACATACCCAGCTGGTGATTGTGAAGGATCATTTCGACATGCATATCATAGGCCAGACCATTGACGATGCTGCAGGCGAGACTTTCGACAAGGCTGCAAAGATCATGGGACTTCCTTATCCCGGAGGGCCTTTTATTGACAAGCTTGCCAGGGAAGGAAACCCTGAACGGTTTTCGTTTTCAAAACCGAATGTCCCCTTGCTGGATTTCAGTTTCAGCGGGCTAAAAACATCTTTCCTGTACTTTCTCAGGGACCGGTTGAAGGAAGATCCCCGGTTTATCGAAAACAACAAAGCCGACCTCTGCGCCTCCATCCAGAAGACCATCGTCGACATACTGATCTCAAAACTTGACAAAGCAGCAGCTCAAACCGGTATACGCGACATAGCCATTGCCGGCGGGGTTTCAGCGAACTCAGGATTGCGTTCCGGCCTTGAGAATCTGAGTCAGCAAAAAAGCTGGAATCTTTACATCCCCCCACTGGCCTATACAACTGATAATGCCGCCATGATAGCAATTACCGGTTATTTTAAATTTCTGAAAAAGGAATTTGGGAGCCAGGCCGATACTCCTTATGCCAGGAGCAGTTTCTGAGGTTATTTGCTTTTAAGGATTTCGAACATGTCATCTTCAGTGGGTTCCATAACATTCCGCTTGCGGTTGTAATGATAGTAATAAGTCCCGTACTGGGTCTGCGGCATGTTAAATGCAACCCACTGGTTCATAAAAAAGTCGAACAGGTATTCCCCGTGCTTTTTCCCGAGATACCCGCACATACCGTAAATATCTTTAAGGGAAAGCGTATCCAGGTGAAACTTATATCTCACCGCGCTGGTCCAGGGATCAACGATGAAGTTCCCCTCAAAACTGTCGTAGGCCGACTCGGAATCATATAAGACGGTCTTCCTTGGCTTATCAGCATTTACCTTGCTTAACTCGAACCATACACTGAAGTCCATGGCATTAAGGTTGAATTTCCTGTAATATACCGTATCATTAATAGGTTCTTTATCCTCAAACGGATAAATGTATTCATCCATCTGGATCTGTGAAATGTTTACTGTATATGCCTGTGACTTGTCGGTCAGGAATTCATCCATCTGTTCCGGAAGATAAACATCGAAGTTGGCGCTGCGTAACTCAGCTATAAACTGGTTCACGTAATTTTCAAGTAAAATGGAATCGTTCATCCTTTGAATAAAAAGGCTGCTGTAAAAAAGAGCTGAATCCTGCTGTTTATCCGTCATTTTTGAAAATCCATCGATCTCCTCTCCCTTGTGGTTGTATTTATACACATAATCAGGAGGAGTGACAAGCAACCTGATCTTTGGACCGCTTTTCACGAAGTCATGCGCAAGCTTCTGTTCAGGCAGGCAGGATGAGAGAAATAAAAGGCTGAGCCCTAAAATTATTGCCAGGTACTTTATCCGGATCATAGTAAATACATAACTTCCTTATCAGAAAAATATTATAGTGAAAGAAACCTTTCCCCGTATTTCCTTCCATAATCAAAGCAACGCTTCAGGGTGTCGGCATGAGGTGTGAATTTGACCATCAGCCCTTCATCCATGACATTGAGTTTAAGGTTGGTCAGGGCCGAACTCATGATCTTCGCCCCTTCCCCGCTCCATCCGTAGGATCCGAAAACAGCTGCAAGTTTGCCGCGGTCACGGATCGGGTTGATCATGGCGAAAACCTGGTAAACAGGCAATAAAATATTCTGGCTGAAGGTGGGACATCCTATCATGATGCCTGAGCTTTGCATCAGTTTTTGTTCAATCAGAGCCAGGTCCATGTTCTCGATATCGCAGAGGTCCACCTCGATGTCTCCTGCCGAACGGATCCCTTCGGCTATCTTTTCAGCAATCAGGCCGGTATTGTGATACGCAGAAACATAAGCCAGGAAGACCTTATTACGGTTGGGATTCCGAAGATATTCCCCGCAGTATTTCACAGTGACGTCAACCCATTTTTTCCAGTCTTTCCTGAGTATCATCCCGTGGCCGGGGGCTATCATGTTGATTTCAAGGGGGCGCATCCGGTCTATTGCCTGGAGCATGAACCTGCTGTAAGGCTTCATGATCACATCAAAATAGTAATGGAAGGCATCGCTGAAATCGGGAACTGCATCGTCAAACATCCCCTCATTGCAATAATGCTCCCCGAAAATATCGCAGGTGAACAGGATTTTATCTTCAACAAGGTAAGTCATGATGGAATCAGGCCAGTGCAGGTTGGGAGCTCCGATAAATTTCAGGGTTTTACTTCCAAGATCCAGTGTCTGCCCGTCTTTAATGATCAGATGAGGGAATTCAAACCCAAGCAGGTCTTTCAGATAACGTATAGCATTTCCGCTTCCTACCACCCTTGCTTTTGGCGCTATTTCGAGCAGCTTTGCAAGGCAACCCGAATGATCAGGTTCGGTATGATCCATAATGATGTAATCAATGCTGGCAGGATCGGTAAGTTTGCACAGTTTTTCCCTGTATACATCCCAGAAACGCTCCTTGACGGTCTCGATAACGACTTTCTTACCGGCATTGATGAAGTATGAATTATAAGTGGTTCCGAACTTCGTCTCCATTACCACGTCAAATGTCACTATATCGTGGTCAAGAACGCCGATCCAGGAAACTTCATTAGTGAGGGGAAGAATTTTATTGTCTGTCATGATAAAGTTGCAATTGGTCCGAAGTAAAAATCTTCATTCTCAGAACAGTTCCATCTGTTCGCCTTTTATATCTTCTTTGGACTTCCTTTTACCCTGTTTTTTGGGCGAAGATTGTTCTTCAGTCCCGTTTTGAGGCCCAGGTCCCGGTTCAGTAGCCTCTAAAGGTTTTGGTTCTTTCACAGCCTTGCTGCCTCTTCCGGGCTTCGGCTGAACTACAGGTGCAGGCTCATCAACTGTTTTTGATACTTTCACGGGTTTTACTTCATCCTGATTCTGGCCCGAAGCAGGTTTTGGCCCCCCTGTCTTTTTTTGTGCGGCAGAAGGTTTACGTTTTACAGGGCCGCTGGCCTGAACTTCAGGACTGGGCTCCTCCCCGGGTAAGATTGACGGGATTTCCGCCTGAACCTCAACTATTGCATCTTCAACTGTTGTGGTAACTGGTTCAGCAATCTGCAAGGGTTCCAGCCATTCGATCTTTTTCACAGAGAAGACTGTGATCTTTTTCCCTTTTGCTTTCACACCCTTTACACCAATGAATTCATGAACAGGAACGATTTCCGATTCGGCTCCCTTCGTTTTCAGCTTCATGTCAAAAAGGATCTGCAGTTGCGGGTATTTATCGAACGTGAACAAAATCATTTTATCGGCAGGTTCGACAAATTCTATCTTTTTCTCGGTGGGTTCAATAGTGAAGCGTTTGATGTAATACTGTTTTGTATCCGTTTCCTGGTAAACTGCAGTACACAGGTTCAGCGGATCGAACTTACCGATGAAGAACATATCCTCATCAAAATGTATCGACAGGTCAAAGGAAGTAAGTTTATACGACCCGCTCTTGCTTACGGTGAGTATCCTGTCGGAGCCTGCAAAAGCACCCAGCAAAGTCCCCCTGCTATCGGTATTCAGTCTCTGCACTGTATCATCGTACCAGATATTCAGTGACCCGAGAGTTGAGACTCCTTCCTGGCGTATCTCAATCTTCCTTACCGCATACTTGCTGAGGGTGTTTCCCATCGAGGCCCTGCCCTTTATGGAAAGGGAAGCAAAATCAAAGTCAAAAGACGTCTTTTTCAGCCTTGGTTTGGGTTTCAGCTCCACCCTCACGACTTCTGCTTCTCCATTCGGATTCGCGGTAAAATAAAGGATCTTAGACCCGGGTGTGCCTTTGCTGGCAAAATATTCCTTATCACGGGTAACCCCGAGAACGCTGAATCGCTTAACCATGATCTTTCCGTTCTTGCCGTCGCGGTAGATCACGTTATACACGGTTCTGTTGTCATTCTTCTGAAAGACATTGATATACGTCACATTCTGACCGACAAAGACCTTTTCGGCAACCTTGGTCACAATGAAACTGCCGTCGTCCCTGAATATTATAATATCATCAATATCGGAACAATCGCAAACGTACTCATCTTTTTTCAACCCTGTTCCGGCAAATCCTTCTTCACGGTTTACATAAAGTTTTTCATTGGCTGCAGCAACCTTTGAGGCTTCAATGACCTCGAAATTCCTTATCTCGGTCTTCCTGTCACGGTTCTTACCGTATTTTTTTCGTATCTGCCGGTAATATTCAATCGCATAATCCGTGAGATTATCAAGATGGTTCTGAACTTCCTCCATATCCATCCTGATGCCTTTCATCACCTCATCAGACTTGTCGGCATTGAACTTTGATATTCTTTCAATCGGGATCTTCCTCAGCCTTTTGATGTCATCCTCGCTGACTTCCCTTATAATCTGTTTCGCAAACGGCTTCAAACCTTTACGGATGGCCGTATCGATGTCAGCATCGGTTTTGCATTTTTTGATCCCTTCGTAAACCTCATTTTCTATAAATATCTTCTCAAGGGATGAAAAATGAAGATGCTCTTTCAGTTCTTCAAGCTGGATTTGCAACTCCAGTTTCAGGAGTATGACGGTTTGTTTTGTATTATGCCTCAGGATCTCCGAAACTCCGGGGAATCCCGGTTTACCGTTCTGAATAATACAGGCGTTCGGCGAAATTGACACTTCGCATTCAGTGAACGCGTAAAGGGCATCCATGGTGGTATCAGGTGAAACACCAGGCGCAAGGTAGATCATCACTTCCACATTTTCGGCGGTATTATCGTCGATCTTGCGTATCTTGATCTTTCCTTTATCGTTGGCAGTAAGAATGGAATCTATGATGGAACCCGTGGTTGTTCCGTAAGGGATCTCAGTGATCTTCAGGGTCTTTTTATCTTCCTGTACGATCCTTGCCCTAAGCCTTACTTTACCGCCACGTATCCCATCGTTATATTTTGATACGTCGATCATTCCACCGGTGGGGAAATCAGGGAATAATTCAAATTCTTTATTCTGAAGGATTTTTATGGAAGCGTCGATCAGTTCGTTGAAGTTATGTGAAAGAATCTTTGAAGCCAGGCCAACTGCAATTCCTTCCACCCCCTGGGCTAGCAGCAAAGGGAATTTGGAAGGCAGCGCCACGGGTTCCTTATTCCTGCCGTCGTAGGAGGATTTCCATTTTGTTGTTTTGGGATTGAACAGGACTTCCAATGCAAATTTGGTAAGCCTGGCCTCAATATACCTCGCCGCTGCGGCACTGTCACCGGTAAGAATATTTCCCCAGTTTCCCTGGCAATCTACCAGCAGGTCTTTCTGCCCAAGTTGCACCAGGGCATCTCCAATGGAAGCATCTCCATGGGGATGATATTTCATGGTATGACCAATGATATTAGCAACCTTGTTGTACCTCCCGTCATCAAGCTCCTTCATTGCATGCAGGATACGCCTTTGAACAGGTTTCAGCCCGTCGTCAATCTCGGGCACGGCACGTTCAAGGATCACATACGAGGCATAATCCAGGAACCATCCCTGGTACATATCATTCAGATGGATCGTCTGGGAAAGAGATCCCGATTCGAGTTCAGGCGATTCACCATTGGGTGTAGTGCCGGTATCTTCCTCATCAGAATTCATGGTTCATTTTTTACTCTTGACTGCAGACTGCAGACTGCTGACTGCTGACTGCCGACTTTTTCATTTGACCAACTTCGAAATTGCCTTAAACGTTTCTCCACCCGAGCTTCTGAGCAACTCAAATAATATTGATTCATATGTTGTTATGATCGCCCCCTCCTTTCTCATCCGTTCAATGGCAACAAGCTTGTCATTCGGGTTACGCGAAGAAATGCAATCTGCCACTACAACGGCCTGGTATCCCTGATGATTCAGGTCGACCACTGTCTGAAGCACACAAACATGGCTTTCAATACCGGCAATGATCACATTTTCCTTTCCGGAAGTTGCAAGTTCCAGGCTGAACTGTGGTTCATCGCAACAGGAAAAAGTCGATTTTTCAATCCTCGGGATATCTCCCAGGGCTTCTGCAATAATCTGAACTGTTGGTCCCAGCCCTTTGGTGTATTGCTCCGTGACAAAAACCGGGAGTTCAAGAATCTTCATTCCCCGGATCAGGATTGGCACATTCTTCAGAAGCTGCTCATTCTGATGGATGAACGGGAAAATCTTCTCCTGGAAGTCTATGACAAGCAAACAGGAATGTTCTTTCAGGATACGCATTGAAATGTGATTTTGATTAGCAAATATAGAATTTCGGAGCCAACCCTGAAGCAATTGTTAGCAAAATCCTTAACTTTGCAACATCAATAATGGGGTCCCGTAGCTCAGTTGGATAGAGCAACAGCCTTCTAAGCTGTGGGTCGCGCGTTCGAATCGCGCCGGGATCACAAAGTACCCCTTGAAAATCAGGCCAAAAACACGGAAACCAGCGTCATTGCTGGTTTTTTATTTACACCCGTTTACACCAATTTACATGCTGTTAATAACTTTTTCAGCACAATTTGCCTAATAACCTGCCTAACGCTATCTTTGTTAGGCAACTTTTTAAATGACTCCATATGGCATCAGTAAAATACTATCAGCACAAGGAATCTAATAGTAAAACATTGATTCTCATAACGTTTACATTTAATCACCAAAGGTTGAGACTTTCTACGGGCTTAACGGTTCCTGCTAAAGCCTGGGATAAAGATGATCAGAAAGCGAAACCAATGAAGGAATTTGCCGAAACTAACAAACGTTTGCGAGAAATCACAAATTTCCTGCTTGACAAGTATGACGAGCTATTCCCCTCTGAATCAATATTTTCAAAGGATGAAATTAAAAGAAAATCACAAGAATTGAAAGATTCTTACCAGGTATTTGCCGGCAGAAAAGAGGAAAAAATTATCGTTCAAACCACCTTATTGTCTTTCATCGGAGTATTCCAGGAGAGATACAAAAACAGATTCAACCCTACCCATATTCTACATTACAATGCCCTAAAAACCCACCTTGAATCATTTCAGCAAAAGAAGGGATTCAGAGTTGACTTTGATACGATCGGTAAAGATTTTTATTTACAGTTCACGTACTACCTAAAAGAAATCGGTCTCAAACCTAATACAATCGGGTCTCATATTAAACGTGTAAAGCGATTAATGAATGAAGCTGTTGAAGATAAACTTACAACCAACCTGGAGCATCATAAAAGAGATTTTAAAGTAATCAAAGTTGATGTTGACACAGTTTATCTGACTGAGGCTGAAATTCAGGCATTGTATGAGCTTGAAATAGATATCCCGGAAAAGAGAAGGGTCCGTGATATTTTCGTTTTAAACTGTTTTACAGGGTTACGGCATTCAGACTGGTCAAAGGTGTCTTTTGAAAATATACATAATGGCAACCTTTATGTTCGGACTCAAAAAACAGATGAGCCGGTTATATTACCAGTAAAACCGCTGGTTCTTGAAATTTTGAATAAATACAATAACAAACTGGGTGTCATTTCCTTGCAGAAAACAAATGAAGCAATCCGGTTCATTGGTCAATTAGCTTTTAGTAAACAAATCAAGAGTATTAACATTAATAAATGGCTTGAGATCAGGACACATACCGCCAGGAGGTCCTTTGCAACGAATGCCTATTTAGCAGGAATCCCTATCCGGGACATCATGCAGATCACAGGACACAGGAAAACTGAATCATTTTTAAAATATATCAGGGTCACTAAGCTGGAGACTGCAGAGAAACTAAAGGATCACCCCTTCTTTCGTTAAAACATCTGTATTCCCATATTTATATGGAAAATCCAATGCAAAGGTTGCGGTGTTTTTTCCTCCTCCAGTTTAAATAGCATTTTACTATATTTGTATCAGATAGCTTTCCTTTTTCAGGGTTTTGAAGCAGGTAAATAATTCTCTGATAGTATGAACCAACAAATATTAATTCGCACGGCCGGCTTTTTCGTTTTTACTGTTTTCACGTTAGCCCTTGCCGGCAGATGCAATGCCGACACTCCTCAAAACAGATTACCGGCAGATTCGCTAAAGTCCTGGGACAGCCTGATCAGCCGGAACCTGGTAATCAATAATAAACTGGCGAAGAGCATAGCCTTTATGACTCTGGAAAAGGCTGTTACGTTTTCAGATAAGGAAGCCTTAACCAGGGCTTACTATAACCTTGGCCGTGTGTTTCAGAAAAATGATCCAGAAAAGGCTTACGGGTTTTTCCTTACTACCTCAAAACTGGCTAAAACTCAGACCAATAATACACTATATCCTAAGAGCTTGTATTACCTGGCATTGATTAACGACAATGCGTTTAACAGTAAAGATGCACTGATGTTACTTGACACATGCATTCAGATTGCTTTAAGGATGGGCGACTGGTCAATCTTACCTCTTGGGTTATGTCTGAAAGGAACAATCTCCCTCGAATCAAAAGACTCATCAAGAGCAGGAAATTTGTTTGATTCAGCTTTTAACCTGGCCGATAAACATCATATGAATTTTCAAAAAGGCCTGGCTCTTGCAAATAAAGCGTTGATGGCGAAAAATCCTGATGAAATTATTGAATTTAACAGAAGGGCATTGGGACTGATAGCCAATATTCCGGGTTCTGAGGAAGAATATGCCAGCATCCTGGCAAATCTCGGGTTCTCCTTTAGTAATCCGGACTCTTCGTTTAAATATCTTGAGGCAGCGATAGGTTATGCAGAAAAATATTCATTTACCCGGATACAGATTTCGGCATACAACAACCTGGCATATATTTACCTGGATAAAAAGCAATTACCCCTTGCTGTCAGTTGCCTTGCCGATAAGGCTATACCACTGGCTATCCAGGAAAAGGACCATGACTGGCTTTCGACACTTTATGACAGTTACTCGGATATCCTGTTTCAGTCGGGGGATTTCAAAAAGGCTGCGGAACTGCAAAAGAAAGCCTACCGGGAAAAAAATGCTGCCGATTTTCAGTATTCGACCAAACAAATAAGGTTATTGGCCAGTATCCTAGAACTTAAACAAAAAGACCTCGAGATCACTAATACCAGGAAAACAGTGATCATACAACACGCTAAGCTGTCACACTTAAAACTGGTTCTGGCTGCAATTTCGCTGCTATTACTATTTTCTATTGCCTCAATAATTCTGATCATTCAACGATCGAGATTGAAGTTACAACGGAAAACAATTGAATCGGCAAGAAAGCTGATCGGCATGGAAGAAACTGAAAAGAACCGTATTGGTATGGAATTACATGACAGCCTCGGCACCTTCTTTCAGGGTATTTCCCAGTCCATCGATAATATTACAGAGAATTCCTTTGAGGTGCGCAATGGTTTAAAAAACCAGCTTAACGAATTCTGGATGAGAACCCGTGAAATATCCCATAGAATGAGTAATACCATCCTCGGTCAAAAGACCTTACAGCAATTGGTCACCGAATTATCAGGCAGTTATACTGAAAAAGGGAAAATTGAGATTATTACCCGGTTTACCGGAGATCAGGTCAGGTTACCCGATGAAACAAAGCTTCACATCTATCGCATTATACAGGAACTTTTTACAAACGCTCAGAAATATGCAGATAAAGGACAGGTTTACCTGACGATTTCTCAAAACGAGGGTGGATTAAGCATTTTCTATCTTGACCAGGGTCCCGGTTTCGATGCAGATCAGATCAAGGGTATGGGAATTTCCAATATCTTTGAAAGAGTTCTCCTGCTTAATGGTACTGCAAAACTGAAGACAATACCCGGAAGCAAGACCAGTTGGGATATACAGATTTCAGATATGAAATATAAAAACACAAACTATGATTAACATAGTAATCATTGAGGATCATCCGGTGATCATTGACGGCTTGAAACAGATGTTCCATCTGTCAAATGACGGGATTAAAATTGTAGGTGATATGAAGAGCGTTGATGAACTGATTGAAAGGAAAGGCCGTTATAAGTTCGACCTGATATTGCTGGATTTATACCTGCCCGGCACTGATACTGTTGAAAATGTTCAAAAAATCAAAACGGCCATGCCCGATAAACCCATTGTCATTTATACCGGAGAGGACAGTGAACACTGGAGGAAGAGGATGTTTGCAGCCGGAGTCAGGGCTTATATCACCAAGAATGCCTTAAAAGAGGAAATTAAATTCACTTTGTTGAAAGTCAGTCAGGGTGATTTATTCATCAAACTAAAGACAGACCTTTACAGCCCAATCCCCACCGTTAATTCAGATAATCAATTCAACCAACACCAGCTTGATATTATAAAACTTTTATGTGAGGATAACAACCAGGAGACCATTGGGAAAATCCTGGGAATCACCAAATCGAATGTGGAGAAACTTTTAAAACAAATAAGACAGATTGCAAAGACAAAAACCAATACCGGTCTTATTAAATATTGCTATGAGCAAGGTATTTTACATACATCTGCCAAATAAATTCAATAGAATAATACCCGATTTACACTAGCATTTTCCCACTTTACAATTTCCTTTTTTCTTATCAGCTGAAGGCTCTGGAGGTCGAATCCCCGACAAACATGTAGTTTTCTGTATGTTTAGTCGCCTTGGACTATCATTCTGATAATCAATCTGTATTTTTTCAACTTTGCGGAAAACCGCAATAAATTTTTGTGGAAAACCGCAATTGACTGGAAGTTGTATATATGTTACCTTTATATCCGGTAATAAACATTCTTTAGATAAAAAAATAAAAATTGCAATCAAGGTTTTAAGATAAACTTTCTTAATAGATTTATCAGAGCAACCTCTGGATTTTAAGGTTGTCTTTATATTGTGAGGCTTAATAGTATCACGGTTTTCCTCATTCTTTTCACCGGTATTTACCCGATACAGGATTCTTATGCGCTCCCGGGATCGGTTCATGGTTTCATCGAAAACAAAGGCCAGATCGTCGATCAGAATTATAAACCCAATGCGGATGTGTTGTATTTGCTGAACACTCCGGGACTTAATGTGCAATTACGGAAAACAGGGTTCAGTTATGATGTTTACAAGATAGAGTACAAGGATAACACCCATCGCCTGAGTTCCATGGGCCATGATCCTTTAAACCATGCACTCCCTTCCGATTCCCTGATCCCTGAATATCATTTCCACAGGATAGATATAACTCTTCATGGTGCCAATCCCGATTGCCGGGTCGTTCCATCAGAACAGTTGCCTGATTACTTCAACTATTTCACAGCCTCTGCCCCTCCGGAAGGAATAAGAAATATAGGGCAATACAGCAAAGTCACCTATCAGAACATTTATCCAGGGATTGATCTTGAATTTTTTACCAGTGACGAACATGGGTATAAATACAATTTTGTCATCCACCCGGGAGCTAATATAAGGGATATCAGGTTAAGGATACAGGGGCCTGACCATATTTCATTGGTCCGGGACACCTTGAAATTCGGGACAAGATTTGGGGAGATGGAAGAACTGATTCCCGAAAGTTATTACATCGTCAACAATGCGAAAGTTGATTTCCAGGCAAGATTTGAACAGTTGAATGATGAGCTTTTTGGTTTTTCATCCAGGGAAGTGATTCCGGAAAATTCACTGCTGGTTATTGATCCCACAGCAATAAGGCTTTGGGGGACATATTATGGTGGTATAAATGAGGAATGGGAAGGTCGATGCGCATCGGATAATTACGGGAATGTTTTTCTTGCCGGGACCACTATGTCAACCAATAACATTGCAAGCGCCGGAGCATATCAGGGTACTCTGGCCGGAAGCTTTGACTGTTTCCTGGCAAAGTTCACAGTTGCTGGACAGCGGCTTTGGGGAACTTACCTTGGGGGACCCGCCTGGGAATTTGTACGGGCATGTGTTGTAGATCAAAGCGGAAATATTTATTTTTCAGGTGAGACTCAGTCAACTTTCGGAATCGCCTCTTCCGGATCACATCAACAGGTATTTGGAGGAGGCCCAGAGGATTGTTTTATTGAAAAGTTCAACCAGGCGGGTGACAGGCTTTGGGGAACTTATTACGGAGGTGATACTCTTGATTATAATGGTGTCGTAACGGTTGATAAACATGGGAATGTATTTCTCACGGGAGAAACCTATTCAGATACTGGTATTTCCACACAGGGATCCTACCAGCCAAACCGGTACAACAACAGTGAGGATGCATTTCTTGCGAAATTTGACAGCAACGGTGTAAGGCAATGGGGCACTTATTACGGAGGAGAAGGTGGCGATGCGGGTTCAGCCTGTACAATCGACAAGTCAGGAAATGTGTACTTTGGAGGTGGAACTACATCACAGTCTAATATTGCCAGCCCGGGCGCATTTCAACCAGTTTATGGCGGAGGATATGGGGATGCTTTCTTAGCAAAATTTACTACTAATGGTCAACGATTATGGGCAACTTACTATGGGGGTTCGAGTTACGAGGAAGGTTTTAATTGTACTTCCGATAGTTCAGAAAACGCATATCTTGTAGGCCGGACCAATTCTACCAATGGTATTGCCAGCCCCGGATGCTTTCAGCCAGTCTATGGAGGTGGAACATATGATGCATTTATCGTAAAATTCGATAGCCTTGGTCAAAGGCAATGGGGAACTTATTATGGCGGTAGCTATTGGGACGAGGCTTTATATTGTAGTATTGGATGGAATAATGAAGTATTCTTGGCAGGTGCGACTCAGTCGGCAAATAACATTTCAACTCCGGATTCTTATCAACCTGATCCAGGAGGCGGTAACCAAGATCAAGATGGAATGCTTATAAAATTTAATAGTGACGGACAACGTCAGTGGGGTACTTATTATGGTGGGACTGCACCTGATGACTTTTGGAAACTTAGTTATGTCCAGGATGATACTCTATATCTGGCTGGAGACACCTATTCTACTGCTAACATAGCAAGTACTCATGCCTGGCAGGAAGTAGAAGGAGGAAACCGGGATTGCATGTTAATAAAGTTTCTTGATTGTTGGCCGATGAGTGCCGGCCCTATATCAGGACCAGACACCATCTGCAAGCCATCAAATGCCGTAACCTATTCAATCCCGCCATTGGTGCATGCCATAAGTTATTTATGGGCGGTTTCACCCGGCATGGTCACTGTAAGCGGGCAGGGAACACCCAGCATAACGGTGGATGTGAGCGGTTTTAGCGGCTTAGGTATGATCAGCGCCAAGGGATTTAATAAATGCAATACTTTCGGAGATTCAGCCTATTTACAGGTCCTGGTAAGTGATTCACCTGTTCCTTTTATTACCGGTCCGAACAATACCTGCGCCGGACCGGGGCATATGTACCTGACAACTCCCGGAATGACCAATTACCAATGGAGTACTTCGGCCGGCGGGGTGGTAACATCGGGAGGGACAACAAGTACTGCCACCATCACCTGGAATATTCCCGGCAACCAGCATGTCTATGTGAATTATACCGATGCTAATGGTTGTTCTGCGCAAACTTCCACCGATTTTCCTGTTTTGGTAACAAGTAGTCCGGCAGTAAATGTAACAATCAGCTCTTCTGCCAATACTATCTGTGCGGGAACCCAGGTTACTTACACGGCTGCTCCGGTAAACGGCGGAGGCAACCCAACGTTTCAATGGCAGGTTAACGGGGCTACTGCAGGCATCAATGCCGATACTTATTCATATACACCTGCAAACAATGACATTGTAAGGTGTATTTTAACTTCCTCCATCACCGGCTGTATCATGAATAACCCGGATACATCCAATACCATTACCATGATTGTCAACCCCATATTGAACGTTTCGGTCAGCATCACATCCTCTGCAAACCCGGTATGTTCTGGAACTTCAGTAACATTCACGGCAACGCCAACCAACGGAGGTTCTTCCCCTGCTTTTCAGTGGAAAGTAAATGGGATCAATGCAGGAACGAATTCGATGAATTTCACCTATTCACCATTGGATAATGACGTAGTAAGCTGTGTGCTTACTTCCTCGATTGCAAACTGTATAACCAACAATCCGTCAGCCTCCAATACCATCACGATGGCCGTGAACCCGAATCTCCCGGTAAGCCTGTCGGTATCACCATCAGCAAATCCGGTATGCACTGGAACATCCGTCACCTTTACCGCAAATCCCATCAATGAAGGCAGCGCTCCGGTTTATCAGTGGAAGGTTAATGGAAACAATGTGGGTACTAACAATACAACCTATACTTATATTCCTGTTAATGGGGATGTGATTACCTGTGTCCTCACCTCAAACGCTGTTTGTGCCAGCGGAAATCCAGCCGTATCCAATACGGTTACCATGACTGTTAATCCAAATTTACCGGTAAGCCTGAGTATTTTGCCATCAGCAAACCCGGTTTGCTCGGCAGCAACCGTCCTCTTCACGACCAACACTACAAATGGAGGGAACTTGCCATCTTTCCAATGGAAGGTTAATGGCATTGGAGTTGGATCAAACACCTCAACGTACTCTTACATTCCGGTAAATGGAGACATTATTACCTGTATTCTGACCTCAAATGCCATCTGTCCTACAGGAAATCCCGCAACAAGTAATGCTGTTACGATGACCGTCAATCCAAACTTACCAGTAAGTATTTACATCACAGCTTCAGCAAATCCCTTTTGCTCAGGAAGTTCAGTAACGTTTACTGCCACTCCCACCAACGAAGGATCAACGCCTGCTTACCAGTGGAAAGTGAACGGAGTCAACACAGGGACCAGCAGTTCCACCTTTACCTATAACCCGGTCAATGGTGACCAGGTGAGCTGTATCCTGACTTCCAGTATGACTTGCACACTGAATAACCCTGCATCAAGCAACACCCTGACCATGGCAGTAATCAACAGTCTGCCGGCAGGAGTCACCATAACTGCTAATCCCAATCCTTTTTGCCCAGGAAGTACTGTCAATTATGCAGCCACACCCGTTAACGGAGGATCAGCTCCTCAATACCAATGGAAAGTAAACGGGACTAACCAGGGAAGCAATTCTCCAAATTATTCCTATACGCCCCAGGTTGGTGACAGCATACGCTGTGTACTTACTTCCAATCTTTCCTGCGTGACCAATAATCCTGCATCATCCAACAAGATCGTAATGAGCAGCTTACCAGTTGCATCCGTATCCTTTACTCTTTGCTTTGACAGTATTACCACGATCAATGCTGCAGCTTTCAGGCTCAAAGGAGGAGTTCCTATCGGAGGAGTCTATTCAGGGCCGGGAGTGAATTCTTTAACCTCGGTATTTACGCCTTCATCAGCCGGAATCGGGACAAAGACCATCACCTATTCCTACACCAATATGTATTCTTGCAGCGCTTTGATGATCAGGAATATCATTGTGCAGGCAGCTCCTTCATTCAACTGCGGTCAGAACCTGACCGATATCAGAGATAACAAGGTATATCCTACGGTCCAGATCGGTTCGCAATGCTGGATGCAAAAAAACCTCAATTACGGAACTTCTCTTCAGGGTACAACAGAACAGATCGACAATTGTATCATTGAAAAATACTGTTACAACGACAACACTGCAAACTGCACTCTTTACGGAGGACTCTATCAATGGGATGAGCTGATGGCTTATTCCAATACTCCGGGCGCCCAGGGACTTTGTCCGCCGGGATGGCATATCCCCACACAAAGCGAATGGAATACCCTGTTTACGTTTTATCAGGAGCAGGCATTGGCCGGAAAGCCCCTGCAAGATTCCATTTTCAACGGATTCAGGGCTAAAGAAAGTGGGATTGTTTACAGTAATATCAGTTGGAAGTTCCAAGGCTTTGCAACCCTCTACTGGACATCAAATTCCTATGGTGCTATCAAAGCTTTATCCCATGGGATGAACCTGCAGAATTTCAGTGTTTCAGATTACTATTCGAATCGGTCGAATGCCTTTGCAGTTAGATGTTTAAAAGATTAGACTAAGTCAAACCAACAGGAGTGAAACGAAAGAATACACGGTTTTATATTTTGGGGATTTTACTCCTAATCCTGTCGTATTCCGGGTATTCCCAGGGCGAATTCAATAATTGGTATTTCGGTGATCACGCAGGCATAACATTCAATAACGGGGCGCCAGTTGCGTTGACAAATTGTTCATCTGGTTTCTTAGATGAGTTTGTAAGTTGTACTGAATCTGATTCTCTTGGAAATTTGTTATTTTATTCCAGTGGAATGAATGTTTACAATCGAAACCATTGGATAATGCCCAACGGATTACACATCATGTATCCCTTTACTTCATTCCAGGGAATTTTTTGTGTTCCTTCGCTGCAGGATACTAATATTTTTTACCTGTTTACAGTTGGAACTGCTTTTAGTAATGGACATCCTCCACTTGGATTAATGTATTCGATCATTGATATGCAATTAGATGGCGGACTTGGTGATATACAATCCGGTCAAAAAAACATTCCGATACCGAGTGCCTGGGATGCTTGTATTACTGTTACCGGAACCCGACATCAAAACAATAAATTTGCATGGGTTGTAACAAGAAAATATCATAACTCTTCCTATTATGCATCATATTTAATCAACAATACCGGTTTAGATACTATACCGGTTCTAAGCAATAGTTTGATACCAATTAATGTACAATCCAATGGTACTCCTTCAGATGAATCGTTTACAATCAAAATATCACCTGATGGGAATAAACTGATTACTTCTTATGCGTTATCGTCCGTTTTGGAAGTATGTAATTTCAATTCTCAAACTGGACAGATTACTCCACAATTTCTTATCCACAATCAGATCCAATGGATGTACGGATCACTAGAATTTTCAAGGGATTCAAAATATTTATATGCCGTTGAAACTCCTATTGCGAATCATTATCATATAGTTCAGTATGATGCTACCTTACTTGATTCCTTATCATTTCAACAATCGAGAATTGTTATTGATAGTGTTTCTAATGGTATTGGATATCAATTGGGCCCTGATGGTAAGATTTATTGCGGACAATATTCTACATTCCTAGATGTAATCAACAATCCTTCCGTTCAGGGTTTAGGTTGTAATTATCAAACAAATGCTGTGAATCTGCTTGGAAACCATTCTTATTGGGGTTTCCCCCAATTACTGCAGCGATATTATGTTTACATCAGACATACCGGACAATGCCGTGAAGATTCGGTGAGTTTTTCTACAGTACTGTGGCCGCCTGTGGATAGTTTAAGTTGGAGTTTCGGAGATCCGTTTTCGGGATCTCTGAACTATTCAAACCTGACAACCCCATCACATATCTTTTCTTCTGCCGGAACTTATAATGTTGAATTGATCGTGAGGCATAATGATAAACGAATGGATACGGCCTGGCAGGTGGTCACTATTCTACCCGGTCCACAACCCAATCTGGGTCCAGATCTGACCATTTGTATCGGTGATTCGGTGACCTTTGATGCAGGCGCCTGTTCAGGGTGTACATATTTATGGAAAAACATTGGATCGGGAGCCACCGTGGGGACATCCCAAACCTTCAGAACTGGCCAGGCTGGGACGTATGCCGCTATAGTTACCGGATCCAATGGTTGTATCGGAAGAGATACTATACAACTCTCAACAACCCCGGTGCCGGCGGTATCCAATTCCCCCCCGCTTGTTAAAACAATCTGCACCGGTGAATCAACGAATATCCCTTTGACTTCCAATCCACCGGGTGCAATGTTTCACTGGACCGCTTCCTTGTCGTCGGGCAATGTCACAGGGTTCAGCGCTGATTCCGGACTGGTCATCAACCAGGTCCTTACCAATTCCCTTGCAACTCCCGGCATTGTCACTTATCATATCACTCCGAAAATAGGTAGCTGCAGCGGATCCAAGGTGGATTATCAGGTTACTGTGAATCCGGGTGATTCGGTAAAAGTGAGCATCACAGCATCGGGTAACAATATTTGCTCAGGAACTTCAGTCATATTTATGGCAACCCCAACCTACGGAGGTTCTTCCCCTTCATTTCAATGGAAAGTGAACGGCGTAAATGCCGGGACAAATTCTTCTGTTTTCAACTATACCCCGCTCAATAACGATGTGGTAAGCTGTATTCTTACCTCATCAAACACCGTCTGCGTGTTCAATAACCCAGCCACAAGCAATGCTATCACCATGACGGTAAACCCCCAGATGCCGGTTTCATTAAGCATTACCTCTTCCTTAAACCCGGTCTGTGCCGGAAATACAGTCCTGTTTACCGCGAATCCCATCAACGAAGGCTCATCCCCGGTTTACCAATGGAAAGTGAACGGCGTCAATTCCGGGACCAACTCATCCACCTTCACCTACATTCCTGTAAATAATGACCAGATCAGTTGCGAGCTGACCTCTTCCCTTACCGTCTGTGTTACAAATAATCCCGCCACCAGCAATACGATCGTCATGCAGGTGGATCAGAACCACCCGGTGAGCCTGACTGTATCCGCTTCGCTAAATCCTGTCTGTGCCGGGAATACAGTACTGTTTACCGCTTTTCCCATCAATGAAGGTTCATCCCCGGTTTACCAGTGGAAGGTGAACGGCGTCAATGCCGGGATCAACTCATCCACCTTCACCTACATTCCTGTAAATAATGACCAGGTCAGTTGTGTATTGACTTCTTCGCTTATAACTTGTGTAACGAATAACCCTGCCACCAGCAATATGGTGACTATGACAGTAAACCCGAATTATGCGGTATCAGTGACCATCTCCGCGCCCTCAGATACAGTTTGCCAGGGAACTTCGGCTCAGTTCACCGCTCACCCTGTCAATGAAGGATTAACTCCCATATACCAATGGAAAGTCAACGGGGTGAATACCGGGGCAAACTCATCAACCTTTTCATATACGCCGGTTAATGCCGACGTGGTAAGCTGTGTGCTTACTTCTTCCTACACTACATGTACGACGAACAACCCCGCAACGAGCAATGCCGTGACCATGACCGTATTCAATAATCTTACGGCAGGGATATCCATTACAGCCGTTCCCAACCCGTTCTGTTCGGGCAGCATAGTGAACTGCTCAGCCACACCCACCAACGGAGGATTTACACCATCGTACCAGTGGAAAGTGAACGGGGTCAATGCCGGGACCAATGCATCCACCTATTCTTACATTCCCCAGCAGGGGGATATCGTACAGTGCGTGATGAACTCAAGCCTTTCCTGCATCACGAATAACCCGGTCACATCGAACACCATCGTGATGAATTCCCTGGCTGCTCCATCGGTTTCTTTTACCTTGTGTTTCGACAGCGTCACTACGATCAATGCTGCAGCTTTCAAACTTAAAGGTGGGGTGCCGATAGGTGGTGTTTATTCAGGACCGGGCGTAAATTCAGTAACCGGGGTATTTACACCTTCATCAGCCGGGATTGGGACAAAAACTATAACGTATTTCTATCAGAACTCATTCTCCTGTGCAAATTCCAAATCAAAGACTATTATCGTGCAGGCAGCTCCTTCGTTCAACTGCGGACAGAACCTGACTGATATTCGCGATAACAAAGTCTATCCCACAGTCCAGCTTGGGACCCAATGCTGGATGCAGAAGAACCTGAACTATGGTTCGTCGATCCAGGGTACAACTGAGCAAACTGATAACTGCATGAATGAAAAGTACTGTTACTCCGACAATCCCGCTAATTGTAATATTTACGGCGGGTTGTATCAGTGGGATGAGGTGATGGCATACGGGAACACTCCCGGTTCACAGGGACTTTGTCCGCCGGGATGGCATATTCCCACTCAGGCCGAATGGATGGTCCTGTTCAACAATAACCTTACCCAGGGAATGGCCGGAAAACCCCTGCAGGATTCAATCTTCAACGGCTTTAGAGCTAAGGAAAGCGGCATTGTATACAGCAACATCAGCTGGAAGTTCCAGGGGTTTGCAACCCTCTACTGGAGCTCAAATCCATATGGTGCTATAAAAGCTTTGTCCCACGGGATGAACTTGCAGAATTTCAGTGTTTCAGATTACTACTCGAACCGGTCGAATGCATTTGCGGTGAGATGTTTGAAAGATTAGACTAAGTCAAATCAACAGGAGTGAAACGAAAGAGTACACGGTTTTTTAGTTTGGGGATTTTTCTCCTGATCCTGTCGTATTCCGGGTATTCGCAGGGCGAATTCAACAACTGGTATTTTGGCCATCGTGCCGGAATTACCTTTAATTCCGGCACGCCGGTAGCGTTGACAAACTGTGCACCAGCCTTTTGGAATTCCTTTGCTACTATTACCGAATCTGATTCATCAGGCAATCTGTTATTTTATTCTGACGGAAATAAGGTTTTTAACAGAAACCATCTGGTTATGCCGAATGGTAACTTGCTTAATCCATTAACATTGTACCAACCCGTTTTTTCAGTTCAGTCATTACAAGATAGTAATTTATTTTTTCTATTTATTGTCGATTGGGATTTTACAAGTGTCTATCCAAATCCAATGGGATTAAGATATTCGGTCATTGATATGCAATTAAATGGTGGACTTGGAGATATCCCATCCGGTCAAAAAAATATTTCGATACCGAGCGGATGGGATGCCTGCTGGGAAGTTACAGGAACAAGGCATCGCAATAATAAATTCGCCTGGGTCGTTACAAGGAAATGGCATAATTCTTATTCTTATGCATCTTATTTGGTCAGTGATACCGGATTAGATACCACCGCAGTTTTAAGCAACAGCATGGTGCCACTAAATTTGAATTCGAATTCCAATATGTTAAATTACTGCGATATAATTAAAATTTCGCCAAATGGTAACAAATTAATTTCATATTATGAGGGTATAAATGTCGCAGCAGATACTGGTGTATTTGAAGTTTGCAATTTTAATTCTCAAACCGGACAGATAACGCCATTATTTCTTATTCCTAACTGCCTGATAAGTCAGGGCGAATCATTGGAATTTTCCCGGGATTCAAAATTTATATATGCATCTGAGATGATTGCTTCGACTGACAATGTTCATATTGTGCAATTCGATGCCACAAAAACCGATTCCTTATCATTTATTCAGTCAAAAAAAATAATTGATTCAACTTCTCATTGCATTGGATTCCAGTTAGGGCCTGATGGCAAGATTTATTGCGCCCACAATGCAACATTACTTGATGTGATCAATAATCCTACAGTTCAAGGCTTAGGTTGTAATTATCAGCATGATGAAGTGAATTTACTAGGGAAAGTGTCAGCTTGGGGTTTCCCACAATTATTGCAACGATATTATATCTATATAACCCATATCGGACAATGCAGGGGAGATACGGTTAGTTTTTCTACCGTTCTTTTTCCTCCGGTGGATAGTTTAAGCTGGAGTTTCGGAGATCCATCTTCAGGGTCTTTGAATTATTCTGACCTTCCCACACCTTTTCACATCTATTCAACTTCAGGCACTTATAATGTCGAGTTGATAGTCCGGCATAATGATAAACGAATGGATACCGCCTGGCAGGTGGTTACTATTTTACCCGGCCCCCAACCCAATCTTGGTTCGGATCAAACCATTTGTTTCGGTGATTCGGTGACCTTTGATGCCGGAGCCTGTTCCGGATGCTCCTATTTATGGAAAAACCTTGGATCCGGAGCTACGGTAGGTACTTCACAAACCTTCAGAACATGCCAGGCTGGAACGTATGCCGCTATTGTAACCGGTTCCAATGGTTGTATCGGAAGAGATACCGTACAACTCTCAACAACCACGGTGCCGGCGGTATCCAACTCCCCGCCGCTTGTAAAAATAATCTGTACCGGAGAATCAACGAATATCCCTTTGACTTCCAATCCACCGGGTGCAATGTTTCACTGGACTGCTTCCTTATCATCGGGCAATGTCACAGGGTTCAGCGCCGATTCCGGACTGGTCATCAACCAGGTCCTTACCAATCTCCTTGCAACTCCGGGAATTGTTATCTATCATATTACTCCGAAAATTGGAAGTTGCAGCGGATCCAAGGTAGATTATCAGGTTACTGTGAATCCAGGGGATTCAGTGAAAGTTAGCATTTCAGCATCGTTGAATAATATTTGTTCCGGGACTGCCGTCACCTTTACTGCAACACCAACCTATGGAGGGTTCTCGCCTTCCTTCCAATGGAAAGTGAACGGAGTCAATGCCGGGACAAATTCTTCGGTGTTCACCTATACCCCGGTCAATAATGATGTGGTAAGCTGCATTCTAACCTCATCAAACACGATCTGCGTTTTTAATAATCCGGCTACTTCCAATGCCATCACCATGATCGTCAACCCCGAGATGCCGGTTTCGGTTAGCATTACGTCTTCCTTAAACCCGATCTGTGCTGGGAATACAGTCTTGTTTACCGCGCATCCTGTCAATGAAGGATTATCCCCGGTTTATCAGTGGAAAGTGAACGGCGTCAATACCGGGACCAACTCATCCACCTTCACCTACATCCCGGTGAATAATGACCAGGTCAGTTGCGAGCTGACCTCTTCCCTTACTGTCTGTGTTACAAATAATCCCGCCACCAGCAATACGATCATCATGCAGGTGGATCAGAACCACCCGGTAAGCCTTTCGATATCCGCTTCTCTAAACCCTGTCTGCGCCGGGAATACGGTACTGTTTACTGCACTGCCGGTTAACTCGGGTTTAACACCGCTATACCA
>Ga0316229_1000502_pt1 | contig 52019 bp, 29 predicted proteins | sample TBH18023metaG_FD_206011 | JGI IMG/M metagenome (GOLD analysis project Ga0316229, IMG submission 206011) | Freshwater microbial communities from Trout Bog Lake, Wisconsin, USA - TBH18023 | ecosystem: Environmental > Aquatic > Freshwater > Lake > Hypolimnion/Profundal zone | place: USA: Wisconsin... | reverse complement strand
CTTAAAATTTACGCCCGCCTGCGGCCCGGCAACCCTCCGCAGTTGGACAAGGCCCACACGCTCTTCAGAGAAAAGTTCTTTGATGAAAACCGCTATCGCCTTGGACGCGTCGGCCGTTTCCGCATCAACCGCAAGTTCGATCAGAACGTGCCGGAAACCGTCATGACGCTTCGCAGCGAGGATATGGTCAACAGCCTTCGCTACATGTTCAAGCTGCGCAGCGGTGAAGGATATATTGACGATATCGATCACCTGGGCAATCGGCGCCTGCGCACCATCGATGAGTTGGCCGCCGAGGAACTCCGCAAGGGTTTCCTCAAGCTGCGCCGCACCGTTCAGGAACGCATGAGCCTCAAGGACCCCAACGAATTGGGGCGCATTGCCGAATTGGTGAACTCCAAGTCCATCAGTTCCTCGATCGATTTTTTCTTCGGCCGCGGCGAGCTTTCGCAGGTTGTGGACCAGACCAACCCGCTCTCCCAACTCACCCACGAGCGGCGGCTTTCGGCCCTGGGCCCCGGCGGACTCAACCGCAAGCGGGCCGGCTTCGAAGTGCGCGACGTGCACATCTCGCACTATGGGCGCATCTGCCCCATCGAAACCCCCGAAGGCACCAACATCGGCCTGATCGCCTCGCTCTCCATTTACAGCGACATCGATGACTATGGCTTCCTGATAACGCCTTACCGCGTCGTCAAAGACGGCAAGGTCAACGGCGAACACGTGTACCTCCGCGCCGATGAGGAAATGAAGACGGTGCTGGCTCCGCCGGACATCGTCGAGAAGGACGGCATGCTGCGCAAGGGCAACGTGCTGGCCCGTGTCCAGGGCGACCTGGCCACGGTCCCCAGCCGCGACGTCGAATACATCGACATCAGCCCGCGCCAGACCGTGTCGGTGTCGGCGGCCCTGATTCCCTTCCTGGAACACGACGACGCCAACCGCGCCCTGATGGGCTCGAACATGCAGCGTCAGGCCGTGCCCCTGCTGCGCAGCGAACCGCCGATCATCGGCACGGGCATGGAACGGCCCGTCGCCGCCAACAGCGGCATGGTCGTCCGCGCCGAACGCGGTGGCCTGGTCACCTACGTCGATGCCCTGCGCATACTCATCGACAACGCCGACGAGTACGTGCTCCGCAAGTTCGTCGGCCTCAATGAACGCACCTGCCTGAACCAGAAGCCCGTGGTGCGCAAGGGCCAGCGCGTGAAGAAGGGCCAGATCATCGCCGATGGCGCCGCCACCCTTGACGGCGAATTGGCCCTGGGCCGCAACGTGCTGGTCGCCTTCATGACCTTCGATGGCTACAACTTCGAAGATGCCATCGTCATCAGCCAGCGCCTGGTCAAGGATGACACGTTCACCTCGATTCACATCGAGGAATACGACGTGGAAATCCGCGAGACCAAGCTGGGCCGCGAGGAGTTCACCCGCGACATTCCCAATGTTTCCGAGCGGGCCCTGGCCAATCTCGATGAGAACGGCGTGGTCCGCGTCGGCACGCGCGTCGGACCCGGCGACATCCTGGTCGGCAAGGTCGCTCCCAAGTCCAAGAGCGAGCTGACTCCCGAGGAAAAACTGCTCCACGCCATTTTTGGACGCGCCGGCGAGGACGTGAAGAACGACTCCCTGGAGATGCCCGCCGGTGAGGAAGGAGTGGTCATCGGCGCCTCGCGCTTCAGCCGCCGCATGCACATGACCGACGATCAGAAGAAGGCCTTGAAGAAGGACATCGATGGCTACGAAAAGGAAATGAACCTCCGGGCCATCGATATCTTCAAACAGATGATCGCGGAAATCAACAACGTCACCGGACTGCAACTGGTTGATCCGGGCACCCGCCAGAAGGTCGGCCAGAGCGAGATCGTGGACGTGATCCTCGAGCAGATCGAGGGCTTCAACACCGACTGGGTGAAAGGCACCCGCGAAGGCAAGGAGCAGGCCGAGAACACCTACTCGCGGTTCTGGCCGCGCGTGCAGGCGGTGCTCAAGGAAAAGAACCGCCGCATGGAACACATGAAACGCGGCGACGAGCTTCCCAGCGGTGTGCTGGAAATGGTCAAGGTCTACGTCTCCACCAAGCGGCAGTTGTCGGTCGGCGACAAGATGGCCGGCCGCCACGGGAACAAAGGTGTAATCGCCCGCATCGTTCCCGAGGAGGACATGCCGTTCCTGCCTGATGGTTCTCCGGTGGACATCCTGCTCAATCCCCTGGGCGTGCCCAGCCGCATGAACGTCGGACAGATTCTCGAAACCCACCTGGGATGGGCTATGGGCGTCCTGGGATTCCAGGGCATCACTCCGGTCTTCGATGGCGCCAACGAGGAAGAAATCCACAAGGCCGTCGAAGAAGCCAACAAGGTGGTCCGCGAACGCCGCGTCCAGCGCAAGAAGGATCGCATCGCTCTAGGTGCCCGCCAACTCGACTGCGAAATGCCCTGGGGCGGGAAAATCCAGCTTTGCGACGGTCGTACCGGCGAGCCTTTCGAACAGAAGACGACAGTCGGCTACATCTACATGATGAAACTCCACCACCTAGTGGACGACAAGATCCACGCCCGGGCCACCGGCCCCTATTCCCTGATCACCCAGCAGCCCCTGGGCGGCAAGGCCCGCACCGGCGGCCAGCGTTTCGGTGAAATGGAAGTGTGGGGCCTGGAAGCCTATGGCGCGGCTTATATTTTGCAGGAGCTCCTGACCGTCAAGAGCGACGATGTCGAAGGCCGAACCAAGATCTACGAGTCCATGGTCAAGGGCAAGAATACCCTCGAGGCCGGCACGCCGGTCAGTTTCGACGTGCTCTGCAACGAAATCCGCGGCCTGGGTCTCAACATCCAGCTCGAAAAGAAGAAAGGACTGCCGACCGACGACGAGGACGAGGACATGATGTAGGCTGAATCGGATTGCCGCGGTGGAAGAAGAAGCAGGCGAAAAGCCCGCCGCGATAGCGGCCGGCTGTTCAGCAGAAGGATACGACAATGGCTGAAAGCGTTTACGATCGCATTAACGACTACGGTTCGGTTCGCATTCAACTTGCCAGCCCGAACGATATCCGTTCGTGGTCTTTCGGCGAGGTGAAGAAACCGGAAACCATTAATTACCGCACCTACCGCGCCGAGAAGGACGGGCTGTTCTGCGAACGCATCTTCGGCCCGGAACGCGACTGGGAATGCTCCTGCGGCAAATACAAGGGCACCAAGTACAAGGGCATCATCTGCGATCGCTGCGGCGTCAAGGTGACCCACAGCCGCGTTCGCCGCAAACGCATGGGCCACATCAACCTGGCCGCTCCCATCGTGCATATATGGTTCTTCAAGGCCCTGCCCAGCCGCCTTGGCTCCATGCTGGACATGAAGACCAGCGACATCGAAAAGATCGTCTACTTTCAGGATTACGTCGTCACCGATCCCGGCAAGACCCCGCTTAAGCGCAAACAGATACTCACCGAAGACGAGTACCGCGGGGCCTATGAAAAGTACGCCGATGAGTTCGAGGCCGAGATGGGTGCCGAGGCCATCAAGAAGCTTCTGGGCCTTATCGACCTCAACGTCGAAGGCGCCAAAGTCCGCGCCGACATCCAGAAGACCAACAGCAAGCAGAAGATCAAGGATCTGACCAAACGCCTCAAGATGATCGAAGCCGTCCGCGGCTCCCAGAACAAGGCCGAGTGGATGGTCATGGATGTCATCCCGGTCATTCCGCCCGATCTGCGCCCCCTGGTCCTCCTGGAGAGCGGCAACTTCGCCACCAGCGACCTCAACGACCTGTACCGTCGCATCATCAACCGCAACAACCGCCTCAAGAAGCTCGTTGACCTCAACGCCCCCGAAGTCATCATCCGCAACGAAAAACGCATGCTCCAGCAGGCGGTCGATGCCCTGTTCGACAACGGCCGTTGTCGCCGTCCGGTCCTGGGCTCCTCCAACCGCCCCCTCAAGAGCCTCACCGACATGATCAAGGGCAAGCAGGGACGCTTCCGCGAAAACCTGCTGGGCAAGCGCGTCGATTACTCGGCCCGCTCGGTCATCGTCGTCGGTCCCGAACTCAAGCTTCACCAGTGCGGCCTGCCCAAGAAAATCGCCCTGGAACTCTACCAGCCCTTCATCATCCGCCGTCTCAAAGAGCACGGCCTGGCCGACACTATCAAATCCGCCAAGAAGATGCTCGAACGCCGCGACACCGAGGTCTGGGACATCCTTGAAGAGTGCATCTACCAGCACCCCGTTCTTCTCAACCGTGCCCCGACCCTGCACCGCATGGGCATCCAGGCGTTTGAACCGGTGCTGGTCGAGGGCAACGCCATCAAGATCCATCCCCTGGTTTGCAAAGGGTTCAACGCCGACTTCGACGGCGATCAGATGGCCGTCCACCTGCCTCTGTCCATCGAGGCCCAGACCGAGGCCCACGTCCTCATGCTGGCCCCCAACAACATCTTCTCGCCAGCCAACGGTACGCCCATCATTTCCCCCTCGCAGGATATCGTGCTTGGCGTCTACTACATCACCGCCGAACGCGAAGGCGACAAGGGCGAGTTCATGATGTTTAACTGCGTGCAGGAGGCCTTCCTTGCCCTGGACATGGGCAAGATCGCCATGCACTCGCGCATTTTCGTCCGCCTGAGCAACCGCCAACGCATCGTCCCCAGTGAAAAGTCGGCCGCCGTGGCTATCCAGGACGAAGCCTGGAAGCTCATCGAATCCCAACGCAAGCGCAAAAATCCCGACTACCAGCTCCAACCACGCCCCCAAGGCTTTGACAGCCATGTGGTGATGACCACCGTCGGTCGCTGCATTCTCAACGACATCCTGCCGGTTCAGATGCCTTTCTACAATTACGCTCTCAGCAGTTCCGGCGGCAGCCGCGTTATCGCCGACTGCTACGCGCAGCTCGGCCGCCCGGCCACCATCCGCCTCCTGGACGACATCAAGTCGCTGGGCTTCCGCAGGTCCACCCTGGCCGGCCTGTCCTTCGGCATCACCGACATCCGCACCCCCGACACCAAGCCGATGATTCTCGATGAAGGCCAGAAGAAGGCCGACAAGATCGAGAAAAACTACCGCATGGGCGCCATCACCGACCAGGAGCGTTACAGCCAGCTCCTGGACATCTGGGCCCACGCCCGCAAGCAGGTGACCGATGATCTCATGGCGGCCTTGGACAACGACTACCGCGACGCCGAGGGCAGGCCCGTGGCCCCCAAGACTCCCGGCACGCTCAAGTACCTCAATCCCATCAACATGATGGCCACCTCCAAGGCTCGCGGTTCGGTGGATCAGATGCGGCAACTTGGCGGCATGCGCGGACTGATGGCCAAGCCTTCCGGCGAAATCATCGAAACCCCCATCAAGGCCAATTTCCGCGAGGGCCTGTCGGTGCTGGAATACTTCTCCTCCACCCACGGCGCCCGCAAGGGTCTGGCTGACACCGCCTTGAAGACGGCCGACTCCGGTTACCTGACCCGTAAGCTTGCCGACGTCGCCCAGAACGTCATCGTCAACAATATCGAGTGCGGTACCCTCAACGGCGTGCCCAAGACCACCATCTACAAGGGCGAAACCGTCGAAGTCGAACTGAAGGACATGATCATCGGGCGCACCGCCCGCGACACCATCCGCAACCCAATCACCGACGAGACCATCGTCGGCGAGAATCAGGTCATCACCACCGAGATTGCCGACAAACTCAAGGAACTCAAGCTGGAGTCCATCCGCGTGCGCTCGCCGCTGACCTGCGAGAGTCCGCGCGGCGTCTGCGCCCGCTGCTACGGCGTGGACATGTCCACCAACCGGCAGGTCGAGGAAGGCTTGGCCGTCGGCATCATCGCCGCCCAGTCCATTGGCGAGCCGGGCACGCAGCTTACCATGCGTACCTTCCATACCGGCGGCGTCGCCACCGGTTCACTGATCGAGAACGACATCAAGGCCTCTGCGGCCGGCATTGTCCAGCACCGCGACATCAACGCCGTTATGGTCAAAGACGAGGAAGGCAATAAACGACAGGTCGCCCTGAAGCGCAACGGCGAAATCCTCGTGGTCGACGCCAAGGGCCGCGAATTGGAAAAATACAAAGTTCCCTATGGCTCGACCATCCTGGTTCCCGATGTGGAAAAAGTCAAGCCGCGCCAGCAACTTGTGACCTGGGATGCCCATATCACCCCGATTCTCGCCGAAAAGGGCGGAACCGTGCGTTATGAGGATATCGAAGAGGGCGAAACCGTCCGCCTGGAAGAGGAACGCAAGGGCGGCGGCATTGGCAAGCTGGTCGTCGTCGAACACAAGGGTGAGCGCCATCCGCGTATCACTATCGAAGGCTCCGACGGCAAAATCCTCGACTTCCACTACCTGCCGGCCAAGGCCCGTATCGAAGTCAAGAACGGCCAGGCCATCGACGCCGGGCACATGCTGGCCCGCCAGCCGCGCGAGGCGGGTGGAACCATGGATATCACCGGCGGCCTGCCCCGCGTCACGGAAATCTTCGAGGCCCGCAAGCCCAAGGATCCGGCGGTTCTGGCGGAAATTTCCGGCACCATCGAGTTGCGCTCCGAGAAACGTCGCGGCAAGATGACCATCATCGTCCGCAGCGACACGGGAATGGAACGCGAGCACCACGTCCCCCAGGACAAGGAACTCCAGGTGCATGCCGGCGATTTCGTGGAGGCCGGCGATCCGCTCATCCGCGGCCCGCTCATTCCCCACGATATTCTGCGCATCAAGGGCGAGGAGGCCCTCTTCCAGTATCTGCTGACCGAGGTGCAGAACGTCTACCGTTCGCAGGGCGTCAAGATCAACGACAAGCACATCGAGATCATCCTCAATCAGATGCTGCGCAAGGTGAAGATCGACGAAGAGCCCAACGACACCAAGTTCCTGCCAGGCGAGGTGTGCGACAAATTCCGCTTCCGTCAGGCCAACGACGCCCTGGCCCAGAGCGTTCGCATCGCCGAACCCGGCGGCACCAGTTTCAAGGAAGGCGACGTCGTCTCCAAGCCCGAATTCAAGGAAGCCAACGAGGCCGCCGAGGCCGCCGGCAAGGATGCGGCCAAGAGCAAGAAGCCTCGTCCCGCCCGTGCCAAGACCCTGCTCCTGGGCATCACCAAGGCATCTCTGCAGAGCGAGTCGTTCATTTCGGCGGCCAGCTTCCAGGAGACGACCAAGGTGCTGACCGAGGCCGCTTTGGCCGGCGCCGTGGACACACTGGTGGGCCTGAAGGAGAACGTGATTCTCGGGCACCTGATTCCCGCGGGAACTGCCTTCAACCCGCATCTGAATCTCAAGCTTCTCCACCTCGGCCAGCCCCTGCCCGTCGAAGAGGTGGAGCCCACGCGCATTCCCCATGAGCCGGTCCCCCAGCCGGAGGCCCTCGAAGCTCAGCCCGAGTCGCAGCCCCAGCCGCAAGCCGAGACGCGCTAAGCGGGTGGCCCCAGTGGTTGTTGATCGGTTGCTCGGTACGAAAAACGCGCTCCGCCGCCTGCATGGCGCGGAGCGCGTTTTTTTATTTCCGCCTCTTCTCTCTCGCCCCGGTATCAGGGTCAGGGGCGTTGTCCTGACAATGCCCGCCACTGTCTGACGCCGTTCTGCCAAGAAAGAAGGCCACACTCCTCGCCACGCCGTTCCTATTTTATCGGCCCACATCTTGACAGACCCGGTCGCCGCGCTGGACACTGCCCGCCCTTCTGGGGAGTTTGCCCTGAAGGATGGTCCGAATAACCGGCCGCGGCGGTCAAGCGTGGCTGGCGGCTGGGTCGATAGGCTTTAAGGCAGAGCCTGATGCCCCGCAATGCATGGGGGTCACGGTTTTGGGGCTGGCGGCGGCCTACAATCACGCCGTCGCTTTCTGTTGGATTGATCAGGATGAAGAAAAGCGTAAAGAATCTCGTCATCGTCGAATCGCCGGCCAAGGCCAAGACCATCAATAAGTATCTTGGCGACGGCTACGTGGTTCGGGCCAGCATGGGGCATGTGCGCGATCTTCCGGCCAAGGGGAGCATGGGAGTGAACCTGGAGACTTTCGAGCCTCAGTACGTGATTCTCGAGAGTCGCAACAAAGTCATGAAGGAATTGCGGCAACTGGCCCGCCAAAGCCAGCATGTCTATCTGGCGACCGACCTGGACCGCGAAGGGGAAGCCATCGCCTGGCACTTGAAAGAGGCCCTGGGATTGGCTGATGACAAGACCAGCCGGGTCATCTTCAACGCCATCACCCGCGCGGAAATTCAGAAGGCCTTCAGCAAGCCGACACGCATCGACATGGATCGCGTCAATGCCCAGCAGGCCCGGCGCATCCTTGATCGCATAGTCGGCTGGGAGGTTTCGCCGCTGCTGTGGAAGAAAGTCGCCAGGGGGCTGTCCGCCGGGCGCGTGCAGAGCGTCGCCGTGCGGCTCATCGTCGAGCGCGAACGCGAGATCGAGGCTTTTGTTCCCATGGAAGGTTGGAGGATTGGCGGCATATTCACGGTTGTCACCGACGGCGAAGCCTGCCGGCGACTGGCCCGGGAATGGATCGACTTCCTGGCCAATACCGGCAACGGTGAGCGCACCCGGCTGGATCGCGATGCCTGGCTGCGCCAGCGGCAGGCGTTCACAGCGGAACTGGTGGAACTGTCCGGGAAGAAGTTCGAGCCTTCCAACCGGGCCGACGCCCGCAAGGCCGCCGAACTGCTGGGATTTGTCGTCGAAAGCGAGCAGACCAGCGAAGATGACGATGCCAAGGGGCCGGCCCGCAACCTCTGCCGGTTGATCGGACGCCTCGGCACTCCGCCCGGCTTCTCCGTCCGTTCCGTCGAGCAGAAACGCACCACCAGCAGGCCGCCGGCTCCGTTCATTACCAGCACCCTTCAGCAGGCCGCTTCCAGCCGCATGAGTATGGGTGCCCAACGCACCATGCGCATCGCCCAGTCGCTATACGAAGCCGGGCACATTACCTACATGCGCACCGACTCGACCAACCTCTCGGCCGAGTCCCTGAAGATGGCCCGCGATTACATCCAGTCCCAGTTCGGCCCGCGCTATGTGCCCGATAAACCCAACTATTACGCCTCTTCCAACAAGAGCGCCCAGGAAGCCCACGAGGCCATCCGTCCAACGGATGCCGTTTTCAATCCCGCCGCCGCCCATGCCCGCCTTGGCCCCGATGAATACAAGCTCTATCAGCTCATCTGGAACAGGTTCATTGCCTGCCAGATGCCGCCCGCCCAGTTTGATCAGACCACAGCCATGCTCGCGGCGGCTACCAGGCAGGGCGATGCCGTCTTCCGCGCCGCCGGCAGGAAATTGGTGTTTGACGGGTTTATGAAAGTCGCCGGGATCAGCAGCGAGGACCAGCTCCTGCCGCAACTCGCCCAGGGGCAACCGGTGGCGCCCATTGAGATCAGCCCGACCCAGCATTTCACCCAGCCTCCCGCCCGCTACAGCGAAGCTACCTTGGTAAAGATGCTGGAACAGCTCGGCATCGGCCGGCCCTCCACTTACGCGAGCATCATCCAGACCATCCAGGACCGCCAGTACGTCAACCAGATCGATCGCCGTTTCCATGCCACCATGCTCGGGTGCATCGTCACCGACAAGCTCGTCGTCGCGTTCCCGGAGATTATGGACGTCAAGTTCACTGCCGGGATGGAATTGAAGCTTGATCAGATCGAAGAGCAGCACCTTGACTGGGTCAAGCTGTTGCGCGACTTCTACGGACCGTTTCACGCTGTGGTTGACGGGGCCTTGGGCAAGATCGAACATGCCGGCGGCGCCTCGTCGCCGTATTTCTGTCCCAAGTGTTCCAAGCCGATGCTCTACCGCATCAGCAAGACGGGCTTTTTCCTGGCCTGCAGCGATTCGGAGTGCAAGACCACCCAGCCGGTGGATGAATCCGGCAAGCCCAAGATGCGTGAAATCTCCGAACATAAATGCCCCGTATGCGGTCGCGAGATGATCAAGCGCAGCGGGCGATTCGGCCAGTTTCTGGGCTGCAGCGGATACTCGGTCAAGAACGAAAAGGGCGAGCCGAGCTGTTCGACCATCATTAATCTGGATAAAACCGGCAACCCCCTGCCTCCCAAGCCGCCGCCGATCAAAACTTCCATCGCCTGTGAGAAGTGCGGCGGGACGTTGCTCCTGCGCGGCGGCAAGCGCGGGCCGTGGCTGGGCTGCTCGAAGTATCCCAAGTGCCGCGGAATTCTTTCTCTCAAAAAACTTACGCCCGAGGGCCTGGCCCAGGTCGACGCGCTGATTCCGCTGCTGAAGGAGGAGGCGACCAAGTCACTGGAGTTGGTAGCTAAACTTACCGGCACTCCCGTACCCTCCGCCGCCGGCAATGCCACCATGGCTACGGACATTGACTGCGAGGAATGCGGCAAGCCGATGGTCATCCGCAATGGTCGCCGCGGTCGCTTCCTCGGTTGCAGTGGCTATCCCAAGTGCAAGAACACCGCCGAAGTCCCCGCCAAACTCCTGGAAGACCTGGGGCTTAACGGCAGCGCCGATGCCAACGCCTCCAAGGCCCCGGCAACCGGTCCCACTGAGGAAGAGAGCCTGTAAGTATCGTTTCCGCCAGCCCATTGCCATGTATGTCCTTGGCTGGCCGGTTATGATTTAACGAACGTTCCCGGAATGGCTGATGGTGCAATCGTTGGTTGTCGGGGTCGTTTGCCGGGCAACTTGCCAAACGTGTCTTGTTCGTTTTCACTGTCTCTACCATGAAACCCACTGGTTATCGCGCCATTGCCGAGTTTTACGACTTCGAATACGCCGATAAGCCCATGCTGCGGCACGATGTGCCGTTCTTTCTGGGGCATCTACCGCAAGCAAAGCGAAAACGCCCTGGCCGCCAACGGGTTTTGGAACTGGCCGTCGGCACCGCCCGGGCGGCCATTCCCATCGCCCAAGCCGGCCACCAGGTGGTTGGCGTGGATTATGACCGCAATCTCCTGGCTATTGCCCGCCGCAAGCGCGACGCGGTTGGCCTTGGCGAGGCCGAACTCTCGCTGCGGTACGGCGATATCCGTTCCCTGGACCTGGGCCGGCGTTTCGACTGGGTCTGCCTGTTCTTCAATACCTTCCTGGCATTAACGACGCTCAAAGAACAGGACAAGGTGTTGCAGGCGGTAACCCGGCACCTGACCCCGGCCGGGCATTTCTGGCTGGATATCTTCCAGCCCAATCTGTCCCTGCTTCAGCAAGAGCGTGTCAGTGGCCTGGATGCCCATAGTTTCTATGTGCCGCCACTGGATCGCACGGTCATGAGTACCACCTCGTTGCAGCGCGACAATGTCCGGCAAAAACAGCGGGTTACTTTCCACTACAGTTGGTTCACGTCTTCAGGAATCCGGCGCCGCTTGAGTAACACCTTCGAGCTTACCTGGATGTTCAGCCGCGAATTGCAGCTATTGTGCGAGCGCAACGGCCTGCGGATCGTCCGCCTGTACGGCAACTACGACGCCAGCCCTCTTGCCATAAAATCACCGAGAATAATCGCCTGTTGCGAAATGATGTGATTAAGAGCGACAAGGAGCGGTTTGTGGCAGGCGCTTTGACCAGGTAATCAGGCTGGCAATACCGCGCCGCCGGCGTACCTGCAATTTGCGGGAATATGGTCTGAAGCTGCCGGACGTGGTATATAGTGATGGTGTCGCGGCATTTCCGCGGGCATGATCCGGGAGACTTATTGATGGCTCAAAGGCCTGCTCATCGTCGACGGCGCATCGATCGCACGCCTCAGGAGATGCCGCGTGAGATTCTCGATCGCGTGGCCCGCGTGCAGGCCTATCATCAGGGCAGCAAGCTCAATTTCCCCTCCCCATGGCCTGCCCTTGACGAGGCCCATCGCACCAGCCCTTACCGCGTCTTCCCCGACCACCCCAAGACATCCCTCCCGGCCAACCTGCGCGATGCGCCGCTGCAGACCCTTTCCCTTCTCGAGTCTTCCCTGGAGCTTCCGGAAAACTTCGTCATTCCGCCTACGGATATGCGCACTCTGGCGACCTGGCTGTTCATGGCCTCAGGTCGGACCAGGCAGGCCGGCGCCAATAACTGGATCCGCAGCTACCCCAGTGAAGGCGGCGCCTTCCCCTGCGAGATATATGTCGCCGCCTTGGCTATCGAGGGCCTTGCCGATGGCCTCTATCACTTCAGCCCCAGAGAGTTCGCTCTGCGCAAGTTGCGTGACGGCGATAAAACTCTGACCCAACTCACCCGCGGACGTCCCGATCTGGGGTTCATCAAGACGGCTCCGGCGGTGTTGTTGGTCTCGACCATCTTCTGCCGTTCCTCATCGGTTTTCCAGAAGAGAGGCTATCGACACGCGCTGCTGGATACTGGGCACCTCGTACAAAACCTGGTTACGACCGCTGCGGGCATGGGGCTGCGGACGACCACCCGGCTGCGCGTGACCGACAGCACCTCGCGGGAGCTGATCGGAGTTTTCGCCGATGCCGATTATGGCGCCGCTGAGGCGGTGCAGGCCATGGTCGTCTGGAACGGCGCCGATCAAACCGTGGCCAAGGGGATGGCCGCTGGCCGGAGATTCGCCATGGGGCAGAGCGAAAATCATGACGGTGGGGCATCGGCGCCGGCGCTGCTGGACGACAGCGGCCCGCGAGCACGCTTCGTGCCCAACACCCCTGTGGCCAGCCTGAACACTCCGGATCTGCTTCTGCCCTCGGTGATAGCTGGGGGTTTGGCGCCGATTCCTCGTTATATGCTGGCGCCGGAAGTTCTCTCCTATGGGTCGATTCTTACCGTCCATGAGGATTGCATCGCCCCGGGCGTCGCTGTCCGGGAAATCCGTTCTCCGCTGACTGAGACTAGAGTGTTCGCCGAGGCATTTACCTCCATGCCTTTTCCGCCCCCGGACACGGATGACCGCGGTGGGCCCTTGCGTACGGTTCTTCTGGGGGGGGGGATTTGCGATGATTTTACCCGGCAGGTCATCCCGCGCGGGCCGTTTCTAAGGCTCAACCGGCTGGCCTTTCGCGGCGGCACATTTTTCCCGCTCTTCCCGCTGGGTTCCCATGTGGCTTTGGTGCGTCCTTTCTGGCTTATCAATGGCATCGCCGGCATGGATGATGGAGTCTGGCACTACGATCCGACATGCGACCAATGGGCCTTGCTGCGAGCGGCATCCTGCCGGATCGAGGCCAAATACCTCTCCCGTGAGCAGGAATCATTTGGCAATGCCTCGGCGGTGTGCTTCATGTGCGCCAACCTGCAAGCGCTAATGGCCAAAGCCGGTCCGGACATCTATCGCCTGGCCCATCTCGAAGCAGGCGCGGTTGCTCAACGCTTTCACCTTGCGACCCAGGCGATGGAATTGGGCTGCCGCATCTCTGGTTCTTTCTATGACGATGAAGTGCGAAAATTTCTGGATATAGCTTCGGGCGGCTGGGAACCAGTGCACAGCTTGGCCATAGGAGTGCCGGCCGGGAAGTGAAACGTGGAGGCTGGCAAACGGACAATGAGTGTCTAGCTCTTCGTATTCTCCAGTAGAAAGCAACTTGAATTAGGCGGATATATTGCGTTCTCCACGAGCAGAGTAGGGGAACGAAACGGTGTCGGGGGCGAATGCCATTTAATTAAGCTTTTACCTTGCTTCCGAAGCGTGCCGGGTTCTTGTTCATTATGGCGCGTGGGACGGTCATGAGCTTGTACGAATCCCATCGGTCCTTCACCGCTCTGGGCTGGTGACGTCCTGGTCGCTTGGGATTGACAACCAGCGGCACCACGTCTTGGTTCACCATGGCGGATACGCCCAACTCTGCAAAGTCTGACCAAGTCTGCGAAATTCCTTCAAAAACGCCACTTCGTATCACACAATTGTATTAACAACATAGTAGAGATAGTAAAGATGGGCGAATAAATTGATCCCTCAATTCAGGCTTCAAACGACCTCAGACCTCTCACCCCGCAGTTGCAAAACGTGAAAAATATGACAAATGTGAAAGTATGGCCAATTCGCTCAATAACGGGCTTTTTGCCCTGCTTCGCTCTGTTGCCATCTCGCCGGTTTCCGCCTCAATTTCTTTGCCATGACCCATTTGCGTCGCAAATTCAATTCGCTCCCAAATCATCGTGTCAGCATCTATCCCCCAAGGAAGATGCGCCACGATCTGCCTCCGCCATTGTGACAGCCGGATGTAACCTTCCTGCCCTTGTCATATCTCGCATAGGGCGGTACGGTGCAATCCTATGAACCTCGATCCTTTGATTGCCAAACACAGTCTCCTGGCCGCAGGGTGGCGGCACGCGTTTCACCAGATACCGGAAATTGGCTACCAGGAGTTCAAGACTGCCTCCTTTATTCGCGCCCAGCTCGATGCCTTGGGCATCAAGCACGTTTCAGGTGTTACTGACGCCCCCACTGCGACGATCGCCTGGATTGGCGATACTTCCAAGGCGTGCATAGCTTTACGTGCTGATATCGACGCTCTGCCGATTGTCGAGCGCACCGGATTGCCGTACGCCAGCACCCATCCCGGCATGATGCATGCCTGCGGTCACGATGGCCACACGGCGACGCTGCTTGGGACGGCCGGCGTGCTTAAGTCGCTGGAGGATCGCCTGCCCGTGTGCGTTAAACTGATCTGGCAGCCAGCCGAGGAAGAGGGGGCGGGGGCGGCACGGCTGGTCAAAGCTGGAGTCCTTGACGGCACGCTCGGTCCCAAGGTCAATGCGATCTTTGGTTTGCATGGCTGGCCAGGATTGAAGGTTGGGATGGTGGCTACCAAGGCCGGGCCTCTGCTTGCCGCTACGGACAGTTTCACTGCCGAGTTCATCGGACATGGCGCCCACGGCGCCTTTCCGCACACCGGCCGAGATCCCATTGTCGCCGCCTGCGAAGCCGTGCTTAGCCTGCAGAGCATCGTCAGCCGCGAAGTTGACCCCACCGATTCGGCGGTGGTGCATATCGGCATTTTCAATGCCGGGACGGCGGTGAACGTGATTCCCGATTCCGCAGTCATAAAGGGAACAGCGCGTACCCTGACGCCGGCCAGTCGCAGGAGCGTTGTCGCCGCCATCAAACGCCGCTGCGAAGGAGTCGCCGCCGCCAATGACTGCCGGCTTCGCCTGCAGCATGACGAAGGCTATCCGGCCACGTGCAATGATCCGGCCATGGCCGACCTGGTGGCTAAAGTTGCCCGCGGCGCTCTGGGTGCGTCCGGCTTCCTTCCCACGGCGCGGCCGGCCATGGGTGGCGAGGATTTCGCTTGCTACCTCCAGAAGGTTCCCGGTTGCTTCTTCATGGTAGGCGTCGAGCCAGCAGACGCGGCCAGTTATCCCGGCCTCCATAATGATCACTACGATTTTACCGACGGGGCCCTGGTGGTAGGGATGCGGATGTTCGTCGAGTTGGCCATCAGCTTCGGGAAATAAAGGAGTAGGTATGACTTTTGCGTCCACGGCTGTCCCTCTGAAGAGTCGGCCCGCTTACGCCGCATTGCAGAGCCACTATGCAACGATAAAGGATGTCCATCTGCGCCAATTGTTTGCCCAGGATCCCTTGCGGGGAACGCGCCTGGCCATCGAGGAAATGGGGATATACTTCGACTATTCCAAGCACCGCGTCACCGACCAGACCATGGGTTTGCTGATGCGCCTGGCCGAGGAATCCGGCCTGCGCCAGCGCATCGAGGCGATGTTTACCGGGCAGAAGATCAACGTCACCGAGAACCGACCGGCCATGCACGTGGCCCTGCGTGCCCCGGCGGGCAGCACGATGCTTGTGGACGGCAACAACGTCGTGCCCCTGGTTCATGAGGTGCTGGATCGCATGGGCGATTTCAGCAGGCTCGTAAGGGATGGGCAGTGGAAGGGGTACAGCGGCAAACCCATCCGCAACATCGTCAACATCGGCATAGGCGGCTCGGACCTCGGGCCGGTTATGGCCTGCGAGGCTCTGCGGCATTACAGCCGACGCGACATGACCTTCCGTTTCATTTCCAACGTGGACGGCACCGATTTCGCCGAGGCCACACGCGACCTCGATCCTGCGGAAACTCTCTTTATCATCGCTTCCAAGACCTTTACTACCCTGGAGACCATGGCCAATGCCCATGTGGCCAGGAAGTGGTTTCTGGCCAAGGCCGGCGACGAAGGGGCCATTGCCAGGCATTTCGTCGCTGTATCCACTAATGTGTCCAAGGTCCGCAAGTTTGGTATCGATATTAAAAACATGTTCGGCTTCTGGGATTGGGTCGGTGGCCGCTATTCGATGGATTCGGCCATTGGCCTGTCCATAATGCTGGCCATTGGTCCCGAGGCATTCGGCCAGATGCTCGGCGGTTTCCATGCCATGGACCAGCATTTCCGCACCGCGCCGTTCGAGCGGAATCTGCCGGTGATAATGGCCCTGCTGGGCATCTGGTACAACAATTTCTTCGACGCCCAGACGATCGCCATCCTGCCCTACGACCAGTATCTGAAGAGATTCCCCGCGTATCTCCAGCAGCTTGCCATGGAGAGCAATGGCAAGCAGGTGGCGCTGGATGGCCGCCGGCTCGATTACCAGACCGCGCCCGTGGTTTGGGGTGAGCCAGGCACCAATGCCCAGCATTCCTTCTATCAACTCATCCACCAGGGCACGAAGCTCATTCCCTGCGATTTCATTGGTTTCATCCATTCCCTGAATCCTCAGTTCGATCAACAGGATCTTCTGCTGGCCAATCTCCTGGCTCAGGCCCAGGCTCTGGCTTTCGGCAAGACCGCCGATGAACTGCGGGCCGCCGGGACCGATCCCGCGCTTGTTCCGCATCGCACTTTCGAGGGCAATCGTCCTTCAACCATGATCCTTTGCCAACGCCTCACCCCGGCGAACCTCGGCAAACTCATCGCTCTTTACGAACACAGCGTCTTCACCCAAGGCGTCATCTGGAACATTGATTCGTTCGATCAGTGGGGCGTGGAACTTGGCAAGGCTCTGGCGGCGCGGATTGTGACGGAACTGTGCGCCAAGGATCAGCCGAGTTATGGGCACGACAGTTCCACCAATGAGCTTCTGCAAAGGTGCCGTCGCAGCCGGGGTCGTTGATTGATGAACAAGGAACCGTGAACCATGAACGATGAACCGGTAACGGTGATGGCGCAGGGCAGATACCTGCGCATGGTCAAGAAGTGTGATTGGGAATATGTCACTCGTCGTGGCGTCAGTGGAATCGTGGGGATCGTGGCCGTGACGGATGACGGGAAACTCTTGTTGGTCGAACAATTCCGGCCGCCATTAGGCAGGAACGTCATCGAGTTGCCCGCCGGACTGGCGGGAGATATCGCTGGCCTGAGGGCCGAGACGCTGGCTGATGCTGCGGCGCGTGAACTGCTTGAGGAAACCGGATACCAAGCTCAATCCATGGAATATATAGCCCGGGGTGCCAATTCGGCGGGGCTTAGCGATGAACTGTTGACCCTGTTCCGGGCCGTTGGGGTGAAGAAAATTTCAGCGCCGGCATCGGAAGGAACAGAGCAGATCGAACTTCATGAAATACCGGTGGTGGATGTTCCCAGATGGCTGGCCGCGCGGATCGCCGATGGATTGATCATCGATCTGAAGATTTATGCCGGACTTTTTTTTATTAATAAAAATCAGTAAAAAAGCCCTCGCAATAGGAAGATTGGGGTGGGTTGCGTATCTTGCCAAAACATCGTAAACTATTAATAATTAAATACTTATAATCGCGCTTAATGGCGATAATTTTTTGCCCAAATAATACTTGTCATTTTCTGCGTTTTGTGTATTATTTGGCGATCCAAGTCCAAGCGTTTGGACGGATGAGGGGATGTGGCGGTTGCGGCGCTGGTTTAGTGTGTGCGCTGCGTTTTAACGGACCGGGTAATGCCTATAGGGGTAGATTCAACCATCGTCGCGGCTTCTTCTGAAGCGGCTTCGTCGCCGCCTTCGGTTAATTGGCCTCAAGGAATGCGCCACACCGACCTTCGCAAGCGCTGGTTCCAAAGGCTTTCGCGCCTGAAGCCAAATCTAAGTCTTGCACAGGTTGCCGAAGCGGTTGGCGAGAAATACGCAGCGGTCGCCTTCTGGTGCAGAACCTTCGGCTATCCTTATATCTGCACGACCCGCGGCCGCAAGTGTACCATCAACTGGGACAGCATTGACTGGTCGCAGAGGAATTGTGTCCTGGCCCGGCAGCTTGGTATTACCAGCGAGCGCATCCGGCAGGTCCGCATCGCCCGCAATCTTCCTCCCATCCGTCCGCGTTCTCCCAACCGGTTATTGTTCCGCGAGTTTATTACTCTCAATCACGAACGCGTGCGCAATGTATCTCCCCAGCAGATTGTCGCCGAATCAGGAATTGATATTGGTCTTGTGGCGGCCAAGGAAGTCCTCCGGCAGTGCGGTATCGGTCGGCGGCGTTGCGGCATTCCCTGGCGTGCAGTTAACTGGGAGCTGTCCGATGGCGATCTGGCCGCCCTCTGGTCCACTGATTCAATCCGCGTCGCCAGGATGCGGCGCGTACACGGCGGAAAATCACCGCGCTGGGAAGTGGCCGATACCTCCCGCCTTGATAGTCCGGAGTACAAGCAAACGACCGTTGCCGAAGTTCAAAAAGCCCATGCCTGCGGAAGACTTTAGCCGATCGCAGCGCGGTCAATCAAAATATTGAATCCCGAGTGATTAATGCTGCAAAGGGGAGCATGCGGGTTATCCTTGCGTCGCTGGTTCCCCTGGTTATATGCCAAGCACCGTCCGGGACGCGTACCGCCGCTGGCCCATACCAGTGAGACGCACCAGTGCTTGCTGAGGGGAAATCTTCCCTTCCCGGGCCACTTCCTCCTCGTCCAGAGTGTCGCCCAGCAGGACTACTTCGTCGCCGGTCTTGTCATGTGCGGCCAGTTCAACATAGCTCGACTGCATGCCGACCTCGACAATCCGGCGGGTCTGGCCATTGATCAGGCACGTCCCCGTGCCCATACCGTGGCTGTAACCGGCCAGAATCACGCCATGCCGCCCGCTTGCAAAACGCGTATAGCCCACCGGGCCAAGGCTGGCGCGGGCATCGGCAAGCCGGCACGACACCCGGGCGGCTCCGCGGTAAAGCGCCAGACCGGGCCGCACCGCGTCCAGGCGAGCCTCGGCCTCGTGCAATAACTGTGTCCCGGCGGCATGCAGCAGACGCCATCGTCCGCCATTGGCAGCGGCTATAGCGCGCAATTGACGCACCGCGTTGAGCGTCGTGGCGTGCGTGAATGCCTCCTCGCATCCTCCTGCGGCGCTTACCGCCGCCGTCGTTTCCACCGGGCAGGCGAAACGTTGCATGCCGGTATCCACCGCCAGGATAGGCCGTGCTCGGGTCAGCGCCGCCGCCTGTTCGACGGTCCAAACCGCTGGTCGTACGCCATGCGTCATGAACATCTCCGCTCCGTACCCATCGGCATCAGGCGGTCCCAGCGTCATCCCCGCCTTGCCGCTGGCCAGCAGTTGTGCCTCCATGGCTTCGCGGAGGCTGAAGAAGCAGAAGCGATCTACCACTTCCGCCAGATGCTTCACCACCGCCAGCGCTCCCAAACCGTAGGCGTCGGCTTTCACGACCGCTATGACCGGCACGCCGGCCTGTCGTCGAATCTCCTGCCCATTGCGGGCAATGCGTTCAAGATCGATCTCTACGGTTACATGCCATGAACGTTCCATATCCTGATTTCAACCGGCCAACCATGGTTCGTCCAGTGCCCGGGGGCAGTGGGCGGAGAACTCAGGGCGGATAAACTACCCCAGGTGTTTCTCCCGAGCCCCGTACGCGAGTTGACGTAAGACCTCGCATCCACAAGAATGACATATCTTATGATTCGGACGATCCATCATCCCGCCTTGGAGCCCCTGAAGGGGAGGTTCCCCGAGCACAAATTCCTGGTCGGCCAGTTCCGCGATATGGTCACGGTCGTCGTGCCGGCCGCCGCCATCGTGCCGGTTGGCGCGTTTCTGCGCGATGATCCGTCGCTCCGCTTTGACATGCTTGCCGAACTAAACGGCGTGGACTATCTCCATTACCCGGGCGCCACCCACCGTTTTGCGGTGAATTACGGCCTGACCTCCACTCCCAACAACAGCCGTCTATGGCTCAAGGTATTCCTGGACCCGACACGCGATACGTCTCCGGGCCACGATGTGCGCGATGAAGAGGCGGTCAAAAAAGGCGATCCGGGACTCATGGTCGCCAGCGTCTGCGGCATCTGGCCAGGCGCCCTCTGGATGGAACGCGAAACCTACGACATGTTCGGTATAGTCTTTGTGGGCCATCCCGACCTCCGCCGCATCCTCACCTGGAATGGATTTGGCAGCTATCCGTTGCGCAAGGACTACCCCCTGCGCGGGGTAGGCGAGAGGGACGAGTATCCGATCGTCACCAGAGTTAGCGACTGCCGCGGCACGCGGCAATAGCACCGCGGAGGAGCAAGACCGCTCTGCCTTAAGCGCCCTCCACGTCCGTTTTACAGAGTTGTCAATATGTTCGAAGCCCTTACCCAGCGACGTTATCTGCTACCGTTTCACGCAGCCCGCTTGCCGCACCTCTTTACCGACGTACTGGTTATAGGCGGGGGAGTGGCGGGGCTGCGCAGCGCCATTGCCGCCGCCGACGAAGGCGCTGAAGTTCTCCTGCTGGCCAAGGATGCGATCAACGAATCCAATACCTGGTATGCTCAGGGCGGCATTGCCGCCGTCCTCCAGCCGCTGGACTCTTATGCCCTGCATGCCGAGGATACCCTCAAGGCCGGCGCGGGCCTTTGCGACAACAAGAGCATCCAGATCGTAGTAGAAGAAGGCCCGCAACGGGTTCTGGAACTGGTGGAATGGGGGGCGCATTTCGACAAACAGGACGGTAATCCACATGGGCTGGCGTTCACGCGCGAAGGAGGACATAGTTTTGCCCGCATCGTTCACGCCTACGGCGATGCCACGGGGCGCGACGTGGTGCAAACATTGCTGGAGGTTGCCCGTGCTCGCGAACTGATTCGTATTTCCGACAGGAGCTTTGTGGTCGACCTGATCACCGATGCGGGCCGGTGCCTGGGCGCCTCGGCGCTGATCGGTGGCCAGATCAACATCATCTGGGCCAAACGCACGATTTTGGCCAGCGGCGGGGCGGGGCAACTTTATCGCGAATCGACCAATCCCAAGATCGCCACCGCCGATGGGCATGCCATGGCCTACCGTGCCGGAGCGGCGGTCAAGGACATGGAGATGGTGCAGTTCCATCCCACGACCCTCTATGTCGCCGGGGCCAGCCGCGCCTTGATCACCGAGGCCGTGCGCGGCGAGGGCGCGTACTTGGTCGACCGTACCGGACGGCGTTTCATGGCTGATTACGATCCGGCCGGCGAACTCGCTCCACGCGATATCGTCAGCCGGGCCATCGTTGCCCAGATTCGCAAGACCAATTACACCCATGTCTATCTCGATGTGCGGCACCTTGCCTCCGGCACGTTTCGCCAGCGGTTCCCGCAGTTGGCTAAATTATTGGACGAATTCGATATCGATTGTTCGAAGGCCCTCATTCCCATCCATCCCGCGGCCCACTACATGATCGGCGGTGTCCAGTGCGACGAGAAAGGTCGCAGCAGCCTGGAAGGGCTGTACGCCGTAGGCGAAGCAGGCTGCTCGGGATTGCATGGAGCCAATCGTCTGGGAAGCAATTCGCTGTTGGAAGGCTTGGCCATGGGAGCCCGCGCCGGCGCGGATGCCGCCCGCTCCGCTGGCCAGGACAACGTGCGTTTCCCCATGAAGTTTGAGCACAAGATACCTCCATCTACCAGGACCGAACTGGATTTAATCGATGTCAAGAGCAGTTTACGCAGTCTCATGTGGCGCAATGTGGGCATAGAGCGTGAAGGGGAACGGCTGGCCGAGACTCGCGACATCATCGCGTTCTGGGCGCGCTATGTCATGGACAAAACGTTCCGTCCGGACCAGGGAGCCTCCACTGCGACCGCTGGCTGGGAATTGCAGAATATGTTGACGGTGGCGGCGTTGATCAGTACGGCGGCGTACACCAGAACCGAGTCGCGCGGAGTGCATCACCGGTTAGACTACCTGGGCCGCGATGACGAGCATTGGCGGCTGCACCTGCTGTGGCGGCGACCCATGGAGACTCCGATTCCCCAGCCGCTGGAATGAGTTGTCGAGATCGGAAATTAGAGAAAACGGGTAAGGGTAGCGAAAAGATTTTGACGCCTTGAACGCGTCGTACTCAATTTCGCCAAACAAGAAAGCCCACGTCACAGACGCGGGCTTTCTCCTTCTTAATTCATGTTGATGTTCAGGCCCGGCGACGACGGCGGATGAGGACGCCAAGTGCCGAAAGGGTCAGGAGAGACACGGCAGTCGGTTCCGGGATGCCGATACCTTCGTGGGAGTTGAGGGCGGCATTGTTGAACACGGACATCGCTCCGCCTTGAAGCGCCCACATGCCGGTATTCTCGGTGAAAGTAAGGAGAATATGCTGGTCGGGAAGTACGTTGAACGTAGTCTGCGAAAGCCTTACGCCCGACAATTTGGTCGGGAGGACGATGGTATGGGCCTGGTCGCTAAGGTTCGAGATCAAGATAGCGAGTTTGGAGCCATCGCCCATGGTTGAGCTGTTGCTGCCTTCCACGCCTGACCAGACCACGCCGGCACTTTCCAAGCTCATAGTTTTTGCGACATTTCCCGTGCTGGCGTCCTTGAGGGTGATCGTTGTGCTGTCGGTTGCTATGACCGTCTTGCGCATGCTAAAGATACTCTGTACCTGGGGGAGGAACCAGCCGGTTTCAGCATCGGTTTCCTGCTGCGCTTGTGTGTAGCCTACGATACCTCCGTCCAGCAGATGAAAAGAGGTGGCACCACGCATTCGATACTGCAAAATCAATGCTGAAAAATCATTCCGTGACAGCAATTGGTTGTCCGCACTCAGTCCGTTTTGGGTCACATGTCCGGGCTCGGCCACGAACTGGCCCAAGGGATCGCCCTGAGTGGTCATGGCTGACACGCCCCAGTTGTTAAACCGGGCAACATAAGGAATGTTCTGCTGGCCGGTGCCCGCGATGGTTGTCTGGATCGTTGACAACCTCTCGATCGGCATAGTGAAAAACGCGGACAGAATACTCGGCGCTGTCGAATTGCCATAAGCCGGATTCTTAAAGCCGCTTGAGCCTGGGTAGAGGGCTTCATTGACCATGGTCAGCCCGGTGTTGCGGTAAGCCACACTGGTATGCGAACCATTGGCAGTTGATGGGTCAGTGCTGTTCGGGGTGTAGTTGTACTCGCCGATTGCTGCCGTGGAGCTATAGGTACTCTTTTTTATATCCGCCACAGTGGCGGCGATTTGAGCATCAGTTGACCCTTCCATGTCCAGAAAGACCCAGGAAACTTTGTAGGTATTGAAGATGGCGGCGAGTTGGCTCGCATTGAGATTTTGATCGATCTTGATCGCCAATGGCTGGGCGGGGTTTTCTCTGGCGTTTCTGGAACTGCCGCCGGCCTGAATATCCAGATAAGCCATTACCTGGTTCAAGTTCGAGCCCGTGTAGTACGGAGTGGGCACGTATTGAAATCCCGGACCACTCACTGGTGCCACGGTAGGATCCGATGGCGAATACATAACATGCCAGTCGAAAAAGTCCTGTGTCGCCCCAAATAGGCTCACTGGTCCAAGCAACAATAGTCCCACAATGGCTACAGGAGTAAGCCATCGCAAGACGCGACTGTATTTCGATGCCCCGAAGGAAATCATGATCTTCTCCGATCCACTCATCGAGCACTCGGTGCTCATTTTGCCTTCCATATGGCGTTAGCCCACGTAAACAACGCTGGCTACAGTCTTTCCTCAAGCGCATACTTACTGTCGTCGCCAAACAACCCAGCTTGAAGAACTATGGCATAGTAGACCAAATCCATGTTGCTTGGTCAAGCCGAAAATCCAGTGAAGAAACTTTAAAATAGACGTTGTTTGATTGGCCATCCGGTAGTCGAATTTGTTGCTGTTGGTGGAATCAAACGTCGTCTAACTGGACTGGCAGACGTGATTTACGTATGGTTGTGCCATGCCGAAACGCTTTCTGATAACCGGAGGGGCCGGTTTTATAGGTTCCCATCTCGCGCAACGCCTCGTCGGCGATGGAAATTTTGTTACCGCTCTTGACGATCTGTCCACTGGCCGCCAGGAGAATCTGGACCCAATTCGCCACTCGCAGCTCTTTTCCTTCGTTCGTGATTCGGTCGAGAATCCAGCCACCGTGGCCTTGCTGGCCAGCCAGTGCGATGTCATTCTCCACCTTGCCGCCGCCGTCGGCGTACGTCTTGTTGCCGAGGAGCCTGTCCGCGTTATCCGCACCACGATTCACGGCACCGAAGTCGTCTTGGAAGCTGCCCATCGGTTCGGCAAACCCATTCTCATAACCAGTTCCTCCGAAGTCTATGGCAAGAGCGAGCGTGTTCCCTTCCGCGAGGATGATGATGTGGTTATGGGGGCCACTATTTTCAGCCGCTGGTGCTACGCCTACAGCAAGGCTATAGATGAATTTCTTGGCCTGGCCTACTATCGTCAGTACAATCTGCCGGTCATTCTGGTCCGCCTCTTTAATACCGTCGGACCTCGCCAGATAGGACGTTATGGCATGGTGTTGCCCCGTTTTGTCGCCGCCGCCCTGTCATCTTCGCCCCTTCAAGTGTATGGTGAGGGTACGCAAACGCGATGTTTCTGCCATGTCAGCGACGTCGTGGATGCACTGGTGCGGCTTGTGGAAACTCCGGCGACAGTCGGACAGGTATTTAATCTGGGCGGCGAAGAGGAAGTTTCTATCAATGCGCTGGCGGCCCGGGTAATTGCCCTGACCGGTTCGTCAAGCGCCATTGAGCATATAAGCTACGATGCGGCCTACGGGCGCGCTTTTGACGATCTGGCCAGGCGCGTGCCCAGTCTGCAGCGTATTAATCGGGCCATAAATTTTTCGCCGCGGTACAATCTCGATCAGATCATCAGATCGGTGATCGAGTACAGCCGGCAGGGACAGTTGTAAGAAGCCTTCGGCGTGGATGCAGCCGTTGGGCTGGCTTAGCGAGGGCGCGGCTTGCCGGTCCAAGTCAACAGCGAGTCGATCGTAATGCCGTTGCCCTGTTTAGTACGTCAGATGGTCGTTTTCGCAGGATAAGCGTATGGACAGCGTTGTACTTATTGCGCATGCAGCGCCAATAACCGGACCCGGCGTCATCTTCACCTACAATGAGGTGATTTCCCCGTACATCTATGTTTTCTACATTTCTTTCATCATAGCATTCATCTTCACCCCGGTCATGAAGACCATTGCCACGTACTACGGCATCGTGGATAAGCCCGACCGCTTTCGCAAAATGCACAGTGTGCCCGTCGCCTACCTCGGCGGCATAGCCGTGTTTCTGGCCTGGATGTGCGGATTGGCCACCAGCCAGTTCGTCCAGGTGCATTACGGCAGTCTTTTCGCTGGCCACCCGTGCCTCCAGGCTGGTCACATTCACATCCCCTTAAGTATAGTGAGCGGGGCGGTGATAATCGTGGCCCTGGGCATGTGGGACGATCTGCGCAAGATCAGACCCGGTTGGAAGATTGCCGGCCAGATTTTGGCTGCCGGTTTTCTTCTGTGCGAGGGCATCGGTACCCATTGCACCGGCGCCCTCTTCACTACCCTCAATGTGCGGCTTGTGAACGGGCTGGGCTGGCATCCTGTTCCTGACGCGGTGATCGTGGCGACCAGCAGCGCCATGGTTGTGTTTGTTGTCGTTGGCGCCTGTAATGCCACTAACTTAATGGATGGACTTGACGGACTTTGCGGGGGCGTGACGGCCATCATCGCCACCGGCTTCCTATTTCTGGCCGTTACTATTGCATCCAACTTTTTGCCGTCGGCCGCAGCCCTCAATTACGATGGTCTGCGGGTCATCATGGCCCTGGCCCTTCTGGGAGGCATCCTTGGTTTCGTACCCTACAATTTCAACCCCGCCTCCATTTTCATGGGAGACGCCGGCAGCATGTTCCTGGGTTATTGCTGCGCCGTCATGATGATTCTGGTTGGAGAATACACCGACCCCAAGTGGTTTCTGGCCTCCACGGTCATGTTCGCGCTGCCCGTGCTGGATACCGCCCTGGCGTTCGCCCGGCGCTGGGTGAACCGCAGGCCTTTGTTCAGTGCCGACCGACACCATTTTCATCATCAATTAGTGGCCCGCGGTTACACGGTTAAACAGGCGGTTCTCATCAACTATGGAATGGCTATATTTTTCGTTATCAGCGGGGCGGTAGTGGTCTTCATGCGAACCCGCTATGCCGTGGCGTTCTATATGGTTATTTTCGGTTCGTTGGTCGTCGCCGCCTATAAAATGGGAATGGTTCACGAGCAGACGCGCGTGGTGACGCGGTCGCCTCTGGACCAAAGCGCTGCCAGCATCGATCCAGCGGTCATGGAGCCCGGAAGGATACTGGAAATCCGTGACGAAACCCGCGAAGCTTTTGTCCCGCAACAGTCCCACGCGCCCAGCGGCACCTTCGAATCGGGCCGCTGAACTGCCTGTTCCTCTGTCCGATAATCCTAAAGTTTTCAGTGTGTCAACGTCGATGTGGTTCTGGGAGACGGTAAATCTCCCCTATGGCGTTTGCGTCTACCACGGAAGGTGCGCCCATGCGGACCATTGCGATTATCAATCAAAAAGGCGGGTGCGGAAAGACGACCACAAGCATTAATCTGGCCGCCTGTCTGGCTCGCTTAGGCCACAAGACACTGCTGGTGGACATGGACCCTCAGGGCCATTGCGGCGTCGGACTGGCCGTCCCCGAAGAGCAGATCGAGCGAACCGTATATGATGCCCTGATCGAAGCAGCGGATGGCAAGGTTGCCAGCATTGGCCAGGTAATCTGGCAGATTGCCAGCGATTTCGATCTGGCTCCCTCGAATCTGAAGCTGGCGGCTTTTGAACAGGTCTTCGCCGGACGTCCCGGCCGTGAGGACCGTCTTGCCAAGGCTCTGGCGGCGGCCGACGGCCATTATGAATGGTGTATCCTCGACTGCCCGCCAAGCCTCGGTCTGCTCACCTTCAATGCCCTCCGCGCCTGCGACCAGGTCATCGTCCCCGTGGAAACCGGCTTTTTCAGCCTTCACGGGCTTGCCAAGATGATGGAAACCCTTGAGATGCTCCGGGAACGGTGCGACAAAGACATCCTTATCCGCGTCCTGCCCACTCTCTACGATACCCGCACCAAACTTGCCCGCGAGGTTCTTGCCGAGTTGCGCAGCAAGTTCCGCGGCTATCTCATGGAGAGTACGATCAACTTCAACACCAAGCTCAAAGAGGCCGCCAGTTTCGGTCAGCCGATTACTGAATACGATCCCGGCAGCCGTGGTTATCGGGACTTTGTCAACCTGGCCCGCGAATTGATGGGCCAGCGCCCCATGGAAGAGGAAGCAGCCTCCGACCATAAACTCTCACGTCCTGAGGAACTAGTGCAGCGCGCCAGGCAGTTGGTCCAATTGGCTGACTACCAGTTGGGTCGTACCGCGGCACAACCCGCCGCCGCTGATCCCGTAGTCCGTTCCAGCGCCGTTCCGCCTGGGCTTCCTGATGGCCAGGAGCCCGGCCCAATTGTGGAACCGCCCCTGGTTTCCTTCGATCTGGCCGCCGGGATCACGTTCGCCCGCCCGCGCAGTCAGGCCTCCACCGTCGTCTCCGGCCCGGGCAAAAACGCTGTTTCCAACTATACCGCCGCAGCCGAGATTCCTCTGGACAACGCGCCTGTAGTCAGAGCCGTCCCCGCAACTGGGCGCAAGACCACCGCTCAGAAAATCGACGAGTTCTACGGCGTCAAGCAAATCGGCGAAGAAGTGATCTTCACCGTCCACTTTGACGCTGCCAAAAGAGTCATGCTGGCCGGTGACTTTAATAACTGGACGCCTGCCGCCACCCCCATGGAAGTCGCCGAGCGTCCAGGCTCCTGGCGGATGCGTCTGCCCCTTTCTCCGGGCCGCTACCGTTATCGTCTGGTAGTGGATGGCAAGTGGCTCACCGATCCCAACAACAATGCCGTGGAAACCAATCAGTTCGGTGAATTGAATAATGTCGTAGAAGTAGCGTGAGAAGTGGAAGACGGAGGACGGATAGTCGGAAATCGCAGAAGATCGCAGGCTTTTGACCGTCGATTTCCGATCTCCGATTCCCCATCCCCGATCTTATGTCTGACCAGTCCCATTCATCTCGAAGCCTCAGCGAAATTGGCCACCTGTTCTTGAGTGGCGTGCGCCAGCAACATACTGGCGGGGCGCCGTTGCCCAGGCGTCGCGGTCCCGGGTCGTTCACCGTTCAGGATCAGAACCTACCCCGAAAAAACGAGGCCAACGTACCCGCCCATGTTTCGACGCCGCGTGTTGGCGCTGCCTGCCCCGGTTTATTGCCTGCATTGCCACAGACCCAGTTTCCCTTCCCACCGGTCGCCGCCGTGATCGATACTCATTTGGGCGACAAACAATCCGCGGATGCTCAGGAATATGCCAGCCACCTGGCCGCCGATGGTGATCGCATCGGGCTGATCGAAGTCGATGCCTCAGGTTTACGTCTCGCCTGTTTCGATTGTTGTTCCCACGACGGACCAATTGACGCCCAGGAGCCCGCTGAGTGTTTCGACGCCAGGCGCCTTGGCGATGCCCTTGAAGAAATGAGCTGTGATCTGGATCGCTGGTTGATCGTACTGCCTGGTCCGCGCACTGGCGCCGCCCATGCCTTGCTCTGCCAGATTGACCATTGGGTGTTGCTGTCCACCGGTGACCGCGATGGGATCGTCTCCTGCTACCGCACCATTAAAGGATTGAGCGAATTGCGGCTCTCTCGTCTGTCGCTGGCGGTATTGGGTTGCGGCGATGACGCCGAGGCCGGGGAAGCTCATCGCAAACTGGCCGGCGTCTGCGAACAGTTCCTGGGGCGGTCCGTCCAGGCCGAAAAGCGGGTGCTGCCAGCGCCCGATGTGGCCATGCACATGGTCATGTCCTGTGGGTCGATCTCTCGCCCAGAGCCTTCGGGCCAGCCCACGCACTGGGATGTTGTCGGACAGTTCCTGGCCCGTGCTGCTGCTGCCGCCGCCGTCCATGAGAGTACGGATCATGTCCAAGCGACGTCCGTTGGCGCCGCAGGTTCCCCCGGCGCATTCGCAGCACCGTCCGCGCCAGTAGCGGGCTCACAGACGGCCAGCCGTTCTGTTGTCCTGGTGACTCAGACCGCCATTGCTAACGATGTTCTCGACGTGATCGAATTGCCGGCGTCTGTCGATGCTCAGGATAACGCCGCCGCCATTCTTACGGCGGTGTTGCGATCTCAAGAGGGCGAGTTTGAGGTTTGTCCCATCGTTGTCCCGATGTATCCGGACGCCAAGTTGGCGGTCACGGGTTTGCAAGGCCTGGTATTACTTGGCGTGGTTGGACGTGATCTGTGTGGCCTGCGCGCCATTACTCAGGCCTATGGTTGGCTCCGGCAAAACCATTCCCTGATAATTATGGCCTTGCCGCAAATGGCCATAGATCCCGCCCAGTTGCCGCGCCTGCGCCTCTTTGTCGATCACGCCGATCGCGACGCCGATCTCCTGGGCCCGCTGTTGCAGCAACCCCATGTCTCCGTCCAAGCCTACCGCCTATTACGATGGGGCGACCGGCGCGGAATACTGCTGGAAGCGGCGTAAAGCCGGAGGCCAATGGGTGCGGCGGCAACAACGCCGCTTTTCATGCAGCAGCTAACCAATTAAGCCAGTCCAATCGGTGTCGTTGGCGCGGCGCAACCAAACTTGGCCACTTGGAAAGGGGTGCTTTCCCTCAGCCCACCCGACCCCCGCCTCTCATTCCCCTCCCTCCAGCGGGAACGGACTGATTTCCTCCACATCGCCGCCGGCCTCGGAGCCCTCGAAGTCCATAAGAAACTGAACTCTGGCCGCCATTTCCGGCCCCACCCGTTTGCGCAGGAAGCTTTTGGCTTTGCGGATACCGGTGCGTCGTGAGACGTGCGTCAGGATGATGTGTTGGTTCTTGAGGCGGGGGAGAATTTCCGCAAAATGGTCCAAGTGGAGGTGGCGCCCGGCTTTGGCTCGCTGCTTGTGCGATTGCTCAAAAAACGTGCATTCCGTAAGCAACACCTGGGCGTTGACCACGTCCGGGTGTTCGAATACCGATCCCGCGGCGGTATCGCCCAGGAACGTCACCAGCGGAACTTCCGTGCGGTACTGGATTTGCACTCCATTCTTTTTCAGGGCCACAATCTGGGGCGTGTCCAGGCCAAGGTATTCGGGTTTAAGTTTTTCGCGGACGCTGATGAGTGAATAGCCCAGGCTTGCCGACCCGTGGTGTGTCGGCAGGGCCCGGATGGCGAAGTCCCGTCGTACCGCGTGCAGTACATCCGGGGCCATGCCCACCAGTTTGTACGGCGTGGACTGCCGTTCCACGTCGCGCCAGCATTTGAGCAGATTTTCCACCGGCCGTTCCAACTCATGAGGCACCAGCACCGTTCCCGCTTGCATTCCCTGGAAGCAGCGTTGCGACAGGTAGTAGGGCAGTCCGGCGATGTGATCCATATGGCCATGGCTGATGCACACGATATTGCTGGTCAGGGCAAAGTGCGGGCATCGTCCGATGTCGAAGCAGACATCCAGTTCCGGCACCTGCACCACAGTTTCCTCGCCCGCCACGCTGTACCCGATGAGATGCACCGCCCCAAGCTCGATGCGGGCGAACTTCTGAACAAGAAAAGACTTCTCGGCCATGAGTGCGAGAGTAATCGTTTTAGTGGCCAGTGGCTAGGGTAACGAATAAAACCGAACGAAGAAAACGCTGAATCAACGGTTCGACCGGCTTCCGCGTTAGCCTGCCCTTCCGGGCCCAGTTTTGCGCGCCTACCGCCTGCCGACGGAATCCCTATCGCCCGCAGTGCCTTTGGCCGCAATGCTTTTCTTTTGCCTTTCCATCCCGAAACGGGTATTTTTACCAGGCAATGCATTGCCCATACTGCCACGCCGACAAGGAAAGCCTCAAGGTGGTGGATTCACGCACCTGTGAAGGCGGACGCGCCGTGCGCCGTCGTCGTTATTGCATCGACTGCAAGAAGAGGTTCACTACCTACGAACGCATCGAGAATTCCATCCGTCTTACCGTGGTCAAGAAAGACGGCAGCCGGGTTCCCTGGGAGCGCGGTAAGGTGCTTATTGGTCTGGAAAGGGCCTGTTACAAACGCCCCGTGGAGATCGATGAATTGCATCGTATCGTCGATGAAGTCGAGGAAGAGCTGTTCCGCAGCCACGACCGGGAGGTGCCCAGCGTTTTGATCGGCAGGCTGGTCAGCGACAAACTCATGCGCATTGACCAGGTGGCTTATGTGCGTTTTGCCAGCGTCTACAGGCAGTTTAAGACGCTTGATGAACTGGTGGCCGAAGCTCGCTCCGTGCTCGATGCCCGGCACTACGATGTCCCCGGCCAGGGCAGGCTTTTTGTCGACCCGCCCGCCCGGCAGGAGAACGGCGCTGACCGTGACGGCCAGACGAAAGGCGGTGACCCGACCAGGGCTGCTAGAAAAGAAACAAAAGCATTCGATCAGGATTGACTTTTTCCCCCGCTTTCTCATGCTCACTACGTTGGAAGTCCGATAATACCATGTGGCGCAGCGAGTTCCATGGTTTTTCAGTCCGGTGAGCTAATGGCCAGACCGAGGTCTGCTCAACAATAATAATACGCCGCTTCGGTATCCCGGAGCCACACCATGGTTACACAACACCTTGCTTCGCGCTTGGCCTGCCATTTAGCCTTGGGTCTGGCATGTCTTGGCCTCCTCCTGGCCGGTTGCCAGCCTAATAAGCCCCCCGATCCACCTGCTCCCAAACAGATTGGACCCTATCCCGATCTAGGCAACAAGCAGGTGCCGCAGTTCATGGCCGGCACCATTTTCGAGCAGACGGAATCCAGGAATACGGACTATGTTCTGGTCAGCAGTTTCGGGCTGATCGTCGGTTTGCGCCATACCGGCGATTGCACTGTCGGCAATGTCGTGCGCACCTGGATGCTCCGGCAGATGTTCCAGCATGGCATGGGGACCTTGCGTATTCCCGGTTTCGAGACCATGACTCCCGAGAGAGTGCTTCAGGATGATCGCGTCGCCATCGTGGAAGTTGGAGGGTGGATTCCCCCCGGCGCCCGGGAAAGCCAGCGTTTCGACACGGCCGTACTCTGTTTGGCCAACAATAATACATCCAGCCTGGCCCACGGGCTCCTCTACCAGACGGCCCTGCGCATCGATGGCGCTAATCCCCGGGATCCCGGTGGTTCGGTCAATATTTTCGCCATGGCCGAGGGTGACGTATTCGTCAATCCCGCCTATTCTCTCAACAGTGACAATCAGGCCAATTCCCGCGTCAGTCTGCGCAGCGGTACGATTCCCGGCGGCAGCGTGGTAGTCAAAGATCGGCCCATCTTGCTGCAATTGCGGCATCCGTCCTGGGCCCTGTCCCGCAGCATTGAGAGCCGCATTAATAACCGCTTCCAACACATGGCCGATAAGGCCAGTGTGACCGGCGGTCCGGCGGTAGTCGCCCAGGCCGAGGACCAGGGCCTGGTCGACCTTTACGTGCCACGTGTTTTTAATACCGATTGGGAACATTTCCTCGGCGTCGCCACCCACATTTACCTTGATCCCTCGCCCGGCGTCGCTGTCCACCGGGCCCGGCAACTTGCCGAAATCGCCATCCAGAGCGGAGCCCCGCTTCGCGATATTTCCTATTGCTGGGAAGCCATCGGCGAAACGTCATTGCCCTTCCTTCAGCCGCTTATGGCCCATCCCGCGCCCGAGGTCGCTTTCGCCGCCGCCCGCGCCGGCGTCTTCCTCGGCGACCGTTTCGCCGAAGCTCGTCTTATGGACATGGCCCGCGATGAGAATAATCCCTATCGCCTCAGCGCCGTTCAGACCCTGGGCGCCTTGCCCAACGCCCCGGCCATCAACCTCATGCTGGCGGAACTTCTCAACGCCCCTGAAGCCACTATCCGCATCGAAGCCTATCGCATCCTCATGCGCAATGGCGATCCCCACATCTTCACCAAGGACGTGACCAATCCCGATACTCCCCAGGGCAGATTCTCCCTCGACGTCATCGACTCCAGCGGTCCGCCGCTCATCTATGCCTCGCGCACTGGGCTGCCGCGCATCGCGTTTTTCGGCCACAAGATCAACATGGACATGCCCGTGACCTTTACCGCCTTCGACGGCCGGCTGCTTATCAACAGTATGCCTACCCGCCCTGGGGTGCTGGACATCTTCTACCGCGAGGAAGGCCGCGAGGCCGTCGAAACGGCCAGCGGTCCGGACGTGGTCGAATTGATCGCTAGATTGGCAGGGGTACAGGGGAAATTGCGTTTTGGTTATGGAGACGTGGTCGCCATGTTGCAAAACTGGTGCGTTTCGAAGAAAATACCGGCGGCATTTGTGTTGCAGGAGACGCAGGAAGTTCAAAAGCAGACACAGAATGCTCCTCTGATCGCCGGCGAAGGTCCCCGTGTCGGGGCCACCACCGTTCCGGTGACGGACGAATTGCCCCTCTTGCCGGTACCCACAGGCAAGGAGAAGTGATAGAAGGCTCCAACGGTCATGGAGGACCAGTTGTTAATGCAACTTAAAAAACTCATCGTCCAGGGCTTCAAGAGCTTTGCCGACCGGACGGAATTCGTATTCGCCTCGCCCATCACCGGGATTGTCGGGCCCAACGGCTGCGGCAAGAGCAATGTCGTCGATGCCTTCAAGTGGGTTCTGGGGGAGCAGTCCGCCAAGAGCCTGCGCGGCGACGCCATGATGGACGTTATCTTCAACGGCTCCGGTGGACGCAAGCCGGCGGGCATGGCCGAGGTTGTGCTGGTCTTCTCCAACCCCAGACGCGAGGATAATACCCGGCACCTCAATATCGACGCCGACGAAGTATCCGTGGGGCGGCGCCTCTATCGCGACGGGGCCAGCGAGTATCAGCTCAACAACCAGGCCGCCCGCCTTAAGGATGTCCGCGAACTGTTTCTCGATACCGGCGTGGGCGTCGATGCCTACAGCGTCATTGAGCAGGGCCGCGTCGCCGCGCTTCTGGAAAGCAACCCTCAGGAACGCCGGCTGATCTTCGAGGAGGCTGCCGGCATATCCAAATTCAAGGCCCGCAAGAAGGAAGCCCAGCGCAAGCTTGAAAGAGTCGATCAAAATCTCCTGCGCCTTCGCGACATCGTCGACGAAGTCGAAAAACGCGTGCGCGGCGTCCGTATCCAGGCTGGCCGGGCCCGCACTTTTCAGGAACACTCCAAACGTCTTTCCGAGTTGCGGCTCACCTACGCCATCCAGGAATATCACACCCACGTTCTGCAACTGGACCAGTTCCAGAAACAATGCGATGACACGCGTTTCCGTCTCGATGATGTGGCCGGCGACCTCGTCGGCGGCCAGGACGAGCTTTCCGCCCGTCGTCAGGATCAACAGGCCCTTTCCCAGCAGCGGCAGCGCTGCGAGCATGAATTGGTGCAAGTCCAGTCCGCCGTGCAGGCGGCCCGCCAGCGTCAGCAGTATGCCCAGCGCCAGCTCGCTCAGATTGCTGAGCAACTGGCGGCTTTCGACCGCGACCGCGTTGAATTAGAGGAAAAGGCCGCCCGCACCGCCGTATCCCTGGAGCAGGAATCGGCGGAATTGTCCCGCCTGGCTGGTCAAGTCAAGGAGCAGACAGAGTTGATCGATGCCCGCCAGGCGGCCTACCGCGACGGCCAGCTTCAGGCCGGGGAGTTGGACCGCGAGTTGGAACGGCACAAGGCCCAGGCTCTGGACGTCATGCGCCGGCTGGCCGCCAACGGCAGCGAGTTGGGGGCCATCGAGATCGAACGCAAAAACCTCAACGCCCAGAGCCAGCGTCAGGAGCAGCGCCGCGGCATCGTGCTTGGCGAAATCGGCCAGCTCGAAGCCGTGCGTGGACAGTTGCTGGCTGGCCTGGAGGCCGCCCAGAATGATGTGGCCGCCCGCCAGACCCAGCTTGAAGCCCTCCGCCAGGAGGCCCAGCAACTTGGCAAACTCATCGCCGGCATCGCCGAACAGCTTTCCAGCGCCCGCGAACACCGCTGCGGATTGCTCTCGCGGCAGAAGCTGCTGGCCGATCTCGAGGCCCGGCGCGAGGGCGTCAGCGAAGGCGTTAAGAACATCCTCCGCCAGCGCGACAAGGACTTCAGCTTTATCGATGGTCTGGTTGCCGATGTGCTCCGGGTGGATGTAGAGCACGCTCATGTCATCGAAGCCGCCCTCGACGGCCGCGATCAGTGGCTCATAACCGCCAGCGGTTCGGCGGCCCAGGCGGCGCGTCAGGCCATGGAAGACCTCGAAGGCCGCGTCAACATCCTTTGCGTTGACGAACTTGCCCAGGTGCCCTCCGGCGGCCAGGCCTGCGATTACGACTGGAACCGCCATCCCCACCGCATACGCCTGGCCGTGGATTTGGTACGCTTCGCGCCGGAACATGCTCCCGTCGCCGCCCATCTTCTGGGCCGTACCATTGTCGTCGATACTCTCGATGCCGCCGCCGATTTGCATCGCAGCGGTCCGGCGGGCTACCGCTACGTCACGCCCGTTGGCGAGGTTCTCGAAGCCGATGGAACCCTCCGCGCCGGCCCTCTGACCGCCGCCATGGGACTGCTGTCACGCCGATCCGAACTCGATGCTCTTATCCTTCAGATCGCGGAGATCGATAGCCGCATTGCCGACCTGGCCGGCAAACTCACCGCCGGCAACACCCAGGCCCGCAGTCTGGAAGAAAGCCAGAATTCCCTGCGCACGGCTATCTACGCCGCGAGCACGGAAAAGGTGAAATTGAGCAGTTCTCTGGCTCAGAACGGCGACCGGCAAAGCGCCTTGCGTCGCGAGCAGCCGGTTCTGGAACGCGAACTTCAGGGGCTTGGCGAGCAGGTGGCGGTTCTTGATTCGCGGGCCGCGACCTTGGCCGCAGGTCGCCAGGAACTGGAAACCAAAGCCGCGTTTCTTCAGCAGCAGGTGGAAGCCACCGCCGTACGCCAGCGCCAGACCACGGAGAACCTGGCCTTGTGGGGCGAGGAATTGACCGCCCTGCGCGTGGAATTCGGCCAGGTCCAGGAGAAGAAGCTCGCCTGCCAGCAGCAGACGCAGCGTCTGACGTCGCTGGCCGGCGAGATCGCTCAACAGGTACAGCGTGTGGCCGCTTCAGTGCAGGGGCTGGAATACAACCGCGGCGGCGTGGAAGCCGAACTGGCCGAGGCCCAGGCGGCCGAGGTCCGCGACCAGGTTCACCAGGAAGAACTGGCTGGCAAGGTCAAGGAACTGGAGGTCCAGGTCGGCCGGATCGATCATGCCGTTCAGGATATCTCCGCCAGGGTCGAGACCTTGCGCCTGGAACATTCGCGTCTGGAGACTGCCCTCCATGCGGTGGAACTGGAAGCCGTGCAGCAGCGTGTGCGCATCGAGGGCCTGGTGGCCAGGACGCTGGAGGAACTTCAGCTCGACCTGCCCGCCCGCTACGCCGAGTTTTCCGCTCCGCAGGCAGATGGCGCGCCCGGGGCCGGCTACCAGCCCCAGGAGACGGATTGGGACGCCGTCGCCGCAGAAATCAAGGCGTTGCGCGACAAGATACATCGTCTTGGCAACGTGAACCTCGACGCCATTTCCGAACTGGATGAGCTGGAAACCCGCGAAAAGTTCCTTTCCACCCAAGTCGCCGATCTGACCAGTTCCAAGCAGCAACTCGAAGAGCTTATCGAAACCATAAATGTCGAAAGCAGCGCTCGCTTCGAGGCGGCTTTCAATTCCGTGCGCGAACATTTTCAGGGCATGTTCCGCAAGCTGTTCGGCGGCGGCAAGGCCGACGTCTTCCTCCAGACCGAAATTGAGGAAGATTCCGCCGCGATGCCCACCGTCGGCCCCGATGGCCAGACTATTCTGCCTGTCCGTCGCAAGATCGACGTTCTGGATGCCGGCATCGAGATCATCGCCCATCCTCCGGGCAAGAAGCCCGTTTCCATAAGCCAGCTCTCCGGCGGTGAGAAGACCATGACCTGCGTGGCTCTGCTGATGAGCATTTTCAAGAGCAAGCCCAGTCCGTTCTGCATTCTGGACGAAGTGGACGCCGCTCTGGACGAAGCCAACAATCAGCGTTTCAACCTCATCGTGCAGGAATTCCTGCAGCAGTCGCAGTTCATCATCATCACTCACTCCAAGCGGACGATGCAGATCGCCGATGTGTTGTACGGCGTAACCATGCAGGAGCAGGGCGTGAGCAAGCGCGTGGCGGTGAAATTTGACCAGGTGGACGCCGAGGGCCGGGTCTCCGCAGCTGCCGCCGCCCAAACTCTCGAGCAAGAGCCCCTCGTCGATGAAGAACCCGTTCCGGTCAAGCCGGCGGCGGCGTAGCGGCCAGCTAAGGCTGAGGCAGCCGCCAGAACGTGCATCGCGGTCCAAGGGGCGCTTTTTGAACTATTGACTGAAGGTTAGGCAACACCTGCGGCAAGTTACTGGCGAAATGATCAGGAAAACGTGAGTTTTCCGTAGCGCAATGGGTTGTTGGCATCGTACTGCGGCGCCCATGTGTAGCAGGTGTTGCGCGTGACGAATGGATTGGCCGTCAGGTTGAAGCCCCACGTCTCGCCTTTGCGCGGCGTGCGGCCCAGAACCTTGAATGGCAGGTGGACCGTCATGTCCCAACTGTCATCATGGTCGGCCAGCTCCATCGTGTGCGGTATTTCGCGTTTCGTGCCTCTTGCCACTCCGCCGCCGACCGGGAAAACGATATAAGTATCGCCTCGCTTCCCGCTGTTTTCCACGTCAATAAACAGACGCAGCACGTGGGAATCGCTGCCCTCTCCGTGATACTCCAGCCAGCGCGCCTTGCGGCCGCCAAGGCCAATGCCGTCCTCGTGCAACTGCACCACAAGTTCCTGGCGCGTACGCCAGATCCGCATCGACAGCCGCGCCGCACGCATGAAATCAACCGGCTGGAAAAAACTGGTGAAATCTTTGAGGAAATCCTCGCCGGTGCGGAAACAGTTATTATGTTGCAACGGCAGCGGCGGTGTTCCCTGCCGTCCAGCACAGATGGCGCGCGGCGCGACAAGTTCATTGCGGCGAACCCAAACCAGATAATCGCGCCATAGAGTTACGTTGGTACGCAGCGTACCATGGGCTGGGTCCGCCAGTGCCGCCAGTGCCGCCTCCACCGACTGCAACGCCGCATCCAGGCACTTGCGCGCGTGCCGCAGGTGCGCCGGTCCATTGGGCCGGTCGGCGCGGATCACCCGGCGGATTTCATTGTACCGGCGGTGCGATTCGATGTACGCGTCAAAGGCCTTCCACGGCACTTTGGCGACAGTCAACGCCGCCAGTAGTTCTCCGGCCAACCCGATTTCAATCTCCGGTTTAATGTCCAGCATCAGCGTGCGAACCAGTTGTTTGTATTCAGGCGCCTTGCGATCTGGAATCAACGCCGCCGCTGCTCGCAATGCGGACAGGCCATTTTTCAGGGCGTGTATTGCGGTTGTAGGGCTTTTGGGAAAATACAGCGAATACAAGGACGTGGCCGCCAGAATCTCCTGGCGCACGTAATCGCCGACCAAAGCATTCCGCGTGATGTACGGCGCGAGAATATCCGCCGCCGCCTTGCCCGCCGTGCGACGATAGTCCCGCAGACATTTTTCGCTCCGCCGCGCATGCCTGTCCAGCAGCCGCGCCATCGCCATTGGGTTGAGCGGCGCTTTATTTCTCGCCAGGGCAGGATTGACGGCGTCAATAATATACTGATATGTGCCATCGGGCGCGACCGTCGTATCAATGGTTTTCGAAACCCAGGCGCTGCCCCACCCCGGCGGGAACAGGAGTTTGTTCTGCTTTGCTTGATGATTCAACTCAGTGGCCGGGTAATAATAAAACGGTTCCTGGATGGTGGAGTAGCGCCCGCAATTCAGGTAGCCGTCATACGCCGAGGTAAGGTAAAACTGCTGAAAAATCAGCAGGATCAACTGGCTGGATTGGTCAATGGCCTCCAGCAGGCTCCGGCCCGCGGCCGGGCTGACGCCATTCAATTCCGCCATCGTCAGCGCGCGTTGGGCGGGCGTGCGTTTCTTACCGATCACATAATCGGACGCCGCCAGCACATGCATCCGGTTGAAGCGGCTCAGGTTCTTTTCGTGCTCCGAGAAGATGCCATGGGGGTCGGGAAGGTCGGCGCAGAACAATTCAATGTGGGTGTTGAAGGAAATCGAATCCGCGCCTTTGGCCTGGGCATCGGCAAGCAGCGTCTGTACAAAATCATAATCCGCCCACAATTGACCGCACAGATTCGTGCCGCAGTTGTGGCAGGGGCCGACGAGGAACATCCACTCGATATTCGGGCCCAGCCGTTTTTTCCACTCCCGCACGCGGCTGTCGGCCACCGGCAGGTAGTAGGCGTCGGTGGTGTCCATGACTTTGTGGCCGAGTATCACGCGTCCGTGGTAGGCGCGCAGCATACTGGCCATGCCTTCGTAGTTCGTATAACCCCACAGCCGGAATACCAGGATGGGCGGCTGCGGCATGGCGTTGAATTCCGGAATGGCGGTCGCCAGCAAATGCTCGTGGGCATTCCCAAAACTCTCGAAGTTGAAATATAAACCGTCCAGTTCCGGCACCTGGCGGAAGATCTCGCGGTAGCAATAACGGCAATAGTCCGCGACCGCCGGATGTTCCGTGTTGCTGTAGCGCCCGGCCGTGGCAATCCCCCGCAGTTCGGCCAATTCCTTGGTGAAATGGCCAACGTAATGCTGGAGGAAAGTCTTCAGTCCGTGACGGTGGGCAATCGCCAGGCCGCGGCGCAACGCCTGGCGTGTGGCCGTGCGCTCGGCTTCCGGATGACTGGCAACCTCCGGCCGGTCCCGGTAATCGAGGAGAAATTCGAACGGATGGTAACCGGCGTAAAAAACCAGTCCTGTAAAATTATGTTCCACCAAGCGTTGGCAGAGCGTCTCCCACATCGCGTCGGAATAGTGGCCTACCCAGCGCTGATGGTTGGCGGCCAAAGCCAGTTCATGTTTGTAATTACGCGTTCGGAATCGTGGTGTCATGGCATTTATCCTGGCGCCGGGAGAATAAATCTGTGCGTTTTCGGGAGCGGTTTTCCTGACCGTCATTTATCGCGGTCCTTTATACCGTACCGTTCTTTGGCCGCAAGGCGTCGTCAGATTACCATCAGGCTCATGAATTCGTTGACCGGAGTAGCTTCCAGTTTGGCCTGGTCCAGGCACAGGGCAACGATGTTGGCGGTCTCAACGCCGGGGAAGTGGGTGGCAACGTTCTGGCGGAACTTCTCGACCAGCAGCGGAATGCCTTCGGCGCGGCGGCGGCGATGGCCCAGGGGATACTCAACCTCCATCTTCACAGTGTGGCTGCCATCGGTGAAGAAGACCTGCACGGCATTGGCGATGGCCCGCTTGTCTGGGGCATGGTAGTCGGCGTTGTAACGGCTGTCTTGGCGCACCACCATCTTCGAGCGCAGCCCATCGATCCGCGGATCGGCGGCGGCGGCGTCCTGATAATCATCGGCTGTCAAGCGGCCTTTAAGCAGGCCGATGGCGACCATGTACTGCAGGCAGTGGTCGCGGTCGGCGTAGTTGCGCAGTTCCCCGACTTTGCTGATGATCCGAATCGCCGATTCGTGCGTGGTCAACTCGATCCGCTCAATCCCGTCCAGCCTGTCGATCACCAACGGGTGGAGGTTGACGGCGCATTCCACCGCGGTCTGGGCGTGGAATTCGGCGGGAAAGGATATCTTGAACAGTACGTTCTCCATCACATAGGAACCGTATGGGCGCTGGAACCGGAAGCGGTTTTTCCGCCCCCCGAAGGCGACTTCGTAGAAACCCCATTTAGCGGCGCTCAGGGCCGACGGATAACCCGGCTCGCCGGCCATGGTCATCATGGCCAGGCGGACGCCGCGGCTGGTGGCGTCGCCGGCTGCCCAACTCTTGCGCGATCCGGTGTTGGGGGCGTGGCGGTAGGTCCGCAGCGACTGGCCGTCCACCCACACCTGCGAAACCGCATCCTCAATCTCTCTGGTCCCGCCGCCGAGTAAATGGGTGGCGACCGCCGCTGAGGCCAGTTTGACCAGCACGACATGATCCAACCCGACGCGGTTGAAACTGTTTTCCAGGGCCATCACTCCCTGGATTTCATGGGCCTTGATCATCGCCGTGAGTACTTGGCGCATGAGCAGAGGAGACCGGCCGGCGGCGAGATTGCGCCGGCTGACGTAGTCGGCCACTGCCAGGATCGCCCCGAGGTTGTCCGAGGGGTGGCCCCACTCGGCGGCCAGCCAGGTGTCGTTGTAATCCAGCCAGCGGATGAGCGTGCCGATGTCGAACGCCGCCTTGATCGGGTCCAGCTCGAACCGCGAGCCGGGCACACGGGCCCCATGGGGCACCGCCGTGCCGGGCACGATCGCACCCAGATGCCGGGTGCACTGTTGATAGCGATAGGCCAGAAAGGCGCAGCCCAGCGAGTCCATCAGGCAATAGCGAGCCATCTGGCACGCCTCGGGGCTCTGGATGGAATAGTTGGCAACGTAGTCGGCCACCGCGACGATTTCCTCGTCCGCAGCTGGCCGCGCATTCAGGTCGAAATGGTCGCTCATGGTGGAGGTCTGTTTCTGGTGAAGCTTTTGCGGATACCGGAGCCTGCCGATGGCCATCTTCGTGGGTATTTCAACGGCGTTCGGCCAGCGGGACAAACTTCTGGTCTTCCGGGCCGACGTAGACGGCGCTGGGGCGGATGATCTTTCCGCCCTGGCGCTGCTCGATGACATGGGCCGCCCAGCCGCTGGTTCGGGCGATAACGAAAAGCGGAGTGAACATGGCCGTGGGAATGCCCATCAGGTGATAGGTGATGGCCGAGAACCAGTCCAGGTTGGGAAACATCTTTTTCTGTTCCCACATCACGCTCTCGATTCGCTCGGCCACGTTGAACAGCCGGCTGTCTCCCGTGGCGCTGGATAACCGCCGGGCCACTTCCTTGATCACCTTGCTGCGCGGATCGGAGATGGTGTACACCGGGTGGCCGAAACCGATGATGATTTCCTTGCCGGCCAGGCGGACCCTGATGTCGGCCTCGGCCTCATCGGGAGTGCGGTAGCGGGACTGGATCTCGAAGGCCGCCTCGTTGGCCCCGCCGTGCTTGGGGCCGCGCAGGGCTCCGATGGCCCCGGTGATGGCCGAATACATGTCCGAACCGGTGCCGGCGATCACCCGGGCGGTGAAGGTCGAGGCGTTGAATTCATGTTCGGCATAGAGGATGAGCGAGGTATGCATGGCCCGCAGCCACAGGGCCTGCGGTTCCTGGCCGTGAAGCAGGTGCAGAAAATGCCCGGCGATCGATTCGCTGGCGCACTCCAGGTCGATGCGCCGACCGGTGGAACTGAAGTGATGCCAGTAGAGCAGCATCGAGCCGAACGAGGCCAGCAGGCGGTCGGCAATGTCGCGAACCCCCGCGAAGCTTTGGTCCTTCTTTTCCGGCAGGACAGCGCCCAGGGCCGAACAGCCCGTCCGCAGCACGTCCATGGGATCGGCCCTGGCCCCGATCTGCTCCAGCACGCCCTTGACCGCGTTGGGCAATCCCCGCAGGGCCTTCAATTTGGTCCGGTAAGCGACCAGTTCCGCCATCGTTGGCAACTTGCCGTGGATCAACAGGTGGGCGATCTCTTCGAATTCGCAGACGTCGGCGAAATGCAGGATGTCGTAGCCGCGGTAATGCAGATCATTGCCGGTCCGGCCCACCGTGCAAACGGCGGTGTTGCCGGCTGGCACCCCGGACAGGGCCACGGATTTCTTGGGCTTGAATGCGCTCGCTGCTGGCGTCATGTCTTGTTCTCCTTGTCGCTGCTGGTCCTCCTGGCCAGGAGGTCGTCGAGCCGGCTCTCGTAGCGATAATAGTCCAGGAAACCGTACAGTTCTTCGCGGGTCTGCATCTGGTCCAGCACGTTACGCTGGTGGCCGTCGCGTTTGATCGCTTCCAGCACGGTCAGGGCCGCCTTGGCCATGGCCCGATGGGCCGACAGCGGATAGAGCACCATGCCCACGCCCGCGCCGGCCAGCTCGGCGGCGCTGAACAGCGGGGTCTTGCCAAATTCGGTCATATTGGCCAGGACCGGCACTTTGACGGCAGCAACGAACTTCTGGTAGTCGGCAAGTCCACCCACCGCCTCCGGAAAGATCATGTCCGCCCCGGCCTGGACATAAGCCGCGGCACGTTCCACCGCCGCCTCGAGTCCCTCGGCGGCCACGGCGTCGGTCCGGGCCATGATCACAAAAGAGTCGTCAGTGCGGGCGTCTGCTGCCGCCCGCAGGCGGTCCTGCATCTCCGCCTGGCTGACCAGGGCCTTGCCGGGGCGATGGCCGCAGCGTTTGGCGGCGACCTGGTCTTCAATGTGTACTGCGGCCACCCCGGCACGGATCATCTCCTTGATGGTTCGGGCAATATTGAACGCGCTTCCGAAGCCCGTGTCGACGTCGACCAGCAGAGGCAGTTCGCTGGCGGCAGTGACCCGCCGGGCGTCCTCGACCACGTCGTCAAGGGTGGTGATTCCCAGGTCCGGCAACCCGTGTGATGCCGCCGCCACGCCTGAACCGGACAGGTAAATGGCCTGGTGCCCGCTGCGCTGGGCCATGATGGCCACATACGCATTCACCACGCCCACGATTTGCAGCGGTTTTGTCTGGGCTACGGCATCACGGAATCTTGCGCCGGGGGTTTTTGAGGTGCTCATCAGGCTCCATTGCGTGCTCGCCTACGCCGGGGCGGCTCAACCGGTCGAGTCGGCAGGGGTTATTCTGTCGGACCGCCATTCGGGATGAATCTTAGGACCGCGATGCGCTGTTGGCAACGAGCATAGTTTGGTGGAATCGCCGGCCTTCTTGGTAAATGTGGTATCACGAATAATCGGGCACATCGTTCCCCGTTGCGGCGTGTCCGTTGTGTTTGCGCCGGCGCGAGGGCATGATGCATGATGGTCGTGCGGTTTTGGCCAGACATTGACCAGACGCCTGTGCGCCAAGGTTTTTTCTGGCCTGCCTGGAGCCGGCGACAGGAACGGCTGTCGCAGTTGTCATGCACTGGCATCGGCGGGCCATGTTAAGACGAGATGCCATTATGAAGACGCGCGTCGTTGCTTTGGGGATTATGATCGCCAGTGTGACGGTTGTCGGCATGGCGGCGGGCGAGACGCCGGCCGCCGGAAAATCCGTGGCCCTGGTTGTCAATCCACACCTCAAGACCGACAAGTCCGTCGATACCTCCTCCATCGATGCGATCCTGGCCGACCTGATCAAGAAGGACATGACCGATGAACAGAAGGTGCTGGCCTGCTTTAACTGGATACGCCGGCTTCTGTATCACGGCGATGGTCCGGCGGACCTCAGCTACAATTTCCACAACATGATCAACATCATGGGCAACGGCAGTTGCCTGCGCCAGACGTCGCCGTTGGCGGAATTGCTCAAGCGGCTCGGATATGAAGTGGAAAGCTGGGGCCATCAGGGACACCACATGATGCAGGTGAAGTACAGCGGCCAGTGGCATTGCCTGGATCCGCACATGTGCTTCTATGTCTATGACCGCTCCGCCGTGCCGGTGCTGGCCAGCATCGAGCAACTCCAGAATGATCCCACGCTGGCGCTGGATGCGGTGAAGGAGAATCGGGCCTGCCCGGGCTACCTGTTGTGCGGTGATGGCGCCGATATTTTTGCCGGCAAGGAGGGAAATTGGGTGAAGGAAGGACCGTTCCACAAACTGGTGATCGACGAGCCTTTTGGCAATATCAGCCTGCCACGGGGTACGACTTACGTGCGCACCTGGATGCCCGATGAATACTGGTTCAAGCGCGGCAGCTTCATGCGTGACAGCGGACCGTTCCACGGATGCAGTCGCAAAGATGCCCGGGACACCGTCAACTGGCCGCTTTTTGAGCCCCACGGCGCCAAGTTCCAAGGCCGGACGTCATTCCGTCATTGGTCGGCCGGGCGGATCGTCTATAAACCGGATTTGCGCACCGATCATTACCTCGATGCCGCTCTCTCCCAGTTTAACCTCCAGGTTGACGCCGCTAAGGGCCTGGTGGCTCTTGATCCTGCGGCGGCGGCGGAATTGGTTTTGGGCGTGAATTGTCCTTATGCCATCACCGCCTCCGACCTGTTGTTTCCCAAGCCGGCGCAGGGGAGCATTGTCGCCGCGGTCAGCGCCGATAATGGCAAGACCTGGAAGCCCATGGAACTGGCGCAAAAGGATGCCGCCTTGGCCGCCATAGCGGTTGATGAGGTGAACGGCAGCTTCGAAGGCTATCAGCTCAGGTTAACCCTGCAAGGCGGCGCTGCGGTTGAATGGCTGCAATTAACCTCGCATTTTCAGATCAATATGTATTCGCTGCCGTATTTGGCTCCGGGAGACAATGTGGTGGATGTCAACGCCGAGGCTTTCGGCTCGCCCTTGACGGTGTGCTGGCAGTATGCCGAGGGACCGGAGTGGAAAGAGGTGAAGGAAACCAGACAGGAGTTCCTCAAGTCCGGTCAATTCACCATCGCGGTCGGCGGCGAGAAATACCCGCGCAACGTCGCGCTGACCTTGAGCGTGGCCCCGTAGCCGCGGTAATCTGCAGCCCCTTGCGGGATAGGTGATGGCTGCGAATTGCAGAGGCGCATCGTCACACGATGCCTTGACGCGGGGCGTTGACCATCACCCTTCCCATGAAGTTTGTTTGGCGGTTGGCGCCGGCTACATTTGGCCAGGAGGCCTGACGTTCTATGACTACGCGATTTACCAAATCAACTTTCCCGGCAGTGACTGCCACTGCCATCGCGGGGCCGGCGGCCTCTATTCTGGAATGGGCCGCCCCCATCGCCCGCTGGGACGAAGGGGTGCCTCTAGGCAATGGGCTGATGGGCGGACTGCTCTGGGGCGGTGGCCAAACTCTGAACCTGAGCCTGGACCGTGGCGATCTTTGGGATATCCGCGTTCCCGACTCGCTGGCCCGTATGCGAAGCTCAACCTGGAGCACGCTGAAGGAATTATCAGTTGTCGGCAATATCGCGAGCATTTGCGAATTGGTGGATGTTCCGTTTACAAACGAGCCCTATCCCACGAAGTTGCCCGCCGGACGCTTAACCATCGCCTTGGCGCCGGGACAGGAACTCCAACGCTTTGGTCTGGACCAGAGAACTGCCGTGGGAACCGCAACATTGTCTGATGGTTTGCTGCACGTGTTCTACAGCGCCATCGAACCAGTGGTGATGATGCGCTTGGTGGGCGCGGCGGCCGAACCGGCGCTGTGTGCGCCCGACTCGATCAGGCAACTGGGTTACCCGCCGGCACGGCACGGGAAAGACGGGCAATCCGTCTGGTTCATCCAGGATGGCGCCGATGGGCTCAGCTACGTGGTGCTTGTGGCCAGCCGTCATGGCGGAACCGAGCTGGCGCTGGCGATCACTGCCGCCTGCGACGGGGCGGACCCGCTGGCCCTGGCCAAGGAACGTACCGCCAAGGCTCTGGATGCCGGATACGACCGATTGCTGGCCGATCATGTCCAGTGGTGGAAGCAATTCTGGTCGGCCTCCGGAATCCGCGTGCCTGATTCAGCCATCCAAGGCCATTACGATCTGGCCCAATATTTTTATGGCGCGGCCTCGCGCCGAGGCGCTCCTCCCATGCCGCTGCAGGGAGTCTGGACGGCGGACGAGGGCGATCTGCCGCCCTGGAAGGGCGATTACCACAACGACCTCAATACCCAGCTCACCTACTGGGCTTATCTTTCCGCCGGCCATCTCTCCCAGGGCCAGAGCTTTCTGGACTTCATGTGGGATCTCCTCCCCGAGCATCGCCGATTCGCCAGGGATTTCTACCAAACTCCTGGGGCGGCCGTTCCCGGCGTGATGGGTCTGGATGGCAAACCCCTGGGCGGATGGGGACAGTACAGCCTTTCCCCCACCATGGGGGCCTGGGTGGCCCATACGTTCTATTTGCACTGGCGCTACACGATGGACAGGCGGTTTCTCACGGAACGGGCCATCCCCTATTGCTCGGCCATCGCCCAATGTCTGCGGGCCTTGCTCCGGCCGGGTGCCAACGGCAAACTGAAGTTGCCGCTTTCCAGTTCGCCGGAACTTCACAACAATGCCCTGGAGGCGTGGGTCCAGCCCAATTCCAACTATGACCTGGCCCTCATGCGCTGGCTCTTTGAGGCTCTTGGGGAAATGTGCGCCGCCGCCGGCGCTACCCAGGCGGCTCAGTGGAAAGCGCTATCCGGCCAACTGGATGAATTGGCCGTGGCCGGCGCCGGCCTCCACGCCGGGGCGCTTATGGTTTCTCCATCGGAAGCACTCCAGGAATCGCACCGGCATTTCTCGCACCTGATGGCTATCCATCCCCTGGGAACCTTGACTATCGAGGGCTCGGACCGTGATCGCCAGGTGATCGCCGCCTCGCTGGAGCAACTCGAAAAACTCGGCATCAGAGAATGGTGCGGCTATAGTTTTGCGTGGATGGCCTGCCTGTCGGCCCGTTGCGGCCTCGGCGGTCTGGCGGCACGACATTTAAATACCTACCTCCAGGTATTCGTATCGCCCAACGGCTTTCACCTCAACTCCGACTTCAAGCGAATCCTTCCCGAAGTCCGCCGTAAGGGCAGGCCCTTCACGCTGGAAGGGAATTTCGCGGCTGCCCAGGCAGTACACGAAATGCTGCTGCAAAGCTGGGGCGGCGTGGTGCGCGTATTCCCCGCCATGCCCGCCACCTGGACTGACGCTGCCTTCGAGAACCTGCGGGCCGAAGGCGCCTGGTTGGTTTCCGCCCGGCGCGTTGCCGGCTGTACCCGTTGGCTCCGTATCGCCGCGGAATATGGCGGCCGTCTACGCTTACGAAATCCTTTTGCCGCCTGCCAGCCTCAATGGAACCGCCAAGGGGTAGTCCGCGTTAGTGACAACTACGAATGTGATCTGGGTCCCGGAGAAACCCTGGAAGGCGGCCTCGCCGATGAAAGAAAAGTGCCGGGCTAACCAGGGTCAGCAGTGAAATCCTCGGCCAATTTCCTCGGTTGCGGTTATGTTGCGCAGCGTCATCGGCGATCTATCTTTATGCTTGCGGCTCAGCCGTAAACATTCTCGCTAAAAACCTGAAACGGAGCGGATTTTTCTTGGAGCGGGAGCTACGGAGCGTTAAACTAACTTGGATTATTCTGGCGCGCCAGGACACCAGGTATCTAAACCGATGGAGGTCCGTATGAAGCTCCAGCCATATCTCGATCGCATGGGCATACAGTACGAGGTGAAGCACCACCCGACGGCCTACACCGCCCAGGATCTTGCCCACGCGGAACATGCCTCCGGCCATCAGGTCATCAAGCCGGTTCTGATTGAAGCCGATGGGCAGTTCGTGGTGTGCGCCCTGCCGGCGTCCCAGCGTATCGACTTGGCCCAACTTCGCCTGGAGCTGGGGGCCGATGAGATGCATGTCGCTGACGAGCAGACTCTGCGCGAGGTGTTTGACGATTGCGAATTGGGCGCTGAACCGCCCATCGGGGCCATCTTCGGTCTCCCGACCGTGATGGATGATTCGCTTTTCGGACAGCGTGAGGTGGTTTTTCAGACCGGCTCGCACGATGAAGCCGTCCGGATGACCCTGTCCGACTATCGCCGTATCGCCCAGCCAGGAATCGCCCATTTCACGCAGCACGCGTAATCGCCCAGGAACAAGTCGCAGTCGCCGGTAATAGACCCACCTTCGCTGGGGAATTCGCCGGCCGGAATTGCCGGTCGCTGCATTTCCTTGGCCCCATGGGGGCGATGTAGTTCTTGTCGTCCTCTGGCGGTACGAAATAAAAGACCCTATAATCTGCTTATTCAGGAGGTGCATCGATGGATGCAAGCATGCTCTCGCGGTTGCAGTTCGCTTTGACCGTCGCTTTTCATTATATATTCCCGCCTTTGTCCATAGGGCTGGGGCTAATTCTGGTAATCATGGAGTCCATGTGGCTCCGCACCGGCAAGGAACTTTACCACCAGATGACTAAATTCTGGGTGAAGGTCTTCGCCCTCATTTTTTCCATCGGCGTCGCCAGCGGCATTGTCATGGAGTTCCAGTTCGGCACCAACTGGGCCGACTACTCCCGCTACGTTGGCGACGTCTTCGGCAGCGCCCTGGCCGCCGAAGGCATTTTTGCCTTCTTCCTGGAGAGCGGCTTCCTTGCCGTGCTGATTTTCGGCTGGGACCGCGTCGGCAAAAAAATGCACTTTGTGGCCACTTTGCTGGTGGCCACCGGCTCCATGTTTTCCGCCGTCTGGATCATCGTCGCCAATTCCTGGATGCAGACGCCCGCCGGATACCACATCGTGCCCGGACCTGGCGGCGTGCCCCGGGCCGAGGTCGTCGATTTCATCCAGGTTGTCCTCAATCATTCCACCCTCGACCGCCTTGGCCATACTCTCATGGGTGCCTGGCAGACGGCGGCGTGGATGGTCTTGAGCGTTTCCGCCTTCTATCTCCTCAAAAAACGCCATGTCGAATTCGCCAAGGCCTCCATCCGCGTGGCTTTGAGCGTGGCCCTGGCCGGCGCGCTCCTCCAGTTGCTCAGCGGCCATGCCAGCGCCAAAGGCGTCGCTGTCAATCAGCCGGCCAAGATGGCGGCTTTCGAAGGCCACTGGAAGACCAGTCCCGCCGGCATGTACCTGTTCGGTTGGTACGTTCCGCCGGCTTCTGCCGCTACGAACGTCGCCGGAGAAGTTCGCGGGGGCCTGTGTATTCCCGGCCTTCTTAGCTGGATGATCCACGGCGATGCCGCCACGCCGGTGACCGGCCTGGCCGACTTCCCGGCCGCCGAGCGCCCGCCCGTCAACCCGGTTTTCCAGACCTACCATATCATGGTGGCTATCGGCATGTTGCTGATAGTCCTGAGCCTGGCCGGTGGCTTCTTCTGGTGGCGGCAGACGCTATGGGACAAGCGTTGGTTCCTGCGTATTTGTGTATTCGCGGTGGTTCTGCCCCAGGCTGCCAATCAGCTTGGCTGGTTCAGCGCCGAGGTGGGGCGCCAACCGTGGATAGTTTACGGGCTGATGAAGACTCAGGCCGCCGTCTCGCCCGGCGCCAACGCGGCGCAGATCTGGGCCAGCTTGGCGATGTTCGCCGTCATGTACCTGCTGCTCTTCGTGCTCTTCATTTATCTTTTGGATCACAAGATCCGCCAGGGTCCGCAGGAAGCGGTGCATGCCGCCGGGCCGGCTCTCCACGGCGACCGGGCGGGAGTGTAGGCGCATAGGTTTGTCGTCATCAGGCAATTACCAAAGGTCAAGCCATGGATCTTAACTTAATCTGGTTCGTTTTGATGGTGGTCTTGTTCTTCGGATACGCCATGCTCGATGGTTTTGACCTGGGCGTGGGGATTCTGCACCTGTTTGGCAGGACCGACAAGGATCGCCGGCTTATGCTCAACAGCATCGGCCCGGTTTGGGATGGCAATGAGGTCTGGCTGGTGACCGGCGGCGGGGCCCTCTTCGCCGCCTTCCCCAATGTCTATGCCACGCTTTTTTCTGGCCTCTACCTGCCGCTCATGCTGGTTCTGACGGCGTTGATTTTCCGCGCCGTCTCCATCGAATTCCGCTCCAAGCAGATCCACGAAGGCTGGCGGCGATTCTGGGACGCGGGGTTTTTCGTCGGCAGCCTGTTGGCCAGCGTTCTTATGGGCGTGCTGGTGGGCAATCTCGCCTGGGGAATTCCCCTGGATGCCCGGCACTACTACGCCGGCGGTTTCTGGAATCTTCTGCATCCCTACGCGTTGCTGGTGGCGGTCACCACCGTGGCTCTGTTCATGATGCACGGATCTATCTACCTGGTGATGAAGACCGAGGGCCAATTGCACGACCGGGTTCGCGCCTGGGTCCACAACACCATGATCTTCTTCATTATCTGCTACGCCACCACCACCATGGCTACGCTCCTCTTTGTGCCGCGCATGGCCCAGCCCTTCCACGCCCGCCCCTGGCTTGGTTTCGTGGCCCTGCTCAACATGCTGGCCATCGCCAACATCCCCCGCCAGATATATCACAAACGCGATTTCAACGCCTTTGTCTCCTCCTGTTTCGCCATCGCCTGCCTTATGGCGCTCTTGGCCATCGGTCTTTTCCCCAACATGCTCTGCTCCAATCCTTTTCCCGCCAACAGCCTTGACATCTATGGCGCGGCCTCATCACCGCTGACCCTCAAGATCATGTTGATCATCGCTCTGGTGGGCATGCCGCTGGTGCTCGCCTATACCCTCAGCATTTACTGGGTCTTCCGGGGGAAGGTTAAATTGGATGAGGGAAGTTATTAGCCCCGGCCGGCACAGGCGCCTGCGACGCCTGTGCCGGAGGTTCCCGGTAGCGCCTTGGGCGTGCCTCTGGGCTTTCTTGCGGTGCTTGTGCGATGCGTGTACGCTTCGCTCCTTACTACACAAGAATAACGCCCCTGTGGCTGGTGCAAGTGCCTGCCGCGCAGGCGCTTGAGCAAGTAGCCTATGCCGTACAACTGGCCCGCTCTTATCATTGCCTTGCTCGTCCTGTTCTACTGGGGGCGCGTATTGTACATGGTGTTCCAGACGCGCCGCCATGGCGGCCGCGCCAACTTGGTGCCCCCGGAGCCTTTGGGCAGGCTATTGCGCATCGTCTGGATTCCCACTGTGACGCTATGGATTGGCATCCCCATGGCCACGGCGTTTGTGCCCCACCCCGAGCATCACTGGCCACTGGCTTTGCGCCTCTGGACCATGCCCTGGCTGGCCTGGGCCGGCGTGGTGATTGCCCTGGTCGCCTATGTCGCCACGCGGCTTTGCTGGCGGCGCATGGGCAGCGCCTGGCGCATGGGTATAGATCCCCACGAGCGCGCCCCGCTCATCGTCACCGGCGCTTTCGCCTATGTCCGCCATCCCATCTACGCATTGTCCTCGTTGCTCATGCTCTGCTCCATGGTGGCCGTCTGTTCCCCGACCATGATCGGTGTCGGCCTGGTGC
>Ga0316229_1000491_pt1 | contig 52894 bp, 46 predicted proteins | sample TBH18023metaG_FD_206011 | JGI IMG/M metagenome (GOLD analysis project Ga0316229, IMG submission 206011) | Freshwater microbial communities from Trout Bog Lake, Wisconsin, USA - TBH18023 | ecosystem: Environmental > Aquatic > Freshwater > Lake > Hypolimnion/Profundal zone | place: USA: Wisconsin... | reverse complement strand
GGCCATGGCCGGCCGCCGCCGGCGCGGCGTCATTTCCTTCCTTATCTTCCTGCTCATGTTGACGGCAGTGCTGGCATGCGTAATCAGCACTAGGTTTCTGCGCCTGACTCCGACCGCCGCGGCGATCCTGATAGTCTATGTGTTGATCCAGGCGACCGACGCCTTTTTTTGCGGCAGGCGCAGCCACAGCCACATGCTGGGCAATCCAACGCTGCGGGTTTGCGTCGGCATTTTACTTTTGCCCACCATCGCCATTCACTATTTCCCTGCCCTGGCTACTGTACACTTCCTACACCGGCATTTCGTGTGGGAGCGTTTCGCCACCGCCGAAACCGTAGAAGCGATGAGCCCGACATTCGAGGCCAACGACATCTACCTGGTGCATCGCCACCAGCCCATCGCCCGCTGGACAGTGGTGTTGCTGGCGCCACCTGACCAGCCGTACACCCTGGTGGTCCGCCGAATCGTCGGTCTGCCCGGCGAGACCGTGGTATTCCCAGATGGAGGACGTGTCTCCATTAATGGCGTGCGCCTATCCACGCCCACGCTGGTCGGCCAGATCGCCAAGCCATCACATGCGCCATTGGACTACAGTGGCTCCCCCCCCGCTCCCATAAAACTCGGCGTCGATGAATATTTCGTGATCGGAGACAATACTGGCCAGGCTTATGATTCGCGCAACTGGGAAAAAGTTTTCCCCGGCCACCAGACCGGAGTGGTTCCGCGCGACAAGATATGGGGCCGCGTCACCTGCATTTTCTGGCCCTTGAACCGCGCCCAGGCAATGCAGTAAGGACCGGGGGTCGGGCGTCGGGGTAGGCAAACGCAACAAGAGCTGCCCCAGAAATGAACGCGTAAGAGCATATACTGTTGACCATTTTACTCTTTATATTTCGCATTTCTCATTTTACAAATTGACCTTCCTTCCGACACCCGACCTCCTATCCCCCCGCCCCCTCTGGCCCCTGACAACGTCTCTGCTAGAATGCGTCCATGAATTCAGATAAACCTATTGTCCTGGTCACTGAAGGCTCCCATCCCGGCCCGCTGGAGTGGCTGGCCCAGCGTGTGCGAATGGTAGAGGCCAAGATCACGGATCCGTCATTCAATCAGCACCTTACCCAGGCCCAGGGCATGGTGGTGCGAACCTACACCCAGATAAACGAGGCTCTGTTGCGCAAAGCGCCGGGGCTGAAAGTCGTGGGCCGGGGCGGCGTGGGCTTGGAAAACATCGACGTGGCCGCCTGCCGTAAGCATGGGGTACAGGTCGTCTACACGCCCGATGCCAACACGCTGGCGGTGGGCGACTTCGTCTTCGGATACATCCTCCAACTGCTGCGCCCCTGGGCGCTCTTCAACCAGAAAGCGTACGAAGCTGCCCAATTCAAAAAAATCCGCGATTCGGTCCGCGGGTATCAACTTAACGAATTGACGATCGGCATCCTGGGCATGGGCCGCGTCGGGCGGCGCGTCGGCCATATCGCCGCCGATGGGTTTGGCATGCGCGTCCTTTACAACGACCTGGCGGATGTCAGTAGCCTGGTGAAATTCCCCGCCCAGAGCGTCGACAAGGAAACGCTGTATCGCAGCGCTGACATCCTGACCATCCACGTCGACATGCGCCCGGGAAACCAGGACCTCGTGGGGCCTGACGCCCTTGATCTGCTCAAGCCGACGGCCATCGTCATCAACACCAGCCGCGGCCAGGTGCTGAATGCCCAGGCACTGGCCAATGCCCTGCGTCATGGCAAACTGGCCGGCGCGGCCCTCGATGTGTTCGATCCCGAACCACCGACGCCCAATTTCCCACTGCTGGGTATACCCAATGTCCTGCTGACGCCGCATCTGGCTGCACGCACCCATACCGCTATCGAAAACATGAGTTGGGTGGTCCGCGACGTGGTCGCGGTATTGGAGGGCCAGCCGCCGAAGTATCCCGCGCCGTGATTCATCTCACGGCAACATGAGCATGCACGCCGGTTCACAAGCGTAACAAGGCGGTTTCTCTTTCCCTCTCGCCCAGTACTCGTGGAGAGGGGGAAAAAGCTACGATCCGTCTTACGGATTAGTCGCTGGCGATGCGGTCAGTGACGCTGCCGGCGCAGACGCCGGCCCGGCCATCTGCAGGGCCTTGGCTACCGCCTTGTCCATTTCCGCAACCATCGAAGGATCGAAACCGACGAAGACCTTTAGAACTGCGCCGTCCTTGCCAATCAACACGGTTTGGGGGATAGCCTGGGCGTCGAACAACTGGGCGGCCTTCACCTGAGGAGTATCAATCACCACTGGAAAGGCCAGATTTTTTTCTTTAACGAACGGAGCGACTTTCTCAATTTCCTGGTCCACGCTGACGCCGATAACCATCAACCCTTTACCCTTATTTTCTTCATATACCTTATTTAAATGCGGCATGGATGCCACGCACGGCGGACACCAGGTAGCCCAAAAATCCACCAGCACCACATGGCCCTTCTGGGCCGACAGGGATATTTCCTTGCCGTCCAGATCCTTCAGTTTAAAGTCCGGCGCGGGCTTGCCCTCCATCGCCTTGGCGCTGGGCGCATCTTCCGCCACCGCCTGCAGGGCCGTCACGTCTCGGGCCCCCGCAGGAGGCGCCCAGGCGAACGGATCAACTTTGGGGCCATCAACCGTCTTGGCAGGCGGATTCAGCGACGCCGTGGAATAATCCACCGTCACCATCGCCAGTTTGACGTTCTCCTCGCCGTTTTCCACCAGGAGCTTGCGGTGATCCATCTCCATACGCCGCACCAGATGCGTCTGCGGGTCGATCGCCAGAATCAGATCCACCTTCGGCGCGGACAGCGCCAGGGCCGTATAGGCCTTGTCGCCGATTTTGATATCGTCCAATTTCTTGACCTCGGTGACCTCGTCCATCAGCAGTTCGGTCGGATCAGCCGACAGCGCCATCGCCAGGGATGGGTTCTGGCTGCTCACCAGCCTGCTGATGGTCAGCGGCAGATTGGCCAGGGTCATTTTTTCTTTCGACTGATCCTTAAGCAGGTACTCATTCTCATCTATCTTGACGGCGTAAATCTTCTGACCAGTGGCCCCCAGCAAAATGTCATTCTTCATTTCATGACGGAACCGTCCGGGAGAGGCGTAGGAGGCGTTGAAGGCGTCGCTGTTGTCGCCGGTTTTGCCGTTGATGTCGAACTTGAAAGAAAAGGTGCCGGCCAGGTCCAGGGAGGTCAGAGAGACGTAGGCTTCCTTGAGAGCATCGAGTTCCTTGCGGGCTTCTGGCGAGATAGCGGCCTGCACCAGTCCGGCGTGCTTGCTGGGACCAGCGGGAGCGGTAGCCGGCACGATGGCTGGCTCGATCGCAGGGCCGGGAGCAGCAGTCTGGTCCACGGCCCGGGTTGTGGACGACAGCCCGTCGACCCGGTTTACGGTAATGGTCGGTCCATTCTTGTCGGCCGGCTTGCCATCCACCAGCACTTTGCCATCAGAATCGACAGTGATCGTATGAGCACCTTGGGGAGGCTGCGGTTGATCCTGACCCATGGCGGTTGGCACAAACCACGAAAGCACGCCCGTCAGGCCCAGGACTACAATGCAAAACTTCATATTGGTCATCATTGGTCGCTCCGGCAACAAAATACGGCCACCGCTCGTTGACGCCGCCGTGCGACGCTATCGAGACTGACCGGGTTTCTCTACTAGAACCCCCGGCAACACAAAATGTTGCAGCGGGATCATTTACCGACAAATCATACATCAACCGGCACAGGCCAGACGCCCGTGCTACGGCGACCGCACCATCAACGCACATCTCCGACACCATAAATATACTCACCTACGGCGCTGAAGATGTCACAGCATCGAATTCATCGCCACGGAAGGTGTGGCCCAGGTATTCAGCGCGGACACGCGGGTCGTTGATGACTTGCCGCGGCGTTCCCTCCATCATCTTGCAGCCGTCAACGACAATCAGGGCCCGATCGCAAACCTTCAAGGTCTGGGAGACATTGTGATCGGTGATGAGCACGCTCTTGCCGAATTCGTCCTTCAGACGCCGGACTTCCCTTTGCAGATCCTCGACCGCAATGGGGTCGACGCCGCTGAACGGCTCGTCGAGCAGGATCAGTTTGGGCTGGGTGACCAAGGCCCGGGCGATTTCCAGTTTGCGGCGTTCGCCGCCGCTGAGCGTTTCCGAACGCTGATCGCGATTTTTTAACAACCCGTACTCATCCAGCAGCTTGTTGGCACGGCGATTCCGCTCGGCCCTGGTAATGTTGAGGGTTTCGAGAATAGCCTGAAGATTCTGCCAGACGGTGAGCCGGCGAAAATCACTACGCTCCTGGGAAAGATATCCAATCCCCCGGCGGGCGCGCTTGTACATCGGCAGGTGGGTGATATCAGAGCCGTCGAAGGTAACCGTGCCGCGATCGGGACGGACCATCCCCATGATCATTCTGAAAGTCGTGGTTTTGCCAGCGCCATTTCGCCCTAAAATACCGACAATTTCCTTCTGGGCCAGCATGAAGCTGACTTCGTTGACTACGGTGCGGCCGCTGTAAATTTTGACGAGTTTTGTAGTCTGCAATAGATCCATGTAGGGCTTCCGGAAGGCCAGATGGCTCAGAGCGTAGTCTGGGAACTTATGGCGGTAAAATCAAGATCGTATGCCTTGTGGATAAGTTGTGGAGAAAGACTGGAGGACCGTAGCGAAAAGAGGCTAAGTGTATATCCAGTCGTCATTTGTTAATGTTAACCTTTTGGGAACCTCGCCAAAGTGACACGCATATAAGATTGTTAAAAATTTCGTAATATCATATTTTACAATACTTTATATTTATTACCCGCATTATAACCGACAAATCTGTCGCCTTTCCGTTCGCTAAAGACGCCTTTAATGTTAACAATTGCACGTTGGTCCGAAAAAGAAAAGGTTTCGCACCTATTCGATGTGAATAACCATCCTCAAATTATTTCGCCACCGCTACGGATTCCGGAGGTTTGGCCGGTTTTTTGACCACCGAAGATGACGCCGTTGGTTTGGGCTGTGTCCATTGCCGCAGTTTCTGCCGGGCATCGATAAAAACGCCGCCATTGGTGGCTTGGCCGACCGTCGATGACGATTCCAAAGCCAACGTCACCCATCCGTCGTAGCCGATGCCCTGAAGACGTGTAAGGAACTTGGCTAGCTGTACATCTCCTTCTCCCAGGTTGCAATACTGCGGCCCACTCTCGGCGATTTTTGCATCATTGACTTCCACGCAGAAAATGCGGGAATTAAGCATGGGAACGCTTAGCACTGGTCCTTCCCCCGCCACCTGCGCCTTAAGCACATCCCAGCAGCACCCGACTGAGGGTTGTTCGATCAACTCCAGCAGCAGCCACATCTGTTCGGCGGTTCGAAACCCACAGCAATTCTTGATGGCAATGCTCACCCCGCATGCACTGGCCATATCTGCGGCCGGCGTCAGCCACCGGGCCATACCCGTTGCCACCGCCGAACGCATCTGTCCCCGGCGAACCTGGCCATCGCGGATTTTAACCATCGGGCAGCCAATCTGTTGCGCCACCTCGATCAGTTTCTCGATTGCTTTAGCCGACCGCCCATCTTCGTTTGCCGATGAACGATACGAAATTGCGCTTGCCAAAGCGGCGACCTCCACCCCGGCGGCGGTGAACGAGCTTTTCACTTTCTCCACATCAGCTCCGAGAATCATCACCTGTCCCGAGGCGAGTTGCTCGACCGGCAGCGACAATTCCACGCCATCGTAGCCATACTCCTTCGCCCTGGTAATGAGCGTATCCAGATCCCATTGCGCACACAGGCTGTTGCTGAAAGCGAACTTCATAAGGCGGGTGATGATACGTGCATCCATCCGACGGAGCAACCATTACGCTTGAGTCACTCTTTACGATGAACATTGCTGAAATAACGTGGAATGATTCGCTTGACTTTCATTATGGAATTCCTGACTTAATGCTTCTGTTCTTACACATCCGATCTCCGGCTGCCGCCGGGTCGGAACGTAGGCTGTCTCGCCCGCTCACATTCTGTCCGCTTCTTGGCAACTTCCCGTCTTCGAATTCATAAGTTTTAGGTTCTGCGCCGCTGCTTAATCAAGCGTCTCCGCCAGTACGCGATCCGCCTGCTGCTTGCGGAAGGCGCGCAGCTTATCGCGAAATTCGGGGCGCGAACAGCCCAGGATGGCCACGGCCAAGAGCGCGGCATTGACGGCGCCAGCTTTGCCGATGGCCAGCGTACCCACGGGTATTCCGCTGGGCATCTGCACCATGGACAAGAGCGAATCCAGCCCCTTGAGCGCCTGGCTCTCCATGGGCACGCCTAGCACCGGCAGGACCGTATAGGCCGCCGCCACTCCCGCCAAGTGAGCCGCACCACCGGCGGCGGCGATGATCACCTCAATGCCCCGGCCTTCGGCCTCGCGGATGAATTGCGCCAGCACCTCCGGGGTGCGGTGGGCGGAGATGACCAGTTTCTCCAGACCTACGCCCATCTGCTCCAACGTCTGCTGCGTATGGCGCATGACGTCCCAGTCAGATTTGCTACCCATAATGACGGCGACCAGCGGTTTATCGTTCTTCATAGAAGGCAAATTGTATGGGGGAATCATCGGCAGGAGAAGATTATCGCCACGGATTTCCCGGCGCGGCAACGCCAGGAAATTTGCAGTAAATCGTCACGCATGGCGTACCTTGAAAAGAGCTGCGCCGGGAAACGCACTATCCACCATTCACCGGGGGCCAACCTCCCGCCACATCCCCTGAGCCAGTTTCATGTCGGCCTGGGTGGTGATCTTCAGGTTCCGTTCCTCCCCTTCGACGAGCCATACCTCGCCGCCGGCCAACTCGATCAACTGCACATCGTCGGTGACCTGGTCCAATGGCAGCGGGCAACGGTCAAAGGCGTCAACCAATGCCTCCCGGCGGACAATCTGCGGAGTCTGCATGGCCCACAGAGTGTGCCTGGGAATGGTCCGCTCGACACGGGCCGGAAGCGGGCCGGTGGCCTGCTTGATGGTCAAGTGTACAGGCAACGCCGGGACGGCGGCACCATGGACAACCGCGGCGGCCAGGGTCCGATCAATCAGAGACTGGGAAACCAGCGGGCGGGCAGCATCATGAACGGCTACCCAGGCAATGTTCGCATTCACGCGGGCCAACGCTTCCCTGACGCTGCCGGCACGGCAGGTGCCGCCCTCGCAGAACACCACACGCCGGTCCAACGGCGTCTCGGCCTGCTCCAGAGCAGCACGGATACCATGGAAATCGAAGGTGGCGATCACCACCTGCACGACGTCCGGACGTTCCAGAAAAGCGCTGACGCTGTGGGCGATGACGCTTTGGCCGACCAACTGCTCCAGGAGTTTATTGCGCGGCCCGCCAAAACGGGCGGAACGGCCAGCGGCGGGAAGAATAACCGAAAAATCCATGGCGGATTATGCCTGGGCGGGCGGTTGCCCGGACAAAGAACTCTGGGGAGACCGGCTGGCAGCGGCATTGGCGCCGGGCTCGAAGACAATCCGACCGAAAACCATCCGACCCGCCGAAGTCTGAAGCAACTTGGTCACCGTAAACTCGACCTCGGCATCGATATGATCGCGGGCCTGGTCGATGACGACCATTGTCCCATCGTCCAGGAAGCCCACGCCCTGACCGGGTTCATCGCCGGGCCGCACCACGCGCACCCGCAACCTTTCGCCGGGCAGAGCCACAGCCTTGAGAACCGCGGACAGATCGTTCAGATTGAAAACGTCCACGCTCTGGAGTTGAGCGACCTTGCTGAGATTGAAGTCGGTCGTCAGCAGCCTGGCCTTGAGACTGGCGGCCACATTCACAAGCCGCTGGTCAACTTCCGTGGTCTTGCCATCCTCGTGCATGGAGGTGTCATACAAGACGACCTCGACATTCTTGTTGCCCTGGAGCGTGTGGAGCACGTCCAAACCCCGCCGTCCGCGGTTGCGCTTGAGCTTGTCGGCACTGTCCGCCACGGCCTGCAATTCCTGCACCACAAAACGCGGAACTATCAGGCGGCCCTCCAGGATGCCCGTAGCCGCCACATCGCTGATGCGCCCGTCTATCAGGGCGCTGGTGTCCACCACCAGCGGCCGGGCCCCCTTGGTCTCCTTGCTGAATTCGATGTAGGGAATGACGAAACGCACGTCGTCTTTGGTCTGAAGCACAAAACTTATCGACAGATAACAGCAGATCACCCCGACCACCAGTTCCGTAAGCTTGGCGATTTCTGCCCGCTGATCGGCCATCTGCACCGTCGTCAGCGATTCGAAGAACTGGTCGAGCACCAGCGTCACCACAAAACTCATGGCATAAGCCACCAGCACGCCCACAAACAGCCCCAGGAATGTGCCGGAAAGTACCTGCACCTTGCTCCGCGGCGAAAGGATGTCAATGCAGACGATAAGCACTGCCAGGCTCAGGCAGATGGTCATCGTCAGCCAGGTGTATTCACTGAACGCCGTCGAATGCGACAGAAAGAACCACCCGACTGCCGACATGATCAGCACGAACACGGCCCGCAGAATTTGCAATACCATCGCGGCACCCGGGGAAAAAACAACCGCCGGAAGTATAGAAGATTCGCACGCCTCAAACAATGGTCTACGCACCCGGACAGGACAATGCCGTCAGGGAACCACCGTCATGGCCCTGGCTATAACTTCAACGCTCAAGGAAGCTCAGGATGAAGACGGCGGCGGAAGCCACAAGGCCATAGACTCCAAACACGTACCATCGTCCCTTCTCCAGCCAGCGTGACAGCAACCACAACGCCAATAGCCCGGCGAGGAAACTGCAGACCAAGCCAAACAGGCTCGACAACATCAAAGGCCCGAAGGCGTGCCCGGCGCCGGCCCCAGTTTGCGCTGCCATGAGACGACGCACCTCGTGTATGATCACGGGTGGCGTCAGCAGCACTGCCAGAGCAAAACTGAATTCCTCGGCACGGCGCCGACTGACGCCGCACAACATACCCATCGAAATGGTCGCCCCGGACCGGGAAAAACCCCGGAATGGCAGACATAGCCCCTGAATGGCGCCGATCCTTCCGGCATCAGCGACGCCGACCTCATGGCCTTCGGCAGACTTGCGACATCGCAGACCGGAGTACAGGATCAGGATGCCGCCGACCGCCAGGGCGGTGCCAATCACTTCCAGATTGCCAAACAACATTTCAATCTCTTGCTTTTCGTGGCCGCTAAGCAACAGTTTCTGGGCTGCCCGTATGACGCCAAGGCCAACCACGCCGGTGACGGCCGTCGCCAGCACCAGAAGTATGGCGCTGCGCCGGAGGCTCACCCCGGAACTAAACCACGCCTTATGCCATGATCTCCAGAAATACAAGATCACCGCCAACATGGTTCCGGTGTGAAGCATCACCAGCAGAAGCGTCGCCTCGGGCGAGGTCGGATCGATTCCCAGCAGTTTTTCGGTGACCACCACATGGGCGGAACTGGAAATCGGGAGCAATTCCGCAGCGCCCTGAACGAGAGCCAAAAGCAAAATCTGAAGCAATGTCATTATCTAGCATTCCTTTCCAGCCGCATCGGCGGTATTGCGCCCTCGGTACAAGCCGATCGCCCGCCGTACGTAGAACATCCCGCTGATCACCGTGATGATAATCGTGCCCCAGATGCAGGTATCGCGGAAGGCGATGCCGGCTTTTCGGATCGCCGGATGCCAGGTGGGGTGATCCGGGTGCAGGTAATTTACGTAGGCAAGAATGGCCAGAATAGTGATCGACTGGACGACCATCTTCAGCTTTCCGCTGAACTTGGCCCCGAAGTCATTGCCGCCGCCTTCGTTGGCCCCACGCAGCGTGGTCACGAGCAATTCGCGAGCCAGGATCACCACGACCATCCACGGAGCCACTCCGGTAATAGTCTGCACGTTCTGGGGGATCGCCAGGGGATTGTTCTGGGGAATGACGAAGTTCTTCCCGGCAAAGCAGATGAAGCTTCCCAACACCAGCACCTTATCGACGAAAGGATCCACCATGCGTCCAAAGGCCCCTTCGACATGCCATTTCCTGGCCAGATAGCCGTCGAAGAAGTCGGTTATCAAGGCCAGGAGATAGACCATGAACGCGAGGTTGAGGTAGGTGGCTTCCTGCTGTACCTCGTACTGGTAATACGAGAGCATCCAAAAGAAGACAATAGCCAACCCCATCCGTGCGGCGGTGATGGCATTGGGAACGTGGCGGTACATGTGGGATTGATTGTACCGGAGGGAAAGGCGACGGGCGAGAGAGCATTGCCGAAATACCGAATGCTGATGGCAGGCCCTGCCAAGCCCAGGCATGCGACGTGCCCCTATCGCCAGGAAACGGTTCCAACCGTTGCCCGTATCTGACCGGTGGCAAAATGGCGTCCCTCATGCCCGGTCACTGCCGACGGCACTGCAGGTGAAGGAACCAGGCAAAAAGGCGGCCGTCGTAAAGAGAAGGATTGTGGCTGACTTGCTCTGCCGTCGGAGCCGGCTCCTGCACCCGCGTGATGACAAAGCCGTTGTCCAGAAGCATGTGCATCCATTCGCTGAGGGTGCGGTAGAAGCGGGGAATGCGGAACTTCGGATAGCGGGCCTTCAATTCCGCCGGCGCCGCTCCGAAACTCCATTCGTCGATAGCCCCATCCCGGCGCTCGAAATAGTCACCGCAGACGATTCCCTGGCGACGGCCGGCCTCGTCGAAGACCCATTGCCACCGATGCGTCTGAAAACACGGATGACAGATGGAAAACTGGAAGAATCCGCCCGGACGAATCACACGCCACGCCTGGCGCACTGCCAGATCCGGCTGGGGCACGTCCATCAGGCTCATGAAGGCGGTGGCAAAATCGAAGGATGCCTCTGGAAACGGCATGGCCTGGGCGCTGGCTTTAACGTAAGCGATTGCCAGCGGATCCTGACGCTCGGACGCAACGGCATAATCGAGAAACCGGGTGGAAATATCCAATCCCGTCATGTCCGCGCCCCTGCGGGCAAGCAGGCGGGTGTTGTGACCTTCGCCACAGCCGATATCCAGGCCGCGCAAACCGCGCAGCTCCGGCAAGATGGCCATAAACTGTGGGGTATTGAACTGGTCGCGCGATTGGTCATATCCCGCGCGACTCAGCGCCGTCCAAGCTTCGGCGTTGGCATCCCAAAAATGTCCGACTTCGGTGTCATCCATAGAGGTTGGCGTCAGGGATAAGGTGACAGGGAATAGGGGTCCGCGATTGGAGGAGAAAAAACCGGGGTTGAAGGACTGGCCAGCCTGGCACGTACCAGCAGCGTCCAAAGACGCCGGGTGCGTGTGGACAACGCCGACGGGCAACCGCCGTCGGCCACCCGCCAATCGGCATCGTGGCGGCGCAGATACTCGTCGAGGCGGCCATTCTCCGGCAGGTCGTCCAGAAGCGGCGGCTCCTCCAGGCCGCAAACTGCCGCCGCCTGCCGTCTAAACAAAGAAAAACGACCTTCGCGGGAACGGCAATATTCATCACGACTCAGCGCCCTGATGGTCGATGCAGCGTCCTGAATCGCCTCGATTCCGAAGACCCCCGCGCACTGCATACGCTCAAGGGGCGTCGGAACGCGTGGGACTCGAGAGAAAATCGCCTCGTCGGCGGCCGGTCGCGTGGTCGGTCGGGGAGCACCGTAATTGATATCGTAAAGACGGGAAAACAAGCCGTCCTTCCGGGGCAATTTGCCAATGTCGACGACGGCGTTCCGCAGACCATCGGCGGCAGGCTGATAGCCCAATTGCATATAGACACCCAACAGAGTCTGGAGGCTATAGCTCGATGCCCGCAGATCGATGGAAACGGGAAACTCGACATGGCGGTAGATGGCGCCGTCGATGGTATAGACCATGGACCAGAGAGATGGAGCGGCCCGGGAGGCATCGCCCAGACGGCATTTGAGCAGGCAATCGACGGCATGCTCCACGGCGCGGCGATGCAAAGGTTCACCGAAAACGTGTGCGGCCAGGGCCAGGGCTAGCGTGGAATCGCGGTAGTCGGGATCCTCGAGCCGGAGAATCCGATCGCCATGATCCGGCCCGCCATCGCCGCACCAGGCTGTGGGCCAGGCGCCATTGGGCGACTGCTGGGTCATCAGCCATGACGCGGCACGGGCCGCGGCACGCCGGAAAAATTCTTCGTATGGAGACTGGCGGCGGCAACACTCCAAAAGCAATACCAGCCCCGCCCGCGTCGAGCCGCGATCTATGACCGCGGCTCTGGCGGCCGGGCCGCCAGACGTGGCGGCGAATATTGGCGATGCGCGAATTTTCCCAGAAGGCTCCAGGGCGGCAGCGCAAGCGCGAGCCACTTCAATGGCGGCGTCGGCGTAACGCTCCACGCCCAGTACGTCCGCCGTCCAGAGCAGCAGTAACCCCGCCGCCGGGGTATCCAGCGACTCCATCGACACCACCACCGGACCATGGGCCTCCGACCGGGTGGCGCCGCGGCCATGCTCAGCGCCGGGCGCTGCCGTAGGCGACTCCTCCAGTTTGCCCGGCCAGGCCATGCCGTACGGACGTTTTACCGCCCGAGCCAGCAAATCGTCACATTCATGCGCCAGTTGCTGTGCCCAGGAATCCCTTGAATCCGCACTGGCCGGCAATGAAGCCGGAGGAGTAAACTGGGGCTGCGCGCTCAGGGGCTGGCAAAACTGCAACGCGCTCAAAAGAGCGCAAAATAACCAACGCGGGAAAACACGGAAATGGGAAGGCAAAAACGTAACAGCGCGGAGATACGAGACGCGACAAGAAACCGGCACTGGGCCACGAAGAAACGGCGGCACAAGGATAGGAACCGGAAATCGCGGGCATGATCCATGGTCTGGTAAAATTCGTCCGCAATGTGCCACGTCTATCGGCTGGTGCATCACCGTCTCCGCGCCCCCGCGTCACAGTGTCGCCGTTCGTATCCCGCGCCACTGGTCGCTATACGTTATTCCTGGCTCGGCTGTGTTCCTCAAGGCTCTGGAACAGTTCAGCGGCTTCTTCCTGGCGCTGACCGATGGAACTGGTCCATACCAGTTTTTCGTTGTGCTGGCAGGCGCGTTCCATGCGGCGGCAGGCGCTGATCACGGTGCTGTGATTGCGACGGCCCATGCGCACACCGATCTCGGGGAAGCTGAGCTTGGCGGTCTTGCGGATCAGATACATGGCCACGCTGCGGGCCAGGCTGACGGTGCGTTGGCGCCGTCCGGACATGAGGTCGTCATTCCCCAGTCCGAAGTGCTCGCAGACGGATTGGAGTATGCTCTCCGGACGCACCGGCTGGATCATCTGACGATCCAAGTCGCACAGAGTCTCCTGGGCCAGCAGCACATCGGCTGGACGTCCGGTCAGCTTAACGTGGGCCACCATCCGGTTCACCGCCCCCTCGAGTTCGCGGACATTCTGGGTTACCCGGCGGGCAATCCAGTTGACGACGTCTTCGGAAAGTTTTATCCCGCAGCGCAAAGCGATGCCCCGGAGAATCTCGCAACGGGTCGTGAAATTCGGAGCGTCAACACGAACCACCATGCCGCTGACGAACCGATTGACCAGGGATTCGCAGAACTCCGCGATCATCCGCGGATGATTATCGCTGGCCATTACCACCTGCCGCCCCATGGCCTCGATGGCGTTGAACGTGTGCAGGAACTCCTCCTGCGTCGCCTTTTTGCCAGCCAGGAAATGCACGTCGTCTATCACCAGCAGCTCCAGGTCGCGCATCTTGCGCCGGAAGTTGTCCAGCTTGTTAGTGCGCAGCGCCGAGACGAACTCGTTGGTGAACTGTTCTCCGGTCAGATAGAGGAAACGCTTGGCAGGATGGAATTCGACGAATTTTTTGGCCAGGCCCTGGAGCAGGTGGGTTTTGCCCAGGCCGCAATCACCGTGGATGAACAGCGGGTTGTACTGAACGCCGGGGAACTCGGCAACATAGAGGGCGGCGTTGTAGGCCAGTTGATTGCTGGCGCCCACCACAAAGGTGCTTAGGTCGTGGCGCAAACGGGGCGGCGAAGCAAAAGCGCTGCTAAAGGCTTCCCGGGGCAGGCGCATATCCGCCGCGGGGCGCAGCGCCGGTCGTCCGGCCCCCAGGGGCGAAACGGCCGGTCCAATCATGCGCATGCTCTGGCTGACCGGCCCCATTGGATTGTGGTGCAACCGCAGCGTCGGGGCAGACGGAATCATCTGCAAAGGAGCGGCTGGCTCAGGAATACGGCCGCGTTCCGCGGGCAACAGGGCCACCTGGCGGCTACTCAGCGCCTCGGTGGCGCGTTGGTTGCAAGTGGCGGCGGCCACCAGGCCGCCGTCCGTGTCAGCATCGCCATCGCCGCCGACGTCAGCCAGAGCCTGTTCGAAGAGATGGGGGACCACGCTGTACTTGACAACCACGGAACAACCCAGGACTTCATGGGCCGCTTCCTGGATCGGTCGCGCGAAATGCGCGCCGATCCATTCGCTTATGAAGTCATTGGGTACGGCGATCTCCAATCCATCGTGCGTGAGGTCGAGGCGCGTTGAATTGTTGAACCAGACGTGAAAGCGTTGTGGTCCCACACGCAGGGCGATGGCATCGGCCAAACGCGACAGTTGCGGATCATGTGCACTGATGCAGGTCACGGCGATCTCCTTACGTCCATGACGCAAGACCAACTTCCCAGGGACGGCGACCGAGCCAAACCAGTCCAGATGGACTGTATTCGCACAATGCGCCAACCCAACTCCACCTCGTCTCGTGGCGGAGGACCACCCATCCAACAGCGCATCAGCGCGCGATGGTGCGAGGCCACCTCCGGCCGCATGGCAGACAAAACCAGCGGGTGGCTTCCTGCCACGACTGAATCATCCGTGAAATCGCATCCTACGATGTGTCAGAAAGAGTTGAGGAAAAATGCGAGTAATGCCCGATGGCATACCCAGCCCGAAGCGGCCAGACCAGCCGCTCTTAATCCATCCTTCCCGGAACTCCAATCATCCGTGAACCAACGGCGGCCCAAAATAGTCATGCATGCCTGCGCTGGCAAGGGGAAAGTTATGGGAATTTCCTGCACATCGCACAACATCGTCTCAATCAAGGCGTAACGATCAAAAAATAAATTCGTCAACCGCCCATACACATGTTTATCGCCTTTTTCTGGATGAGTCGTGGATAAATTCGGTAGAAAGTGGTTGGCAAGCAGTGGCCTGTGCCAAGTAGCCTGTGTCCAATAATCACTGCCACCGCCAAACTTTCACACGTCTAGTCTTTTGCAAAGATTCCCTCCCCGGGTACACTCCGATGGAGGGATGAAGTGGCAACTTCCGCGTGTTACGCCTTGCCCCCCCACGGTCCATGGTTCAAAGTTCACACCTTCAGCCTGAGATCACGCATCATGACAATTTTGGCGCCCAGGCGTTCCATGCCATGGCCATAATATAATTTCAACGCCGGAAGATTGGCGGCATCCACGGCCAGGGACAGGCGGGCACATTTTTCCCGCCCACCGGTCACCAAAGCCTGCTGCATCAGCAATCGGCCAAGATTTCTGCCTCGGGCCGCGGGAATAAGTCCCAAGTACACGAGATCCAGACAATCCCGCCCCCAATGGCAGAATGTCAGCAACAAAACGCCCAACGGACGATCCTTGTCGCGCAACAAGAACCACAAGCGCGGATCAAAAACACCGCTGGCCATGTGGCCAGCCAGGATATCATCCATCGACCGCAAGCCATTAAGGGCCGGACAGTCGAGACTGGCCTGGTAACTGGCCAGGATCGCCTGGGCAAACAAGGCGCGGTTCGACGGCATGTAGGTTTCCAGGCTGATACCTTGCGGCCACTGCGGCGTGGACACGGCAGCGTCAAGATACCGGTGCAAATAGAGCAATTGGGCCATCACCGCAAATGATGCCGATTCGTAGTACCGCACCAACCACCTCTGGTGCGGTTCCACCAGGACCTGGGCAAGGTGAATATCGCGGGCCGCACAGTGGAGGCACACCTCTTCAATCAAGCGGCCCCATGCGGCATGGGCGGCATCATCCGGCGGCGGCAGCGAAGCAAATAGACTCGCGGTGCGTCCAGGATGGCACGCGGGCAGCACAGCCAGGACAAGTTTGCCATGGCACTGGCCCACCCAGAGCGTGGGGCGGCCGCCGGCGCGGCCTTGGGCCAGTTCCATAAGCTGCCGGACCTGCGGTTCGGATGGCGCTGCCGCCGTGCCGCTGAGGATCAGGCGCACTGCCGGTCCGATTTCGTCCTCCCGGGCCAGACGCACCTCAATTCGACCGGGCCCAAAAGTGCGGGTGAAAAACAGATTTGACAGTATTCCCACGCCCGGTCAAAATACCAAATTGCGTTGCGGACGCCAAGCAGTATCGGAGATGCATCCTCATGAATAGCCAACTCAGCCTTTCCCTTGTCCGTCGTTGCCGCCGCATGGCCTGCCTGCCCGCCCTCGCCCTCCTGGCCATGGCCCTGGCGATGGTTGCCTGGCCGCCGGGCGCCAGCGCCTACCCCAAACCCAGCCTGTTTCCCATCTCCTGGGAATTCAAATTCGAGCACTGTCTGCCCAGACGGATCGCCGTCATGGTCCCGGGATCGACCACGCCCCAGGCATTCTGGTACGTGACCTTCACCCTCACCAACGACACCGGCCAGGAACGGAACTTCATTCCCGCTTTCGACATGCTCACCAATGACGGCACTGTGATCCACAGCGATGCCGGCATCCCCAACGCGGTGTTCGAGGCCATCAAACTGCGCGAGCACAATCTGCCGAAACTGGAACCACTGAGCAAGATCGCCGGCAAACTCCTTCAAGGCGAGGATCAAGCCCGTGACGGGGTGGCCATCTGGGCCGAACCGATGCCGCGCATGGGCAGCTTCAGCATTTTTGTGTCCGGCCTGAGCGGCGAAGCTTGCATCCTCAAGGACGGGCAGGAAACCGTGATCAAGGACTGGAGCCAGGAAACCCCCGAAAATCGCGCCAAGCTGGTGATTCTGTTTAAGACCCTGCAACTCAAGTACCAAATTCCCGGCGATGACGTGCACGGCGGGCAGGATGCGGTCGTGGATAAGGGGCAGGAATGGATAATGCGATAACCGCACCACAGGCGGTTTCTGCGGAGCATGCTTGGAGCGACATTTCATGCAGGATATGAACTCCGCGTGCCTTCTTCCTCTTACATACCAGTGATCGCCCTGCGGACGCAGGGCAGTTGTGGCAATGTTTCTTTCCCCTGCTCCGGTACGACCGGAACGACCTATCCGTTTGCCCCCGGGTGCGGCGGAACGTATAGTGCGGCAGTAGGAATATAGGCGTGGTTGCCAACGCCGAAATGGCCAATTGAGGAGGGAATTGTTAGTGCGATCCTTGAGAAGGAGACACCATGAGCCAGGTCACAGGTGATGCGGCGCAAGATCAGCGGCCGCCATGCACGGTCGGCGGCGTCTGGACCCAGGAGCGCCAAGCCCTGTCGCTGAGCGCCAGGTCGGTGAAGGACGGGATGCTCCATCATCTGGAGTTCACGCTGGCGGAACTGCCGGGACATGTGGACAGCGTGTGGGTTCCGTACGAGGCGCTGGCCCTGGCGGTGCGCGACCGGCTTTTCGAGAGATGGGTTAAAACGCAGGAATCGTACTACGCCAGCGACGCCAAGCGCGTTTACTACCTGTCCATGGAATTTCTCATGGGGCGGACGCTGGGCAATGCCCTGATCAACCTGGGGTTTTACCGCGACGCCGCCAAAGCGGCCCACGAATTGGGATATGACCTGGAGGAACTGCGCGAGGCCGAATGGGACGCCGGGCTGGGCAACGGCGGCCTGGGACGCCTGGCGGCATGCTTCATGGATTCGCTGGCTACCATGGGCATCCCCGCCCACGGCTATGGGATCCGCTACGATTACGGCATCTTCCACCAGCGCATCGTCAACGATGAACAAGTGGAAACCCCAGATGCCTGGCTGCGCTACGGCAACCCCTGGGAAGTCGCCCGGCCCATTGACCGCTTCACGGTGCAATTTCATGGCCGGGTACACCAGTACATGAACGAACAAGGCAAGTTGATCAACGACTGGGTGGATGCCGAGGAAGTCTACGCCATCCCCTACGACACCCCCATCCCCGGCTACGGCAACGACGTGGTGAACACGCTGCGCCTGTGGGGCGCCAAGGCCACCGATGAATTCGACTTCCGCCACTTCAACCAGGGCGACTACCAGGGCGCGGTTATCGCCAAGGACCAGTCCGAAAACATCACCAAGGTTCTCTATCCCAACGATAATTTCTTCGAAGGCAAAGAATTACGGCTGAAACAGGAATATTTTCTGGTTGCGGCGACACTCCACGACATCGTTCGCCGTTATAAGAAACAATACCGGATGGTGGATGAAAAGCTGGGCCTCAAGACTTTTGAGCACTTTTCCCAGAAGGTCTGCATCCAGCTCAACGACACCCATCCGTCACTGGCGATCCCCGAGTTGATGCGAATCCTCGTGGACCTGGAAGGCCTGGAATGGGACGAGGCGTGGGCTATCACGACAAGCGCCTTCGCCTACACCAACCACACCATTCTGCCCGAGGCAATGGAGCGTTGGCCGGTGGATTTGCTGGGCCAAGTGCTGCCGCGGCACCTGCAGATCATTTACGAGATAAATGCACGCTTTCTGGCCTTGGTCCGCGCCAGATACAGCAACGACGACCAGCGTTGTCGGCGCATGTCAATCATCGAAGAAAGCGAGGAAAAACGCGTGCGCATGGCCGTGCTGGCCATCGTTGGCAGTCACAGCGTCAACGGCGTCGCGGCACTGCACACCGACATCCTGCGCAACGATATATTCCGCGAATACGCCGAACTCTGGCCCGAAAAATTCAATAACAAAACCAACGGCGTCACCCAGCGCCGTTGGCTGCTCAAGAGCAACCCCAGTCTCTCAGCCCTGATCAACGACTCCATCGGCGACCGCTGGGTGAGAAACCTCTATGAATTGAAGAAACTCACCCCCCTGGCGGCCAACGCGGAGTTTCGGGCCAAATGGCAGGCAATACGGCTGGCCAACAAGCAGCGCCTGGCCGAGGTTATCCGTCGGCAGTACGAAAAACGAGGCATCGAGCTGCGCATCGAGCCAGCGTCGCTGTTCGATGTGCAGGTGAAGCGCATCCACGAATACAAGCGGCAGTTGCTCAATGCCCTGCACGTCATCACGCTGTACAACCGTATCAAGGACAACCCCAATGGCGACCATCTGCCGCGGACGGTAATATTCGGCGGGAAGGCGGCGCCGGGCTATTACATCGCCAAGCTGATCATCAGGCTGATCAATGCCATCGGCGACACGGTCAACGCCGACAAGGACGTTGGCGACAAACTGAAAGTCGTCTTCCTGGCCGACTACCGCGTCTCCCTGGCCGAGCGCATCTTCCCCGCCGCCGATCTGTCGGAACAGATCTCCACCGCCGGTACCGAAGCCTCGGGCACCGGGAACATGAAGTTCACGCTCAATGGCGGCATGACCATAGGCACGATGGACGGAGCCAACATCGAGATCCGCCAGGAAGTGGGCGACGATAATATTTTCATCTTCGGCCTGACCGCCGAGCAGGCCAGACTACTCCAAGGCCGCTACAACCCCTGGAACTATTACAACGGCAACCCGCAGTTGCAACGCACCCTGGACATGATCAAGAGCGGTTACTTCAACAAAGGGGCCCCGGGTCTGTTCCAGCCGATCTTCAACTCGCTGCTGCACGGCGGCGACCGTTACCTGCTGCTGGCCGACTACGCTTCTTATGTCGATGCCCAGGATCGCGTAGCGGCCGTCTACCGGCAACCAGACTTGTGGACGCGCATGTCCATCATGAACACCGCCAACTGCGGCAAGTTCTCCAGCGACCGGACGATCGCGGAGTATGCCAAAGAAATATGGGAGCTGTAAACGGCCTCAGGTGCCTTCGATTTTGGCGGCAGTTATCCACTTTTTGCCTTCACTTTCGGAAACCGTGCCGGTAACGGTCACATTGTCCTTGGCGACCTTACAGACCTTGCCGTGGCAATCCTTGCTCACCGCGTTGTCAACAAGGTAATAATTGATGGTCTTATCGCCATCCTTCACCTGGAGCACATTCTGGCAAGCGGTGCCCTCGTGAAGTTGACAATGAGCGCAGGTTAGCGTGCCGGTAAGCTTGATTTCCTTGGGTTCATCGGCGCGGATGACGAGGGCCAGACCCAAGAACAGTCCCAAGGACGCGATAACTGGAAGATAATGTTTCATAACAAGGCTCCTTCAAAGCCGAACAAACAGTCGGCGTATGAGATCCGGTCCCGTTCCGTTCCGGACAATAGACATTATTATAGGCCACTGGCGCTAACGCCACCATGAGCGTAATGCCTGGCAAGAAGACCGGGCCGGTTCGGAATTTATTGTCTCAAGCGGCCCGGACTATGCCCAATGATGATTTCGAGCAAAATATTTCCCTTGCCGAACCAATCTGAGCAGTTAGTATTGGGTGCATCCGGACACGCCGTCGAATGTCACGTCGACCACGGCCAGACTTAGGCGGTCAGGAGCAAAGCCAGACATCTTTCAGGAGTTTATTCTCATGCGACGTATTCTCTGCACGACCGGTTTCACGATGCTTCTGTCGGCGCTGTGCGGTTGCGGCGGCATCTCCATGGACAGGGCCAACCGCGGGGCGCCGACAGGTACGGGTTTCATGGTAAAAACCGTCAACATCGACGGCGTAGACCGCCATTACGGCCTGTTCATACCTCATGACTACACTGCGGCATCGCACAAGCCGGTGATTGTGTTCCTGCACGGGATCATGGAAGGTGGAAACAACGGCACGTCGAACATGGGCGTGGGACTGGGCCCGGCGGTAGCCAGACGCGCGGAGACCTTCCCCTTCATCGTCGTATTCCCGCAATCGCCCGGCGAATGGAAGGGCGCCGAACGGGCCCGCATCGCCATTGCCTGCCTCGACCAAGTTCAGCACGATTATTCGACCGACCCTGGCCGGGTGATTCTGACCGGTCTGTCCAACGGCGGCTACGGAACCTGGGCCATCGGCGCGGCCTATAAAACCCGCTTCTCCGCCCTGGTTCCGATGTGCGCTTATACCGACTACGAGGACGTTCCCAGCCTCGTCGGCATACCCATCCGCTGCTACCACAACAGCGGCGATTTCCTGGTGCCGGCCGGCGGGTCAGAGGAAATGTTCAGTCGCATCAAGGCCGCCGGCGGAAACATGGAATTCATCAAATATGGCGATATCGGCCACAATTGCTGGGACCGGGCTTACGATGATCCGGAATTGTTCCAGTGGATGCAGGCAGCGCGCAAGAGCTAAAGTCCAACGCCAATCCATAGCTTTTTTGGGCCTTCGCCTCAGCCATGGTTTTGGACGCGCACGCATACATCCAACACGAACCGATGTATCGCCGGATCGCTGCAAAAATCGTTGTGCCCGATACAGCGTGGATGGTTGTCATCGGTCCGGCGTGGATTGAGGATTGGATAGCTCAGCGGCAGGACCATGTCAGGACGATAGAAACAGGCGGCTTGGCGCACGGCCAGGGGAAGCTCGAAGTACCGCCCCGAATGCGGAACCGCCCAGTCATCGCAGGGAACCGGATCCAGCAGAATCAGCCAGTCCACCGCCCGATGCAAGCGGCCCACAAGTTCTATCGAGCGGCACCCGCCAAAACTGTGCCCGACCAGCACCACCGGGCCCCGGTGTTTATCTATGATCTGTTCGATATCGTCATCATCGTCGCATCCGCGCGTGATCACCATATCCTGGGGATGGCTCAGACGAATGGCTTCCGCCAACTCGCGCAGCCCGTGGCCCTGGCCATCCGCTGCGCATCCGTTGCCATAAGTGATAACTATGAGCGGCGGCTCCCTGCGCCCCGTCGCAGCGCTGCGGGGCCACGCGGGCTTGGGAGCTACAGGGGTTATGACCCTTGAGCGCCCACTATAGACGCTAGCGGCGGCGGACTGTCCGCCATCGACGCCACTCGTCTGCAAGCAATCCGGGCAGAGGTCCATCAATTCAGTGGCACAACCCGTCAGAAAAACAAGCCCCCAAGCAACCATCGCCAGCATCAGGCCCTTGAGCACGGTCGGTTGGTGTGACGGCATACTGGGCTCTTTCACCGATCCCCAATCCGGCCTTGGTAAAACTGCACTCCTGGCCGCACCTTGCCACCGGGCAGGGGAACTTGTCTCAACATCATCGACGCAGCCGCATTGGCGGCAGCAGCATAAGTTGCCTGATCGCTTATCGGACGCTGGTATCCTCGATTCAGGACAATTATCCGCCAATTAGACTAGAACCCGCCGGTTTATCCGACTCTTTCGTGGCGGCGTTACGCAGAAAATCCCACGGACATGCCACGGGAACTGGCGTGAAGGAGCGAGGTGAGTTAAGTTCTGGTGAAGGAATTTACCCCTTGCGAGCCTGTAAAGGCTCAGAAGTCACCAGGTTGCTCCGTAGGTGGAACAACGTGCTGGGATAATAATGATGATGATGATGATGAGGGATTCGATGTACTGTAGTTTCAACGCCACGGCGATCTCGGCATTCGCTTTACGCCGGCTGGCGACGACGGTATTTCTGACGCTGGCTCTGTGCGGCGGCGGATGCACCAAATCCATGCTGCCCGGCGATCTGAGCATGGTGCAGCCGCTATCCGATCAGCCTCACGCCGGCAATGTGTATCTGGTGCGCGGCTTTATCGGCATCTGGTCCAGCGGCATCGATCGTATGGGACAGGAAATAAACGAGGCGGGAATTCGCGCCAACGTCTATCGGGAAGAGCAGTGGAAGGAACTCACGGCGACGCTCATCGCTCGCTACAAGGACCAGAAGGTCACCGAGCCACTGGTAATCATCGGTCATTCCTGGGGCGCCGACCACGCTCTGGATCTGGCCAGGGAACTGGATCACGCCAACATCCGCATCGACCTAGTAATTACCCTGGACCCGGTCACCCCCCCCGCCGTGCCCGCAAACGTGCGCTGGTGTTACAATATTTACCAGACCAACGGAGCCTGGGATACGATCCCGATCTTCCGCGGGGTTCCTCTGATATCGGAGCAGGGCGATGCCGGGGTACTCCAGAACGTGAACATGCGCACCGACCGCACGGATCTGCTGGAACCGGACACTGACCACTACAACATCGAGAAAAATACCAAAATCCACAAAGAGGTGCTGCTTCAACTCATGAAAGTCTGTCCGCCACGGGAAGAATGGGTCAAGCAGCATCCGCAGGCGGCAACCGCGGCCCAGACGGCCGATGAAGATTGGCCACCCCGTGACGCAACCGGCGGCTCCAACGTGAGCGTCATCACTCACCCCAATCAGTCAGGACACTAAGTTAAGTATTATTCCTCCCAGCCCCATGGTCTGTTTCCGACACAAATCCGCTATGCATAACGCCAAAACCTGCATAATCTCCGCTCTGTCTCTGGCCTGTCTGAATGCGGTCGGCGGATGCGGTGAGTTGGGCTCGATGAGTCGCGGCAAACTGGAATGGGTCCACCCCCAGACCGATGCTCCTCGGGCCGGGACGGCCTACCTGGTTCGCGGCTGGGTGGGAGTGTTTTCGGGCGGAATCGACCGCCTTGGCGATGAAATCAATGCTACCGGAGTCACCGCCTACGTCTTCCAGCACGACCAGTGCGCCGAATTGGCCAGAACCATGGCCCAACGCTACAAGGAATCACGTGATCCCGAGCCGATCTGCATGATCGGCCACTCCTTCGGTTCGGACGATGCCATACTGATTGCGCGGGAGTTGAATAAGGCAAATGTGCCGGTGGATCTGATAATCATAATGGACGCCGTTGATGAAACCGTCGTGCCTAAGAACGTCAAAGTCTGCTACAACTACTGGCAGCCCGGAGTTTTCGGAGCCAGCAATTTCCTGCGCGGAATTCCCCTTACCCAGGAGGCCGGCTCCACCGGCAAGCTGTACAACATCAATCTTCTTGAAGAAGGGCGCGACCTGCGCGATCTGACCACTAACCACATCAACATCGACGAGGCGCCCAAGCTGCACAAGGCTATCGTGGACCACATCCTCCAGGCCTGTCCGCCGCGCCAGGTCTGGATCACGACGCACGGAGCTACCAACGATGTTGCCGCCTCCCATGAGCCTGCGGCTTCGGCCTCAACCATCCCCACGGGCAATTCCAAGACCGCCGGAGTCGATACCAAAACCATGTCGCAGGAACATTAGGAATACCATGAAGTTTTCCGCTACGCCCAGTTCCTGGCCCGCTCTGTTGCTCGGTCTGCTGGTGACTATCTATTGGCTGCGCGTTCTCCAGATGGTGATGCGCACGCGCCTGACGGCGGGCCGCGCCGCCAACTTCGTGCCCCCCGAACCCCTGGGACGCCTGCTGCGCCTGGTATGGATCCCGGTGGTGGTGCTCTGGGCCCTTGTGCCGATCTTTACATCGTTGCTGGTTGCGCCTCAGCAAGCTGCCCCGATCCTGCTGCGCCCGATCGCCGGCCTGTACGGCGGGGACCGCATCCTGGGATGGACAGCGGTGGCGACGGCCCTGGCCGCCTTCGGCCTGACCTGGGTCTGCTGGAGACGGATGGGCACTTCCTGGCGCATGGGCATCGATCCCAACGAACGAACCCAGTTGATATTCAACGGGCCTTATGCCTACGTGCGCCACCCCATTTACGCACTTTCATCGTTGCTGATGCTCGCCACGCTGGCGACGGTTCCCGGCATCTTCATGGCGGTCATCGCCTTGCTTCATCTGGCCCTGCTTCAATGGGAGGCCCGGCGCGAGGAAAGGTATCTGCTCTCCCTGCACGGGCCGGCTTATGCCAATTACATCGCCCAAGTGGGGCGTTTTTTCCCGCGCTCCCGGCGACAATAACCTTCGCAGGCCCATGACACCGATCCGGATGAACCTCTTCCAGCGCATCATGCGTCTCTGGGACCGGGTGCATCCTTACAATGCGGCCCAGGCCCTGCTCATCCGCGGCGATGCCGACACCGCCCGGTACGCCCAAGCCTGGCACGACACGCTGAAGGCCATGGGCTTGGGTCGCCTGCGCGTCGATGGACATCAATTCAGCCATGCGGCAATTGCCGACGCGGCACCAATGAAGCTGGTAAGCGTTCTGAGGCGGGATACGCCGTTCGAGCAGTACATCTCCACCGAGATGAACCGGCGTTTTATCCCCGCCGACACTGAATCCTACGACTATTGTCCCTTCCGCCCTTTTCTATTGCCGCTAGGCGATCGTCACTATACCGGCGTGATCTACCACCACTGGGCCGCCGACAGTTCCTCCATTCGCATGTTGTTGCGCGAGTGGTTCTACCGCGTGCATGAGCCGCCCCGCCGTCGCCGCACGCCGGTGGCACTAGCCCGCGACGGCTACTGGCGTCTGTTGGGCCCCGCCGCCGGAGGATGGGGCTTGAGCGAGGGCATCCTCTCCACCATGCGCCAGGTAACCAGATTCGGCAATGCTAGACGCATCGAAACTCCCGGAGAAGACTACAGCGTCCGTTGCCTGGTGCGGACCTTGCCCGAGGGCATGATCGATATGCTGCGACAGACGACGCGGGCGATGCGTATCACGCTGCATGATCTTTTTCTGGCCGCCGCCGCCGAGGCCTGTCACCGGCACGGCGTAACGCCGGCAGCGCCCGGCCGCCAGGAACTGGCCCTGGGGACGGTGGTGGATATAAGGCCGTTTTCACGCGTGGACTTGCGCGAGGTCTTCGGATTATTCCTGGGCTTCACCACCAATGTGCTCAGGCCAGCAGAGTTGGAGAATTGGCCGGCCCTGCTGCGAACCATCGCCGCTCAGGATGCCTGGCACAAGCGCTGCCATTCGGCGCAGGTCAGCATGTTGCGCATGGGGGCAGCCGTCGCCGAGTCGCTGGTGCTTGCGCCGCGAACGTGGCTGCATTTCTATCTGAGGCACATGCCTCTGACCGCCGGGATATCCAACGTGAACCTCTCCAAGACCTGGGCGGCGGAATATCATCCGCGCCTGGTCATGGAATACCTGCGTTTCACTCCCGCCGGTCCCACCCTGCCGGTAATATTCACACCGAGTTCACTGGGATCGCAAGCCCACGTAGCATTGACCTACCGCGTTGGCTTGGTGGACGAGCCACGTGCCCGGCGGCTGGCCGGGGCTTTTGTGAACCGTCTCGCGCAGGTCGCTGGAAGATAAATACCTGATGCATCCGTTTAGCTGGGGCTCAACCAAGGCACGCTGAGCGGAGCACGTTGAACTGTCACTCCCACTGTACCCCGTCAACTTCCCCACACTACTTTTTCTACCTGACTCTGCGCTTTCGGGCTATTCCCAACAATTACCTATCCCCTGCTGATATGGCCTGTTGTGCGCTTCTGTACGCCCCCTGCTCTATTCTGTTAAATTGGGCGCGGTAGGATTTGAACCTACGAAGGCAGAGCCACCAGATTTACAGTCTGGCCCGTTTGACCACTTCGGTACACGCCCGAGTCAGGAAAGTCAGTATAGGGTAAAAGGGGCGGATTCTGCAAGCGGCGCGGAAGGAAAAGCGAATGGCCGATCAAAGGTCGCAAGCCGCCGCTCCGAATAATTGTGATGCAAGCGACCTTTCTCTATCACAAGCAACGAGCCACGTCCTGCGGACCATTAATGCACCGGTTGGTTGACGCCGGCAGGATTAAACCTGCTTTCTTCATCAACCTGTATCTGGTCGGCTAGAAGCATGGCGCGCATCTGGGCGCCGAGGCCTTCAGGCGTAAACTCCACTTCGTAAGCCTCCGTCGGCGCAAACCACATGCTTCGCACCACACCGCGAGCACCACGGAACAAACACAGTTCCGGAACATCGCGGGTGAGCAGCACAAAGTCGTCAATACCAGGGCTTCTCATAGCGCCTCCGTGAATATTTGGCCTTCCCTGCCTAGAGCCATCGACCGGCACTCAGCCCTTTCCCACCTCGAACACACCTTCTGCCACCCTGAGCAATGTAATTAGTTTAACCGTCGTCCAGCGCCATTCAACAAAATTCCGGCGACAAACCACTTTTTTTGCACTCTTGGCTAAGCACTACCCCCGATACAATCCTTCCAATTTCAACGCCAAACGCTGTAAAAGCAAGCCCACATTGACGTTGGCATCGAGATCGGCACTGGTCTGGTCAATGAGTTCGATCACGCTACAGGCACGCTGATAATCGGCATCAGAACCGCCTGCGACCAGTAAGCGATGAAAGTACCCGGCGGTAAGATGCAGATAGAGACCCAGGCCCTCGCTGGTCGCCTGAGACTTGCTGGCCAGCGCGTCCCGATGCACCTGCTTGTCGCCGTAAGCATCGGCTTGCTTCTGAAACCAGTTTGGCAGGGCCTCGGTCGTGCCGCCGACGACAATCGCATCGAGCTGATTCATCAGCGCTTTGGCGGGCTCAACCACGCCATCTTCAATCCACTTCAAGGCCATGCCCAACGATCCTTCGGCCAACTTGGCGGCATCGGCGGCCACATCGGGCTGGATGCCGCGCTGGGCCAACTCATGATCGATCACGTCGGCCGGCAACGGAGCGAAACGGACCAACTGGCAGCGGCTGCGGATCGTTTCCAGAAGCGAGTCGGGCTGGTCGGTCAACAGTACGATCAAAGTTCCCTGGGCCGGCTCTTCCAAGGTCTTGAGCACCGCGTTCTGGGCTTCGGTGTTCATCAACTCGGCCTGCTCAATGACGAACACTTTGCCGCGCCCCATGACCGAGGTGTGGCCGGCGGCTTCGACCAACTCCACCCGCACGACTTTGACGGACAGTTCGGTCCCCTTGGACTTGCCGTCCTTGTCATACAGGCGTATATGCTCTTTGGTAATGATGTGATAATCGGGATGGGCATTGGCCTCAACCGCAATGCAGGCCGGGCAGGCTCCGCAGGGCGCCAGCCGTTGGGGTTTGTCGCACAGCAGCAGGTTGGCCATGGCCCGGGCCGTGGTACCCTTGCCTACGCCTACCGGGCCGGCAAAGATCAGCCCATGCGACAGGCGCCCGGCCAGGTGGGCCCGGGTGATGGCATCGATGGCCTGTTTCTGGGCGAGGATGGCGTCAAGAGTAATCATGCCAGAGCCGCCATGATGTTCAGAATATCACCATGCACCACCTGGCGGTCGCGGGCGGCGTCGATCACTTTGTAAGCGGGATAGCCCTTGGCCTGGTCCAGAAAATTTTCGCGTACACGCCGATGATATTCCATAGGCCGGCTTTCGATCCGGTCTCGCTGGCGTTGCACGCGCTGGAAGCTCTCTTCCGGGGGCATATCCAGGATGATTGTCAGGTCCGGCCAACGTCCGCGGATGGCGATATCGGCTACAGCGCGAATGTCGGCGGCGCTGAGGCCGTCGCCGTCGAGCTGGTAGGCCAGGGTGCTGGAGACGAAACGGTCGCAGATGACGGTGTCGCCCCTGGCCAGGGCCGGGAATATGAACTGGGTCATCATCTGGGCCCGGGCGGCCATATACAGAAGCATCTCGCAGCGCATGCCCATCTCATCATGAACAGGATCGAGCAATATCTGGCGAATTTTTTCGCCGATGCGCGTGCTGCCGGGATCGCGCACGCTCAGCACGGCCTGGCCCTGGCCCTGAAGGCGCTCAACAAGCATGCGGACCTGGGTGCTCTTGCCACAGCCCTCGGGACCGTCGAACACGATGAACTTGCCGCAAAGGGAATCCATGATGGTTGGGGCATGATAGTGCAGCGGAGGCTTGGACGCCAATGGCACCAGATCGGGACTTGGCAAGGATACACGACAGAATTGGCGGCATGGGCCCCCGGCGAACGCGGCGGCATCCTCGGGAGTATCATGCACCAGCTTGGGAAGGTTGCGCCCTTGCCGCTCCCGCCTCCTGACTCCCCGCGCCCGCCGTGACAATCAGCCGACTGTCGATTAAATTCTCCGTCCATGGAAAGCCCCATCGCCGCGCTTAAAGAACAGTTCCGTAAGGTTTTCGGAGCCGGAGAAACCGTTCACGTCATCCGGGCGCCAGGACGGGTGAACCTCATCGGGGAACATACCGATTACAACGACGGCTTCGTCTGCCCGATGGCCATCGAGGCCCAGGTTTTATTCGCCTGCCGCGCCCGCCAGGACGCGCTGGTGCGTATAACTTCGCCGGAGTTCGACCGCGGAATCAGCGAATTTTCTGTTGGAAAAAAGATTGAGCGGGGCACGCCGGCATGGAGCAACTATTGCCGGGGCGTCGCCGCGGCTCTTGTCGGGGAGGGCGTCCCGCTATGCGGCATGGATTTATTGATCTCCAGCACCCTGCCGGTCGGCGGCGGGCTTTCCAGCAGTGCGGCACTGGAAGTGGGCACGGCACTATGTTTTCTGAACCTCGCCGGACGGGCCATGGAGCAGATGCCCCTGGCCCTGCTGTGTCAGAAAGCCGAGCACGAATACGCCCTGGTCCCCTGCGGGATCATGGACCAGACCATAGTCGTGGCCGCCCAGGCCGGCGCCGCCATGCTGTTGGATTGCCGACGGCTTACCACCGGGGCCGTGCCCATCGACGCCGCGGATCTGCGGGTCGTCATCGTCAACAGCATGGTCAAGCACGAACTGGCCTCCGGCGAGTATGCGGTACGCCGGCGACAATGCCAGGCCGCCGTCGCCTTCTTCCAGAAGGAGAATCCCGCCATCAAGGCACTGCGCGATGTGACACTCAAGGACCTGGAAGGAGCCCGGGGCAGGCTCGACGACCTGACCCTGCGCCGCGCCCGCCATGTCGTCACGGAGAACTTGCGCACCGTCCAAGCCGCCGCCTGCTTGGGACAACGTAAATACCAGCAGGCCGGAGAGCTTATGGTGCAGAGTCACCTTTCCATGCGCGATGATTACCAGATCACCTGCCCGCAAATCGATCTGCTGGTCGAAGAGGCCATGAAAATCCCAGGCGTTTACGGGGCCCGGATGACCGGCGGCGGGTTCGGCGGATGCATCGTGGCCCTGAGCCAGCCGCTCAGCGTCGAGGCCATGGGCCAACGGCTCAAAACCGCTTACACTGCCAAATTCGGCCTGCAACCGCAGATTTACGTGACCACGGCGGCGCCTGGGGCAAGTGTTGTCGAATAGGACGCTTATGGACTGCTCCCTGCGCGACATTCTCCTGAAGCTGTGCCGCCGAGAGGACCTCACCCGCGAGGAAGCCCGGCAGGCCTTTGAGCACATCATGTCCGGCGACGCCAGCGAGGCGCAGATCGGCGGCTTGCTGGTGGGCCTGGCGGCCAAGGGCACGACGGTTGAGGAACTGGTCGGCGCCGCCACGGTGATGCGTCAAAAAGTCATGCCGATAAGCTGCGCCGCTCAGGACGTCATTCTCGATACCTGCGGCACCGGCGGCGACGCCCGCAGCACCTTCAACATCTCGACCGCCGCCGCCCTGATCACGGCGGCGTGCGGCGTGCGCGTCGTCAAACACGGCAACCGCTCCGCCTCCAGCAAATCCGGCTCGGCCGATGTTCTGGAAAGACTCGGCGTCAAGCTGGAACTGCCACCCCACCGCCTGACCGCATGCCTGGATCGTGCCGGGATCTGTTTCGCCTTCGCCCGTTACCACCATCCGGCGATGAAATTCGTCGCCGAGGCGCGCAAATCGCTGGGTATCGCCACTATCTTCAACGTCCTGGGTCCGCTGACCAACCCCGCCGGGGCGCGTCACCAACTTCTGGGTGTTTTCGCTCCGGAACTGACCGACCGTCTGGCCGCGGTTCTGCGCGAGTTGGGCAGCCGGCGCGCCTGGGTCGTCCACGCCGATGATGGCTTGGACGAGCTATCGACCCTAGGTCCCACGCGCATCAGCGAATTGGTCGAAGGCCACGTACGCACCTGGACGCTGGACCCACGGGCGTTGGGGATGCCGTATGCCCGGCTGTCGGATCTTACCGTCGAAGGCGTGGAGGAATCCGCCGCCGCACTGACGGACATACTGGGCGACCGCCCCGGTCCCAGGCGTGACATCGCCGTGCTCAACGCCGCCGCCGCCATGGTTGTGGCCGGCAAATACGACGAACTGCCCCCGGCGATCCTGGCCGCCCAGTCCGCCATCGCCAGCGGCGCCGTCCGTAGGACGCTGGAAAAGCTGGTACAGTATTCGCAAGAATAGGGATTAGTAGCCAGCCCCGCGGACCATTCTCAAGCGGGTGTACTCAATTTGTCTGGCAAGTGTTAATCCTGGTTCTGCGATGCTTTATCCCAATAGCGGTGCCATAGGGGAAGTGGTCGGGGGTTGGAGGAATCAAGGGTCGGGGGTCGGAGAAGAGTGACGAGGGCACGGAGAGAAGAGAGGACACAGGTAAGAGGCGGAAGCTCCTTTCTACATTAAAATGGAATCACTGCGAAGCTTCGCTTACGAAGTGTCAGGTTAGCCGAAAAAAGATCGGCGCGTAAATCGCAACAATCGGCCATTGTCAAATGCGATGGCCATGACCCTAGCGTTCCCCGCCAACTGCTGACCTTGACCTCTTCGCCGGGTAGGTTAACCTGTGGCTTGGTTCGATGTCCGGTTTTAAACACAGGAGTCTTCGATGTCGCGTTTCGCCCACAATGTCCGCATGGCATGTCTATTGGGGGTGGCTACCGCCGCCGTATTGCTGGCCAACTGCACCCGCGCCGATGAGAACCAGCCGAAACAGTGGTCGCAGCCGCCCAAAATGACCATCGATCCGGCCAAGAAATATACGGCGACGATCGACATGGAGAAAGGCAAGATCGTTCTGGAACTCTACGCCAAGGAAGCCCCCAAGACCGTCAACAACTTCGTATTCCTGGCGCAACAGAAATTCTATGACGGCCTGATGTTCCACCGCGTGATCGCCAACTTCATGATCCAGGGCGGGGACCCGACCGGCACCGGCGCCGGCGGACCGGGATATCAGTTTGAGGATGAATTCGAGGGCAATCCCCATCAGTTCAAGACCGGCACCCTGGCCATGGCCAACGCCGGGGCGAATACCAACGGTTCGCAGTTCTTCATCACCCACAAGCCCACGGACTGGCTCAACGGCAAGCACACCATCTTCGGCCAGGTGAAGGAAGGCCAGGAGGTAGTGAACGCCATCGCCAAGGGAGACAAGATCAAGAGCATCACCATAAAGGAAGGCGACTAGCGTTCATGACTTCTGTGGATGCCATCCCGGCGGTTTCGGCCGATGAGGCGGAACTTCCCATCGAAGCGGCGCCGCTGGTCCCTGCCAAGCCGCGCGCGGTCAACCGCGGGCAGAGGTTCTTGGACCGAGTGGAAGCCTTTGTCAGCCGGCTATCGGTGCGCGACACCTTCTGGCATCGCATCTGTTCGCTCATCTGGCTGCCGTATGCGTTCTTCAGCGGCATCCGCATGAAGGCCATGGACGCCAATACCTACGCCGCGGTGCTCCCCTTCCGGCGTTTCAACCGCAACTGGTATCACGCCATGGCCGGCGGCGCCCTGCTGGCCAACAGCGAGATCTCCGGTGGCATGTACGTCTTCGGCGCCTGCGGATCGCAATACACGGTGGTATGCAAGCACCTGGAATACAAGTTCCTGCGCCCCTGCTTCGGCCCGGCGGTCTATAAAATCACCCCGCGGGTGCCGGTTTCCCAATTGGTGGCCGCCGGCGGGGAATTCAACATCACCCTGGACATGGACATCCGTCAACAGAGCTTCCGCATCAATGAGCGCGACCGGCGGGTCGGGCACTGCGTCGCGGTCTTCCACGCCACGCCCATCGTGCATCAGAAGGCCAGGGGAAGAGCGACCAGATAGAAGAAGGCCCAAGAAAAAAATACAGAATGGTGAACGGGGTGGGCCATGTGCCTCGCCACCGCGTCTGCGTGTCAGCCACCCGAAACCAAGTTCATGCCATCGACAAGCACCGCCAGCCTCAGCGACCGCAACGCCCGCCGGGTACGCCTGGGCTGGTCGGCTTTTGTGGCTTGTTCGTGGACGTGGTGCATCGGAATGTTCTTGCCAGTGCTGCTGGTGAGAGACTATGGGGTGAGCGGATGGATTGTCTTCGCCCTGCCCAACGTGGTCGGCGCCGCGGCCATGGGGTGGGTGCTGGCGGGGCAGAGTTCCAGCCCCGCCTTTGTGGCTCTGCACCGCTGGGCGGCGGTGATGTTTTCCATCGTTACGCTGGCGTTTCACGCCTATTTCGTCAGCGCCGTTCTCGGACCGCTGTTTGGCTACTGGACCACCCTGCCCTGCGCCGGGCTGGTGGCGGGATTGGCGCTTCTTTTGCGCGGCATTAAAGGAAGCAACCTGGTCGTGGCCGGCGGCGTGCTGATGGCCTCCCTGGTCGCACTGGGTCTGACCATCAGCATGAGCACCATCGAAGCGATGGGGATCGAGCCCCGCATCGCCATATCGTTGACGCGAAGCGTGCTCTGGTTGGCGCCGATTTCCTGTTTTGGCTTCTTCCTGTGCCCATACCTGGATCTTACTTTCCATCGCGCCCGGCAAGCCAACACGGCGGCGGCGGCCCGTATGGTCTTCGCCTTCGGCTTTGGCTCGCTTTTCCTGCTGATGATCCTGTTCACGCTGATTTACACCCAGCCGCTGTGTCAACTGATGGCCACCGGCCACATTCCCCGCGGGCGGGCCGGACTGCTGCTGTGGATCGTGCTGGCGCACCTTCTGGGGCAATCCGCGTATACGATGGTATTGCACTGGCGCGAATTGGCGCCGCTTAACCTGCGCAAATGGCGTAAGGCGGATTGGGCCCTGATCGGCCTGATTGCCCTGACGGCCGTCATGGCCGGCGGAGCGGATCGACTGTTGCGGGGGCTGTGTCCGGCTTCCGGTGAATGCGGCTACCGTTTCTTCATGGTCTTCTACGGACTGCTGTTCCCGACCTACGTTTACCTCTGCGCCATTCCCGACCGCCGTGGCGCTGTCGGGCCGACCAGAAAAAAATTGGCCCTTCTGGGCATCGTCGTAGTGCTCTGCCTGCCGCTGTACTGGATGGCCTTCCTGCGCGGGCAGATGATCTTTCTGGCCCCGGCGACGGTAATCCTGGCGGCATCACGATGGATGCCCATGTGGTCCGCAGTTTGAATGCGCTGGACGCGCTCGGCGCATGGCCTTCATTCGGCCACCACGACAGCGACATCTTTCCAAGTCATCATCCGTGGCCGCATAATCCGCATGCGGAGCATGCTCCGAAAAGTTCAACGAAAAAAGGCGAGCCGCGCAGGCTCGCCTTGGGGAGAGGAGGATAATTATTCTTCTCTACGGCTACCGACTCCTGACTCCTGACTGTTCACGGAATAACCAGTTTCTGCCCCGGCTTGATCAGGCCGCTGGCGGGAACTTCGGGATTGGCGGCGGCGATCTTCTTCCACTGTTTGGCGTCGCCGTACTTATCGCGGGCAATTTTGTAGAGGGTATCGCCCTTCTGCACGACGTACGTGCCGCCACTGGCGTTAACCGGCGTAGAATCCGTATAACTGGGCGTGATGGGCTGGACCGGCTGCCGCGGCGCTTGATCCACAGGCGTAATCGGGGTGATGTCGGTGACCGCCGGATTAGTGCCGGTGGTGGTCTTCTTGCTATCCGAGCAACCAACCATAATACCCGCGGCAAGCACTACGACGGCCAACAGGGCAGAGTTTCTGAACGAGGGCAAGCACTTCATGATGAGGCTCCTTAATCTAATTTTCGAGTCGTCCGATAATGGCGACTCAGCTTCTGGCGGCCTTCCGTAGCCGTTTATTATTGGGCTTATCGGACGAACCAGCCTGAACACTTGAACGGAATTCCGGTTATTATCATCAACATGAATGGAAGCTACCTGGCACTGGCGCTGGTCCTGGCGACGGTCGGCGTGATCGTGGCGACAGCAACGGCGTTGCTGATGGCCCGGATCGTGCTGCATCCGGTGCGCATGAGCGACGGGAGGGCGCTATGGCTGCTGCAGCGGCTGGGGCCGGCCGACCTGGGGATGGACTACAAGGAGATCGAGTTCCTCGTACAGGACATGCAAAAAGGCCGCGGGCAACGGCTGCGGATCGCGGGCTGGTGGATGGGATGCCAGCAGTCGCAGGGCCGATGCGTGGTGCTGCTGCACGGATACGCCGATGCCAAAGTCGGGGCCATCGCCTGGGCGCCCATGTTCCACGCCCTGGGAGTAAACGTGCTGGCGATAGATCTGCGCGCCCACGGGCAGAGCGGAGGCATACACAGCACGGCGGGCTTCTATGAGCGCCATGACGTGGCCCAAGTGATCGATCAACTACGGGCCATGCGACCGCATGAAGCGGAGCAGGTGGTGCTGTTCGGAGTCAGCATGGGGGCGGCCGTGGCCGCGGCGGCGGCGATGCTGAACGGGAACTCGCAAGGCGCAGGACGCATCGCGGGGGTCATCATGGAATGCCCATTTGCGGACTATTCCAAGGCTATCGCAGCACATGCGCGGGTGCTGGGAATGCCGGGAGTTTTTCTGCAACGCCTGGCCGTGGCCCTGGCCCAGCGTCTCAGCGGGGCGGATTTCGCGGCGGTTCGGCCGGTGGATCTGGTGGCTAAAGTCCCCTGTCCGTTGCTGATCATACGCAGCGAGGCGGATCTGTTCGTGAGCGAACAGGACGCCCGGGCCATCGAGGCCGCCGCCGCCGGCAGAACCGGGGAACTGGGATGTACAATATATTGGCGCGCCAGCAACGCCCATCACATCGTGGCGCTGTACGAGGACCCCCGGCTCTACCAGCAGCGGATCGGCCAGTTTTTGGAAAACGTCTGGAGATCATCAGAGAGGACAATTACAGTACGGGGGCAATAAATAGAGATGGCACGGGCGGATTGGAACTTCCTCTTGCATCGCAGCGTAGTACTGTGTAGAGTTACTGTCGGAGTAGCAGTGGCGAGAAAGAAATCGCTCATCTCTATCGGGTAATGTCTGCGGGTTGTGCGGGCGCGCGGGTGCGTGAAGTCGGGTGGAAGCTTGAAGGTGTTTATGTATACGCCAAAGCGAATGGTGCATTTAGGCCTGCTCGCGACAATTTTGCTTTTTATTATCTGCGTGGTAGTGCTGGCGATTAATGCCGGCGCTTACCATGCCAATGATTCAGTGAACGGCTCGGTTTGCGCCATGCAGGGGCAACCAGCACCGGCAAGTCTCACTACTGTGGTCACGGGGCGTTAGCCTTAACATGCGGAATTTTTGCCCGGGTTCTTTCACGGCAATGGCAGCTGGTGAAATATCGTAGAGGGCAAGAAGGACGACTGTAATGGTCGTCCTTCTTCTTTTTGGCATTGTTGTCTAAGGCGCCGGCGATGCTAATATACACTAGTCATGCATGTCGTCATATTTGAAGGATCGCATTGGTGTACCTTCGCACCGCTGTCGCTGAGCCGGCCAGTTTTCATGCTGGCCAGCGGGATGTGTACGCTGCTGGAGAAACAGTTGCGCTACCTGGAGCCCACGCGCCTGACGCTGTGGGTGCGGCCCGGGCTGGCCGGCTATTGCCGCCAGTATGTGGTGCCTTACCTGAAAGTTCCGACCAAGATCAACGAACCGCTGGACGATGAACCGGCCCTGCTGGTGAGCGGAAGATCTCTGCACTTCGGCAAGTTCGAGTATCCTAATCAACCGGCGATCGTGGTGGACGGCCACGAGCTGATTTCGTCAGCGTTGGTGCATAGCCCGGGCTTGGCGCACGCAGACGCGATGCGGCGCACGGACCGATGGATGGAGATTTTCGATCTGCCGCACATGATGCCGCAAAGCCGGATGGCCCAGAGCCTGTGCGACCTGGTGGGATGGAACGAGGAATCGCTGGTGGACGATGCCATCCGCATGAACCAAGACCCCAAGGCGGCCCGCGGCAAACCCGGGGGAGCCTATCACCTGGTGCATGAGGAGAACGTCCTGCTGGGAGAATATGCGCAACTGGGGCCGGGATGCGTGCTGGACGCTTCGCACGGCCCGGTCGCGGTGGGCCGCAGCGCGGTCATAGGCGCCAACGCCGTGCTGACGGGCCCCTGTCACGTGGGCGAGGGAGCGCAGGTGATGCCGCAGACACTGATAAGATCGGGCACAAGCATCGGGGCCATGAGCAAAGTCGGCGGAGAAATCGGCAATTCCATCATGATGCCCTACAGCAACAAGGCCCACTACGGGTATATGGGCGACAGCCTCATAGGGGAATGGGTCAACATCGGCGCCGGCACCACCACCAGCAATCTTAAAAACACTTATGGTCCGGTGCGGATGCGCATCGGCAACCGCCAGATCCAGACCGAGCGCAACTTCGTTGGCTCATTCATCGGCGACCACACCAAAACAGCCATCGGCACGCGTCTGATGACCGGCACCTACATCGGCTATTGTTGCAGCATTTCCCGCTCCGCCCCGCCGCCGAATTTCGTGGGCAGTTTCACCTTCCTGACCGACAAAGGGGCGGAAAGATACCAAGTGGACAAGGCCCAGCAGGTGATGACCAACATGTTCGCCCGCCGCAGCCGCAAGTGGAGCGAAGCAGATCTGGAAATGATCAAGTACGTGGAAGAGACCGCGCCAGGGGTGGAAGACCTCCAAGAATAAAGCCGGCCGCTTCGCCGCCGGAATGCTCAATGATTGCAGGGTGCACAGGAGCGGGGCGGACAAGGCCTATTCTCATCGCATGCCTGACGCTCGACCTCGCGAACCATCTTACCTACTCCACGGTAACGCTCTTGGCCAGATTGCGTGGCTTGTCGACGTTGCAGCCGCGGGCAACGGCGGCGTGATAGGCCAAAAGCTGCAGCGGCACGACCGTCAGCAGCGGCTGCAGAGGCTCAATGGTGTGGGGCACGTGGATGATGTGGTCGGAATAGCGTTCCATGGTCGCGTCGCCTTCGGTGGCGACGACGATTATGCGTCCGCCGCGGGTGCGAACCTCCTCGATGTTGCTGATGACTTTGTCGTATTGAATGCCCCGGGTGGCCAGAAACACCACGGGCATGCCCTCGTTGATCAGGGCGATGGGGCCGTGCTTCATCTCCGCTGCGGGCATGCCCTCGGCGTGAATGTAGCTGATTTCCTTGAGCTTGAGAGCCCCTTCCAAGGCTACGGGATAGTGATACCCGCGGCCAAGGAACAGCCAGTTTTCGCGATCGCAAAATTCCTGAGCGTAGCGTTGAATCTGTTGGCTCTGCTTAAGGGCAATTTCCATCTGCCGGGGAATATCGTTTAGAGCGTCAATGAACTGGGAACACTGGGACTGGCTCATGAACTTACGGCGGCCCACAAACAACGCCAGCATGGCCAGAACTGCGCATTGGCAGGTAAAGGCCTTGGTGCTGGCGACGCCGATCTCCGGCCCGGCATGGAGATAGATTCCGGCATCGGTTTCGCGGGCGATGGTGCTGCCGACGACATTGACGACCCCGATGGCCAGGGCGCCCTTCTCCCTGGCCTCGCGCAGGGCGGCCAGGGTGTCGGCGGTCTCGCCCGACTGGCTGATGGCCACCAGCACCGTGTTCTCCTCAACGATCGGATTGCGATAGCGAAACTCGCTGGCATAGGTGCATTCGGTAACGACCTTGGCCAGATCCTCCAGCATATAATCGCCGACCAGGCCGGCATGCCAGGCGGTGCCCTGCCCAGTGAGGATGAAACGCCGGGCCTTGATCAGTTCGCGTGCGAACTGCTGCACTCCGCCGAGCACGATGCGCCCTTCCCGGGCATCGACGCGGCCGCTGAGGCAGCGGCGAATGGCGCTGGGCTGCTCAAAAATCTCTTTGAGCATGTAATGCTGGTAGGTTCCCAATTCGTATTCTTCGATGCGGTTCTCGAGGTGGGAGATGACCGGCGTGACCTGGATGTCGTCAATGGTGCAGGTACGAAAGGATCCAGGCCGCAGCACGGCCATCTCGTTGTCGTTGAGGTAGACGACCTGAGTGGTATGCTCGACAATGGCGCTGGCATCGGAGGCGACGATGTATTCGTCCTGACCGACGCCGATAATGAGCGGGCTGCCCTTGCGGGCCACGACCAGCGTATCGGGCTCATCTTTGCAGATGACCGCGATGCCGTAGGTGCCTTCAACTTCGTGCAGGGCCGCCTGCACCGCCACCTGAAGCAGAGAGCCGGTTGCCAGGCGGTGACCGGCGCGCTCGCTTTCCTGGCGCTTGCCGCGCAATTCGTTGTACAGGTGCCCTATCAATACCGCCAGAACCTCGGTATCCGTTTCACTCTTGAAGGTATGGCCCTGCTCGGCCAGAACCTGCTTAAGGGCGGCGAAATTCTCGATTATGCCGTTATGCACCAAGGCGATGGAGCCGGAGTCATCGGTATGCGGATGGGCGTTGATCTCGGTGGGAGCGCCATGGGTGGCCCAGCGGGTATGGGCCATGCCCAGTTTGGCGCCAGGCAGAGCGTTGCCATTATGCAAAGACTCCTCCAACACGCTTATGCGTCCCACCGCGCGGCGAATATGCAAATCACCCTGGGCATCTATGACAGCGATGCCGGCTGAATCGTAACCCCTGTATTCCAATCGCTTTAGCCCCTCAATAAGCAAGGGCTGGCAGATCTTGCATCCTACATACGCGACAATACCACACATGCATGACCTCCATGAGCTGACCAGAGCGAAACAAGCATTGGACCATCGACGCCACTTGTAATACCATCTAACAAGCTTTGATGGCACGCAGGAAATGTCATCAATAGCCCATGAGGGATACATGGACTTGTTTGACGATGTTCGGCAGAAACGCCTGGATGGTGTGGCTCCGCTGGCGGTAAGGATGCGCCCACAAACGCTGGACGAGTTCCTGGGCCAGCAGCACTTCCTGGGCAAGGGCAAACTGCTACGGCGGATGCTGGAGGCAGACAGGCTCAACAGCATCATCTTTTATGGGCCGCCAGGCACGGGAAAAACCACGCTGGCACAACTAATCGCCCGATACTCCAAGGCCCATTTTGAGCAGATGAATGCCGCCGGAGTGGGAGTGAAAGAGGTTCGACAGATACTGGATGCAGCCAAAGAGCGGCTGGGGGCCGGTGGAGGGCGCACGGTGCTCTTTCTCGATGAAATTCACCGCTTCAACCGGGCTCAGCAGGACATACTGCTGAACGATGTTGAAAACGGAACCGTCCTCCTGGTTGGGGCGACCACCGAGAACCCGTTCTTCTCCGTCAACTCCCCGCTGGTCAGCAGAAGCCAGATATTTCAATTCACCCCCTTGAGCGAGAATGACATTAGTTCATTGATTTATCGGTCCTTAGCCGATGAAAAACGAGGCTTGGGAAAACTGAAGATAGAGATCGATCCCAAAGCCGTAGATTTGTTGGCGACGATGTGTGATGGCGACGCCCGGCGGGCCCTGACCGCGTTAGAAGTGGCTGTCTTATCTCAAGTTAAGGAAGAACAGGCCGGCGCCGCGCCAGGGCCAGCAACAGCTACGGGCGTTATCAGGATAGATCTGGATGCTGCCGAGCAGTCGATCCAGCGCAAAGCCATCGTATACTCGGCCGACGGAGATGATCATTACGATGCGGCCAGCGCCTTGATTAAATCAATGCGCGGCAGCGATGCCGATGCGGCGGTGTATTGGCTGGCCAGGATGCTGGAAGCCGGCGAGGATCCGCGCTTCATAGCCAGACGCATCGCCATCCTGGCCAGCGAGGACATTGGCAACGCGGACCCCAACGCCCTGGTGGTAGCCGCGGCGGCTTACAATGTGGTAGAGAGAATCGGTATGCCCGAGGCGCAGTTGACGCTGGCCCAGGCGGCGATTTACATGGCAACGGCCCCGAAATCCAACGCCTCAGCAATGGCCATCTGGACGGCCATGGAAGACGTTCGTCAAGGGCGTACTTTGCCGGTGCCACGGCAATTACGTGACGCCCATTACAGCGGAGCCAAACGGCTGGGCCACGGAACGGACTACAAATATGCCCACGATTCCGCCAGCGGCTACGTGGAGCAGGATTATCTGGGCGTGGACAAGTTATACTACAAGCCGACGCCGCGCGGACATGAAGGTGAAATGGCCCAGAGGCTGAAAGCATTGAAAAACAAGGTGGAAGGCGAAAAGGCCGCACCACCGCCCTCCCCCAGGCGTATTAAGTGAAGGGAAGAATGGCGCCATGATGAACGTTGCCCAACAACACCATGAAGCAGGCGCAGCGTGCTGCATACCCGAAGGATTTCATGATTGAGGTAGCCAGTAACAAGTCGGTCGTACGGCACCAGTTGCGGAAAATACTTACGGATATTTCCCCGTCCATCCGGCACCAGAAGAGCTTGTCGGCGTGCGGTTTTCTGTCGGCCAGCGCCGAATTCAAAGCGGCGCGGGTGATCATGCTGTTCCTGAGCACAAACCTGGAAATAGACACCGCGCCGCTGGCATTGAAAGCCTGGCAGGCAGGCAAGACGGTGGTGGTGCCCAAAGTTAGCTGGGAACAGCGCAGGATGCTGCCGATGGAGATCGACAGCCTCCAGGCCGGCTTGGAGATCGGTTCCGGCGGCATCCGCGAACCGGTCGGCGGCAAACCGATGCCCATCGATTTCATCGATCTGGTGGTCGTACCGGGGTTGGGTTTTACCGCCAATGGACACCGCATCGGACGCGGTATGGGCTTCTACGACAGGTTCCTGGCCACGCCGGAATTCATCGGCCTTTCCTGCGGATTGGGCTTCGAGGATCAGGTTCTGGAACAACTGCCCGTCCTTGACCATGACGTGCCGCTGAGTATGCTGGTAACAGATATGGCAATCCGTCGCCTGGCGACGAACTGCATTGAAACCTGAACCGCTCGGGCGCAAATAGAGAACATGGAGGTTCTCATGAATCGTAATACCAGCCGGATCTTCATTGTAATCCTGGGTCTTGTTCTGGTGGGAGGTGCGGTGCTGTACGTGCGCCACCAGCACCTGCAGCCCGCCGTGAGCATGGGCACGGACAAAGCCAGGATACCCAACACTCTACCGCCGCCAGCCCCACTGGCCCCACCGGCTACGCTACCGGGTCGGGAAACCGATCCACGCGGCGGCATCCCGACCACCATCCCGGCAACGCCACTGACCCCCAGCAGCCCCACCGTCACCACCGGCGGCGACCCATGGATGCAGTTGCTCGGATCGGCCGCCACCGGCGTGTCCGGCACTGCGCCGACCTCCGCCAACCCCCTGGCCGAAGGCCGCGCCAAGATCGCCGATGGGCAACTGCTGGCCGGCCGAAGGATTCTTAACGACGCCCTGAACAGCGGCGTCTTGAGCGGAGAAGATGCGGCCAAGGCCATGGCTCTGATCGCCGAGGCCAACAATACGCTGGTCTTCAGCGGCACGCGTTCGGCGGATGATCCATACGCCGGCGGGTATCAGGTCAAGGCCGGCGACAACCTGACGAAGATCGCGGCCACGCACGGCGTGACGGCGGATTTCCTACTGCGCATCAACGGCATGAGCGACGCCCGCAAACTTCGGGCCGGGACCACCATCAAGACCGTGGCCGGCCCCTTCCACGCGGTGGTTACCAAAGGCAAGTTCACCATGGACCTGTACCTGGGCGGGCTGCCGGGGGAGAAGTCGGCACTGTACGTGACGACGTTCCCGGTGGGACTGGGCAAGAACGACTCAACGCCGGCCGGCTCCTGGCTGGTGGACCCGCAGCACAAGCTGACCAACCCGACCTACTACAGTCCGCGCGGCGAAGGCGTAATCGACGCCGGCGATCCCAAAAACCCGCTGGGCAAATTCTGGATTGGCTTGATCGGCACGGAAAGCGCTACGGCCAGCAAAGCCTCGTACGGCATTCACGGCACCATCGATCCGGCCTCGATTGGCAAGCAGGAGTCGATGGGATGCATCCGCATGCGCAACGAGGACGTGGCTCTGGTTTACGAGATGCTGGTGGAAGGCAAGAGCGCCGTGCTGGTGAAGAACTGACTGCCTCCATACCGGATTGCGCGGCAAGAGGCGCACGGAGCAGGCCGGTCAAGGCGAGGCTGCCTCAGGCAAGCGCGACGTTGGCGAATCGGGCGATGTTCAGCGCTGAATTATCGTGGGCGGTGACAGCCAGGCCGGCAAGGAAAGCGCTACTGGGCAAGGCGGACATTCTGGTGGAACCGATCAGCTTCCAGGCCACGCCATCGCTGGAATAATAGCCTTGATAACGGTTGCGGGTTTTTACCAGCTTGAGCCACAGCGGCTTGGCGGCGGTCGGGGCGGGAACACCCGATAGGTTGATTGACGCGGCGGCGGCGCCAATGCCCGAACGCCACTGGAAACTCACGCCGCTGCCGGCAGTGGCGACGACATCGACAAAGGCGCTGCCGGCGTCGGCGTCGGCGCGGAACATCACGCCGGCCTTGGCCCAGGGATCAGCGGCGGCGATGGCGGTGACACAGGCAACCATGGTGCGGTTGCCGCTGACGTCCTGGGATACGAAATGGAACTGGTCCGCCGAACCCCAGATGTCGTCCCCCCCGCCGGCGACAACCCAGGTGGACCGGTGCAAGGAGGCGGAACCGGCCAGCGTGGGACTGCCGATGTCGGCATCGGACCATGGGGCGGGCAGAACCGAAGTTGTGGAATGGGCAAGGTTGGAATAGGCGGAGTCGCCGGCGGCGTTGAAGCCGCGGATGCGGAAGTAGTACGTGGTGCGGCCGGCAAGGCCGCGGATGACCAGCGATGATTGTCCGGCGGCAGCGGTAGCTACCTGGGTGAATTTGACGCCGTCGGTGGATTCTTCGATGGCGTAGCCGCCAGCGGCACCGGAGGCGGGGCTGGAGTCGGTCCAGGCGAGGTTGATGGCCGAGGCGGAAGCGTCGGCGGCCGTGAGGACCGGGGCCTCCGGCACGGCGGTGACGCGCTGGCCATAGACCACCAGGCCGTCACTGGAGCCGACATAAACTTGTCCATTGGCGATGGTGGGGACAGCGAACTTGACGACCGAGCCGACGGCATCGCCGGGGGCCTGGCCGCTGTTCCATAACTCGGTGGCGAGGTTGGCGGTGGCGTAGGCGTGGATTTCGTTGGTATTGCGATCCATGATCCAGGCTATGCCGTTGCCGCCGCCATCGGCGGAAACAACGATGGAGCCGGGCAGGTCGCCAAAATCGCTGGCGCTGGTTTGCGAATTCATGGCAAGAGTTCCGGTGGGGCCCAGGGTGAAGGCGTAGGCAGAACCGCTGTAGCCGGTGACGAGATAGATTTCGCCATTGAAATAGGCGGCGGTGCTGAGGTCGCCGTTGACCACGATGGGCGCGGTGTCGTTACCGCTGCCATCGGGGACGGAGTTGACGACGCTGTCGTTGACGGAGTTGTACCCTCCCAGACTATCGCGGTCCAACACGAAGACTCTCCCGTCCTTGCCGCCGACGATCATAAGATTCGCATGTGCGGCGATTCCGGCAGCGGCCGGCAGCAACAGAATCCCGCCGGAGCCGAAATCCAGATCGCCGACGTTGAGGGCCACAGCGTCGTAGGGGATGAAGAAGTCGGCGACTTTCATGCCCCAGCCGTTGGGATTTTCACTGGTGGGCGTGGAAGCGGGGTCGGCGACGACCTTGACGACGGCATCGTCGTACTCGGCATTGGTGGGCAGGCCGTTGGAGCCCAGGGTTGGTGCCGGGTCGGCGTCATCGCCATTGCCGGTGACGAAGTAGAAGGCGCTGCCATCGGGTTCGAAGGCCAGACTATCTCCGCTCTCCCAGATGCCGGCCCCGCCGTTGTTGGGCGAGGTGTTGAGCACCCCGGCGAGTTTGAAGCCGGTGGTGGCGATGTGGGAAACGTCCCAAGCGACGACCCATCCGTGGTAGGGTCCGTTGTCGCCATGCGAGGCCCAGGCGACGTAGACTTTCCCGTCAACGAGGCTCAATCCGGGGCGCTGGCCTTGGGTGAGGGCGTTGAACTGCACCACCGGTTTGCCGGTGGAGTTGTAGGGGTCGGTCACGGCGCCGTCGCCGCTGCCGTAGACGTAAATCTGCGTGTTGTTGGTGTTCCCGTTGGTGGTGGCGCCTATGAGATAAGGGATGGCGGCATCGGCGCCATCGGAAATGTTGATGGCGTGCAGTCGCTGCACGAAGTAGGTGGCGCCGCCGATGATTTCCCTGGTGGCCACACACACGTAGAGGATGTTGGTGGTGGGATCGATTACCGGCGTGCCGGTAATTCCGATGCTGGGAGAAATGTCGGTGCTGCCAACGTCGGCGCTGGTGACGACGCCTATGGAGGTGGCGCCGAGGGTGTTGTTCTGATCGCCGCCAATGTTGGCCGTGCTGAGGAACGAGCGTTGCCAGAGTATGGCGCCGCCGGAGGAGCTGGCATCGATGGCATAGAGCGAATCGTTCTCGGTGGCCACGAAGACGACATCATGCACGCCAGCGGCGCCGGCGGCGGTATTGACGCCCTTGGCGATGGTGACGCCGGTTTCCACCAGGGGTTGGGCATATACCTGGCCGTCGAGAGTCGTGGAATAGAGTTTCCCGAAGTCGCTGGTATTGACGTTGGCGGGCGTTAGCTGCGTTTCCGAAGCGTTAACTCCGGTGCTGGACGTGCCGCCGCGATAGGCCAGCACGTCCACAGACAGGAACCGGCGGCATTCCAGAGCCTCGATCACGGCGGTCAAACCCGATTGGCGATGGCGTTTACCCACGGATGTTGTTACTCCTTGGTTGGCAGCGGATTACCGGTCGAACAGGGGCGATTATATGAAAGGCAACCTAGTAACGGTCAATGGCAGAAATGGGTGTTGGTTAGGAATCAGGAATCAGGAATCAGGAATCGGGGGTCGGGAGGACAAGGGAAGGAGCGGGCGTGCGCCGCAGGGGGCGTATTTCCCCGGGGGCAAATATCCCCTAGAATGGCGGTCATGAACCTGAAGATTCTCCACGAAGTGTGTTCCCTGCCCACCGCCCCGTTCCGGGAACAGGCGGTGATCGCATACGCCAGGAGTTTTGCCCGCCAGCGGGGGCTGAAAGTCACGCAGGATGCACAGGGCAACGTGATGCTGGAACTGGCGGGAAGGAAAAGACGGCCGCGCTGGGTGTTTGCGGCCCACATGGACCATCCGGGGTTCGTGGCGGTGAAAATGCTCGACGCCCATACCCTGCTGGCCGCGTTCCGCGGCTGGGTACTGGCGGAATTAATCGGCGGGGAACGGGTGCGCTTCTGCGGCAAGGAGGGCGAGATCGCGGGGAAGGTGGTGAAGGTCAGGCCATGGAAATATTCGCCGCGCGCCGGCAGCGCCGAGATCCGCGTGGAGGGGAAGGTGGCGGCCAACACGCCGGGGATGTTCGACCAGGGACTGGGGCGTGTGAAAGGGAAGATATTCTACAGCCGGGCCATAGATGACCTGGGCGGGGTGGCGGCTGCACTGGCGATGCTGGATGAACTAAGCCGGAGCAAATCAGCAAGGCCACAGGGTCCGGTGGTGGCGCTGCTGACGCGGGCGGAGGAAGACGGCTTCGGGGGGGCTATCGCGGCAGCCCTGAACCGGAGGATGCTGGGCAAGAGCGACCGTATCATCGCCATAGAATGCTCGGCCCAACAAGCGTATGCCAGGCAGGGAGATGGGTGCATCATCCGCATAGGGGACAAGACCAGCATCTTCAACTCGGGCCTGAGCTATTTCCTGACCCAGCAGGCCAGGGAACTGGCCAAGACGGACAAGACGTTCAGGTATCAACGGGCGCTGATGCCGGGGGGAACCTGCGAGGCGACAGTGTACGACGCGTTCGGATTGCAGGCCGCCGCCGCCTGCGTGCCGCTGGGCAACTACCACAATATGGACCAGAAGAGAAAGAAGATCGGGCCGGAATACATCGACATAAACGACTGGCGGAACATGACCAAACTGTTCGTGAGAATAGCCCGGCGCGGCCATGAGTACGAAGAGGGCCACAAGGCGCTGCGGGCCGGCTTTATGGACCGATACAACTGGTTCAAGCGATTGCTGGCGGCGGACGCCAAGCCGGCGGCGAGCAGCGACGACGGCAAACGCCCCACTTAAGCGGGATCATGGCCATGCCCACCCCAGGGATGGCAGCGGCAGATGCGTTTAAGGGCCATCCAACTCCCGCGCAGAGCCCCATGGCGAGTAAGGGCGTCTATGGCATACTGGCTGCAGGTGGGCGTAAAACGACAGTGCCCGCCCAGGAACGGACCAAGGGTGGCGCGATAGAGAATCACGAAAAAGACCAGAAGCCGGCACATGCTCGTGGCTGAATTGTATCACTGGATAGGCGCAGCGACACAAAGATGGGGCGATATATGCCGGAAAACGACGATTTCTGATGGGAGCGGGGTGCGATAATTGGAAATGAAGGAATCAAGGTTTCACAAGAAAGCGGCCTTGGCGCAAGCGCCAAGGCCGCTGGAGTTCAGATGGAGCGTTGGCCGAATCAAGCCCGGCGGCGCCGGAGCAGGGCCAGAGCGCCGAGAGCCAGGAGGCTCAGACTCGAAGGTTCGGGAACCGAACCGGAAAGTGTGCCGTCTAAAACATCGTGATTATCGGTACCGTCGCCGGTCGATGCCGTGTAGCCGAAGGTCGCCGTCGTATTGTTGCCAAACAAGGCGAGCAGATCGGTATTCACAGTCTCGGTCGTGTCTAAGCCGTCACCTTGATACCTGACCGTCAGTGTCTTCGTGGCGGCAACATATGATGCAAAGAGGTTATAGTAAACCGTGTTCTCCACATTCGTACCGAGCGGCCATTCCTGGAGCAGTGCGCCGTTTTCAATCACGCGCATCGCGTTCTCGTGCGCACCGCCAAGGTCTGCATCGTAAGTGCATATATCAACAACCAGGGAAGGGGCGGTGAAGGAAGTATAATAACCAGTCGCTGTGGCGGTTGGGCCTTGAGTTTGGAAGACCATGCCCATACCGTCGGCGGGAGCAATTCCACCTGGATAGGTTAGCTGACAACGCATGGAGGCGCTCCAATCCGCTCGCGGCAAGATCTGGGTGGAGTTCAGCCAAGCCGAGCCGCTCCTATTCAGGTTGTTGTCCGTGATGCGCAGACGGTGCGTTATGTACTCCCCTCCATCATCCGCATAAAAGGCGTTACCAACTAGCGTCCACGCCGAACTGCCCCAGTCCGGGCCAGCCACTGTGGGCGTGGGCATTCCGCCCTCGAATTGCCAACTATCATTTATTACGCCTGCGGAAAGCGGCAAAGCGGTTCCCAAGATGGCCAGAACCACCGCCGACACGAGAGCCAAAGATGCAATCCTCATTCCATTCTCCTTCCCGATTCATTGAGTCGCCCCGCCGTCCCCGAAAATCGGCAGAACATCCGCCGCTTGGGTCATCGGCAAGGCATCGTGAGTGTGCGTAAACATACCGTTTTCGCCTAATTTGTCAATGCAAAATCGCCCCCCCCAAAAAAACTGTAAGTTATTGTCAATACCGATGTTGTGTTGTAGCAAAAACGAATAACGACAGGTATAATTGAGAACTAGCTGTGACTAAGAATGTAATTCGGAACCCAATGGTCATTGGGTTCTGAGCTAGATTATGAGCGGCTAATTTGCCAAGATAATAGTGTGCAATACTTTAACCTTGCCTGATTACGTGCGCGACACAGTTTACCGAACTCGACCGGAGGGGCGTAGAGACGACCATTTTGCAATTAACTTAGCGTGGTCAGGTCGCTCGCATTATCGAAGTGATGCGGTACTCTCATCGCTATTAATTTCACAGGCAGAAAGGCAGAGGTAATGAGCAGAGGTCAGTCGATCCCGGCGAACCCCGCGCAGATCGCCAGAGAACTTGCCGCGCGGGCCCAGCAATGGGTTGGTCGGCGCCGGACAGGCATCGGCCGTCGAGATCACCAGGGACATTACCTGTCGCCGGTGCAGTTACAATCTGCGCGGACTGGCCACCGACGGGCGGTGCCCGGAGTGCGGCACGCCCATCCGGGCATCTCTCTTCGGGGATATGCTGTGCTATTGCGACCCCATCTGGCTCACGAGGCTGTCGCGGGGCACGTGGCTCATCATATTCGGCACCGTCTTGGGCATCTTGTCAGCGGGCGTCTGCATAATAGTAGCCTCCCTGCTGGGGCTGCGTGTGACAAGACTTGTTTTGCTAGTTGCCCCGGGCGTCAACGCAGTGAGAGCCATAGGAATGTGATTGGTGACTAGCCCCGATCCCAGCGGAGCCGGGGAAGATCAGTACGGCACTGCCCGCAAGATCACTCGCATCATGGTGGTTGTGAGTTTCGCCGGTCCGCTGTTCGACATTGCAAGAGAGTTCGCCACGCTGGATCGAACCACTTCCCAAGTGCTGAAAATTATTGGGGGCGTGGCTACCATCATCGGCGTTACCGGGACAATCGCCCAGTTGCACTACTATGAGCGGATCGCCCGGCGGATACCGGATCCGGCACTTTCGGCCCGAGCCAGGTTCCTGAAGAAAGCGATGGCCACATGCGTGATCGTGAAAGGGGTCGAAGAGGTCGCCGTGGCCCTGTTGGCCGCGCCAAGCAGCAAGATCATGACTGGTCCGATCGCGACGCCAGTATTTATCGCGATGTTCGTATTAAGCGTGGGCTTGATCGCTGGCGCAGCACTGCTGGTATTTACGCTCATAGAGTTGCAGATGGTCTGGCGATTCAACCGGCGATTCGGCGCACAACTCCGGCTCGCCCGGTTCAACTGGAAACTTGCCGGCGCTGTGCCGACGCCCTAGAGCTAGCGTCGGCCGATGTAATCACCGGCCTTCGATGGACCAGAAGTGGCCGGCTGCGCGGCAGGAGCCATCTCGATCTCAGCCTGCATGCGGCCGGTGCGTTTGCCTACTATCTTCCGGTCCACCAAGGTTAGCTCGTACTTGTCATTGGCGAATTTCATCGCGCCGTCTTGCATCATGCCGGGCAGTCTGATGATCTCCGGCTTGCGGCTGGAACTATTCTGCATCTGCAGGTCCATGCTGTAGCCCGACTGGCTGTCGTAACTGATGGTGGCCGTGCCGTGGCACTGGCCGCAGTTGGGATTGGGCTCGAGCCGGCCTTGGTCAACCGGCCCGAGGACTTTCATAGTACCGGAGAACTGGCCGACGTTGGGGTCGGGCCTGCTGGTCGGTTCGGCCAAGAGGACGGCAGTCCATACGGCAGCCGGGATCAGGATCGCCGCGGCGATAGTTATGCGGGGTGGATTCATGATGGTTTCCCCATAAAGACTTCTGCCGACGAACGCCATCGGCAATGTTCCATAGCATATCGTGCAGTCGGACCTCGGCAAGTTTGGTCCGAACACAAAAAAAAGAGCAAAAAAAGAGGACAGGTATAATTGATGGATGACGGCCGCAAAATGGCCAAATTGAAACGATAAAGGCCTTTAATAAATAGACCTGATTATGTGGGTACAAAAGCGGAGTTGCCAGGAAGGAAGAGAAGGCACTATGCTGTGCGGGTGGCCAACGACGTTCGTCGGCGAAGGTCTAATTGGGAAAGGCGGACCGCAACATCATCGAACAGAGGCGATGGCGGCCAATACAGGAGCACAAAAGCCATGGCGAAATTCGACGCTGGACAAGACAAGAGATTGAAGAAAGCCGAAAAGGATATGACAAAAGCGCGGGCCAGGGTGCTGGCGCTGCGCCGGAAACAGACGCCAGAAGTCGTGCCGGATTATGTGTTCAAGGATCAGGCGGGGAAGACGGTGAGTCTGGCGCAATTGTTCGGCGCCAAGAAGGAATTGATCCTGGTACACAATATGGGGGCCCACTGCCCTTATTGCACGCTATGGGCGGATGGATTCACGGGTTTGGCCAAGCACCTGGAAGACCGGGCGGCGTTCGTCGTGGAATCGGCGGACACGCCCAAACAACAAAAGACCTTCTACCGCTCACGCGGCTGGAACTTCCCCATGGTTTCCAGCGCTGGAAGCGACTTTAAACAGCGGATGGGATTCGCGGATGAACAGGGCAATCCCCATCCCGGGGTTTCGGTGTTGGTGAAGTCCGGCGGAAAGATATACCGGACAGCCCGGGATACTTTCGGACCCGGAGATGACTACTGCGCTCTGTGGCACTTGTTCGATCTGCTGCCCAAAGGAGCCGCGGGGTGGACGCCCAAGTATCGGTATTGATGGATGCCGAAAAAAGGGCAGTAATCATGGTTGTGAGCCGTTGGTGGCGGGGACGGTGATGGAGGCAGCGGAGAGGCCGACGGCGGTGGCGCGTATCGTCACCAAGCCCTCGCGTCCATCGGAACGAACCAAAGCCCGAGCCAGACCGCCGGGGGCGGCAATTGGGGACGGACCGGCCAGGCGAGCTGGGCCGCTGACAGCGATGGCCAGTTCCAACGCCGAGTTGTAGCAACGGTGGCCCAGGGCGTCCACGATGGTGGCGGTAAAGAATGCGACGTCCCGGCCATCCGCCGACAATTGGGCATTCTCGGATATTATCGCGATGGCGGCAGGCGGGCCGGAACTGACACGCCGGTCGGAGACCTCCAGGGAAGCATGGCGGGCAACCACCTGCAACTGGCCGGATTCGTAGGGCACCGCCCACTCCAGAGGCGGGTGAGGCAGGTTGGGCCAACGGGTCATGTCCGGGGTGCGTGTTCCCTGGGAGTGTCCGTTGACGAAAAGCTCAGCGTGGTCGCAATTCGTGAAAACCACCACGCGGCGAACGCGGCCTTCCTGGCCCGGCCAATCCCAGTGGCCGCAGATATGCACGGTTGGCTGCGGGTTCCACATCGCTTTGAAGAAGTGGAACGACTCGCAGGGCAGGCGTGCGGCGTCGACCATGCCGCGTGTCCGGTATGATCCTTTGGCGGAGTAGTCCGCGAACACCCACATGGCCCCGCCGCAGAACCAGTCACGGCTGTAGAACCTGGACCAATGGAGGGCATAGCACTCCCAGGCTACGAGCTCTTCCGGCCAGTCGGCGCGGGCGCAGTTGGTGTCGTTGAGCACACCCTCGCTCATCATGCCGATCCGCCCCAGGTCGCGTTGGCGACAGATGTCGTAGACCGGCCGGCCGAGGCTCTGGTCGTTTACCGCCCCACCGTTGTAACAGACAATGTCCGCCAGACGGGTGATGCCGGCATCATCGTTGTTCTGCCAACTGGCCCCGACCACAACGGACGTGGGGCGATCGGGGTCGGCCTGGTGGAGTTCATCGTTCATGGCCTCAATGACGCGGAGCGCGAAGGGCCACTCCTCTTTGGCCAGCCAGTGGCGCTGGGTGCGGCGGGCGGGGTCGGGATGCGCTTCGGCGCGTACGGGAGTGAGCATGATCTCATTGACCGTATTCCAGGCGATGATGCAGGGGTGGTTGCCGTGGTGGCGGACCATCTGGCGCAGTAAACGGCGGGCATTGTCGACCAGGGCCTGGCCATGAGACACCCGAATCGAGCCATGCCAGAACGGCTGCTCCTCCATAACCATGATGCCCAGACGGTCGCAGCAATCGAGGGTCCGCTCGTCGCGCGGATAGTGCGAGGTACGGAGGAAGTTGAGGCCGGCTTCTTTCATCAGTTCGATGTCCCGGCGGGCGACGCGCTCGGGGCACGCGTTGCCAAGGCCGATGAAGTCCTGGTGGGCGTTCACCCCGCACAACTTCAGGGGTTGCCCATTGAGCGAGAACCCGGAGTCGGGATCGAAGCGGAACCAGCGAAAGCCGAGCGGGTTGGTCTCGCGGTCAAGGCAGCGGTCACCGTCCACCAGGAGGGACTCGACGCTATACATTGTCGGCGTTTGGGGTGACCACAGCTCCGGATTAAGAACGGGCGGGAACCGGGCCTCGACCGGAACCGAACGGCCCCGTGAAGTCGCGATCAGGGTCTCAACCTGGCTGATCACGTCGCCACGCAAGTCCAAGAGCCTATGAACCACCCGCAAGGCCCTGGAGCGAACCGCGCACTCCCGGACGGCCAGAGCAATGGACACGGTGGCCCGTTCGGCGCTGACGTCCGGCGTGCGAATGCGGATGGACTTGTGTTGAAAGTGAGCGG
>Ga0316229_1000490_pt1 | contig 52939 bp, 45 predicted proteins | sample TBH18023metaG_FD_206011 | JGI IMG/M metagenome (GOLD analysis project Ga0316229, IMG submission 206011) | Freshwater microbial communities from Trout Bog Lake, Wisconsin, USA - TBH18023 | ecosystem: Environmental > Aquatic > Freshwater > Lake > Hypolimnion/Profundal zone | place: USA: Wisconsin... | reverse complement strand
ATATTCCAAAGGGGGTGCGCTGTCCTGTTGAGTTGTCAACCTATTTCAGGATCAACGCCGCTAATACCGGGCAGTTTGAACGCACCCTCATCGTTGCCGACGAAGGTGCATATGTTAGTTATATGGGAGGCTGCACGGCGCCCCAGCGTGACGAGAACCAGCTACACGCCGCTGTTGTTGAGATCGTAGCCATGAAAGATGCTCAGGTCAAATATTCGACGGTTCAGAACTGGTATCCCGGCGATAAGAACGGTAAAGGGGGTATCTATAATTTTGTTACCAAACGCGGGATCTGCAAGGGAAGCAATTCCAAGATCTCATGGACCCAGGTAGAAACTGGATCGGCTGTCACCTGGAAATACCCCTCATGCATACTTCTCGGTGACAACAGCGTTGGAGAATTTTATTCCGTCGCGGTGACCAATAATCAACAGCAGGCCGATACCGGGACCAAGATGATGCATCTTGGCAGGAACACGAAAAGCACTATCATCTCCAAAGGGATATCCGCAGGTAAAAGCAATAATTCTTACCGAGGGCTTGTCCGTATTTCAAAGAATGCAACAAACAGCAGGAATTACAGCCAGTGCGACTCATTGCTGCTAGGGTCCACCTGCGGGGCTCATACCTGGCCGTATATCCAGGTTGAGAATAAATCATCCATCGTTGAACATGAAGCGACCACTTCGAAGATCAGCGAAGACCAGCTGTTTTACTGCCAGCAGAGAGGAATGAATGCCGAAAGCGCCATAGGCCTTATTGTTAACGGCTATGCCAAGGAAGTTCTTAAACAGTTGCCGATGGAATTTGCAGTTGAAGCGCAAAAGCTGCTTTCCATCAGTTTGGAAGGGAGCGTGGGATAAGAGGTAGCGAGGTAGCGAGAAGCGAGGTAGTGAAAAGCGAAGTAGCGAAGTAGCGAGAAGCGAGGTAGCGAAATTTAAAATTGAATCACATTAAAGTGGGAAACATGATCAATAAAAAAATACCGATTTTACTCGCTACTTTGTCACTTTGTCACTTTGTTACTTTGTCACTTTGTTACTTTGTCACTCTGTGACTTTGTCACTCTGTCACTTAATACTTAATATATTACTCACAACTTCAAACTATGCTTTTATCAATTAAAAACCTTCATGCTTCCATCAATGGGAAGGAAATATTAAAAGGAATAGATCTTGATGTGGATCATGGGGAGGTTCATGCTATTATGGGCCCTAACGGTACAGGGAAAAGCACCCTTGCCTCGGTGATCGCAGGCAGGGAAGTCTTTGATGTAACTGCAGGGGAGATCATGTACAAAGACAAGAACCTTCTGAAGCTTGCAGTTGAAGAACGGGCCAGGGAAGGCATTTTTCTCGGTTTCCAGTACCCTGTTGAAATTCCCGGAGTCAGCATCACCAACTTTATGCGTACCGCCGTAAACGAGGTGAGAAAATATAAAGGCCTTGACCCCCTGTCGGGAGGAGCATTCCTGAAGCTGATGGAAGAAAAGAAAAAGCTCGTTGAGCTTACATCCAATCTTGCCAACCGCTCGGTAAATGAAGGATTTTCGGGGGGAGAGAAAAAGAAGAATGAGATCTTCCAGATGGCTATGCTTGAACCCGAACTGGCTATCCTTGACGAAACTGATTCGGGCCTTGACATTGATGCACTGAGGGTGGTCGCCAACGGAGTTAACAAGTTACGCACCAAAGAAAATGCCTTTATGGTTATCACACATTACCAGAGGCTTCTCGATTATATTGTTCCTGATTTTGTTCATGTGCTGTTCGAAGGCAGGATTGTTAAATCCGGGACCAAGGAACTCGCGCTTGAACTCGAGGAAAAAGGATATGACTGGATCAGGAAAGAGCAGGAGGGATAATGCAATCCGCAGTCACAAATAAAATCACAAAGGAACTGATGACAGGTCTTTACGGGGAATGCCGCAAAGCCATTTCGGTCAATGATTACCCGGCGCTGACGGCCTTGAGGGACGAAGCCATCCGCAGGTTTGAAGAAACAGGATTTCCAACAACTAAACTTGAAGCCTGGAAGAACACTGATCTTAAGGAAAGTTTTTCAAAAGAGTATAAGGTTGTTGTGAAACCTGAGCCTGTTGTGGATGTTCAGAAAGTTTTCCTCTGCAACATCCCTCATCTCGATACAGCTATTATGGGCCAGCTGAATGGCTGGTATGTGTCAAAGGATGTCCCGCTGATGAAGCTCGGAAACGGGATCATCATGGGAAGCCTGGCAGAAGCGCTGAAACAGTATCCTGAACTGGTGGAGGCCCATCTGGGAAAATATGCAGGTGTGAACGGGGATGCCTTTACATCATTGAATACGGCTTTTATACAGGACGGTGTGTTCATTTATGTGCCGGATAATGTGAAAAGCCCGAAGCCGGTGCAGATCATCAACGTTATCCACAGTAATGAAAGCCTTTTCCTTCAATCGAGGAACCTGATCGTTCTTGGGAAGAACAGCAGGCTTTCTCTTGTGCACTGCGACGATTCATACAACCAGCAGGCTTCGTTTTCTAACGTTGTAACTGAGATCCGGATGGGAGAAGCTGCCTTTATGGATCATTATAAGCTGCAGAACCTTAACAACAGTTCGTCCCTTGTAAGCTCTTCTTATTTTGAGCTTGACAAGGCCGCCAAACTGGAGTCACATTATATTTCGCTGAACGGAAGCTTGCTGAGAAACAATATCAGGCTCAGGTTTAACGGCCCTCACGGGATTGCCAATATCTACGGGATCTACCTGATGGACCGCAAGCAGCATATCGATAACCAGGTGTTCATTGACCATGCCTCGCCTGATTGTACCAGCAGCGAGCTTTTCAAAGGGATACTTGATGAACACTCAAGCGGGGTTTTCAACGGCCATGTGCTGGTGAGGAGGGATGCACAGCGCACCAATGCCTACCAGAGCAACAGAAATATTCTGCTGACCGAAACAGCAAAGGTGAATTCAAAACCATTCCTGGAAATTTATAATGATGACGTGAAATGTTCACACGGCTCAACCACGGGTCAGCTCGACCATGATGCGATGTATTACCTGAGGCAGCGCGGGATTGGAGAAGACAGTGCCCGTATGCTTTTAATGTATGCGTATGCGGATGAGGTGGTGAGTAAAATAGCCATTGACCCGCTGAGGTACCGCATTGAGGATATGATAAAGAAACGGCTACAGGGCGAACTGCAGATCTGTGAGGCTTGTGTACTGCATTGTAACACACCCGAGCATCCTATGGAGTTTGTGATAGATATGACGAAAATATGATAGGGAAATGCGAAAAACGATAAATTATGCACAGTTCTTAATTCATAATTAGTTATTCGATTATTCGAGTATTCGGTTTAAAGCATAATCAGACATGACTTTCAATATTCATGACATCCGCCCCGACTTCCCCATCCTCTCCCAGACTATCTACAAGAGGCCGCTGATCTATTTCGATAATGCCGCTACAACGCAAAAGCCTTTGCAGGTTATAAAGGCTATCAGTGATTACTACCTTCATGACAACTGTAATATCCATCGAGGCGTTCACTACCTGAGCGTCAAAGCCACCGAGGCCTTTGAAGAAGCCCGCAAGGAAATCAGGGCGTTTATTAATGCCCCTGCCACACATGAAGTGGTGTTCACCAAGGGCGCTTCCGAATCCCTGAACCTGGTGGCATCTTCCTTTGGAAAAAAATACCTGAAGAAGGGCGACGAGGTCATCACGACCATCATGGAGCATCATTCGAATTTTGTTCCCTGGCAAATGATCTGTGAAGAGAAAGGGGCTACTCTGAAGGTTGCAAACATACTTCCCAACGGTCAGCTTGATTTGGAACACCTGTATTCACTGATCTCTGAACACACCCGGATCATTGCCCTGACCCATGTTTCCAATGTGCTGGGGACCATCAACCCGGTGAAGGAGATCATTGCTCATGCTCACTCAAAAGGGATCCCTGTTTTAATTGATGGCGCCCAGGGTGTATCTCATCTTTCGGTTGATGTGACCGACCTGGATTGCGATTTCTATTGTTTCTCCGGGCATAAAATGTATGGCCCCATGGGTATCGGCGTGCTATACGGGAAAGAGAAATGGCTTGAAGAACTTCCACCATACCAGAGCGGGGGCGAGATGGTAAAAGACGTTCGCATTGAAAAAACCACGTTTAATGAACTGCCGTTCAAGTTTGAAGCCGGAACTCCCAACGTGGAAGGAGTGATGGGGCTCAGGGCTGCGGTTCAGTACCTGAAGAACCTGGGCATGGACAATATCCATGCTTATGAAGATGAGTTATTGAAGCATGCAGTTGAAAAGCTTTCAGCCATCGGTGATGTACGTTTTTATGGTACTGCTCCGGTGAAAGCCAGCCTGGTTTCCTTTCTGATCGGCGACATCCATCCTTTTGATGCAGGGACCATTATTGATAAAATGGGAATTGCTGTAAGGACAGGGCATCATTGCGCCCAGCCCCTGATCGACCATTTTAAAATACCCGGGACTGTCAGGGCTTCCTTTGCTTTCTATAACACCATTGAAGAGATTGATAAGCTGGCTGAGGCGGTGAACAGGGTGAAGACGATGTTCAGTTGAAAAAGGAATACTCGAATAATAGAACAACGAATTTTGAATTACGAACATAAATGACCATACAAGAAATTGAAAACCAGATTGTCGATGAATTCGCCGCCTTCGATGACTGGCTCGATAAATACGACATCATTCTCGACATGGGAAAATCACTTCCCCCAATCGACCCAAAATTCAAGACCGACCAGTTTATTATTTCCGGCTGCCAGAGCAAAGTCTGGCTTCATGCCGAATACCGCGACGGGAAAGTCTATTTCACCGCCGACAGCGACGCCATCATCACCAAGGGCATAGTGAGCATGCTTGTAAAAGTCCTGTCAGGCCAGACCCCCGACGCGATCCAGTCCGCAGACCTGAATTTCATAGACAGGATAGGCTTAAAAGAACATCTCTCTCCGACCCGCTCCAACGGCTTGTCCTCCATGGTAAAGCAGATGAAGCTGTATGCCATGGTGTTTAAAATGAAGGGTTGAAGGCAGGATAATCGTTTGTTGCATAACCCCATTTTCTCGCGATTGGAGGTGCCAAATTGGTACCTCCATTTAGTTATTTCACTGGTAGTCAGCCTTGATATTAACAAACAAGTTTGTATTTCGGTAACAAATGGTCCAAAAATTGTAGAGGAGTTGAATTAAAATTTTAGAGACAATCGATGAAACTATTTGCTCCGGAAATTGATAATATGCTTGAAAATCATCAGGTTTTTCAGGACATCATGGATCTTGATATCCGCGGGAAATTTCTGGCAATTTATCAAGCCATGAGTTGCATCAAACCCAAGCGAGATGATGAGGTTAGAACCATATGGTTTGAAGTGCCAAGAGGCGCCATCAGCAACTTCGGGAATTTCAGGATATATAAACGTGAAGGAGAGGTTGAAACCTATGAAGAGTTTGAACAGATCTGGAAAGATTATTATCCGAAAGAAAATAAATGGTATAGCATGGCCATTGCAAAATTCCGGGAAGAGCTATTTTTTTATCTGAACTCAAAGCTAATATTTTCTCTGCAAGAAAACAAAGAACTGAACCAAAGACAGGGATACCAGAACAAGGAGATCAACAGGTTCATTCACAAACTGTTAAAACGTATCAGGCAGGAAATCGGGAAACTGGTGAAAGACCCAGAATCATGGAATGAAAATCTTGAAAAAAGTCTTTCATATGATAAACGTTACGGTAGGATAAAAAGAACGGATTTTTGGAATGTTCTTGGTTCTGATGCCATAAGGTTAGATAAGAGCATAGGAATCAGGGGAATAAAAAAACTTAACACTTACATCAGGGAATCCGTTTTACCTGGTTATTCCCCTTTAATTCCTGAAATGACTGCCGATGGCTTCTTCAGTTATTGTGAGATAGCATATGAGGCCAATGACTATTTCAGAAAGGATAAAATAAACTTATCCCTGGGAAATCTGCCGTGGAGGAAATTCAACACATATTTCACTCTATGTGCATAATGAAGGAGATAAATGGACCCTGCGACTTGCCGGTTCGAGTGTTGGAAGAGTTGAAGAGACAGTTCGAATTGCACTTGCATTAATTGATCATCACATACCCTTTATTCTTTCTGAAGCGGAAGAAATCCTAAGAATGGTGACCGGCACAGATTATATTGGAATTGTTCCGGAATATGTTTTCCCAAGATATTGTTATGGCCTTTTTCCCAAAGATGACAAGATCATAGATTTCATGAATCTTGACCGGGAAAAGGAAGATCGCATAATCCCGCTTGTATATTGGTACCCGTTGGAACAGATTGAGCCAGTCAAATTTCAATGAAAACAGTATTTTCCATTTTGAGAACTCACCATGGGCGGGGTTTTATGGTTCTCGAAGTAATCATATCCTTCTTTAAGATTCATCCAGAAATCTTTTAATGATTACTGCGGATGGCTTTTCAGGTTTTGATCCGTCATCCGGAAAGGAAATATCTGCAGGCTGATCACTGGCTGTCCATTTTCAAAGACCCTGGCCGTCGCCGACTCTGGTTTTGGGTCCCAGTTCACCGGAATAATAACAGATGTTGTACGTTTTCATAAGGACGCACCTGTCCTCTTTTTTCATCCAAACCTCGAACTCCTTAGGTTCCTTGAAAATGCGGATGAAGATGGGGCTGCCCAAATGCAGGCCCTGCTTCACAGCCTCCGTCTCAAGCCCCGGTTTTTTCCTTTCAATGGCCTCCCTTGAGCGGGGTGAGGAGGGGATCTGCGGGAAAACTGACATTGAACACATAAAAAATCCCAGTATGGCGGTATTTGTGAGCATTTTGTATCTTTTACAACAGACCATATACAACGCCTTATTCAATTAAGAGATTAAGGCTGTGGGTGGACGGAAATTTTCCCTTGTGTTGATTTTCGCAGACAGGGTTGTAGCCTGCCGGATCACATAATGTTTTGAAGAGTTGTATCCCGCTTGCTGACTGTGGATGACATCCGCAGTCAGTTCCCATATCATTTATCGGGTATGCGAAAAATCAGGCCAAATGCCGGCTGCTTATGCATGAAACACCTGCCTTGCGAAAACCCCGGATGCTATCCGCATTCCATCAAGATTTTAAGTAATTTTGCATCCTAAATTTTAATTATGGAAAATCCTCAGAACATACCATACAACCCCTTTGAACAATCCGTCATAGACGCCCTCCGCAGGGTTTTTGATCCCGAGATCCCGATCAACATCTATGATCTTGGCTTGATTTATAACCTCAAGATCGACGATCAGCATAATGTGGAGATCCTGATGACGCTTACCACGCCTAACTGCCCTATCGCCGAAGATATGCCCGGAATGGTGCAGGAGGAAGTGAGCCGGGTTGAAGGTGTCGGCAAGGTGAAGGTGGAGCTTACCTTCGAACCTCCCTGGGATATGGCGAACCTGAGCGAGGAAGCAAAGGTGGAACTGGGATTGATTTAATCTATCCAGGTCAATTCACCGCCATGGGGCGGAACCCAGAGTGCTTGCCTGGGGTTAAAACCACTTTAATTCCGGATGAATTTTCCTGTAAGAACCCTGCCTGGTGTTATTATCCTGATTATGTATACTCCTTCATGAAGCCTGCTGATATCGATGACCGGCTGATTACCGCCGAGGATATTTTTCTGTACCTCCTTACCTCCCGTGTTACAAACCGACATTTCGGCCCCGCTGATAGGATATGAGCTGTTGATATAGATTATAGAAGATGAAGGGATGGGGAAGATCTTCAGGATGTTCGTTGCATCCGCCTGATCATCAATGCCTGCAGGATCAACCCCGCCTGTCGTTGTCTTCAGAATGGTCCCGTTTGTTCCTACTGCGAAGCCGGTTTTGGCATCGGCGAAATGAACGGAAAACAAACATTCAGGCGACAATGTGCTTTGTGTCTTCCAGGTGATGCCGTTGTCAATGGTTTTCATGATCAGTGAAGATTTTAACCCGGGTACAGGGAAACCGCCAACCGCATACCCTGTATTTGCGTCGGGGAAGTGAACCGAGAAAAGATCATCGGAGCTTCCGGTGCTATGCGAGTTCCAGTTCAGCCCGGCATCTGTTGTCCTGAGAATGACTGATGCGAAGGCTCCGTAACTTTCGCCTATGGCATACCCATTCACATCATCTGTAAAAAATACCGAACGGAGGATATTCAAGGTCGAAGAAGACTGGGTCACCCAGTTGTTTCCCCCGTCGATGGTCTTTAAAATTACCTGGATTGGCGGTTGTTGCTGGTCAGGATAATAACCTCCTACGGCATACCCGGTGAGTGCATCGGTAAAGAAAAGGGAATAAAGACATTGTTCTGAAGCTAATAGCTTTGGAACCCATGTAAAGCCGCCATTGTTGGTTTTGAAAACAGATGATGTAAAGGGTCCGCCGGCATAACCGTTGTTTGCGTCAGGGAAATTGACCGAACGAATGGAAATTGATGAGATTTGTGTCTGCATGGTCCAGCTTGCCCCTCCGTCGGTTGTTTTGATGATAATGCCGCTGTCACCTGCAGCATATCCTGTGTTCTGGCTTGTAAAACAAAGCGAAAAAAGGGTTTTCGGGGTCCCCGAAACCAGCTTTGACCAATGGGAACCCCCGTCGATGGTTTTTAAAATTAATCCTGAATCCCCTGCAGCATAAGCTATGCCTTTGCTAACCATGAAGACTGAATAAAGGTTACTGACTGTGGGAGAGGGATCAATAAGCTGCCAGCCCTGGGAATATGCACTTGCATATGCAAAAAGGGCCATTGATATAAGAAAAACCTTTTTCATATGATGAATTTTTGTTTTAAAAAATGCCTGATCCGAAAACGATTTATGGAAGCGCGTGACATTTCCCCGGTTCTTTGTTAATTCAAAATGTATGCTCAATCCACTCTTTCCAGGTTATAAAATTAATAAATTGGTATTTATCCCGGGACCTGTCGTTTTTATTAAATCATCAGGGTGTTTGCTTTATCCTTGTTGTTCACTCCTGGTGACGATCACATAATTTCATACCTTTGCAGCCGATTTTCAAACAAACTAATGACTCCGGCAATAGGACCGTTACTCGCGAATATAAGCAGTCCTGAAGACCTTAGAAAACTCAGGGTCGATCAGCTTCCCCAGCTTTGTGCCGAAATCAGGCAGTTTATCATCGATGTGATCTCCTTAAACCCTGGCCATCTTGGAGCAAGTCTTGGCGCCGTTGAACTTTCAGTAGCCATTCATTATGTGTTCGACACCCCGAATGATAAAGTGATCTTTGACGTAGGCCACCAGGCCTATGCACATAAAATACTGACCGGCCGGAAAGAATCTTTCCACACACTGAGGACATTTCATGGCATCAGCGGCTTTCCCAAAATGTCGGAAAGCAAATATGATGCCTTCGGCACCGGCCATTCATCGACCAGCATCTCCGCTGCTCTTGGAATGGGGGTGGCCTCAAAGATAAAGGGAGAGACCAGCCGCCATCATGTGGCAATAATCGGAGATGGCGCCATGACCGGCGGCATGGCGATGGAAGCCTTGAATAATGCCGGTGTTTCCAATGCAAACCTCCTGGTGATCCTTAACGATAACCAGATCGCTATAGATAAGAATGTTGGTGCAATCAAGGATTACCTTGCAGATATCGTTACTTCCAAGACCTATAACAAGATCCGTGACAACATCTGGCTGATGATGGGAGGGGGGACGCGCTATGGCAAAAACTCCCGTGCAATAGTCAGGCAACTGGGTAATGCCCTGAAAGGAACCCTGCTGAAACCCAGCGGTTTGTTTGAGGCGTTTAATTTCAGGTATTTCGGGCTGGTCGACGGTAATGATATCATCCGCCTTGTGAATGTGTTGAGGGATATCAAGGATATAAAAGGTCCCAAACTTCTGCATACCCATACAATCAAGGGCAAAGGCTTTGAAAAAGCCGAGCGTGACCAGACTGTTTTTCATGCTCCGGGAGTATTTGACAAGGAAACCGGGAAGATCGCCGAAGATAAATGCCATGGACAGGCACCTAAATACCAGACTGTTTTCGGCAGAACTATCATAGAGCTGGCTGAACAGAATCCCTTAATCGTTGGAATCACGCCTGCGATGGCCACAGGATGTTCCCTTAACCTGATGATGAGTAAAATGCCGGAGAGGACCTTCGATGTCGGCATTGCAGAACAGCATGCAGTGACTTTCAGCGCCGGGCTTGCCTCTTCGGGTATGATTCCTTTCTGCAATATTTATTCCACCTTCCTGCAAAGGGCATACGACCAGATCATACACGACGTGGCCCTGCAAAACCTGCAGGTGGTGTTTTGCCTCGACAGGGGAGGGCTTGTTGGCGAAGACGGGGCGACGCATCATGGAGCCTATGATCTTGCCTACCTGCGTTGCATCCCCAACATGACCATCGCCGCTCCTATGAATGAGGAAGAGCTAAGGAGCCTTATGTATACCGCCCAGCTTCCCGGGAAAGGGCCTTTTGCAATCAGGTACCCCAAAGGCAGGGGTGTCATGCACGACTGGAAGACACCTATGAAGGAGATGGTCGTTGGCAAAGGGTTGACAATAAAGGAAGGGAAAGATATCGCTGTTTTAAGCACAGGACATCCCGGGAACTTCGTAAAAGAAGCCTTTGCTGAACTGGAAAAAGAAGGCCTACAACCTGCTCATTTCCATTTTCCTTATGTGAAACCTCTCGATGAAGACCTTCTTCATGAAGTGTTCAAAAACTTTAACAAGATCGTAACCGTTGAAGACGGCACGATAATGGGGGGTTTCGGAAGCGCTGTTCTTGAATTCATGAGCGACCATGGCTATGCATCCAGGATCAAACGGCTTGGGATTCCCGATAAATTCATTGAACAGGGAAAGAACGAAGAACTCCACCACGAATGCGGGTACGATGCGGAAGGAATTGCGAGGGTGGTAGGGGAAATGACGGGTAATTTGAATACTCGAACAACGAATAACGAATTATAAATTTTGAATTGACTGCAGACTGCAGACTTCCTTTTGCCGGCTGAAGACTGCTGACTGCAGATTCAAATAATCCTATCCCTGGCTATTCTCCTTCTTCTCAAGCATTCCCAGCACTTCTGCAGCCTTGCGCCTTGTGTAATGGCTCATCATGAACAATGCACCGACCAGTATCAGGGGCACTGTAATGGTTAAAACCACGACGAGGCTGATCCATATCGAATGATTATTCGCATAATTTCCCCAGAAAATAAACGGGGTGAACGCCATCCCGAGAGAAAGAAAAATAATACCACCTATATTTTCCCATTTCCAGGCAATGACAAGTATGATGATCAGTACGAATGAAGGGATCATATGCATCAGCCAGGCCAGGATCTCTTTGGTTAAGGGTACCCCTGCCTGGAAAGCATCCAGTGAAAAAACACTGATGAACAAGATGGCAACTATCGCCAATATCCTAGGGGCCCAGTGAAGAAATAAGATTGATTTCATATATTCGATATTAGGTGCTTGAAATTGCAGGCAATTTAAAATCGTATTTTTTATCGGTCATGAGCTTCAGCATGAAATCAGCAACATCATTCCGCGGAATTTTCCATGAGGTCGGCAGGCCTTCATTAATTTGAAACCTTCCTGTCTTTGGTGAATCGGTCAGCCCGACCGGCCTTACAACTACCCATTCAGCCTTGCTTTGCCTTATGACCTCAAGCTGGCGTTTTTTATCTTCGAAAACCTGTTTCAGGAACAATGGGATAAAGATCTTCCCAAACCAGAAACCACCGTCATTGCCGAGCACCCCGGCCGAAGACATGCAGATAAACCGCTTAACACCTGCTTCCTCCATGGCTTTCAGTATCAGCCGCGTGGCATCCGACAAAAGTGTTGAAGGCTTGTTTTTTTCAATTCCAAGGGTGCACATAACAACATCCTGCCCGCTTACAGTTTCTTTGATTTTATTGTAATCCGAAAGTTCCCCCTCGATGATCCGGATATTCTTATGAGTAATACTGATTTTATGTGGACTGCGGGTGTAGGCTGTAACTTCATGTCCCTGGTTCAGGGCCTGGAAAGTCAGCAGCAGCCCGGTCCTCCCGCTTGCACCAAATACGGCTATTTTCATGTATTGATTTTATACGGGCAAAGGTACGAAAATTGGAACCTTGCTCTTAGAATCTGTCAATGCCCCAAGGCGGCAATTGAAAATCTTTCTATTTTTATCCAAAAAATACCTTGTCTTTTTCCGACCTGATAAGAAAGAAGCCGATTGGCCTGATCCTCAATGATGCCGAAGGGTATGAGAGGGAATCGGGAGGGCTCAGGCGCAGCCTTACGGTGTTTGATCTCACAGCCCTGGGCATTGCCGCCATTGTGGGATCGGGCATCTTCGCCACGATAGGAAGCGCTGCAGCTTCGGGCGGGCCCGCTGTTGCCCTGCTTTTTATCTTCACTGCCATCGCCTGTGGTTTTTCCGCTTTATGTTATGCTGAATTTGCATCTGTCATTCCCCTGAGCGGAAGCGCGTACACCTATGCTTATGCCAGTTTCGGAGAGCTCTTTGCATGGATCATAGGCTGGGATCTTATCATCGAATACGCCATTGGCAATATAGCCGTAGCGATTTCCTGGTCTGATTATTTCTGTGGACTGATGAGCGGATTGGGCCTACATATTCCCGAATTTATATCGACCGATTACGTTACCGCGCTCAGGGGTTATTACGACGGTGCCGCTGCCATTGCGCATGGGAGTAACCTGGCCCAACTGGCTCCCGCCATTCAGAAATCATACCTGGCCTGGGTCAATTCCCCGGTATTGGGTGGGGTTCACATCATTGCCAATATTCCCGCTTTCGCTATCGTCGCCCTGATTTCGATGCTGGTTTATATAGGGATTTACGAGACCAAAGTCGCCGGCAATTCCATGGTGATCCTGAAAGTCGTGGTTTTGCTGCTGGTGATAGGGGTTGGATCATTTTACATAAAACCGGTCAACTGGACTCCTTTTGCACCTCACGGGCTCACCGGTGTACTCAAGGGAGTTTCGGGTGTATTCTTCGCATATATCGGCTTTGATGCGATCTCCACGACTGCAGAAGAATGCAGGAATACGCGCCGTGACCTGCCCAGGGCGATTATATATTCCCTCATAATCACAACCTTCCTTTATGTGATGATCAGCCTGGTGCTTACAGGCATGGTAAATTATTCGGAGCTCGGGGTGGGCGATCCTTTAGCCTATGTGTTTGAACGAATTCATATGGGCAAGTTTGCAGGTTTCGTTTCCCTTGCAGCCATCATCGCCATGGCCAGCGTGATCCTGGTATTCCAGGTAGGCCAGCCCAGGATATGGATGAGCATGAGCCGCGACGGTCTTCTGCCAAAAGCCTTTTCAAGGATACATCCAAGATTCCGAACCCCCTCTTTTGCAACGGTAGTGGCGGGTCTTTTTGTAGCCATTCCTTCCCTGTTCATGAATTTCACCGAAGTCACCGACCTGACGAGCATAGGCACACTGTTTGCGTTTGTACTTGTGAGTGGCGGGGTGTTGATCTTGAATCCCTATGGGAAAAGAGGTAGCGAGAAGCGAGAAGTGAGCAGCGAAAAGCGAAAGTCGAAAGGCGAAATAAAAGATAACCAAACAAAGCAGCCGACTGAAACCAAGGGCTTCCATGTACCCTATATTAACTCCAGAATCGCCCTTCCACTTGTCTGGGCCGGGGTTGCGGTCGTTTTGTATTTCTGGAACCCGCCTGAACTCAGGGAGCTTGGCAGGCTTACCAACTTTACCTTCGACCGGGATGACCTGCCTTTGTTTATTTTCATCATTGCTGCGATAATCCTTACCCTGATGGGCACCATCAGGAAGTTGTCAATGATCCCGCTGCTGGGCCTGCTTTCAAGCCTTTTCCTCATGGTCCACCTGGGATTCACCAACTGGATGAGGTTCCTTGTCTGGCTTGCAATTGGCATGATCATCTATGTTTTCTATTCCCGCCGGCATAGCAGGTTAAGAAGTCAGCAGTCGGCAGTTGGAAGTCAGCAGTCAGCAGTCGGCAGTCAGCAGCCGAATTTCAATAATCCGAAATAAAATGAGTGTAACGGGAATCATCGTAATCATTACTGCCGGCATCCTCGTCGGGTTTATCAATACTTTGTCGGGAGGAGGTTCAGTTATAAGCCTTTCACTGCTTATCATCCTCGGCCTGCCGGCCCCGATCGCCAACGGTACCAACCGCATCAGCATCTTCTTCCAAACCCTCTCATCGGTGGGGAGCTTTACAAAACAGAAAATGTTCACCAACCTCAGGCCGGTCTGGCTGGGCATTCCTGCAACCATAGGATCTGTCCTGGGGGCTTACCTTGCCATCGATGTTCATGAAAAAGTCATTGAGATAGCCATGATACTTGCAATGATACTGATGGCCTTCTTTCTTTTTTACAAACCTGACCGCTGGTTACGTGAAAATCCTGCATTAATGGAGAAAAAATTGCAATGGTGGCAGTTTGCAATCTTCTTTTGTGTTGGATTCTACGGCGGCTTTATCCAGGTGGGTGTCGGCTACTTCCTGCTGATGGCACTGGTTCTCGGCACCGGGTATGACCTCGTAAAAGCCAATGCGGTAAAGAACCTGATCGTGTTCTTCTACGCGATTTTCGCACTCGCTGTTTTCGTGATCAACGGGCAGGTTCATCTGGTTTACGGATTACTCCTTTCGGCAGGAAGCGTGATCGGGGCGCTCATCGCTTCATATTTCGCGGTGAAGAAAGGCGCAGGCTTCATCCGTGCCGTCATCATCTTTTCCATTATTCTTACGATACTGCAGATCAGCGGTCTGATTAACTTCACGCAACTGCTAAAACATGTTTTATAAATTTTATATATATGAAAAAAATAAATCCAGAGCTCTTAAAGAAGATAGTTCTTTTTTATATTTTTTTTGTTGTATGCGGATGGCTTTCTGCCCAGGACCTGGCGGTGACCCCTGGTCCCGGGACCCCCGGAGGGCATAGGTGGGTTCTCGTGATCCATGGAGGTGCCGGCGGGCCTGCGAAAGGGAGCATGAAACCGGAACAAGAGATCCTTTTTACCGATTCCCTGAAAAGAGCGCTACAGATCGGTTCTGGGATACTTTCAGCAGGCGGAAGCAGCCTCGACGCTGTTTCGGCTGTTATCCGTTTTATGGAGGACTGTCCCCTGTTTAACGCCGGCAGGGGAGCCGTATTGAACGAGGATGGCAAGGCCGAGTTGGATGCGTCCATTATGGATGGCAAAACAGGAAGGGCCGGGGCCGTTGCCTGTGTTACCACGGTGAAGAATCCAATCCTTGCAGCCAGGGCGGTCATGGAGAAAACCCAGCATGTGATGCTTGCAGGTAAGGGAGCCGATGATTTTGCAAAGAAATCAGGTCTGCAGATCGTAGATCCGAAATATTTTATCACGCCCTCAAGGCTTGATGCCTGGAAGGCTGCGAAAAAGAAAAGCCAGCAGGAGCAACCCGCTCCGCCATCCACAGTAACAACAAAAGGTACCGTAGGATGTGTTGCGCTCGACATGAACGGGAACCTGGCAGCAGGGACGTCCACAGGGGGTATGATGATGAAAATGAGAGGAAGGGTGGGCGACAGCCCGATCATTGGCGCCGGCACCTGGGCCGATAACAATACCTGCGCTGTTTCCTGCACGGGGCAGGGAGAGTTTTTTATCAGGAACTGTGCGGCTTATTCTGTTGCCCAGCAGATGTCCATTGCAGGGAAACCTTTACAGGAAGCGGCGAATTTTGTGATTTTCGAACTTGTAAAAGCCAAAGGAGGTGATGGCGGGATGATTGCCGTTGACAAAGACGGTAACATTACCATGCCTTTCAGCAGCAATGCAATGTTCAGGGGGACAGTTTCTGAGGGTAATTTACCGGAAGTCAGCATATATTAAAAAATAAAGGCTGCACCGAATCACGGCACAGCCTTTCGAATCAGGATTATTCAGAATCAGGGAAGGACAAGATAGATCGTTCCGCTCTTATTGCCTTTGTACCAGTCAACCTTGTATTTTGTTGGGCATGCATCACCGGTAACGGGCTGGTCGTTGTCGTCGTATCCGAAAGTCAGGGTTGCTCCCTTGGTATCTCCTGGGATAGATATTTTCTTCTGTCCCGTGCAGGGGTCAAAACCGCAGACTTCACGATGAACCACCGACTGGAGGATCTGTATGTAGAATTGTTCGCTGTTCCTGTTGGTTCCCCACATTACCAGGTTATCGTAACCATCGGCTGAGCCGAAACCGTCGATTGTAAGGACAAGGGCTGAGTTAACCTTGGTATAAGTGATCTGGCGCCTTACATTCCAGAATTTGCTGGTATTGTCATCGAAAGTTACATTCATGTAACCACTGTCTTTAGTAGTCACTGAGGTAATAATCTGGGGGATCATGAAAATAAGGCCACCGCTAACGTTTACAAGAGTCTTCCTTCCGTTAAGGGTTATTGATTTGCCTGATTTCACGTGGGTTACATGGAGGTTGATGAATTTATAGGTTATGGTTGCTCCTGCATCCCTCCATTTTGTGTGGATATGTTTACTGATCTCAACCTGGCCGGTACGAGTGAGATTTCCCCTGCAATTAGTTCCGCTGTAGGTTATATAATAGGTAATGGTGTCATTCAAAATGGCTGTCGAGTCGACGGTGGCGTGGCAAGGAAGGCCTTCGGTTGATTTGAGCCCACCGGTACCGGCAAGAACGGTGTTGACATCGTTAAGGGCTTCATCTGATGCTGAGGTTACCTGATTTTCATCGTTGGCAGTGTTCTGGATGGAAGCGGTGTTGGTTGACCCATCCGAGGTAGTAGTCTTGTCCTTTTTGCAGGAGGTGGTCCCGAAAGCGACCAGGACTGCAAGAAACAGGCCCAGGCTGAGGATTTTTGCTGTTTTCATCATGCTATGGTTTTGAGGTTTGATTCTTTTGTTTTTCTATTATACACAGGTGGAGGGTTCTACCCTGATACATTTTGAAAAAAATAGCGAGGTAGCGAGAAAACAGGTAGCGAGGTAGCGAGAAGCGAAGTAGCGAAATTGTTTTTAGCGAAGCACATCACACTAGCTGCATTAGGTACAAGGAGCGAACCAGATCTGGTTTAATCATTGAATATGCCCTGGTGAGCGACGCAGTAACGTCAGCGGCGGTGAGATGTGCGAGCGATTCGCTACTTATTACTGAACCACCATCGACAATTCATTTACGGCACAGACCCCGAAAAATCCTACAGCGCCGGCGCTGAGGTTCGTGGTGACATTGGCAGCGGCCGTTGGGAACAAACCACCCTGCCAGCTGGTTTCCAGCAGCATTTCCCTCACAAATTCTGCATGCTGGGGCGCAAGGGAATACCTTCTTTCAATGATCTGGGTCCCTCTCGGGAAAGAAACCTGTTCGACCACCGGGGCAAAGATCTCGCTTACATCCAGGGTAGGCAGGGTATAGAAAAGCAGCCTGGCCTTGCATTTGTTTGTATCTGATGTATTGTAACCCGGAACTTTCGACCAGTCGAGCAGAACTTCCCACATGGCCGGCTTGCTGCTGCTGAACGCGCTGGCCACATAATCTATATGATATAAGGTGTCTTTATCATTCTGAAGGTAGGTCAGCTGGGTGAACGTCATCCCTGACACCATCGAAGCTTTGGCAGAATAAACCGAGCTCCCGTCATAAATATTCAAGGTATAGGTCTTGTTCAGCAGCGCAATGAATGTTGAAGGGGTCTTGTATTTACCGCTACCTGCAGGATTTTCGGCAAGGTTCCATGTCGAATCTGCCGTATGAATGATCACCGTTGCCCCTTTCACAGGCACAGCAGTGTCGTTCAGGCTGTTCACCGGGTGGTTGATCACGAGGGTCTGGGTTTTTCTTTCATTGGTCAGGATGCCGTCAACCGCGACCAGGTTCGCCGCTCCCCCGGGCACATCCCAGCTAACCTGCTTTACGCAGGATGCCATCAGCATGCAAAAAACGATATATACACTTATCCTTCCCATCAGAATTTGAATTGATAATTGATGGATGGAATTATCCCTGCCACCGATATGGTTGTAGGCACAAGCTGGTAACCTCCCTGGAGGTTCGAGGGCACGACCAGGTTCCCGTTACCGTCCATTAAGCGGTTAAAACTCAGGGAATACGGGTTATATCGTCCATATGCATTATATAATGTAAGAATTATATTCTGCTGAAAACGTTTTTCAGGGTTGCTGATCCTGTAAGTTACCGAAAGATCCAGGCGGTGGTAATCGGGCAGCCTGCTGTTATTCTTTTCACCATAAACCGGCACCGAATACCCGTTATTGTAATAAAATCCGGTGGGAGTGGTCACCGGGCTTCCTGTACGGTAATACCATACCGCCGAGAAAGCCCAGTGGTGATGGGTGTCGTATGAAACGTTGATGCAGACATCATTCGGACTGTCATAATTTGAAGGATAGGTATTGCTGTTGTTTACCCCGTTGGTTTGCACCATGGCCCTTGACCATGTATAGGAGATCCAGCCGGTAAGGTTTCCTCCGGGTTTCCTCAGCATTAGCTCCAGTCCGTAAGCCCAGGCCTTACCGAAACGTAATTCGCCTTCGATCAGTCGATTATACAGAAGGTTGGCATGGTCTTTATAATCCAGGTGGTCGAGGTAAGCTTTGTAGAAAGCTTCGGCGGTGAATAAAAGGCGGTTCTTCGCAAACTTCTGATAAGCGCCCAGCGCCCACTGGTCGGCTTTCTGTGCGGGAATGTTCGGCCCGCAGGGAACCCATACATCCAGTGAAGTGAAAGGCCCCGTTGTATTGCTGAGCTGCTGTATGAACTGGGTATTCCTTGTATAACTGAACTTAAGCGAGGTTTTCTCAGTGATGTTATATACCACGCTCAGCCTCGGTTCGGGGCTGAACAAAGTAAAATAGGAACTGTTTTTCTGGTACAATGAGGAATCGATCAGCTGGTAGTTTGCATCAAAAAAGTAAACCGTGGAGGCGCCGAAATCCTGCCACACAGGCAGCCTTAAACCATATTTGAGCACAATGTGGTTACCGAGTTTCTGTTCATTGCCAAGGTACAGGTCGTACTCCAGGCTCTGGTATTTCGAAACTGCGGGAACCTGACCGGAACCAGCATCATCACTGCCGGCGTTGATATTCCCGGGATTGGAATGATAATTGGTAAGCTCCAATCCGGCCCTGGCTGTATTCCATGAATTGATGAACCAGGTGAAATCCGATTTGAATGTCAGGTTAGAGATAGCTGAGGTCCAGAACCCTTTCCGGCTTTCGGTGGTGTAGAGATAATAATCATACCGGCTGTAATTAACTGTGGTGTTTGAAAACAGCTTTTCGTTGAAAACATGGTTCCAGCGCGCAGTCCCGAGGATATTGTTCCAGCTTATGCCATAGATGCGGTAGGCCGATGAGTTTAAACGGTTGAAGTCGTCGCGGCCGGTATAAAACGTAAGGTAGAACCTGTTGTTTTCGTTGGTCATAAGGTTCAGTTTGGCATTGATGTCATAGAACTGCATGTTGAAACTGGGCTGGTCGGTTAAAAAATAATTCAGCCAGTTCAAAGTCGATAAGCGTCCTGAAACAAAAAATGAGGCATGGTTTTTCCAGATCGGGCCTTCAATGGAAATATTTGATGCATAGGGCCCCAGGTTGCCGCTGAACCCGAAACGCTTCATGTTGCCTTCCCTGGCTTTTACATCAACGACTGAACTGAGCCTGCCTCCGTATATGGGTGGAAAATCGCCTTTGTACACCTGAATGTCGTTCACCGCATCGGGAGAGAGGGCCGAGAAAAATCCGAACAAATGGGAGGCATTGTATAAAGGAGTTTCGTCAAGAAGCAGGAGGTTCTGATCGCTGTTGCCGCCCCTGACATAGAAAAGTGATGAACCGTCACCGTAAGAGCGTATGCCGGGCACGGCCTGCAAGGCTTTCAGTATGTCGGAAGTCCCTGCAAATCCAGGCAGGCTGGCCAGGGTCTTATTCGAAAAACTAAAATCACTTAACTGGCTTCGCCGGATATCGGATCCCGTTTCGGCCGGCTTTACCACCACTTCCTTCATATCAAGCCTGGCTTCCTCCATTTCTATGCTGATATGATAATCGGCTTTGAGATCGACTTCTTGGGGAATTTCCCTGAACCCGAGAAAAGAATAATCGAGTATATATTTTCCTTCGGGAAGTGTTAAGGAATAAAATCCGTATGAATTTGAGGTGGTCCCGAAACCGGTCCCCCTGGCAAAAATAGTTGCCCCGATAAGGACCTCCCCGTTGTTTTTCTCCCTGATATAGCCGCTGACAGTGAAGTGCCTGGTCGGTTTGACAGCTTCGGGCTGATGCATGAGCGTTCCGGGGCCTGGTGTTTTCAGCACGACCTGGTTCTCAATTTCAAAATAAGTAATGCCCAAAGGCTTAAGGATGATATCCAGGACTTCCCCTAAGGGTTTTTTATGACAGCTTATGCTGACTGTCTTGCCGGCCGGCAGGCTTTGGGGGTTATATGAGAAATTGACATTTTCTGCTTCGGATATGACTTTAAGGACCTCAGGAAGGGGCTGGTTTTTAACGTGCAGGCTGATGGGTTTATCAAGGACCTGGGCGTTCACCTTTATAAGCGGGGACAGCATAAGTATCAAAGCCCAGATTGTAATGAACAAGCCCGGGGAGGGCACAACAAGTGAATGAAGCAAATTACTGCGGTTTATCTGCATCCTTTGCCGGAAATTTCCACCAAAGATCCGGAATTCCTGACATCTACATCTAACGTTGCTTTGAGAACGTTTAGTACAGATTCAAGGGATTGATTGTCAAAGGTCGCAGTGAGCCTGCACCGGGCAAGTGAAGCATTGCCGAGGCGTATATCCGCCTGGTATACCTTGCTCAAAGTAGCTGCAACAGAATTAAGGGGCTCATTGTTAAAGTTGATCTTGCGGGTTTTCCAGGCCATGTAGTTGGCGTCGGTATTTGGGCTTATGATGATCTCATCCCCGTGGATAATGGCTTTTTCACCGGGGTTAAGAACCCTTGCCCGGCCTGCCTGGTTTTCAAAGTAAAGTTCGACAGTTCCTGAAGTCAGCACAAGTTCAAAATCACCGTTCAGTGTATGCGTGTTGATATAAAAGGATGTCCCTTTCACTTCGACCCTGATCCCGTCTGTTGAGATAATAAAGGGTTTTGAAGCATTGTGTGCAACATCAAAATAAGCTTCCCCATCCAGGCTGACAGCCCTTTTCTTTCCTTTGAATTTTTCGGGGTATTTAATTACCGCACCCGAATTAAGAACGACCTGGGAGCCGTCGGGCAGAAGGGTTTCGGCACGGTCCCTTCCGGCCGCAAATTCTTTTATTTCGGGCTTTTGAAGGAATTTGTAAAGGTGAAATGCAGGAAAAGCAAGAATAATGATAACCGCAGCAACCCTGAGCAGAATACGGTACATCGGTATTGTTCCCTTGAAATTTGATTGCCGACTGCCGACTGCCGACTCCCTTTTGCTGACTGCCGACTGCCGACTCCTTTTTGCTGACTGCCGACTGCCGACTGCTGGCTGCCGACTCCCTTTTGCCGACTCAATCTCTGCATTAATACCGACCTTTTCTTTAAATACCTCCCATGCTTCGTCCACATCGGCCGACTCGGTGATCCTTACTTCTTCAATAGCCATCCATGTATACCGTGATTCAGTGAAAACAGCTTCGTTTTCAGGGTTTACATTGACCCATGATGAAAGTTCACTGATCTCGGCAGGCGTTGTTTCCTTGCTGAGATACCTGGCAATGAGCTCCTCAAAATATGTACGATCTTTTTCCATGATCAGTCATTATACACTTAAAACCGGGTTTACCCTGATACCTTTATTAATAAAATTTTCATGTCAGCCTGATTCTGCTCCTGAGGTAGGAAAGCGCTTTTGACATTTGTGTTTCCACTGTTTTGATTGAGATGTTCAGGTGATCTGCTATCTGCTGATATTTCATCTGTTCAAAACGATTCAGGCGGAAGACCTCCCTGCATTTTTCGGGCAGTTCCTCAATAGCCCTGTGGATTTGCCCGCTGAGTTCTCTGATCTCGATAGTATTGTCTTCTTCGGCTGTTGGCATCGGAAGCAGCCCTCCCAGGCTTAGCAGGGTTCCGTTAAACCGTTTATTGTCGCGGAGATAATTAAGGCTCCTGTTCCTGACGGATGCCGACAGGTATGATTTCACTTCCCGATCAGGATCAATGGATTCCCGCTTTTCCCAAAGGTTGATAAATGCTTCCTGCACGATCTCCTTGGCCGCCTCTTCATCCTTTACATAATGAATGGCGAAGAGCAGCATCCCTTTGTATTCGGTGCGGAATAAAGTTTCAAACTGGGATCTTGACAATCCGTGCGCTGGGTGCATCTTTGCTGGTTCTCAGGTCTCTTTAGGGGGCCGATCGCATTTCAGCCCTGCTGGTTTTTATACTCCTGTACCTCGTTATACACATATTCCAGGATTACCCCTGATTGCCTGAACATTTCTTCGCTCTCCTGGCTGTCGTGATACTTCCTTTCGCAGACCACTCTTGAGATGCCGCAGTTTATGATGAGCATGGCACAGGTGCGGCAGGGTGTCATCCGGCAGTAGATTGTGGCTCCCTGCAAGGGTATACCGAGCCTGGCCGCCTGGCAGATGGCATTTTGCTCGGCATGCACCGTTCGCATGCAATGCTGTGTAATACGCCCGTCCTCATGGTACACTTTCTTCATCAGGTGGCCAACCTCGTCGCAATGTGCCAATCCCCTCGGACTTCCAACGTAACCTGTAACAAGGATCTGTTTGTCACGGGCGATCACGCAGCCGCTTCTGCCCCTGTCGCAGGTCGCCCTTGTTGCGACCGTATTTGCTATTTCCATAAAATACTGGTCCCATGAAGGACGGGTATTTTTTTGTTCTTCCATTTCAAACTTTTTTTAAGATCTCATCCACCTTTGCGAACAATTCTTCTCTGCTGCCGTTATTGGTAAGCACGAAATCGGCCATGCGTATGCATTCCCTAAGGTTTTGCCGGCCCGGATCGGTGGATGTCATTTCACGTTCCTCATTTTCAGCGAAAGTAGTAAAAGAAACAGCATCCGTTTCCGATTTCCTTAAAATGATTCGCTCATACCTGGTTTTCGGATCCGCATCCACGGCTAAGAGGTAAAAATTCCCCTTGGCTCGCAGGAAAGCCGCCTCGCCTGTTGTGCGGATACTCTCTATGATGCAGTTATCGCCAGATTCATGAGCAAACCTGTAAAGGCAGTCTACTACATAGGACGGACCGAATTCGTTTCTCAAACGGTTGCCAAGCAAAAACATACTGTCCCGGTTTTCGGGCATGCCTTCCTGGCGGATCATCTCCAGGAGAAAACTACGCACCGAATAATGTCTGAACCCCCTTGATTTTTCAAGGTATTCAACAACAGTGCCCTTACCCGCACCGATGGTTCCTGTGATACCAATACAAATCATATCAGTCTTCGATAAATTCTTTATAAATACTATACAAGGCCTTTATACCGGGTTCGAGGATATCATCAGGAAAATCATAATACCGGGTGTGAAGGTCCGATTGGCTGGTTCCCGCCCCCAATCCGATCAGTGCACCCGGGAAGCGTGCCGTGAAGTGCCCGAAATCTTCCGACCACCTGAACGGCAATTCAGGTTCGGTCACTTCCATGGATTTGTTTGTCAGAACCCTGGAAATCCTCCTTACAACTTCCGTATTATTAATGGTGACCGGGAAGGGTTCGCAGTGAATGAACTGTTCTTCAAGACAGGCTTCAATGGCAATCTCCCGGACTGTATTTTTTATCATTCCCAATAAATGCTGCAGGTCCTCCTGATGAACAGAACGAATTACAAGCCCTATCTCGGCTTGCCCCGGGCTTAAACCGAATCCGTATTTCCCTAATTTGGCAAAGGTAACCGAGAGCTGTTTAAAATCCTCAGACACCGTATGAGCTTCATTCAGGCGATTCAGCCTGCCCAGTATTTCGTTCAGGGCAGGCAGGGGGCTGATCCCGTTCTCGGGATAAGCTGCATGCGAGGCCATCCCTTTCAGAATGATATGTATGCCTTCCGAGGCCATGGCAAAAACACCTTCCCTCAAAATAATACTCCCTTTGCTGAATCCGGGGATGTTATGAAGGGTAAAAACATAATCGGGGAGAATCCGGCTGAACTGTGAATCGTTCAAAACAGATTCAGCCCCTGTGCCGGTTTCTTCTGCAGGCTGGTAAAGCAGCACGACCCTCCCTTTTTCAGGCCTGTCTTCTGCAACCAGGCTGGCAAGGCCGAACAACATGGTCATATGTCCGTCATGCCCGCATTTATGAGAGATCTTTTTTACACCCGAATGATAAGGAAGATCAATGTCCTCTTCTATGGCAAGGGCATCAAGCTCGGCACGGAATAAAAGGGTCTTCCCGGGTTGCCTGCCATTAAAGACCACGGCCAGGCCCGTTTTCCCGATGTTCTCTATAACAATGTCAGGCTTAAGGTCCCTCATCAAATACCTGACCGCCTCATGGGTCTTGTATTCTTTATGACCAGTCTCCGGGATCTGGTGTAAATGATGCCGAAGCTTTACAAGGGCAGGGAGCAGGTCAGTTATGGCTATCATATTACCCAAAATAGTATTTTTGCTTTCCGAAACGATTCAAAGTTAAGCTTTTTTGTAATTATTTCCGGCACGCTTGCACATATTTATCTAATTATTATAGGTTCCAGATACTTCCTTATGAATACATTGTACCCATTAAAATTCAAGCCGGTCTTCAGGGAGAAGATCTGGGGAGGGCAGAAGATGAGAACTTCGCTCGGGATTGACATACCTGCAAACGCGACCATCGGCGAAGCCTGGATGCTTTCGGGTGTTCCCGGTTCCGGGACCATTGTAAGGAATGGTTTTCTGAAAGGAAATGAGCTGAACGAACTCGTTGAAATTTATATGGATGAACTGGTAGGGGAGAAGACATTTGTAAAACATAAGGAAGAATTCCCTGTACTTATAAAATTCATCGATGCAAATGACTGGCTTTCGGTGCAGGTTCATCCTGACGACGCCCTTGCAGAGAAACGAGGCCTTAAAGGAGGTAAAACCGAGATGTGGTATGTGCTCGGCTGCGAGCCGGGGGCCGAACTCATTGCCGGCTTCAACAGGAAGATCAGCAGGGAGTTTTACAGTAAAAGTATAAAGGAGAAAACACTTAAAAACATCCTGAACTTTGAGCCTGTTTCAAGCGGCGATGTTTTTTATATGCCGGCCGGAAGGATACATGCCCTGGGCCCCGGGATACTCCTGGCTGAGATCCAGCAAACCTCCGATACCACTTACCGGATTTATGACTGGGACCGGGTTGACGATCAGGGAAATCCAAGAGAGATGCATACAGGACTTGCCCTGGATGCGATTGATTTCGAGGTTCCCTCATCATACCGTACAAACTATACAATGTCAAAGAACCACAGCGTGAACCTGGTACAATGCCCGTATTTTCAGACCAATATTCTCGATTTCAACCTTCCGGTCCTGAAAGATTATTCCGAATTAGACTCCTTTGTGATCTTTGTTTGTACCGAGGGCTCAGCCGAAATCGTTTATGCAGGCGGCAAAGAAAACATCTCCAAAGGCGATGTCATACTGATCCCGGCAATGCTCGACAAGATCGCTCTCGCCCCCCAGCCTTCCTGCAGGATTCTTGAAGTCTGCAATGTGTGAGAAAAATCTTACTTTTGCATCATGTTAATTTAATCACAACACCGCCATGAAAAAAATAACCCTGTTCTTTATCTTCTTATCAGCCATTGCATTGACTTTTGCCCAGAGCGAAGATGCAGCAGCCAAGCGCAAAACAGTTCCTGATGTCAATATTAAGGATATATTCGGCAATGTGTTTAATGCCGCAAAAATGGAAAACGGCGGCAAGCCCATCATTGTCGACTTCTGGGCCACCTGGTGCAAGCCTTGTGTCAAGGAGCTCAGCGCCATTTCAGATGTATATGACGACTGGGTAAAGGAAACAGGTGTCAAGCTTTATGCTGTTTCGGTGGATGACCCAAGATCGGTTTCCCAGGTGAAACCCTTTGTTGACGGGAAAGGATGGACCTACACCATTCTGCTCGACCAGAATTCGGACCTCAAACGTGCCATGGGAGTCGGCCCTATCCCGCAAACTTTTATCCTGAACGGTAAAGGTGAGATCGTATGGAGCCATACCACCTATGCCGAAGGCAATGAAAATGAAATTATCGATGTAGTGAGAAAACTCGTCAAGGGAGAATCAATCAAGTAATCAGGTATAATTAAAATTTAAAGCATTGAAAAAATTTATCCTGCTTTGTATTGGAATTGCAGTCGCCACGCTATTGCCTGGCCATCTGAGCGCCCAGGATTTCCTGAAGAATTCCCAGATCAGCGGTTCGTTCCAGGCCGACGCCGCATTATATCAGACCGACGCAGCCATGGGGATCACAAGCCAGTCCCTTAACGGGCAGCCGATCCGCATGAACGGCTTCACAGAGGTGAACTATGAGTATAAGAATTTTTCGGCCGGACTCAGGTTTGAAGCATATCTTCCTCCCTTGCTCGGGTACGACCCGAATTACCAGGGAGCAGGGGTTCCTTACTGGTATGCCAAATACAGGAACGACCTCCTTGAAGTCACGGCAGGTAACTTTTATGAGCAGTTCGGCCGGGGTATGACTTTCAGGACCTACCAGGACTGGACCCTGGGTTATGACAATTCCATGAAAGGCCTCAGGGTGAAATTCATGCCGTACAAAGGGATCACACTTACAGGGGTATATGGCTTCCAGAGAATATTCTGGATCCCTTACTCGAACAATAACAGGGGTATCGTCAAAGGCATCGACGGGGATTTCAGCCTGAACGATATTTTTAATGCCCTCACCAATGCCAAATTAAAGATCACCCTTGGCGGAAGTTACGTCAGCGATTACCAGGCAGGCAAAACCATGACCTATCCCATCGGCGACAAGGTATATACTTTATCCCTTCCTGAGAATGTAGCCTGTTATGGAGGACGACTGAACCTGAATTATTCAGGGTTTAATTTTTATTCGGAATATGCCCATAAGATCAATGACCCCTCCCAGATGAACGTATACATATACAAACCGGGGAATGCCATCCTTTTTGACCTTTCATATTCAAGGCAAAATCTCGGGATAGAAGTCAAATCAAAATGGATTGACAACTTCAGTTACAAGTCGAACCGGAGTTATACCATCAATGGACTGGATATCAATTACATGCCTGCCATAAACAAGGAACACACCTATGCTCTTCCATCCATGTACCCATATGCCACCCAAACAACAGGTGAAGTCGGGATTGCTGCAGGCATATTATATACCATCCCAAAGAACACTAAACTCGGAGGCAAGAACGGGCTTTCTATCGCACTTGATTTTTCGCAGGTGAATTCAATAAAGAAAACCCCCATCAATGATACGACAGGTATTGGCCAGACAGGAACCCTGGGTTATAACACGAAGTTTTATTCGGTAGGCAATGAGGTCTACTGGCAGGAAACCCAGGTTGAGGTCACAAAAAAAATCGGTAAAAAGGTGAAATGCATTTTCGATTACCTCTACCAAACTTATAACAAGGCTGTGGTACAGGGTCATCCCGAAGATCCCACCATTTATTCAAATATCGGTGTTGCCGATATCACTTTCAATTTAAACAAGAAATTATCGCTTCGCTGGGAAGCCCAGGGTTTATGGACAAAACAGGATAACGGTAACTGGGCTGCAGGCCTCATGGAAGTCACTATTTCGCCCAAATGGTTCTTTTCATTACAGGACCAGTGGAACTACGGTAATTCAGACGCCAGCAAGCAGCTTCATTATTACAATGTTGCAGCAGGTTTCGTTTACAACACAACAAGGATTCAGCTTGCCTGGGGAAGGCAGCGCGAAGGTATCATCTGTGTCGGAGGCGTTTGCCGTTATGTACCCCAGTCCAGCGGACTTACACTTACAATTACCAGCAGTTTTTAATTTGAATGATAATCATCAGAGATATGAAAATATTCAGAATTTTGATTCCTGTCTCAGTCTTATTGATCGCCGGTTTCATTTCGACCTCCTGTGACAAGCTGAGTGAACCTTATGCGACAGTAAAGAGTGAATTCGACAGCACCAACAGGCCTTATGTTTTACTGGAAGAATATACAGGGCATAAATGCATCAATTGCCCGCTTGCAACCCAGAAAGCCCAGAAACTTGTAGCATATTACAAGACCAAGCTGATCCTGATGGAGGTTCACGGCACCTCATTAGCCGACCCGGATGCAAAATATACTCTCGATCTCAGGACTCAGGAAGGAAACCAGTGGATCACCGATTTTGCAATCCCTTATGTTCCTATGGCCCTGGTCAATCGTGCAACATACGGCTCGGCTTTCCCGGTGGCTTCCGACCAATGGGCACTTGCAGTGGAGTCGGAAATGGCTAAACCTGTAAAGACTGTGATTAAAGCAACCGCCGCATACAATGACGATACAAAGGAGTTTTCTGCCAATGTAAAGATTTGGTTCAAACGGAAACTTTCGGCAGGAGCAAACATCTGCCTGTATATTGTCGAGGACAGCATTATAGGAAAGCAGGCAAACAAGGATACCGCAGCCGGCCCGACCCCTGAAATAGACCCGTATTATTTCAATGAAACTTTCAGAGGATCCATGAACGGCAATTATGGCGATCAGCTTACGCCCACTGTGGATACGACATTGACGTACACCTTCTCCAAAATTGCAAAGATCAACGGAACGGTTTACGATTCCACCCAGCTTTCGCTGATCACTGCAATCACTGACCCCAGCCTGTCTACCAAAGGGCAGATCATCGGTGTAAATAAGGTGAAGGTGGCATTAGTTGCAAAGAAAGGAAAGCTGCAGGGAATAAAACCCTGAACTCACCTGTTTAGCACCAGTTTCCTGACCTCTGTCCAGCTTCCGCTTTGTACCCTGCAGAAGTAAATCCCGGGGCTTAAACTGCTGCCATCTATAATGATTGGTTGGGCGGATTGCTTTAATTGTTCAGTTTTTTTCAGAACGCAATTCCCGTAAGTGTCGTAAATGCCCAAGATGATCTGTTCGGTTTTGACGGAATTGCATACCAGCGAAAATCTGGCTTTAAAAGGATTGGGGTAAATCTCAACAAAATGTCCTGAGCCGCCATCGTCAATACCTGCAGGAAAATCGTGAAATTCAACGCTGTCGATTAAAAGTTTGCGGTTCTGTTTGGTGATGACCAGCCTTGCATAGCAGGGGGAGGTGACAGCAGGAAAACTCAGCACTGCAATACCTGATGAATCCACCGAGCGGGCATCGAGCAGTGTGCTGTCGTTAAGCGATAAGGCGACGTACGACAGGGGTTCGGTTGTAACAATCAAACTGTTCGAACCTGGCAATACCAGGTGGGGAAACTCAGCCTGCAGCGCAGGAGGCACCGAATAGTAGATGCATAGAGAGGGATCTCCCATCAGGCAGTAAGTCTCCCAGTAATATAACTTGATCCCCGAAGAGGATTCTTCAACTGCAAAGTCCCCGGCCTGCACCATCTGGCCCATGGTGACAAAGTAGTCCGACCCTGGTTCACCATGGTCATGAAAGGTTTTATCATAAGACCCTAAGTGAGCCGGGTCATAAGCAGGGTTTGTGGAAACAGCCTTGAACCCGCAGGCCCACCAGTAATCTTCATCCCAGTAAGAATAATCAGAGCATCCGATGTATCCAAGGGCGCCTTTCCCTGTGGCCCTTGTGACTTCCTTTGCAAAACAGCTAACCGCAAAATTCGCTGTTTTGCAGCAGTTCCCGACCATCAGGCAGTATTTATGGGCATTCTGCAGGGCTGCGATGTCGGAGATCGAGAAAGAAGGATCGGCCCAGCCGCTTTCGCCTCCATGGGCAGTATAATTTGCAAATGCAACACCGTTTGAAACATTTGCATGGATTTCCGGTGCGTAAGTGCCGGGCATCAGTTCGGGCTGAAGGTAAGTATGGGATAATATACCATGGGCCGGGTTGAAATAGTTGCTCGTGCCGTAATTGATCTGCCCGTTCCCGTATAGAGGGCCGCAGTTCTGATCAGCTCCCGCCACCATCACTGCTTCCCCTAAGAAATCATCCGATGGCATAGTATATTGCTCGTATTCAAGGGTCTTGTCAATATAAGCATTCATCTGGATTGTGTCCTCTGCAGCAAACCTTCCGTAGGTGACATCAGGGATATGGTCGTTTGTGTATTCGCAGTAATACATATCGGAGGGATGCCCGTTTGTATTAAAGGCCGGGATCTTGTCCACATCGCCGGCGAAGAGCACGAAACTCGGGGGATTGTACCCGGTGGGAGGGTTTTCATAGAGCCCGCGAAGGTAATCCTTGATGGTTGCCTTGCTTGAGCCCACGGCAGGATTATCAGTGTATCCGGTGATGACCCTGAACCCCTTGCGGGTTTTCCAGGCAATAAACCGGCTGAGGCAGTTTTTAAAAGACGGGTGTGCGATGATCACAAAGGTTGCAGGTGAAGAAGTAAGCATGGAATCTGCAGATTTGGTATAATTCGGTATCCTGCTGTACAATCCCTGGTACCAGGGAGATGAGTATTTTTCAAGAAGCTTTTTACTGGCCTCCAGGTCAGGATGCCTGAAAGTAACCCTGGCTTCAATGCGGTCATACACTCGCAGCATGCCGGTTACAGGGTTATACTGCACGGGTGAAACATCAAGCCGGGCAAGGGCCACTGCGCGCATAATCCCGACATAATTCACACTGACCAGGGGGGCCTCGCCGAAGTTATTCTGCCGGTAAGCCGCCGGATTCATGGCAAAAGGCGCCTGCGCGGGATCGGTGATATGTTTTGAAAGAGGCGCCTGGGCAGGAATTATGGCAGAAACTATACCAAGATCCTTAAGCTTATAATCCCTGAAATGGGAGTAGCTGATGCTGATATCATAGGCAGCGCCCAGGGGGACCTGGATAAGTTTTTGATAAACAGGAAGTTTAGGATCCCCAACGATACTACTGAACCCAAGATCTTCGGAAAAAAGTTCGGTGAATGCACCCTGTTTGGTCTCCACATTCCGGAAGTCCAGCCTGCAAACATCCATCGTGACATTGAGAGACCGGAAAGGGACAGAGCTAAACTGCACCTTGTTATTGCCGGGTAAAGTAAGAATGCTGCCCGCGAACACATCCGCAGAAAGCAGAATAATGCCCATGACGAGCAGCTGCCTTGTAAAATTCGGGGATGACATAGTATGTGGTTTTCAGATAATGCAAGTCAAAAACTACTCAGCGCGCATCATGGAAGCATCAACTTTCCTGATGTTATAGACAGGGTACCATGCAGCCATAAAGCCTATAAACATTACTATCGCAAAGATAATAAGGAAATCAAGCGGAAGCATATGCACGGGGTAAGTTGAAACAACAAAGGTGCTGTTTGCATCGCCTAACCGGATCAGGTGAAAATGCATCTGGGCCCAGCAGATGGCGGCTCCGAGCAACAACCCGGCCACAGCCCCGGAGAATGAAATCAGCATACCTTCGAACAGGAAAATACGCTGTACCAGGGTTTTATTGGCCCCAAGGCTCTGAAGTACGGCAATGTCTTTCTTTTTTTCAAGGATCAGCATTGAGATTGAAGCAATCACGTTGAACGTGGCAATTAGCAGTATAAAGGCCAGGATCATCACAATGGCCCACTTCTCGGTACGGAAGATCTTATATATCAACTCCTGTTGTTCATAACGGTTCTTGACCCTGAATTTATCGCCGATGGCTTCCTGCAGGGCTTTCTGGATCAGAGCCGGATCGGCTTTTTTATCAAGACCTATCTCAAGCGAGGTGAGTTCATTTCCGTATCCCAGGATCTGTTTCATAAAGCGAAGCGGAAGCAGCACATATTTGACATCGAAATCTGACTGTATCGAAAAAGTTCCTGATGGGAAGATTGAAGCAGTGTTGAATGCATTGTCGAAAACACCTGAGAATGATGCATCCCGGCGTGCAACATACACCGTAAGCGGATTCTTGTAATCGCTCAGGTTGGCTCCAAGGTAATCGGCTATCCCATAACCAAGTACCGCGAAGTTCAGGTCGCCCTGCTCCAGTATAAAATGCCCTGCAGCCATCATGGTATCTATGCCGCACATCTTCTCAAAGTCGCTGCTGACACCTTTCAGCGTTACAATGGACTGTTTATCGAGGTATTTCATCAGGGCGTTTTCCTCGATGACCTCGGTTACATACTTTACTCCTTTAATATTTTTTATACGGTGGATGTCCACTTCGGCGGAATCAAAGGTTTTTCCCTTCTTCAGGGTGATGGCCATATCGGGGTTGAACGAATTGAAGAGAGATTCGGAAAGGCGGGCGAACCCGTTGAATACCGAAAGTACGATCACAAGCGCAGCAGTCACTATCATAACGGCGATAGCGGAGATCATTGAAATGATGTTGATGATGTTATGGGACTTCCGCGAGAAGAGGTAACGGCGCGCTATGTAGAATGGGAAGTTCATTTTTGCTGATAATCTTTTTCGTTTTTCCCTACCTCGCTTCTCGCTACATCGCTAACTATTTCCACGCTTTCACCAGCAACCCCGTTCCACTCTTATGGTTTGAATAAAGATCAAAATAATTGAACACCAAGGCAAAGGGAAAAGTGAGAAGATAATAGAACGGCAGGAAAATGAAAAAAAGTTTGCTGTTGTTCAGCAACTGGATAGGGTATTTCATTGATAGCTTCCAGCCGGCCTGGCCTGGTTTACCGTAAGTATAAGATGCTTCTGTGCGGCTGAAACCTGCTCTCTTAAGCTTATCCTGTATGTCGTTTATATTATAACCGTCACGCACATGCTCATCGATAAAGGATTCCCCGTGATCATGATCGTGAACATCCGAACCGCCCTGGTCCGATGGGGTGGAGATGATCAGCATTCCTTGCGGTGTGAGAGAAGCATGAAAATTCGCAAAGACTTTCTCATCTTCGGCAATATGTTCCATGACATCCACCGAGAGGATAAGATCAAAATGATCTTTCATGACAAATTTTGTCAGGTCAGCTTGCTCGAACACCACGCGTGTGCGGAGGGCTTTATGGAAAAAAGCGGTGCAGTCGGCGATCTGTTCTTCTTTCACGTCCACTGCGATAATGCTGGCATGGATATTGATCCCCGACATGAAGTAAGTATACTGTCCGAACCCTGAACCGGCGTCGAGTATGTTCACATTGCCTTTAATGGCCGGGGATTCAGCCCATTTTCTCAGCTCTTTCCTTACATGCCACGACCTGAGCAGCAGGATGTCGAGCAGCTTGTAAAACAGTTTTCTCAGGAAAGGGGTTTTATTGAAAACCTTGCCCAGGGAACGTTTTATCGGATCGTATTGCATGATGATATCAGGTTTTCAGGAGGGTATCAATCTTGTCGATATAATCAAGGGAATCATCTTCAAAAAACTGGAGTTCGGGGATGATGCGCAGCTGGTTTCGCAGTTGCTGCCCGAGCTGGAACCTCAGGTCTTTCCCATGATGTTTTATGAGTGCGAGCAGGGCTTCTTTATCTTTGGTGTTGAAGAGGCTGAGGTATACCTTGCATACGGCCATGTCCTTGGTGACATTAACTTTGGTGACTGTGATCATGGCACCCCCGAAAAGGTTCCTTCCCTCGCGCAAAAAAGCATTACCCAGCTCTTTCTGTATCATTCGGGAGATTTTCTGTTGTCTCATGCTTTCCATATGACAAAGGTATGAAATATAATTCTGCGGAGGGCAAATAATAAGGCCGGCCCGCAAACGCGGGCCGGCCTTGTACAGGTAAGTGAAGGATATTCGACAGTTTAGATTGCTCCTTCGTCGTATGCTTTTTCCCCATGAATAGCAAAGTCAAGACCGGTCTTTTCAGCATCCGGGTCGACCTTTACAGGGGTGATGAAATTGATGATAATAAGCATGATGTAAGTGAATACGAAAGCATAGGCTGCCCCGGCGGCTGCGGCAACAACCTGCTTGATAAAGAACATGGAGTTGCCGGCAAGCAGTCCGTCGGCTCCGTTAACGTTTACAGCTTTTAAAGCGAATACACCAAGCAGGATGGTTCCGAGAACTCCGCCTACACCGTGAACACCCCAAACATCAAGGGCGTCATCCCAATTCATCTTATTCTTGAACTGCACGGCCATATAGCAGAGTATACTGGCGGCTCCCCCGATAATGGGGGCAGACCAGAGCGGAACGAATCCCGCGCAGGGTGTTATCGTCGCGAGTCCCGCTATAGAGCCCGTGAGCAAACCTACGAACTTGGGTTTCTTAGCATGCGACCATTCAAGGAAAAGCCATACCACCGTTGCAAAAGAAGCGGCCACATCAGTATTTAAAAATGCCAGTGAAGTCACAGTATCAACAGCCACCTCACTGCCTGCATTGAAACCGTACCAACCGAACCATAAAAGCCCGCTGCCGATGGCAACGAGAGGGATGCTGTTTGGAGTTGAATTTTTATCGTTACGGGCACCGACATAGATTACTGAAGCGAGAGCTGCAAATCCGGCTGTGGCGTGAACCACAACACCTCCTGCAAAATCAAGGACTCCCCAATGTGCGAGCAGCCCGTTTCCCCATATCATATGGACGAAAGGGTAATAAACGAGGACTTGCCATACGGTAAGGAAAATGAAATAAGCCTTGAAGTTGACGCGGTTTACGAAAGCCCCTGTGATAAGGGCTGGAGTGATGATTGCAAACATCATCTGGTAGGCGATGAACACATACTCGGGGATCTTCCCGTTCGAGTACATCGTTGATGGAGTAATGCCATGCAGGAAAGCCTTATCGAGATTCCCGATAATGCCTCCGTCGCCCCCGCTGAAACAGAGCGAATACCCGAAGGTAACCCATAACACGGTAGTCCAGCCAAGAGAAACAAAGCTCTGGATCATGATACCCAGGATGTTGCGCTTGGTTGCCAGACCGCCGTAAAACATCGCCAGGCCGGGTGTCATAAGCATGACCAGGCTGGCGGCTAACAGCATAAAGCCGGTTGAACCAGTTTCTAACATAGATTGAAGTTTTAAGTTAATATTCCGTTACGATGATATTCTTAAGCCAGGAATCACGACCCTGACATATTTTGCAATCGGTAAGGGTGCAAATAACGACAACCCCCGTTAATTGTGGAATACCGGATGTTCTGAATTAAAACTAAGGGATTTACTTAGATTTACGATTGCAGGATTTACGATTTACGATTGAATCGTATGATATCCGATTTACGGATTTAATATTATTCATAGATCGTCAATCGTAAAATTGAATCGACACTCGTAAATCGTCCACTCGTAAATTGTACATATTACATCGTAGATCATTCTATGTCCTTCAGATCAAGCTTCCCCGAGGTTATTGCGGATCGCGAACTTCACCATTTCGACAGTGCTCTTGAAATTGTATTTCTGCATGATGTTGTTCTTATGCGTTTCGACGGTCCTGATGCTGATGTTGAGCCGGTCGGCAATTTCAAGGTTCGACAAGCCTTCAGTGTAAAGCCTTAATATCTCCGTCTCACGTGATGTGAGATTGGCTTTGCGTGCGGCCGCTTCAGGGCTCCCGGCCGACCTCACATTATGGGAATATAACTTGGATATCACCTGGGCCGCGGTATCGCTGAAGTATTCATCGCCCCGGGCAACCGTCCTGACAGCTTTAAGAAGCTCGGTTTTGGTTGTATCCTGTTTGGGCAGGTAACCTTTGGCGCCGGCTTTGAGGGCATTGAAAATGTAGTCCTCGCTCACATACATTGAAAGGACCAGCACCCTTACCCCGGGATATTTCTCTGCTATCTTACGGATCAGCTCGATACCTGACCTCCCCGGCATCGAAAGATCGGTAATGACCACGTCAGGGCTTGTTTTACCGGCCATTTCCATCGCCGTACCTGCATCGGCTGCACAACCGCATACCTCTATGTCGCCTGCCTCCAGCATCATGTTGCTGAGGCCGTCGCGGATGATCTGGTGATCATCCACCAATAGGACCCTGATCTTCCTGTTCATGCCTGTTTCGGTATTTTAACCCTGATTGTTGTTCCTTGCCCCGGGCCCGTTTCAACATTAAAAGTCCCCCCGAGGATATCCGCCCTTTCCTTCATATTATACATCCCGTTTCCGCCCGTGGTCCCCCGGGCCTGGTCAAACCCGCTTCCGTTGTCTTCAACAATAAGGATGATATTCTCTTTATTTTCAATAAGCTGCATGCTGATAACATCTGCCCCTGAATGACGGATTGCATTATTTAACCCTTCCTGCCCGATTCTGTAAAGGTATACCATCGTCTTGTCATCGGGTGAACCTTCAAAACCATGAGAAGAAAACTCCACCTCCTTGCCCGTCTGATGGCCCGCGGTATTGCATAGGTTTTCAAGTGCATTGGCTAGCCCGAGCTCATGCAGGGCCGACGGCATGAGGTCATTCGAGATCTGCCTTGTTTCATCGATCAGGGATCCGAATACATTCCTGATCTCCGCATAGGTCTTTTGCAAACATTTAAAATCCTCGCCTTCACAATTTTCAAGCTGAAGCTTCGCACCCACGAGTTTCTGGCCAAGCCCGTCGTGAAGCTCCCTCGATACACGCTGCCTCTCCATCTCCTGCCCGTCGAACATGGCCGAAAGCCTTCTCGACCGTTCCTCTCTGATCCTGTCGATCATGGTGTTGAAAGTCCCGGCCAGGGCTCCTATCTCATCCGACGACCGGATATCGACCCTGCTGTTGTAGTCGCCCTGGCCGGCCTTGAGAGCCGCGTTCTTCAGCCGGATCAGCGGCTGTGTGATCATGATGGATATCAGCCTGGCAATAGCCAGGATGAAGATTGAAATGATCAGCGAAACCAAAACAATATCATTCCTGATCCTGTTAACCGGGATCAGGCTTTCGGCATAATCGATCTCTGCCAGTATGATCCAGTTCAGACCGGGTACATTAATAGGTTCATATGCGCTGAATACTTTGATATTCCTGTAATCAGCCGTCACAAGCGCACCGGTATGGTGAGCGATGGCCCTCTGTGCGCTAAGGGAATTAACACGGGTTTTAAGCACTGACCCCCTAATAAAACGGGATTCTGACCGCATCAGTAAATCCTGCCCCACCAGGTATGCTTCACCGCTTTGACCCAGGCCTATCCTGCTGTTGTTCTGCAGCATGATGCGGTTGATGTCGAGTGAAGAAACTTCGAGTATCACAGCACCGGCAAGCCTTCCTGAGGCATCCCTGACTCCCCTGCCAAGGAAACATGCAGGCATTGTGTCGGTGGCAGTTCTCCTTAAAAGGTCTATAACGGCGAGTGAACCATTATCCTGAAGTGACCTCCATAATTGCCCGAAACGGGAATATTCCACTGTAGGCAAAACTTCACTGCTGTCGTTCAGCGATATAACCGAAGGCTTGTCAAGGCTTCCACTGATGAGATAAGTACCCGGGAATCCATAGCAGTGTATAAAAAACCTGATGTTGCCCAGGGCCTCAATAAACCCGGTATTATTCTTTCCCTCAGCCTGCGTATAGTCTGCAAAAAGCTTCATGTCGTTGCTCCTCGAAAGGAATTCCAGGTTCCTTATCTTTTCACTAAAAAAATACTCGATTTGCTGCTTCTTTACCGCTCTTACCGAAATAAGCTGGTCCATGGTGCGTTTAACAATAGCGTCACGGGCCGAATAAAACGAATAAATCCCAACCACGGTGACGGAGGCCAGGCCCACAAACATGAAAAGAAGCAGCAGCTTTGTCGTGATGGAAGTTACCCTGAAATGCATTCACTTTGAATATTGCACAAAGGTAATATTCCCTGATATTTAATTCATATATTTGCCCTTATGAAAAAACTGCTCAGGATACTGCGATTCGCTAAGCCGTACTGGCTTTTTGCCAGCCTTAACATCCTGTTCAATGTCCTTTCGACCCTTTTTTCACTGGTTTCGTTCACACTCTTCATCCCGGTTCTGAACATGCTCTTTCAGAAAGTGAAAGTCGTTCCGGTCTCACCTTCCCTGAACTTTTCAAATGCACATTCTCTCAGCGACCTCACCAAGATGCTTAGCTTATCATCGATCCAGGATAACTTCAATTATTTCTTTGGAAAGATGATCCTTGAGAACGGCGAAAAACAAATGCTTCTGTATATCAGCATCACCATTGTCGTCCTGTTCTTCCTCAGAAACCTCTTCCGCTATCTTGCCATGTTCTTCCTGGCTACCGTCAGGAACGGTGTTGTGAGAGATCTCAGGAGCGAGCTGTATTATAAATCGCTGATCCTCCCGCTGGGATATTACAACGAGCAGAGAAAAGGCGACATCATCTCACGTATGACCACCGATGTTCAGGAAGTTGAATGGAGTATCATGAGCTCCCTCGAGATGTTCTTCCGCGACCCTATCGCTATCCTTGCATACATGGCTGTCCTTTTCGGTATCAGCCCGAAGCTTACGATATTTATCCTGATCCTGCTGCCTGTTTCGGGGCTTATTATCGGCCAGATCGGGAAAAGCCTTAAAAGGACTTCCGACAAAGGCCAGCGGCAAATGGGCATCCTGCTTTCCATTATAGAGGAAACCCTTTCGGGGCTCAGGATCATAAAAGCTTTCACGGCCATCGACTTTGCCAACGAGAGGTTCGCAAAAACAAACAACCATTTCTACACGCTGATGGTCAGGCTTTACCGTAAACGCGACCTGGCTTCACCATTGAGTGAGTTCCTTGGTGCATTGGTCATCAGCATAGTCCTGTGGTTCGGAGGCCAGCTGGTGTTCACCCCCGGCAATCTCCTCGATGCAGCCACATTCCTGACTTATATGGTGATCTTTTCTCAAATCATCAACCCTGCCAAGACCATCACCCAGGCTTGGTATAACCTCCAGAAAGGCGCTGCCTCGATGGACAGGATAGAACAGGTTATGAATGAACCCGAAGTGATAGAGCAGATCCCCGATGCCGTCAGCAAGAAATCATTTGATAAAGAGATTGAATTCTCCCACGTCACATTTGCCTATGTACAGGAGGAGGTGCTTAAAGACATCTGCCTGGTGATCCCCAAAGGCAAAACCATAGCTCTGGTCGGGCCTTCGGGAGGAGGGAAGTCCACCATGGTCGACCTCATGCCCCGTTTTTACGACTGCATCAAAGGCGATATCCTGATCGACGGCCTGCCTATCCGGAACATGGTCATCAACGACCTGAGAGGCCTTATGGGTATTGTTTCTCAGGAGACCATACTGTTCAATGACACTGTATTCAATAATATTGCTTTTGGTATGGAGACGGCTACCGAAGAGGATGTCGTAGCCGCTGCCCGCGTTGCGAATGCTCATGAATTTATCGAAAATATGCCGATGGGTTACCAGACCAACATAGGCGACAGGGGAACGAAACTTTCGGGCGGACAGCGACAGAGGCTCAGCATAGCCCGGGCCGTGCTCAAGAACCCGCCTATCATGATCCTTGATGAAGCCACTTCGGCCCTTGACACCGAAAGTGAAAGACTGGTGCAGCAGGCCCTCGAAAATCTCATGAAAAACCGTACATCCATCGTCATCGCGCACCGGCTTTCAACCATACAGTTTGCCGACGAGATCATCGTTTTGCAGGCAGGAGAGATAGTCGAAAGGGGATCACATACGGCGCTCATCGAGCTAAACGGTGTGTACCGTAAATTGTATGAACTTCAGTCATTCCTTTAATCACGAAGCTCTGAACTCTGACCAATGAGCCGTAAAAAAATACTGGTAATTGCCCTCATCCTGAGCCTTGCCGCAGCCTCCTGCAGCAAAAAATACAGTTATTACTATCGTGACAAGGAGACCAAGACCCGCAACTGTGCCCAGCCTGCGACTACGTCGCATGAATACAAAAAGTAGGAGATTTAAACCTCCGCCATCCGCAGTAAAATAGCCTCTAACTTCTTTTTGATCAGCTTGGTGCGGCAGGTGTAGTCGTTGACAATGATAGAAAAGATCAGTTCGCGGCCCGAAACGCTTTTTACATAGCCTGCGAAACTTTTAACGCCTGCAATAGTCCCGGTCTTTGCCCTGACCCTACCTTCGGCAGCAGTTCCTCTCAAAGCTTTATGCAGGGTGCCGGTGAGCCCGGCGATAGGAAGCGATTCATAGAACGGCAGGAAATATTTCGAATTGGTCATGATGTACAGGGCATCGACCAGCTGTTTTGGGGAGATGGCGTTATTCCTGGATAAACCATTCCCGTCTTCAAAGTACATTCCCTTGGTATCGAGCCCCTTGGCTTTCCAGAATTCCAGGATCCCCTGCACGCCGGCATCCTTGGTAGTATGGTTGTAAAGTTTCCCTCCTATTTTACGCAGAAGCTTGGAGGCCCTCCAGTTCACGCTGTGCTGGTTGGTAACTGTGACTTCCGGAATGACTGGATTGCCGAAAATCTCCAGCGCAGGCGCAGTGACAAACAGTTTCAGGGTTGAAGCGGGCATCATGGCGCGGGTCTGATCGTACTGGGCAATGACCGTTTTCTTGTCCTGCTTGGTGATATCGATGATAAAGTATCCAAGTGACGCATTTTTAAGGCAGTTGTCGGCCTTCAGTTCATTCAGGTCAGAGAGAAGCTGGTTGTAACGCTTTGTGTCGGCAATGGAAAGTACCGGGGCAGGATCAGCTCGCTTTTCGGTTTTCCTGTTCTCATGCGTACATGCCGCAAATAAAACCAGAAGGAAACACAGGAAAAAGAAATTAAATTTCTGCCGCATCAGGAAAATTTGGTAACAGGCTCCAAAGATCGTAAAAAATGCTTTGCTCTAGGAACTAATTGATAAAAATTTTCTACCTGTTAACTTGTTCACAATGAAATTTATAGATTACATCTACATAGATTGGTGTGTGTGTTATTTTATATCGTAATTTCGCGCCCGGTTTAAGATAAATTAAGTGCAAATGATCAAAAAAGTACTGGTTGCCAACCGTGGTGAAATTGCAGTCAGGGTCATGCGTTCATGCCGTGAGATGGGCATAAGGTCGGTTGCTGTTTTTTCAGATGCTGACCGTAATTCCATGCATGTAAGGTATGCAGATGAGGCTTATAATATAGGACCGGCTCCATCACGTGAAAGTTATCTTAATATTGAAGCGATCATCAGGACTGCAAAGCAATCAGGAGCCGATGCGGTGCATCCCGGGTATGGGTTTCTTTCGGAGAATGCTGCATTCGCCGGGCGCTGCCAGGAAGAAGGCATCATTTTTATAGGACCTGATCCTTATGCCATCACCACTATGGGTGATAAGATCACAGCCCGCCTGACCATGATCGCGGCCGGCGTTCCTGTTGTACCCGGCACTACAGAAAAGATCAGAGATGAACAGCATGCCCTCAAGATAGTTAAGGAGGTAGGTCTGCCTGTAATGATCAAAGCTTCTGCTGGTGGAGGTGGCAAGGGCATGAGGCTGGTTAAAAATATTGAGGAAGTTGGATCTTCATTCCGCCGTGCCAGGTCAGAAGCCATGAATGCTTTTGGAAATGATTCAGTCTACATTGAAAAATATATACAATCCCCGCATCATATCGAGTTCCAGATACTGGCCGACAGTCAGGGCAATGCGGTACACCTTTTTGAAAGGGAGTGTTCCATCCAGAGAAGGCACCAGAAAGTCATAGAGGAAACTCCTTCACCTTTGATGAATCCCGAACTTCGCCGCGAAATGGGTGAAAAAGCCGTTAAGGCAGCGAAAGCAGTGAATTACAAAGGTGCGGGCACCATAGAATTTATTGTAAGCGATGACCTGGAGTATTATTTTCTTGAAATGAATACCAGGCTCCAGGTTGAACACCCGGTTACCGAAAGGGTTGCAGGAGTTGACCTGGTAAAAGAACAGATCAATATCGCAAACGGCAACCCCCTGCCTTTCAAACAGGAAGACCTCAGGCAGAGCGGCCATGCCATACAGTGCAGGATCTATGCCGAAGACCCTGATAATAATTTCATGCCCAATCCCGGGACCATCAAGCATATCACAGAACCCCACGGGCTTGGTATCCGTTGCGACGGTTATGTTTACGAAGGATATGAGATCCCGATATATTATGATCCCATGATCACCAAGCTGATTTCCTGGGGAACCACAAGGCCCGAAGCGATTGCACGAATGAAACGGGCTCTTTATGAGTATAAAATCACAGGGGTGAAGACCAATATCAAGTTCCTTGAAAAAATCATGGACACCCCCGATTTTAACAGCGGAAACTATAACACCCACTTCATAGAGAAGAATGAAGGGTTCCTGCTGACTTCACGCCCCTGCGGAACAGAATGTGAAGACATGGCCATCATGGCTGCTTTCATTGACTTCCTGACCAAACTCGAACGCATCCAGCCCCCGCAGTATACCGGTGAACTCGGCTCCAACTGGAAGGACTTCGGCCGTAAACGCAATGTCCTCCGACTGTAATGGTAAATGACAAAAACTGATTTGTACATTGTACATGGTACATTGTAAATTTAAAATCGTAAATCGTAAATTTCCAATATGGCCTACGAAGTAAATCTTGGACACCGCTCGGCAAAGATCGATGTATTGAACAGAAACGGCAATAAAGTCCTGCTCGATATCGACGGGCATAAATATGATGTCGACATTGTGATGGTCGAAAAAGGTGTTTATTCCATTGTCTACAACGGGCATTCATACAATGTGGAGCTTATTGAAGGCGATACCAGTAAAACATACATAGTCAACACCTTTGCCAAGACCTTTAATGTGGAGATCGTCGATGCTGAATCCAAATATATCAGCAGCCGAAAGCAGGGAATGGACCAGGAAGAAGAGAATACGGTAGTTTCGCCCATGCCCGGCAAAGTGGTGAAGATCCCGGTAACAGTGGGGGAACAGGTAAACGCCGGCCAGACCCTGGTCGTGGTTGAAGCCATGAAAATGCAGAGTGAATTTAAAGCCACTCACGACAAAACCGTACTCGAAATACTGGTAAAAGAAGGAGATACTGTTGACGCACATCAATTGATGATGAAATTGGAATAATTGAATTAATGATATTGTAGCGACGCTGCAACCGTAGCCGTGTTGCAAATATGCGAGCGGAATAGCTGTTAAAATTGAATTTATGATTTCATTAGAAGAAAAATTAACTGAATTCGGAAACCGCAACAAGGCTGCGGAGCTGGGTGGCGGACAGGAAAAGATAGACAAGCTTCATAGGCTCGGCCGTCTTACAGCCCGGGAGCGAATCAACCTGCTTCTCGACCCGAATACTTTTGTTGAGATGGACAAGCTGGTGACCCACCGCTGCCACGATTTCGGCATGTCCAAGAGTAAGATCCCAGGCGACGGGATGGTCACAGGCTATGGTAAGGTCGACGGCCGCCAGATTTTCGTATTTGCCCAGGACTTCACTGTATTCGGAGGGACCATGAGCCGCGCAAATGCCGAGAAAGTTGTCAAGATCATGGATATGGCATTGAGCATGGGAGCGCCCCTGATCGGCCTTAACGACTCAGGCGGTGCACGCATCCAGGAAGGCGTTGAAAGCCTTGCCGGCTATGCCGATATCTTTTACCGTAATGTCAAAGCATCCGGTGTGATCCCGCAGGTCTCTGCGATCATGGGGCCCTGCGCAGGCGGTGCCGTCTATTCTCCTGCAATGACCGACTTTATTTTCATGGTCAAGGAAAGCAGCTACATGTTCGTAACCGGTCCTGAAGTCATTAAAACCGTGACCCACGAGGAAGTGACGATGGATGAACTCGGTGGCGCAATGACACACAATTCGAAAAGCGGTGTGGCACATTTTGCAGCCGAAAACGACGAACAACTCATCATGATGATCAGGGAACTCCTGAGCTTCCTTCCGTCAAATAACATGGCAGATCCTCCAACCTGTCCCTGCACTGATGATGTCATGAGGCAGGATGAAAAGCTCCAGGACATTGTTCCTGCCGACCCTAACAAACCATACGACATCAAAGAGATCATCACAACAGTTGTCGATAATCACAACTTTTTCGAAGTCCAGCCGCATTTTGCAGGTAATATTATCGTCGGATTTGCACGCCTCGGGGGCAAACCCGTGGGCATCGTTGCGAACCAGCCGGCATTTCTCGCTGGTGTCCTCGACATCAATTCATCATTGAAAGGCGCCAGGTTTGTAAGGTTCTGCGATGCCTTCAACATCCCCCTGATCACCTTTGAAGATGTTCCCGGCTTCCTTCCCGGTACGAACCAGGAATTCGGAGGCATCATCAAGCACGGTGCAAAACTGCTGTATGCCTTCTGCGAAGCAACGGTTCCCAAGATCACCGTCATTACCCGCAAAGCATACGGTGGAGCATACTGCGTGATGTCGAGCAAGCATATCGGGGGCGACATCAATTTTGCATATCCCACGGCCGAGATCGCCGTCATGGGCCCCGAAGGCGCAGTAAATATCATTCACAAGGGCAAACTAAGTGAAGAAGACAGGGCTGAAGCTGTCGACAATTACCGAAAGACGTTCGCGAATCCATACAAAGCCGCTGAACTGGGGTATATTGATGAGATTATCATGCCGAAGCAGACGCGTATGAAGCTGATCCAGTCTCTGGAGCTGACGCAGCATAAGAGCAAGCAGAATCCGCCCAAGAAGCACGGGAATATTCCACTTTAATTAGCGAGGTAGCGAGAAGCGAGGTAGCGAAAATGTTTTAGCCGCCGCGGTTCGCTCGCAATATTGCAATGGCTACAGTAGCAGCGTCGCTCGTGTATACATACTCCTATGCCCATCTGGTTATAACTCGCTCCTTGCACCTGATGCCGCTTTTGCAATATACTTCGCTCACAATAATTTCGCTTTTCACCATTTCGCTTTTCGCTTTTTCGTTTTTTCACTATTTCGCTACCTCGCTTCTCGCTACCTCGCTACTTTTCTTGTACCTTTGATCCATAATTTCAAGATTATGTCTTCAATTATCGATACCATACGCGGGCGTGCTGAGGAATATTATTCAGAAGTTGTAAGCATCCGCCGTCATATACATCAGCATCCCGAGCTTTCGAAGCAGGAGAAGAACACCATGGATTTCATTTGTTCAAAACTGAAGGAATATGATATTCAGTTTAAGGATAATATCGGTGGATTTGGGATCGTCGGGATCATTGAAGGCCGCGATCCGCAAGACATTTGCATTGCATTGAGAGCTGATATGGATGCACTGCCAATCATTGAGTCCAACCAGGTCGAATATCGCTCGGCAAACCCTGGAGTGATGCATGCCTGCGGTCATGATGTGCATATGGCCTGCCTGCTTGGTGCGGCAAGGATACTCAACGGGCTTAAAGACAGGTTCAGTGGCACCATCAAGTTTTTTTTCCAGCCCTCCGAAGAAACTTATCCCGGGGGTGCAATCCAAATGATACAAGCCGGTGTTATGGAAACCCCGAAACCGGCATATGTTCTTGCCCAGCATGTGTTCCCTTTCCTTTCTGCGGGCCAGGTGGGCTTCAGGCCGGGAATGTTCATGGCATCAACCGATGAGTTTTTTATCACCGTAAAAGGCAAGGGTGGGCATGGAGCCATGCCCCAGACTGCAATCGATCCCATACTTATTGCCTCACATATCGTAATTGCATTGCAGCAGATCGTCAGCAGGAATGCCAACCCATTGGTGTCAACGGTTGTGACTGTGGGAAAAATAATCGGGGAAGGCCGTACGAATGTGATCCCCGAAACGGTGAGACTCGAAGGTACCGTCAGGACCTTTGATGAAGCATGGAGATCCGAAGTGCATAAGCTCATCCGAAAAATTGCCGGGGGAACTGCCGAAGCCCTGGGCGGCAGATGTGACATCACGATAGACCGGGGCTATCCTTATCTGTTCAATAATGAGGAATTGACCCACAGGCTCATTTCATATGCAGGAGAATATCTGGGTGAAAACAACGTTAACCCCATGGAGGCTAAAATGGGGGCCGAGGACTTCGCATATTTTACCCAACAGGCCCCGGGATGCCTTTTCGGACTGGGCATTGCTGATCCTGCAATTGGCCTGGGTCCCAACCTGCATACAGCCGGGTTCACCGTCGATGAAACTGCGATAAAAACAGGTATGGGCCTCATGGCCTGGCTTGCTGTAAATCTGCTGAACAGGAATGACTAATTCCTGATGAAAGGGATGATGACGAAGAACCAAATTGCATTGAATCACAGCATTTTGCGAGAGTATTCGCTCGCATCTTTGCATCGCCGCTACGGTTGCAGCGTCGCTCGCACAAAGACCTTCCTATGCACATCCGGATGTAACTCGCTCCTTGCACCTGATGCGGCTTATGCAAAATGCTTCGCTAATTATCTGCATCATCGGTTTATTCCTTTTGCCTTCTTATTTCGCTACTTCGCTACCTCGCTACCTCGCTACCTGATTTTTCGCTATTTCGCTATTTCGCTATTTATCTTTATTTCCCTCACAGCTGTCTCTCAGGACCACCCGGCAGGGAGCACCATACTGCCGTTTCAGCAGAATGCAGTGACTGCAAATAACGAGGACCAGCTGGCAATGCAGTTCTACCAGGCAAAGAATTACGAGAAGGCTGCCGAGCTGTACTCACACATCTACCTGAGGAATCCTTCTTATTACAATTATACTTACTACCTCTATTGCCTTGTTGAGACCCAGGATTATAATGAAGCGAAAAAGATCATAAAAGCCCAGCAGAAAACCGACAGGAATGCCCTGAAGTATGATGTTGACCTGGGCTATGTGTATTTCAGGGAAGGAAACCTCCCGAAATCCAAAAAACTTTATGATGATGCACTTAAACATCTTCCTGCCGATGTAAACCAGGTTATTGAACTCGCAAATGCATTCTATTCGAAAGGGGAAATGGATTATGTGATCAGTACCTATAAAAAAGGCCGGGAACTCCTGCCCGAAATGCGAAGCCTGGGTTTTGAACTTGCCGGAGCCTATGAAAGGATGGGAAATTTCAAGGGAGCCATCGAAGAATACCTGAGCCTCATGGACCAGGATGTGAATTATGCAACTAATGTCAGGGACCGCCTGCAGGTCCTCCTGGCGCAGGATGATGATAATTCAAAACATACGATCCTCAGGAGCATCCTCCTTGAACATATCCAGAAAGAACCAGATAATGTAGCTTATTCAGAGCTTTTATGGTGGTATTCGGTTCAGGAGAAAGACTTCGGGCTGGCCTTCATCCAGGCTAAAGCGCTGGATCGACGGCTTAAAGAGGATGGTGGCCGCGTAATGGAACTTGCCCATCTTGCAATTTCCAACAACGACTACAAGGTGGCTGAGGAGGCTTATAAATATGTAGTTTCAAAAGGATCCTCTAATTCTTTTCATGAGGCTGCCCGCAGGGAGTTGTTGCATACTAAATACCTTTTGCTCACCGGAGACCCGGGGGCAAAGCTTAAAGATTTTGCTGAACTGCAGAAATCCATGCTTGGCGAACTTAAGAAATGGGAAAATGACCCTGAGTCCGCAAGACTCGCCATGGACCTGGCTCATCTTGATGCATTTTACCTGGCCGATCCCGATGCGGCTCTTGACCTGCTTGATAATGCCCTGGAATGGCCGGGCCTGGGCGGGAAAGACCGGGCTGATGTCAAAATGGAACTGGCAGGTATTCACATTTATAAGGGAGATATGTGGACTGCCACTGTACTGTATCAGCAGGTTTACAGGGATTTCAAAAATGATGCCACAGGACAGGAGGCAAAGTTCAGGAATGCCCGCCTTTCGTATTATATGGGAGAATTTGAATGGGCCAAAGCCCAACTCGACATTCTTAAAGCGGCAACAACCAAGTTCATTGCCAATGATGCAATGAATCTCTCAATGCTCATCAGCAGTAATTTTGATCCCGACAGCAATACTATTGCCCTGGGCTTCTACTCACGGGCCGAACTGGCCGATTTCAGGAACAGGGAGGATATTGCGTTACAAACCCTTGATTCTATCCCCAGGCTTTTTACAACTCATCCCATACTCGACAATGTTACTTACCGAAAAGGGGAGATATATCTCAAACAGGGGAATTTTGCGCTGGCCGACTCCATGTTTGCCATAGTTACCAGGAGCCATCCTATTGATATCATCACGGATGAAGCCATCATGAACAGGGCTGTGATTCATGAGACCCAGCTGGCGGATAAGCAGGGGGCTATGGCCTTGTACCAGGAACTGCTGAATAATTACCCGGGCAGCCTTTTCGTTCCGGAAGCAAGAAAACGTTACAGATCCCTCAGGGGTGACAATATAAAGTGATATGTTGAGACCGAAAAAACACCTGGGCCAGCATTTTCTGCATGACGAGAACATAGCAAGAAAAATACTGGCTTCGGTTCCGGCTGATCCAAGGCTGGTCCTTGAAATAGGCCCCGGCACAGGTGTTTTGTCAAAGTACCTGCTTGAAGACGGCTCACATGACACTTATTATCTCGAGGTTGACAGGGAATCGGCCGAATACCTTCGCAGGAAGTATCCTGTTATCGTAGATAGGCTGATACAGGCCGATTTCCTGGACTATCCCCTGTCGAATTTTCCTGAAGCCGGTCGTTCAAACGAACCCATGACAATACTTGGAAATTTTCCCTATAACATCTCCTCCCAGATCCTTTTCAAAGCCCTTGAACATCGCAACAGGGTGAGGGTCATCGTGGGCATGTTTCAGAAGGAAGTTGCAGAAAGGCTGGCTGAGAAACCGGGCTCAAGGACTTACGGCATCCTCAGCGTCATCCTCCAGGCGTTTTATAACATTGAATACCTGATGACCGTTAGTCCGGGGGTTTTCATACCTCCGCCCAATGTGAGATCCGCAGTGATCAGGCTTACAAGAAATTCAAGGCAAAGCCTCGGATGCGATGAGGCTTTGTTTATAAAGGTCGTGAAAACCGCTTTCAACCAGAGGAGAAAGACTTTGCATAATGCCCTGAAACCCTTAACATTGCTGATCAGGGACGAGGCGGGCCTTCCTTTTCTTACAACCCGTGCAGAACAGCTCAGTGTGGATGATTTTATACTGCTGACCAGGGAAATAGGGCAAAGACAAACCTGATGAAGAAAAAAACCGGTAAAAAGAGATCTGCAAAAGACCTGCTGGCCCGGACAGGATTATACGGGCCCGGCTCAGCCTTCCCGCCCGCACTGCCTCGTAAAGCGAATTTCATCATCATTTCTCTCATCTTCACATGGGCCTTTATTCTTTACGGGAATACCATGAGGAATAAATTCACTATTGACGATACCCTGCTTACGAAAAACGAGATGGTTAGGCAGGGATTCAAAGCAATTCCTGCTGTCTTTTCATCATATCTTATCGACGAGGACAAGAATACAGGAGGGACAACGAACGATTACAGGCCTTTTGCAAAGGCGACCTTTGCTCTTGAATACGGACTCTGGGGTGAAAAACTGGGTGCAAGCCACCTGGTCAACGTCTTCTTTTATTTTATTGCCTGCCTGATTACCTTTTACGTTTTACGGAGGCTGCTGATCAACTACAACATCCTTTTTCCTGTTTTGATCACCGTGCTTTTCATGGCACACCCGGTTCATACCGAGGTTGTTGCAAGCCTCAGGAACCGTGATGAGATCCTGGCCTATATGTTTGGGATGATGGGCTTGTATAGCCTGCTTTCATATACTTATTCAAGAAATATCCGCTACATCCTGCATACCTGCATCTGGTTTGTCCTTGCATTTTTAAACAAGCAGTCAGCCATCCCTTTTATCGGGCTATACATTCTCGTACTCTATTACTTCAGCAACCTGAAACCAAGGGCCATCATCAGTATAGGCGTTTTACTTATCATTGCTGCCATAACGGCTTTCCTGGTACCGCGATTTTTCCTGCACCACAGCCCGCGCAGCAATTTTTACTTTGAAAACGCCCTGTACTTTGAAAAGAGCTTCTGGCTGAGATCAGGTACCGCAATGTTGTCTTTATTGTTTTACCTGAGGATTTTGTTCTACCCGCATCCCCTGCTTTACTATTACGGCTATAATATGATACCCCTGACTTCCCTCGGCAGTGCTCTGGTCCAGCTGTCAGTCCTAATATATGCCATCCTTCTGCTTTCCGCCCTCGTCAACATCCGCAGGAAAACATTATTGTCATTTGCCGTTCTCTGGTACCTCATCTCTATCTTCATGTATTCAAACCTGCTGCTTCCCGTTACCGGGGTGGTTGCAGAACGCTTTGTTTTCCTGGCATCCCTCGGCTTTGTCATGGCCGTTGTGTTCATTATTTTCAAGCTGTTCGGGACCGAGCCCAACAGCCTGACCATTGAGCTGGACTCCCGGATCAAGATCATTACCCTGGTGATGGTCATCCTGATCCCATGGGGACTGATCACATTCAACAGGAATGCGGCCTGGAGGGATATGATGACACTTTTCAAAAAGGATATTCCTCACCTCAGGCATTCGGCCAAAGCTAATTACCAGTATGCAGGATATCTGCTGAATACGGTGTATGAGGATGAGGACTATCGGAAGTACGGCATGGTGAACCCGGTAGTGCGCGAAACCATCAGGACCCACCTTGGGTTATCCTTAAGCGTCTATCCCAAAGGATATAATACATTGAATGATTTTGGAAATTTTTTCCTGCTGATCGAAAAGCGGTATGATTCGGCACTGTACTATTTTCACAGGGCGGTGGAAGTGGATTCAACCCTGGCACCGGGCTGGATGAACCTTGGATTGACATATCGGCAACTCGGGCAATATCCCAGGGCTTTGAACTGTTACCGGAAAGTGCTGATACTAGACCCCGGAAATTCCAGGGCTTATATTTCACTGGGCGACCTGTATTATGACTTGGGTGATATCAACCGTTCCCTTTATTATTCTGACCTCGGACGGAAAGCCTCCGGAAAAAAGTAAAATCTGATTTTTTAAACAGGAGTATCTCCGAGATCGGCATATTGATCTTTCTCGAATAAACGACCAGGAAGGCGATTGACCCGAGAGTATAGCTGATATTGGTGGACCATACGGCTCCCATTCCCCCGAATTTCGGGATCATGAAGATATTGGCAATGAAATTGAGGGCAAGCGCAGGCACGAAGGTATAGATCGCAACTTCGGGTTTGCCTTTTCCCGTGAGCCGGCTGTTGAGTATCCTGAAACCCGCCAGGAACAGGACCCCGGGCAGTATTGCCTGCATCATGGGCACGCTGCTGGTGAATTCCTTGCCGAAGATCAGCGGGATCAGGTAAGGTGCAGCGAAAAAGATGATTACTGTTGCAGCGAACCCGGCCATCATCGAAAACCTGAAAATTGTTGCAACAACCCGGGTAACCCCCTCATCGTCGTCGGTATTTGCGCTGCGGCTTAAAATAATGGTTTCTATGGCATAAGGGATATGCCAGACCTGTTCCGCGATCTGCACGGCCACCGCGTAAAAGCCGACCTGTTCGAGGGTCGACAGCTTTTTCAGCATGAGCACATCCAGCCGGTAATTAAGCTGCATCACGAAAATAGCAACCGCGTTCACAAGCCCGAGCCTCACCATGCTCTTCATCAGCCCCTCATGGTATTTCCAGGTGATCTTATAGCGGTATTCCCCGATTAGGGTGCGGTACACGAAAAAGAACATGATGAAGTTGGCAAGGAAGATCGAGATAAATGCGCCAAGGACCCAGAGCTTCATGAACCATACAAAAAGTATCGTAAGCACGAGGGTCAGCAGGGTGGGGCCGGCATTGATGATATTGGCCCTGAGGATCTCTTCCCTGCCCAGGAATATCCCGCCGGCAAACAGGTTCATCAGCAGAAGCGGGATGGTTAGCAGGATCAGCACCACCATCAGCGGATCAAAAGGCTGGTTGGCCGAGAAAAAGAAAACCAGTCCGCAGATAATGATGCTTAAAAATGAGGTGTAAAACCACAAGAGGATGAGAGCCGATGCGAGGTGGTCCTCGTTGATGTCTTTTTGCCCTATATGATAAATGGTCGCCCTGCGTATGCCCAGCTGGGTGAACCCTATCACAATGATGGGGACTACGATGAGCGATGAGTAAAGCCCGAAACCTGCAGCGCCAAGCACCCTTGAAAGTATGATCCCGATCACCAGGTTGCTGACGGTAACGCTCATGTTGCTGCCAAAAACTGAAAGAATATCCCGGAAATACGATTTGCGTGCCAAGGGCGATCAGAAAATATCAGAAACAAAATTAGCAAGTTTGATAACTCATACTATCCGTTTTTTTATTTAAATTGCATACGATTAATTTACATCACACAAAAAACAAAAGCTATGAAAAAAATAATGTTACTTTTTATCTGCCTGGTTTCCATGGCAGTAGCCCAGTCACAGAGTTCGTTTTATGTATCCCTGGGCGTTGGAGCTGGTATCAACACCGCCCGTACCTATGATCTGTACCAGGATGGCATAAAGGCGCACCCGGTTGGCCTTGGAAAGGGTTTCGCTCCCGTTCTCAGAGCAGGAATCTTTGTTAACGACTTTATTGCTGTTGAGTTGGGAGTTGCATACCGTTTGGGTTTCAATACAAAAATCGATGTTTCTACAGGAAAAACGGGAAGTCCTACAGGTAATGAAACTTTTTCGGGTAGTATGCTGCAGCTTGTTCCTGCCGTTCTTATTCAGCCTGATTTCGAACTTGGAAGTGTATCCCCCTATGCGAGGGTTGGTGTGATCATTGGTCTGATCCCTTCAATAAAAGATAAATACGATGTTACATACACTACCTATCCAGGCCTCGATGCTTTAACCTCCACTTCTAACGAAGTCGGAACGTTCAAATATTCAGGAGGAGTTTCTTTTGGAGGCTCTGCAGCCCTTGGATGTGATTTCGATTTATCGGATATGCTTGCTATT